>Ga0194132_10010501_pt1 | contig 12283 bp, 14 predicted proteins | sample TA2KigOf80mmetaG_FD_148612 | JGI IMG/M metagenome (GOLD analysis project Ga0194132, IMG submission 148612) | Freshwater microbial communities from Lake Tanganyika, Tanzania - TA2015054 Kigoma Offshore 80m | ecosystem: Environmental > Aquatic > Freshwater > Lake | place: Tanzania: Lake... | reverse complement strand
CGCATCGCGCCGCGCTGCGCCTCTGAGAGACCGGCCGCCTTGAACGCGGCGACGAAGTCCCCGGCGCGCGCGGCTTCCGCCGCCGCCTCGCGCCGGTCCGGCGCCGCTTCGGCGAGGAAGCCCGAGAGGTAGCCAACGTGCCCGACGTCGATCGTCGCATCGCGCATCCCGCACACGGCGAGCGCGTCGCCGAGCAGCGCGATCACTTCCGCGTCGGCCCGCAAGCCGCCCACGCCGACCAGTTCCACCCCGGCCTGGTCGTGCTCTCGCTCCGCGCCCAGAAGCGCCGCCTCCTCCCGGAAGACCGCGTTGAAATAGGACAGGCGGAGCGCGCCTGTGGCGGCGGCGTACCGCTGCGCGACCACGCGCGCGACCGAGGTCGTGATGTCGGGGCGCAGCGCGACCAGCCCGCCGTCCCGGTCGAGGAACCGGAGCATCCGCCGCTCGTCCACCATCGCCGCGGACGACGCGTACTCCACCATCGGCGGCTCGAGCGGCACGTAGCCGTACGAGGCAAACGCGGCCATTAGCGCACGCTCCATGGCCTGCAGCTCGCGCGCCTCGGTGGGGAGTATGTCGCGGAAGCCGCGGGGGACCCGCATCGGAACCTCCTCGGAGGAGGTCCAGTCTAGGCGGAGTGGGCGCTCAGGCATCGTGCGCTCGAGGGCCCGCGGCAGCGCCGCGGTCTCGGCGTCGCGCATTGCGGTCGCTCACGCCGAGGAGGCGGTGCGATCCTCGACTCCCTTAACATCTCCCTTAACATCGACCGCACCCACTGGGGAGTGGCCAAGCGGTAAGGCACCTGACTCTGGATCAGGCGATCGAAGGTTCGAATCCTTCCTCCCCAGCCCGAAAGGGCCTTGCTGGGCTTCTTCAGCGAAGACCAACTTCCTGCGGGGGTTCCTCTACGAGGGCTACTCGAACAAGGAATGCCCTCTTGAGCGGTGGCCCTCGTACCAGTCCGCAGAACGTCGAGGACATTGGCGCGGCGAAGAAGTCGCCGTGCGCCTCCTGAACACCGACCGCTTTGAGCGCCGCCGGCTGCTCTGCGGTCGCTACGCCTTCGGCAGCCGCCCGGACTCCCGATCCACCTCTCGCTGATCCTGCGCTGGCCGGCCACCGAGCCTTTGGGCCGGCCCTGCCGCACGTGGTGCCTCTCTCCCATACAGGAGGGCGGACCTTTCGGCCCGCCCCCCGATAGCAACGCGGGTGTGCGCTCCGGGCCGCTACCGGCCGGGCTGCCCCGCCGAGTCGTGCGCCCGCAGGTAGATCGAGAGGTCGAGGTCACCCGGCGATCGGCCGATCATCGTGAGCGCCTCGGCCGCCTCGCTCCGATGCTGGGTTGAATGGTTCACCACATGGGCAAGGTCATGCCAGAGCGGCCGCCGGATCTCCTCGCCGTTTCGTCGGCGGGACACGATGACCGCTCGCAGGCGCTCATCGTCGAGCTGGTCGAGGAACGCCCGCGTGCGGACTTCCACGGCGCTCCACCTGTCCGCGAGCCTGCCGATCGTCGGAACCTGGTCCTCCGTGATCTCGGTGCCGGGCTCCTGAAGCCAGCGGCTGACCCAGAGCGCCTCGCCATCGAGCGTGTGCGTGAGGATGCCGCGGATGCTGCCGAAGGTGAAGCCGTTCGGGCGCCGGTACTCCGGCTCGCTCAGCCCGGCGGCGGCGGCAAGAAGGCGGTCCCGCGCCCACCACCCGTAGGCGAAGAGCGATCGGAAGTAGTCAGGCGTCATACCCAGCCCCGCCCGAGCCGGTCCAAGGCCGCCGAACGAGCCCCCATCTGGCATCCGGGAATCTACCGCGGCGACCCGGGGCGATGCGCTCGCGCGGTGCGGAAGGTCACACGCCCAAGGGCCGATCGGCCCTGATCGGCCCGCGACGCGCCCATACGATGCGACCGGCGAGACGCACGCCGGGAGGGGTGGGGTGAAGATGACCCACGAAACGGGGTCACGAGCGCCCCGGGTGCTCGCCGGCGGCACCGCGATGACCTTCGTGGTGCTCATCGGCTTCGTGAGCCTGTTCTCGGACATGACCTACGAGGGCGGGCGCAGCCTGACCGGGCAGTTTCTTCAAGTCCTCGGCTCGAGCGCACTGGCGGTCGGCATCGCCGCCGGGTCCGGCGAGTTCCTCGGCTACGCGCTTCGCTTCATCTCGGGATACGCCGCCGACCGCACGGGTGCCCATTGGCGGATCACGATCGTCGGCTACGCGATGCAGCTGTTCGCCCTACCCGCCCTCGCGTTCGTCGACCGCTGGGAGCACGCGGTGGCCTGATGTTCATCGAGCGCATGGGCAAGGGCATCCGCCAGCCGACCCGTGACGCGATGCTCTCATTCGCCACCAAGAAGATGGGCCGCGGCTGGGGCTACGGCATCAACGAGACGATGGACCAGATCGGCGCGCTGACCGGTCCGCTGCTGATGGCCGCCGTTTTGACGATGGGCGTGACGGGTGGCCTCGGCTCGGTCGCCGACTACCAGACCGCGCTGCGGATCCTCTTCGTCCCCGCGGCGATCGGCTTCGCGGTTCTGCTCTTCGCGCGCTTCCAGTTCCCTTCGCCGCGCGATCTCGAGAGCAAGTCGCCGCGAGCGGGGGCGGCCGGGCTCGGACGGCGCTACTGGCTCTACGTCCTCGCCGCGGGCCTGGTCGGGGCGGGTTTCGCGGACTTCGCGCTCATCGCATTCCACTTCAAGAAGACCGGCCTCGTTCCGGACCAGGTCATTCCGATCCTCTTCGCCATCGGCGCGCTCGCCCGCGTCGCCGTGGCCCTCTACTTCGGGAGGCTCTACGACCGCAACCGCTTCGCCGCGATCTTCGTCACGTTCGGCTTGAGCTCGGTGTTCGCGCCTCTCGTCTTCCTGGGCACCCTTCCCGTGGCGGTCGTGGGCGTGACCCTCTGGGCGATCGGCCTGACCGCCCAGAGCAGCATCATGCGCGCGGCGCTCGCGGACGTGGTCCCGGCGCAGCGGCGGGCGTACGGCTTCGGGCTGTTCTCGCTCGTGTTCGGCCTCTTCTGGTTCGCGGGGAGCGCCACGTTGGGCTTCCTCTACGACACGAGCATCCCCGCCCTCGTCGCCTTCTCGCTCGTGCTCTCGCTCGCCGCGCTGCCGGTGTTCTACCTCGCCAAGCGGGCACCGGAGCCCGTCACCGAGTAGGGCGGGGAGCGCCTCGACGAAGGGCGGTCCTTCCCGGAAATGAGGGCGGTTCGGCCCTACGACGAGCCCACGCCGGCATGGATGCTGCCCCTGGCCTGGGAGGTGACTGAGGTGAAGGTGCTCGTCGCGACGGACCAGTCCCAGAACGGCAACCTGGCGGTCGACCTCGCCCGCTCGACGACCTGGCCGCCCGACACCCTCCTCCGCGTGCTCACGTGCATTGAACCGCTCGGCGCGGGCGGTGAGCTGGGCGTGCCGCCCTACACGTACGACGACGCCCTGGTGACCAGCGCACGCGAGGGGCTCCAGTCCGCCGCCTCCGGCGTGAAGCGTCCCGGACTCCTGACCGAGTACGTGGTGTGCGTCGGCCGGGCCGCGGATGAGATCGTTCGACAGGCGGCCGACCTGAAGGCCGATCTCGTCATCGTCGGCAGCCGTGGCCGCGGCCCGTTGGCGACCACCTTGCTCGGGTCGGTCGCGGCCGAGGTCGTGGACCGGTCCCCCTGCCCCGTGCTCGTCGCGAGGCGCCCGGCGCTCAACAAGATCGTCCTTGCGGAGGACGGATCGTCGGGCGCCGCGGGCGCCCTGGCTTACCTGACCTCCTCGCCCTTCGCCACCTCGCTCGCGGAGGTGCCGGTGCAGGTGACCGGTGTGGTCGACACCGACATGCCGTGGGCCCTCACGAGCGGAATCGACGGCCACGCGACCGGCCCCATGTACGAGGCCTACCAGGAAGGCCTCGGCGCGCAGCGCAAGGCGCTCGCGACGAAGACGCGGGAAACCGCCGAGGTGCTCACCCGCCTTGGCCGCCGCGCGACGGCCGCGCTGCGCGAGGGGCATCCCGCCTCGGAGCTCATCGCCGAGGCGAGCGAGTCGGACGGCGACCTGATCGTGGTCGGGACCCGCGGACGCACCGGGCTCGAGCGGTTGGCGCTCGGCAGCGTCACCCGGGCCGTCCTCACCCACGCGAAGTGCTCGGTCCTGGTCGTCCACCAGAAGACCGAGCGCTCAGCGGGCGCCAGGCCCGCCGCGAAGGACTAGTCGGCGCCCGCTAGCGCGCGGCCGATGCCGCGGCGGCACCCGCGGGCGCGCGTAAGATCTCCGCATGGTCGCGCTCGAGGTCCAGTTCGAGATCCTGCTGCGGATCCTCGCCGGGATGCTGCTCGGCGGCCTGATCGGCTTCGAGCGCGAGGCGGGCAACCACGCCGCCGGGCTCCGGACGCACATGCTCGTCGCAGGCGGCTCGGCCGGCTTCATGGCGATCTCCATGTACGGCTTCGGACCGGTGGGTGCCGATCCGAGCCGTGTCGCGGCCCAGATCGTCACGGGCGTCGGCTTCCTCGGCGCCGGCACGATCTGGCGCACCGGCGCCACGGTGCGCGGCCTCACGACGGCCGCGAGCATCTGGGTCGCCGCGGCGATCGGCATGGCCGCGGGGGGCGCGCTGTACGTGGTCGCGGCCGGCCTCGCGGTGATGGGCGCGGCTGCACTCCGCTACCTCCGCGGCCCGGCCCGGCGCCTGCGCCCGGCCGACGAGGAGGATGCGGACTAAGCGGCGAGCTCCGCGACGATCTCGTAGGTTCGCACGCGGTCCGCGAACGAGAACATCCGCGCGGTCACCATCAGCTCCTGCGGGCCCGTCTCCGCGAGCAGCGCCTCGAGCTGGCGGCGCACGGACTCGCGGCCCCCGGTGATCTGACCGCCGCGCCCAGGGTCCGCGAGCAGCCGGCGCTCGATGTCGGTGAACACGTGCCGCGCCGCGTCCGTCGGGCTCGGCATGAGCGCCGGCCGCCCGGTGCGCATGCGTACGAAGGCCACGCGCCCCGGCAGCGCGAGCCGCTCGGCCTCCTCGTCCGTCTCCGCCGCGACGACGGAGGCGGCGACGAGCGCGTACGGCTCACCCAGGGTCGCCGACCGGCGGAACGAGGTCCGGTAGGCCTCGAGCGCCGGCAGCGTGAACTCGGCGCTGAAGTGGTGGGCGAAGCCGAACGGCAAGCCCATCATCCCCGCGAGCTTCGCCCCGAACAGGCTCGATCCGAGGATCCAGATCTTCGGCATCTGGCCCAGGCCGGGCACCGCGGTGATGCGGCGGTACGGATGGTCGTCGGGGAACTCGCCGTTGAAGAAGGCCAGCAGCTCGCCGAGCTGCTCCGGGAAATCGTCCGCGCCGAGCTTGTCCTGCGACCCCCGCAGCGCGTACGCGGTGAGCTGGTCGGTTCCCGGCGCGCGGCCGATACCGAGGTCGATCCGTCCCGGGTGGAGCGCCTCGAGCATGCCGAACTGCTCGGCGATCGCGAGCGACGAGTGGTTGGGCAGCATCACCCCGCCGGACCCCACGCGGATGGCGCTCGTGGCCTGCGCGACGTGGGCGATGAGCACCGCCGGCGAGGACGAGGCGATGCCGGGCGACGAGTGGTGCTCGGCCACCCAAAAGCGACGGTAGCCGAGGCGCTCCGTGATCCGCGCGAGCTCGACCGAGTTGCGCAGCGCCTCGCCGACGGTCATGCCCTCGGACACGGGCGCGGTATCGAGGACGGAGAGCGGGACCCCGCGCAGGGCGCTCACGTCTCCGTGAGAACGAGTGCGGCGACGCGCTCGCCAATGTGGTCATGCGTCTCGGTCACGGCTCCAAGTATCGTCGGCCTATGGCAGATGTGATCGACCGGCTCCTCGCGAACAACGCGGCCTTCACCGCGCGGCACGGCCAGCGACATCTCGACGTGCGCCCTTCCGCGCATCTCGCGATCGTGGCGTGCATGGACTCGCGCCTCGACATCTTCGCGGCCCTCGGCCTCAAGGAGGGTGAAGCGCACATCCTCCGGAACGCGGGCGGCATCATCACCGACGACGTCATCCGATCGCTCGCGGTCTCGCAGCGCCGCCTCGAGACGCGCGACATCATGCTCATCCACCACACCGACTGCGGCATGCAGAAGGTCACCGACGACGGCTTCCGCAGGGAGCTGCAGGAGACGACCGGCACGGCGCCCTCGTTCGCCATCGAGTCGTTCACCGACCTCGACGCGAACGTGCGTCAGTCGATCGTCCGGGTCCGGAGGTCCCTGTTCCTGCTCCACCGCGAGCACGTGCGGGGCTTCGTCTACGACTCGGACACCGGGCACCTGCGCGAGATCACCGCTTAGGCGACGCCTCGCGCAGTCGGGCCTGGAGCTCGGCCTCGGTGTAGCGGCAGGCGACCGTGGGCAGCCGCTCCGCCTTTTCGGCGGGGTAGGTCGTGCTCGCGACCAGCTCCGGCGGCTCGACCTTGAAGATCCCGGCGAGGAGCACGACGGTGCGCTCGCTCGGCCAGCTCATGCCCGCCTCGATGTGCGAGAGGGCCACGCGCGAGATCGCGATCCGGTCGGCGAGCTGCTGCTGCGTCATCCCGGCGGCCTGCCGCAGTCGCGCGATCCGCTCGCCGAGGGCATCCACGTGCCCAGTGTGCCAAAGCGGGCTGCCAAGCCAGTTAGCTGACGCCGCGGAGGCCGCTCCGCTACACAAGGAGCATGACGAAGCGAGCGCTCATCACCGGCATCACCGGCCAGGACGGCTCGTACCTCGCGGAGCTGCTGCTCGCGCACGGCTACGAGGTCGTCGGCATGGTCCGCCGCACCAGCACCATCAACTTCGAGCGAATCGCCCACATCCAGGAGCGCCTCGTGCTCACCCAGGGCGACATGCTGGATCAAACCTCCCTCAGCGGGATCATCCGCGAGCACCGGCCGACCGAGGTCTACAACCTCGCGGCGCAGTCGTTCGTGCCGTCGTCGTGGCCGCAGCCGGTGTTTACGGGCGAGGCGACGGCGCTCGGCGTGACCCGGCTCCTCGACGCCGTCCGGGCCGTCGACCCCGACATCCGTTTCTACCAGGCGAGCTCCAGCGAGATGTTCGGCAAGGTGCACGAGACGCCGCAGCGCGAGTCGACGCCGTTCTATCCGCGCAGCCCGTACGGCGTGGCCAAGGTCTACGGCCACTGGATCACGATCAACTACCGCGAGTCGTACGGCCTCCACGCAACGTCGGGCATCCTGTTCAACCACGAAAGCCCGCGCCGCGGCCTCGAGTTCGTGACCCGCAAGGTGTCGCACGCGGTCGCACGCATCAAGAAGGGCCTCGACAAGGAGCTCAAGCTCGGGAACATCGAGGCCCGCCGCGACTGGGGCTTCGCGGGCGACTACGTCCGCGCGATGTGGCTCATGCTCCAGCAGAGCGAGCCGTGCGACTTCGTGATCGCGACCGGCGAGCAGCACACCGTGCGCGAGCTCTGCGAGGTCGCCTTCGGCCACGTTGGCCTCGACTGGCAGAAGTTCGTCAAGAGCGACCCGACCCTCATCCGCCCCGCGGAGGTCGAGCTGCTGGTCGGTGATGCCTCGCTCGCCAAGCAGAAGCTCGGCTGGGCGCCGACGGTCGGCTTCAAAGAGCTGATCGGGATGATGGTCGACAGCGACCTCGAGCGCCTGGGGCGCTGACGCGCCGGCTGCTCAGCGGACGAGCTCGAACTTCTGGAAGGTGTGGCAGTCGGGGCGCACGAGGTTCGCGCGCACGCCAATCTGCCAGGTGACCTCGGCCACGTAGAGATCGCCGTTGGCGTCGAGCGCCATCCCGTGCGGCGCGCAGAAGTTGCCCGGCAGGTGTGGGTCGCCGGAGCCCCAGGTCTCGTCGACCGGCGGTCGGTCGCCCAGACGCGAGAGAAGGCGGCCCGTCGCCGCGTCGAGGATGCTGATCCGGCTCCCGTGGTGGCGCTCGATCGTGCCCCGGCGGTACGAGGTCATGCCGGCCTGCCACATGAGCTCGGACACGATGGCGTGGCCGCGCCCGTCGAACATCAGGTGGGTCGGGCGCTGCACGTCCGTCCATTGGTCGAGGAACTTCCCGTCGGGGGTGAAGATCTGGATCCGCTCACCCTCGCGGTCGCAGACGAACACGCGGCCGTCCTCGGGGTGGATCGCCACGCTGTGGACGAGCATGAACTGTCCGGGGCCGGTGCCCGGCTCGCCCCACGACTGGATGAGCTCGCCCTTCGCGGTGAAGCGGTGCACGCCGCAGTTGCCGTAGCCGTCCGAGACGTACACGTCGCCGTTCGCCGCGATCGCGACGTTGGTCGGGCGGTTGAACGGCGCGCCGCGATGCGTGATGGTCGCCAGGTTGCTGCCGTCGTACCCGCTGTCCGACGGCGTGCCGCTCGCGCCCAGCGTGAGCAGCACCTCGCCGTCGAGCGTGCACTTGCGGACCGTGTGGTCAGCGTCGTCCGTGAGCCAGATCGAGTCGTCGGGGCCGATCGTGAGCCCGTGGGTGCGCATGGTGTACTTGCCTTCGCCCCATGAGCGCAGGAACCTGCCCTCGCGGCTGTAGACCATGACCGGGTGCTCGCCCCGGCAGAAGAGGTACACCTGCCCCTTCTTGTCCACGCCGACCGCCGCGACGTCGCGATGCACGTAGCCCCGGGGGAGCTGCTCCCAGCCTTCGACGACCCGGTAGGTGACGGAGTCCGCTTTCAATGCGGAGATTGTGTCAGCCGCTGCGCCGGGCCGCATCGTTCGAATCGACAGCCCCGCGCGCTTCGCGCAGGACCCGCTCCACGAACGACGCCCCTCTGCGCACGACCTCCCGGGTGAGGCCAGTACAGGCGCGCGATCGCGTCGGGCACCTCGGTCCAGATGGCGTCGACGTGCTCGTCCGAGAGAACGGGCTCCCATCCGAGCGGGGCCTCCACCGCATAGCCGGTGAGGGTTACCTCGGTCACTCCGAGGGGATACACGTGCCGGATGCTCGTGTCCGCGCTCGTCGGGTACCGCTCGGTGTAGCCGACGTCGATCAGCGCCGCCGGCTCCACCACGAGGCCGGTCTCTTCGCGGAGCTCGCGTGCCGCGCCGTCCCGGACCGCCTCCCCCACCTCGACGCCGCCCGCGGGCAGGCTCCACGTGCCCCCGCGGCTCGAGCGCATGACGAGCACACGCCCCTCGCGGAACACGGCGACGCTCACCTCGCGTCCAGACCGGAGACTGACGCTCATCGTTGCGCGAGCCGTCAGCGCGCCATCAGACGTTCGAGGCGCCGCTTCACCGAGGGCCAGTCGGCGTCGGTGATGCCATAGATCACCGAGGATCGTACGTATCCGTCCCGCAGCACCGTGTCGCGGCGGAGCACACCTTCGAAGGTCGCGCCGATCCGCTCCACGGCAGCGCGCGAACGGGCGTTCCGCTCGTCCACGCCGAACGACACCCTGATCGCACCGAGCGTCTCGAACGCGTGCCGCAGCTGGAGGGACTTCGCTTCCGTGTTGGCGGCGGTGCGGCGGCCCTCTCGCGAGAGCGACGTCCAGCCGATCTCGAGACTCCTGTTCGGCGGGCTGATCCGGAAGTAGCGGGTGGAGCCGAGCACGAGCCCGTCGGCTTTCCGCCGCGTCACCCATGCGACCTGCTTTCCCCAGGCGGGTCCGGTCAGCGTCTCGCGCAGGAGCTCCGCGTACTCGGCCTCGCGGCGCGGCCGCTGGCCGCGGTAGGCCCAGATCTCATCGTCGTCCGCCGCACGCCAGAGTTCGGGGATGTGCTCGTCCCGGAGCGGCTCGAGGCGGATGTGCCTTCCCTCGAGCACGACCGGCTTGGGGTCGAACTCAGGCATCGTCGACGAGACGGCCGTCACCTTTCCAAGGTAGCGCGAACTGTCCCCGCGGCCAGCGTGCACGCTGCGTCACACCGAGTCGAGACGTGCGGCGATGAGCGGCGGACACGGTCGCGGTGAAGGCCGCGAATGGAGCGCTAGCTGTTGGGCCACGCCCGGAGCGTGATCTGAGCCGTCTGCTCCTGGCCGCCGCGCAGGTACGTGACGCGGATCGTGTCGCCGACCCTTTTCCCGGTGATCAGGCGAGCGATGTCGCCGACGTCCCTCACGCCGACGCCGTCGATCTTCGTGATCACGTCCCCGGCCCGAAGGCCGGCGGCCGAGGCGGGACCGCCCAGGATGACGCTCTGGAGGAGCGCGCCGCCGTCACCGGTCGTTCCCGAGACGCCCATCCACACCGGCTCGATGTTCGCGCCGGTCTCGAGCTGCGGCAGCAGCGCCTTCGCGACGTTGACCGAGATCGCGAAGCCGATGCCGACCGATCCTTGGACGGGGCTCTCGATCATCGCGTTGATCCCCACGACCTCACCCCGGGCGTTGAGCAGCGGGCCGCCGGAGTTGCCAGGGTTGATCGGTGCGTCGGTCTGGATCAGATTGCGGCGCACGGGGCCGTTCGAGGGTTGCCAGCTCCGGTCAACGGCGCTCACGATCCCCTGCGTCACCGTGCCCGCGAGGCCGAACGGCGAGCCGATCGCGACGGCGAGGTCGCCGGGCGCAAGGGTCGAGGTGTCGCCGAGCGGCAGCGCCCTCACCCCCGCGGGCAGGTCGACCTTGACGAGGGCGAGGTCGTTGGCGCGGTCGCTGCCCACCACCTGGCCGGTGCGGGTCTCGCCGCCGGCGAACCGGACGCTGATCGACCCCGCCCCCTGGACGACGTGCTGATTGGTGAGGATGTAGCCGCGGTTGTCGACGACGAAGCCCGAGCCGCTTCCCGAGCCGCCGCGGGGACTGGCCGAGCCGACCGCGATCTGCACCACCGACGGATTGGCGGCGGCGTAGATCGAGGCGGCGAGGGTCGACCCCGCCTGAGGCGGTGCGGACGTCTGCGTGAGGAGCGCCGGGATCGACGCGATCGGGGCCGGCGTCGATCCGTGGCCCAGCACCTGCACCGTGACGAGAGCGCCGACGACGCCGCCGACAACGGTGCTCGCCGCGAACGCGGCACCGAGGAGCCCGATGCTGAGCGCCCGCCCGATGCCGCCCGTCCCGCGCCGCTGCTTCGGGCGCGCCGGGGCCGCAGGGGAGGCCTGCTGCTCGTAGCCGAGCGGCCCGTCGTCGTAGGTCTGCATCGTCTTCCTCCGCTGGATCGTCTCGGTGACCATCCTCGGCGCCTGCCCGGGGTCATGTCCTATCCGGCCATGAGAAATGGGTATCGAGGCTGTAAAGCGAGGGCCCCCGCCTCCGGGGGCCCTCGACGACGGCGATGAGCGGCGCGGTCAGTCCAGCTTGGGGTTGAGCTGGTTGAGGAGCTTTTCCTTGGGCATGAAGCCGACGATGCGCTCGGCCTCCTTGCCGTTCTTGAACAGGATCATGGTCGGGATCGCGCGGACGCCGTACCGGCCGGGCGTCAGCGGGTCCGCATCGACATCCATCTTCCGGATGATGACCTTGTCGGTCTCGGCCGCGATCTCCTCGAGGACCGGGGCGACCATTCGGCACGGACCGCACCACGTTGCCCAGAAGTCGACCAGGACGGGCGTATCGGACTTGAGAACCTCGGCCTCGAAGTTCTGGTCCGTGACCGGGGTGGGCTTAGCCATCTGCATCGCTCCTCACATTCGCTCGATTGAGTGTCTGCCGCGCGCCTCGACTGTACCAACGCGTGACGGCTACCACTTGAACGCCATCTGCTGTCCGGCTTGTTCCACGGCCGGCTCCAGGCCCAGCACGGCCTCCAGATCGCCCAGTGCTGCGGCCGGATCGTCCACGAAGCGCCGCAGGGGGCTCCACTTCACGAACCGCCATGCACGCTTGCGGACGGCCTCCGCGAGGGCCTCGGAGCGGACCATCTTGTAGCCCACGAGGCCGCGCCGCTCGTCGGGTATCGCGCAGAAGCGGAAGACCCGATCGTCGTCCGGGATGGCCTCGCCGAGCTGCACCACGCTCCGGTGCACGCGGGCGGTCCAATCCAGCTGCCACAGGAAGACCATCTGGCCGCGCCCGAACCAGATCACGTCGATCTGCTCGAGCACCTCGGCCGGCCCGCGCACGGCGCGCGCGAGCGGTGCGGCGCGGTCGCGGTCGTCCAGGAGGTCGGCGAGGATGGCGCCGCGGTCCGCGAGCGCCGTCGGCAGCGGGCGCCGCTCCAGGTCGCGCCCCACGCGCACGCGGAAGCCGAGCCGGTGCCCGCACTCGAGCAGACTGGCCGCGAGCGACGCCTGCTCGGCCTGCCGCCGCACGAGCGCGTCCTCCGGCCGCAGCCGCCAGCGCCCGTCGCTCTCCTGCGCGCCGTACGCCGCGACGCACCGCTCCACGAGCTCGCGGTCCGGCGAGCTCGT
>Ga0194132_10010500_pt1 | contig 12287 bp, 10 predicted proteins | sample TA2KigOf80mmetaG_FD_148612 | JGI IMG/M metagenome (GOLD analysis project Ga0194132, IMG submission 148612) | Freshwater microbial communities from Lake Tanganyika, Tanzania - TA2015054 Kigoma Offshore 80m | ecosystem: Environmental > Aquatic > Freshwater > Lake | place: Tanzania: Lake... | reverse complement strand
TCGGGCACGTACATGCACCAGATCGTCTCGCTCAGTGACGATGGTCGCTTCCGTTCGCGTACCGCCCAGTATCTGGTCAAAGGAAAGATCGTGCGCCGCACGCTCATCGACGAAGAGAAAATCACCGACGATTGGCGGGCCTACGACGCGGCAACCGACCGTCTGGCATCTATGGGTATGCCGCTCTAACTACGCTACGCCTTCGAGACGCGGACGCTTCGCGGCTATTTCCCGGCAAGATGCCCTAGGACCCGTCGCGCGATCAGCTCGCTCACGCGGACGTTGGATTCTGCGGTGACACCCGCAATATGCGGGGTCAGCAGCAGGTTGGGGGTTTCTGCGAAGTGCGCTCCGCGTACGGCATCGAGGGGTTCGGTATCGAACACGTCGAGGGCGGCACCGCCGAGATGTCCGCTGCGCAACGACTCGACGACTGCATCTTCATCGAGTACGCCACCGCGGGCCGCGTTGATGATGATGCTGCCGCGACGCATCATCGCCAGTTGCTCGCGCCTGATCATGTTTTTGGTGGAGGGTAGCAGCGGCACATGCAAGCTCACGACGTCAGTCACTTGCAGCAATTCTTTGAGAGAGCAGGGTTTCGCAAGTTGCCAAGCCGCATGATCCGCTGGCAGAAGAGGATCGAAGGCCACGATCTGCATGCCGAGAGCCTGGGCACGCGTTGCGGTTTCGCGGGCGATATTACCGAGTCCGATGAGTCCGAGGGTCTTGCCCGAGATCTCGCGCCCGATCGTGGTCATGCGCGGCCACTTTCCGGCGGTGACTTCGAGCGTCGCCGTCCATGCGCGGCGCAACAACACGAGCGCCGCAGTGATCACGTATTCGGCGACTGATAAATCATTGGCGCCGGTTGCGGGGTGTACGGCAATGCCGCTCGCCTTGCAGGCCTCGACATCGATGTTGTCGAGCCCGACGCCGAGTCGACCGACGACTTCGAGCTTGCCTGCAGCCGCGAGCAGAGCGCCGCGAACCTGGGTGCGATTGCGCACGATCAAGGCGCGCGCATCGCCTAGCTGTGCAAGCAGGTCATTGGGACGATCGACGAGTTTGGGATCGTAAAGCACGTCACGACCCGCCAGTATTTCGCGGATGGCGGCTTCGTCCATGAATTCGGTAATGACGATCTCGGGCATCTTGTTTAGTTCCGGAGGTAGTTGCAGAGCGCGGTGATTTCGGTGTGCAGCGCGGCCGGAATACGTACGCCCTGCTCGCGAGCGGCAGAGCGCGCCGCAAGACGTCTGATGCCGGGTAGACGAACCTCCGGTTCGGCGGCCATGGCGTCGAGCAGCGCCGACATGCGCCCAGCGAAGCCTTGGCCCGATACCGGGCCTGGATCGATGGCAATGAAAAGATGCCCCATATTCGGCGGTGTCCCCTCGGCATCAAAGAAAGACGACGCCTCCCAGCCAAACGCCCCAGTGGTGAGTGCGGCTCCCAAGATTTCGACCATCAAGGCGAGGGCGCCACCTTTGGGGCCGCCGATCGGCGACAAAGTTCCGGCGAGCGCTGCGCTCGGGTCCGTGGTCGGCTGACCGGTGGCATCGACGGCCCAGCCTTCGGGAATAGCCATGCCGGCTTTTTGCGCAGCGACGATTTTGCCGCGCGCCGCGACTGAGAGCGCCAGATCGATGACCAGCGGATCGCGCGCACCGGGCAGCGGCGCTGCGAAAGCGAGTGGATTGGTGCCGAGCATGGCGCGTCGTCCACCATGAAACGCCATCGCTTTCGGCGTGTTGCCAAAGACGAGGGCGATCAGGCCTTGCAGCGCGAGTTTTTCCGCGTGGGCACCCACCTGACCAAAATGATGCGAGTGGTGGATTGCTGCGAGCGCGATGCCCTGCGATTTGGCAAGCGGCGCCAAGCTCGACAGCGCGAGGTCGATGGCCGGATAGGCAAAGCCGAGTCCGGCATCCACCCGCAGCACGCCCGGCGCAGGCTGCATCAGTTTGGGTACGGCCTCGCCATGCACCTTGCCCGAGCGTGCCTGCAAGGCATAGGCAGGCACGCGGCTTAAGCCGTGCGCCGCTTGACCGTCAGCCTCGGCAGCAATCAGAGCGCTCGCTGTCGCAAGCGCCGCAGCTGCCGAGGCGCGATTGGCACGCAGTGCCGCACTCGCAAGCGACTCGGCTTTCGCCAGAGTCAGGCAGATGGTTCCTTCCACGCGCGTGACTCAGGCGCTGCGATAGAGCTTGGTCATCACGAACTCGACGTGACCGAGCGCCTCCGCTGCGGTGAGCCGACCGTTGGCCGTCTGTGCGATGCAGTCGATCAGCCAATCGCCGGCTTGATCGATGGTCATCTCGCGGCGCACTACGCCCGACACATCGACATCGATGTGCTCGGGCATCAGACGCACGGTACGCGGATTTCCGGTGACTTTGATGACCGGCATGATTGGATTACCGATCACGTTGCCCTGACCGGTCGGAAAGATGTGGATCACGTAGCCCGCCGCCGCCTGCAGCGTGCAGCACTCGGCCGCTGCAGAAGAGGTGTCCATGAAATAAAGACCAGGTCCGCGCGCGGGCGCTTCGGCGGGTTCGAGCACGTCAATGAATTTGACCTTCTTGCCGATCTTTTCGAGGTTGCCTAGAGCCTTTTCTTCGATGGTGGTGAGACCGCCGGCGATATTGCCCTTGGTGGGTTGGCTCTCGGAGAGGTCGGAGGTTTTGTGTGCCTCGATGACTTCATCCTGATAGGCCTGCCAAGTCTTCATGAACTTGTCGTGAATCTCCGGCGACACCGCGCGCGCCGCCGCGAGGTGCTCGGCGCCGGTGAGTTCGGAAGTTTCGCCGAAGCAGCCATAGAGGCCTGCAGGCACCAACTTGTCGTACATGTTGCCGACGGTGGGGCATGAGGCGAGGCCAGTGGTGGTATCGCTCTCGCCGCATTTGGCAGCCACCCACAACTCGGCGATGTCGCACTCGACACGCACTTGGGCTGAAGTCATATGCACGAATTCTTTGGCCTTGCGCGATGCGGCGGCAACCGTTGCGATGTCGCCATTGCCTTCGATCCAGAAGCCGGCGACGGGCTTGCCGGTCTTGGCAATGCCGTCGACGATGCGCTGCGTCCAGCCGGGCTCGATGCCGATCACGATGCAGGCGGCAACGTTCGGGTTCGCACCCGTACCGATCATGGTGCGGAAATGCAGGTCGAGGTCCGCACCAAACTGCAAACGTCCGTAGGCATGGGGCAGGGCGATGGTGCCCTTGATGTTGTTGGCGACGGCTTCGCAGGCCGCGTTCGAGATGTCATCGACCGGCAGGATGGCGACGTAGTTGCGCACACCAACGCGGCCGTTCTCTCGGCGATAGCCCCAGATTTTGCGATCATTTTGAGTCATCGTCGGTTCCTACCAGCGCTTGGTCTTGAGATTGTGGACATGCACGTGTTCGCCGCGCGCAACGCGCGCGACGATCTTGCCGATGTCCTGTCCGTATTTGGTGACGGTGTCGCCGACCTTGAGATCGGCGAGGGCCACTTTGTGACCGATTGGTACGTCGTGACGCACCGTCAGTCGGAAATCGGAATTATCTTCGGTAACGACGCACAGCATGTCGGTGCCGGCCTTGAGATTCTCGACCACGACGACGCCGACATTGTCCTTGCGATCGTGCACGAGCAATTGGGGAACGCTCACTCCTCGGACTCCTTAGGGGTTCGCTTGCGGACTGCAAGTCTTATATAAGATACTAAACACATGACACCTATGGCTGCAAGCGGCGCGCTACCATCGGCTCTGGCCAGCAATTCTCCACCAAAAATGGATAGCGCCCCGCAATATCGCCCGCTTTACAGCCAAGTCTACGAGGCACTCATCAAGCGCATTGCCAACGGCGAATGGAAAGCCGGGCAGTCGCTGCCTAGCGAGCAGGCACTGGCCGCACAGCTCGGCGTAAGCCAAGGCACCGTGCGCAAAGCGCTCGATGCGCTCGCCCTCGACAAGGTCATCGATCGCCGTCAGGGCAAAGGCACCTTCGTTGCGGAACTCACGCAGGAGCGTTCGCTATTCCGTTTCTTCAGGCTGACGCGTGCCGATGATCAGCGCGCCGTGCCCACAAGTGGCGATGAGTCGATACGGCGCCGCAAAATTCGCGCCCCCGAGGCGCGCGCCTTGGCATTGCCCGATACCGCCGAGGTGTTCGAGATCGTGCGTACGCGGTTCGTCGACGAACAGCCGATCGCCGTCGAGCGCATCGTCTTGCCGGAAGCGCTTTACCCACAACTCGATGCGCACTCACTGCTGCCCAATGCGCTCTATGCGCTCTATCAGCGCGAGTACGGCATCAATATTGTTTCGATCCACGAAAAACTGCGTGCTGACGTCGCGCGTCGCGACGACGAACGGCGACTCGGTGTGTCGCAGGGTACGCCCTTGTTGCAGGTGGAGCGGGTGGCGTACTCCGTCGATGGCAAGCGTGTGGAGTGGCGTCTCAGCCGTTGCGACACGAGCACTCTCGTTTACGACATCACCCTGACATGAAGCGAGTGCTGTGCGTCGGTCATGCCGTGCAGGACTTCATCTTCCGCACGCCGCAGTTACCGCATGGCGCCGAGAAGCATCGCGCCATCGGCTACTCGGAGGCAGGAGGTGGTCCCGCCGCGACGGCTGCCGTTGCCGTCGTGCGTTTGGGTGGCGCGGCTAGTTTGGTGGCGCGCGTGGGTGATGATTCGGTGGCGAGCACCATCCGCGTCGAGCTTGAACGCTATGGCGTCGATTGCCGGCACTTGCGGCGATTCGCGGGACATCAATCTTCGGTCTCGGCAGTTTTTGTTGACGATGCGGGCGAGCGGCTCATCGTCAACCACACGGATCCTGCCTTGCCCGCCGATCCGGCGTGGCTTGATGAAGTATCGCTCGATGAGGTAGCAGCGGTGCTCACCGACACGCGCTGGCCTCTCGGGGCCGAACTGATGTTGCGGCGTGCGACGGCTGCAGGCCTGCCGGCGGTGCTCGATGCCGATGTGCCTGTGCCCAAACAGGGATCCTTGCTCGATGCCGCCACACACATCGCTTTTTCTTTGGCCGGTCTGCGTGATTTTTCGGCCTGCAGCGATGACGCTGCAGCGGTCAGTGAAGCCTTGCGCACGATCGCCGAGAGTCGAGCGCGTTGGTGCTGCGTCACGCAGGGCGGCGGCGGCGTGCTGATCGCCGATGGTCGCGAGCCCGGTCGTGCCCCCGTTATGCAGCATGTGCCGGCGTTCCGCGTAACGGCGGTAGACACATTGGGTGCGGGCGATGTGTGGCATGGCGCTTTTGCGCTCGCACTGGCCGAGGGTGAGCGTGAAGCAACGGCTGTGCGCGCGGCGTCTGCAGCCGCCGCAATCAAGGTCACGCGCGCGGGCGGCCAAGCAGGCGCGCCCACGCGCCACGAAAGAGATGCATTACTGGAGAGATCATGAAATTTTCGGCAGGAAAATTTTGGGGCATGCGCCGCATGGCCGATCCGTCCGGCCGCTTCAAGATGACGGCAGTCGATCAGCGGCCGCCCATCAAAAATCCGATCAAGGCCAAGCGTGGTACCAGCGAAGCGCCGTGGGAGGATGTGGCGTCATTCAAAGAGATGCTGATCGAAGAGCTGCAGGGCGAGTCCTCGGCAATGCTGCTAGATCCGCACTATGCCTATCCGCGCGGCGTCACCAAATTGCAGGCATCGCGAGGTTTGATCGTCACGCTCGAAGATTCCCTTTTCCGCGAGACGCCCGCTGGGCGATTTTCATCGGCGATCGATGACTGGTCGGTAGAGAAGATCAAGCGTATTGGTGGTGATGCGGTGAAGGTGCTTACTTGGTATCGCCCCGATGCCGACCCCGCCGTGTGTCAGGCACAGCAAGATTTCACGCAGCGTATCGGCGAAGCCTGCGCACGCTACGACATCCCATTCGTCTTCGAACTTCTGGTTTATCCGCTCGCCGCCGATCAGGAGCAGACGCGCGATTACGTCGAGATGAAGAGTAAGCATCCGCAGTTGGTGTTGGACAGCGTACGCACGTTTGCCGAGCCGAAATTCGGTGTCGATCTCTTCAAGCTCGAGAGTCCGCTCGCCGCGGCCGATGTGCCCGGTGTGGGCGCGCCCGGTTGGGAAGAGGCGCAGCGCTGGTTCGACGCTTTGGGTGCAGCCGCAGGCAGGCCGTGGGTGATGTTGTCGGCGGGTGCCGGCATGGATGAGTTCCATCGTATTCTCACTCATGCCTATCGCGCAGGAGCTTCGGGGTATCTCGCTGGCAGAGCGATTTGGTCCAAGGCCTTCGCACATTTTCCCGATTGGGAGGCGATCCGCGGTGGTCTGCGCGGCGAGGCCTGCGATTACATGCGTGCACTCAACGCGCTGACTGATTCGTCAGCCTCATCATGGTCCGCGCACTCGTGCTACGGCCCGGCTGGCGCCAGGGTTGAACCGGCGGATGCAAGCTTCCGTCATGTTTATCAAGGATTCGGAGACTGAATATGTTGACCTACGGCGTTGCGGCGCTGGCGCGCCCTACTTTTGATGTTCCGTTTGCAGAAGACATGAAAAATCGTGCATTCGCCGCGCTCGAGGCTGCGGGTATTCGTACCGTGGGCCCACGTACGCTGCTTTTTGATCGCGATGCGGCCGAACGCGCGATAGCCGAGATCAACGCCGCAGGGCCCATCGATCTGCTGCTGATTTTGCAGGTAACGTTCACCGATGCGACCATGACGGTGAAGCTCGCGCGTGAGGCGCGTACACCGCTCGCGATCTGGGCGGTGCCCGAGCCGCGTATCGGTGGGCGTTTGCGCCTCAACGCCTACTGCGGGCTCAACCTCGCAGCACACGCCCTCGGCCGAGCGGGGGTAGCGCACGGTTCGCTCTATGCCGATCCGTCTGCGCCGCAGCTTGCGGATTCTCTGCGCGCCTTGGCGCGATCCTATTCGTTGCCTGCATCGTCGCTGCAGGAATCAGCATCAGCCTTGGCAGATTTCGATATCGATCGCCGCCGCAGTGCGGAGCAGGCTGCGGAGCGCGTGCTCGGTGGTCTCGCCGATTCGCGTATCACGGTGGTCGGCAAGCATCCAGATGGTTTTGATACCTGCGAATTCGATCCCGAGCTTCTCGCCCGACTAGCGCGTATCAAGGTGGACCATGTGACGCTGAACGAGCTCTTCGATCGTGCGCGGGCGACCGATGCGGGTCGAGTCGCGGCGGTCAAAGATCGCACCGAGGCGCAAGTTGCGGGTCTCGGCGAAGTCGATCCCGAACAGCTCGATCGATCTTTCCGTGTGTTTTGTGCGCTCGAAGATGTTCATCGCGATACCGGCGCTCGCGGGCTGGCGGTGCGCTGCTGGCCAGAGATGTTCACCGAATATGGTTGTGCAGCCTGTGGGCCGATGGCGATGATGAACCAAAAGAAAGTGCCGTCGGCTTGCGAGGCCGACGTGAATGGTTCGGTCACGCAACTCATGTTGCAGGAACTTGCCGGCGAGCCCGCATGGATGGCGGACCTCGTCGACATCACGGCCGCCGACGATACGGCGGTGCTTTGGCATTGTGGACTCGCACCGCTATCGATGTGTGATCCCGAGTTCAAACCTGAGGCCACCATCCACACCAATCGTCGGATGCCGCTGCTTCATCAGTTTCCGATCAAGCCGGGTCGTATCACCCTTGCACGTCTGTCACGCTCGCGCAACGAGCTCAAGCTGGTGATCGCAGGCGCGGAAGTGGTACGCGCACCGATGGCGTTCACCGGTTGCTCGGGTACGGTGCGCTTCGATCGTTCGGCAGCCGAGGTGAGCGCGCGCATTCTCGATGAGGCTTTGGAGCATCATTTTGCGCTGGCCTATGGTGATTATCGCGATGCGCTGCGCGCGCTGGCCGCACGCTGGAACGTGCCGGTGCTCGAACTCGCATGAGCTCGGCACTCGATCCATACGTTCCCAATTGGGGGCGCATGGCCGCAGCGCAAGTCGCTGGCGAACTCGTTTTGCAAGACAACGTGCTGCACCTGCCGACCTCGCTCGGCAGTTTACGACTGTCATTGCACGAGTTCGGTTTGCGCTTGCGCAGTGGCGGCGATGTTCGCGACTACGGAATTCTTTGTGGAGATCTTGAGCCGCTGCCGCTCACGCTGGACTTTCTCGGCAGCGGCGACCAATCCCAATCGAGACTGCACGCGCGAACGGCGACGGGTGAAGAGCTGCTCGTCAGCATCGGCCATGCGCCGTTCAGTTTCGCGCTGTACCGTAATGGTCGTTGCGTGCAGGAGTCTCCGCGCGATGGGCACTTCGTGCGGCATTTTCGTTTGCCGCCGCTCGCGCGTCACGATGATCGCTGGCTGTTGACGCTGGAGCTCGGTCCGTCGACGCCGGTGTATGGTCTCGGCGAAAAATCGGGCCGCCTCGACAAGCGTGGTCAATTGCTGCGGTCCTACAATCGGGACGCACTCGGTCTCAATGCCGAGTCGAGCTACAAAAACATTCCCTACGCCTGGAGCCCAGATGGTTGGGGCGCTTTTGTCCACACCCCCGCGCCGGTGACGCATGGGGTGGGCTATGGTCCGTGGTCGCAGCGAGCCTATGTACTCGTCATCGAAGATCCCGAGCTCGACGTATTTCTTTTGACGGCTGCAGACGGTGCTGCACAACTCGCGCAATACACGACACTTACCGGACGGGCGCCGGTACCTCCCGCATGGAGTCTGGGCGTCATTCTGTCGAAGGCCTACTACAAAGATTCTGCGGAGATTCTCGCGGTGGCTCGCGAAGTATGCGAGCGCGGCATGCCTTGCGAGGTCATCACCTTTGACGGCCGCGCCTGGCAGGACACTGACACGCGCTTTGCCTTCGAGTGGTGCCCCAAGCGCTATCCCGATCCGCGCCCCACCGTGGAGGCCCTGCGGGCGATGGGGTTGCGGATTTGCGTATGGGAGTACCCGCTGATCTCGGTGAAGAACCCCTTGTTCGCGGAGCTCGCGAGCAAGGGTTGGTTGCTGCGGGACGCACGCACCGGTGAGGCGTATCGCTATGCCTGGGATCCGGAACCCTTCGGCGCCGTGCTCACCCAGTTGCCCGAGTCGGGCCTGCTCGATTTCACTCATCCCGAAGCCTATGCGTGGTGGCGCGATCAGCACCGTGCGCTCTTCGAGCTTGGCGTCGACATGATCAAAGCCGACTTCGGTGAACAGATCGAAGAGCACATGTTGGCGAGCGACGGCTCGCGGGGCGATGCGCTGCACAATATCTATGCGCTGCTCTACAACCGCTGCGTCTACGAGGCTGCTCAAAGATTTGCACGTGATGGGGCATTTTTGTTCAGTCGGGCGGGTTGGTCGGGCTCGCAGCGCTATCCGTCGCAGTGGGGCGGCGATCCACAGGCCGACTGGGGCGGTTTGGCAGGCAATCTGCGCAGTGGGCTCTCTTGGGGGCTGACGGGCGCGCCGTTTTATGCGACTGATGTCGGCGGCTTCTACGGTGATCAGCGCGATCCAGTGCTTTATGTGCGCTGGCTGCAGGCGGCTATTTTTTCAGCGCATTTGCGGCTGCACGGCATTGGCCCGCGCGAACCTTGGAGTTACGGTCCCGAGGCTGAGCGGCTGGCGATGCAGGCCTTGGCGTTACGTGAGCGTCTTCGACCCTACCTGCAGGGCGTCGTCGAAGAATCGAGTCGCAACGGTCTGCCGGTGCAGCGCCCGATGGTACTGGCCTGCCCCGAGGATCGCTCAGCCTGGGCCTTCGAGGATCAGTTTTTCTTTGGCGAGCGGCTGCTGGTCGCCCCCTGCCTCGAGCCCTCGGGCCAAGTCACGGTCTATTTGCCGGCGGGCGAGTGGGTCTGGCTCGATAACGGCCAGCGAATCGAGGGTGGGCGCAGTCATACGCTCACCCTGCCGCTCGACCGGATCGCCGTGTTCACGCGTTCGGGCAACGGTATCCCGGGGTTCTGAGGCCGCTGGCTGTTGCGCCGGCGCGTCAGTCTTTTAAGGTTGTATATAAGAGTTGTAAGACATATTTAGGTTTGTTAGCGTCATCTCACTGACCGAATAAAAGGGGACTGAAAGATGTCGATGAGCAAGAAAATCGTCGCAAGTGCCGTGGCTGCCGCCTGTGTCGCCATGGTCCCGCAGGCCGTCGTCGCACAAGACTCGGGCGAGGGCCGCCTCGATGAAATCGTCGTGACCGCGACCAAGCGAGAGCAGTCCTTGCAGGCTGTTCCGATTGCCGTGTCCGTCTTGAGCGGTGAGCAGTTGCAGGTTATCAACCTCAACTCGATGGAGGCGATTTCTACGCATATTCCGACGGTCAACTTTCGAGCGAACGCCTCGAATAAAGATACGGCACTCTTCATTCGCGGCGTGGGAACGATATCCACATCGCCGGGTGCTGAGCCGTCAGTGTCGACGATGGTGGACGGGGTCGTTTTTGGCCGCGCAGGCATGGCCACACTCGACCTAATGGATGTCGCTCGACTTGAAGTTCTTCGTGGTCCGCAGGGGACGCTATTTGGCAAAAACGCATCCGCTGGTGCTATCAATATCGTTTCAAAACCAATCGGGTCGAAGACCTCTAGTTTCATCGATCTGGGTTGGTATCAGGGTGGCGAAAAGCGTATCCGCGCTGGCGTCGCTGGTTCGCTCGGCGACGGAGTTCGTGGTTCTCTAAATTTGCTTTCTGGGGACTTTGATGGAGTCGTCCGCAACGAGTTTTTGAAAAAAGACGCGCAGGGATACGACCGTCAGGGGCTTCGCGGCAAGTTTGAGATCGACGCCTCTGACACGCTACGAATCACTCTAATCGGCGACTACTTTCAGTCAGATGATACGGGCGTACGTGGTCCTTGGGTACGTCCGAGCGCAGCCGGTATCGCAGCAATCGCGCCCGTGGTTGCCGGTGTTGAAAACCGAAGTGTGTTTACCAATGTTCTGGAGCGAGTGGAGGATGAAAACTGGGGTCTTTCGGTGCAGCTCGACTGGCAAATTGAAGCCGGTTCGGTGACGTCCATTACAGGTTACCGAAAGTGGGATAACACTCAATATCAGGACATCGATGCCTCTGCCGTAGTCAATAACCAGTTTGCTCAGCTCGGAGATAAGGGCATTGTCGACTACTCCCAGTGGTCGCAGGAGCTGCGACTCGCCTCACCATCCGGCGATGCCTTCGAGTACGTCCTAGGAACGATGTACTACAGCAACCAATCAGACGAGGTTTATCGTCGTGATCGCGATCAGTGCAACGGTACGTTGCCAAACTTGGCGAATGGATTGACGCCTTGTGCTGCTGTCACGTCAGGGTTCGGTCGTGCCGATTATGGAACTAAATTGAAGAGTTGGTCGTTGTTCGGCGAAGGAACTTTCAAATTCAGCGATAGTCTGCGCGCGATTGCGGGGGTGCGTTACACGCAAGACGACCTGTCGTATTACCATGCACGTATTTCGACTTTTGCTGCAGCGGTGGGCGGGATCAATCCCTCTCGCGCTCAAGTGAGGGGATCAACCGATGAAGCGGGGTTATCCGGGCGATTCGGTTTGCAGTACGACGTTCGTGAAGATGTCATGGCTTACGGAACATATTCTCGCGGTTACAAGGGCCCGGCATACAACGCATTCTTCAATATGTTACCCACGGCAGACTTCGCCATCGAAAAGGAGGTTTCTAACAGTTTTGAACTTGGTTTGAAGTCGCTGCTAATGGATGATCGATTACGTTTGAACGTCGCACTTTTTGACACAACATTTGAAGGCTACCAGACAAATTATCCCGACTTAGTGGCCGGAGTTATCGTGACGCGGTTCATTAATGCGGGCGATGTGTCTACCAAGGGGTTAGAGATCGATCTCGAAGCCAAGGTTACGAATAACTTTTCGTTTTTGGGTGCAGCAGCCTACACTGACGCCACCGTCGAAAAATTCAAGTGCCCTCTAGGCGCAACTCCCGCGCAATGTAATATCCCGAGCGGCACGAGGCTGCCGTTTGCTCCAGAATGGAAACTCAACCTGGGCGCGAACTATGGCGTTGATGTTGGCTCCATGCGCCTTGATGTAGGACTTGACTACACTCATCAAAGTGATACCCAGTACGATTTGACGGTCGCCACTACGTCGATTCAACCGTCTTGGGATATTATCAACGCGACGCTTGCGCTCTCAGATCCGGATGGAGATTGGCGTGTGGGGTTAGTCGGCCGAAATCTTGCCGATGAGTCCTACTCCACTAACTTGTTGCCGGGTGGTACGCAGCGCGGCATTCCGCGCGACGATGAGCGCTACTTCGGAATTCAGGCGCGCTTCAATTTCGGAGCAAAGTAAAC
>Ga0194132_10010497_pt1 | contig 12288 bp, 15 predicted proteins | sample TA2KigOf80mmetaG_FD_148612 | JGI IMG/M metagenome (GOLD analysis project Ga0194132, IMG submission 148612) | Freshwater microbial communities from Lake Tanganyika, Tanzania - TA2015054 Kigoma Offshore 80m | ecosystem: Environmental > Aquatic > Freshwater > Lake | place: Tanzania: Lake... | reverse complement strand
GACCGTGCGCGGGCAAATGCCTGCGGCCGCAGCTGCGGCCTTCGGCGTCTGCCCGCTCAACACCAACTGCGCCACTCGCTCTCGACCAAGCGGCGTCAGCCGGGCATTCTTGTGGACGTTCATCCGGTTCCCCCGAAGGACCTGAAGCTTCGACAACCTCAGCTTCCTCGGTCGGAGCAGGATGGACAACCTACTGAAAGCTCACAGCTAGAGCCGCGGGAAGTCGAGCATGCGGCCGAGGCGCACCGCCCACGGCCACTTCCAGATCTCCCAGACGCGCGCCGAGCCGTCCACCGAGAAGAAGATGAGGCCAGCGCGGCCTTCGAGGCCGTCGAACGGCGGCATGCCGAAATCCGGGAAGCGGCTGTCGTGAGAGTTGTCGCGGTTGTCGCCCATCAAGAAGTAGCGGCCTTCGGGGATAGTGAACACCTCGGTGGTGTCTCGCGGCATCACCCCGCGATCCAGCGTCAGGTAGGACGTCCCGTTGGGCAGCGTCTCGCGATAGACGATGTGGTCGCGCGCCACGGCTTTCTCGTCGGGCTTGAGCGTCGCCGGATCGACGCGCTCACGGCGTACGACCTCGTCGTTGATGTAGAGCTCGCCGCCGCGCATCTGGATGCGGTCCCCCGGCAGGCCGATGAGGCGCTTCACGTAGTCGGCGCCGTCGCGGTCGTCGTGGCTGCGCCGGAAGACGATGACGTCGCCGCGCTCGGGCTGGCTGCCGAAGATGCGGCCCTCGAACACCGGCGGCCCGACCGGCAGCGAGTAGCGCGAGTAGCCGTACGGCCACTTGGAGATGAAGAAGTAGTCGCCGACCAAGAGCGTCGGCAACATCGATTCCGAAGGCACGCTGAACGGCTCGAAGGCCAAGGTGCGGACCACCAGGGCGATGCCGACGGCGTAGAGAAGCGTGCGGATCGTCTCGCCGGCGCCGCCGGAGTCCTTTGTTCTTCTTGCCATGAGGCCCTTCTCGAGGCGGCTAAGCGGCCGGGACGGATGTGATCATGACGATGGCCTGCGCCAACGGCGGCTCATCGGTGAGCGTGATGTCGATGCGCGCCTGGTGGCCGGCGGGAGTGATCTCGCGCAGGCGGGCGAGCGCGCCGCCGGTGAGCTGCATGGTCGGCCGCCCGGAGGTCAGGTTGATGACCCCCATGTCGCGCCAGAACACGCCGCGGCGGATGCCGGTGCCGAGCGCCTTGGAGCAGGCTTCCTTGGCGGCGAAGCGCTTGGCGTAGGACGCGGCGCGGTCGGGCTTGGCCTCGGAGCGGGCGCGCTCGACGGGCGTGAAGACGCGATCCAGGAAGCGCGCGCCGTAGCGCTCGAGCGTGCGCTCGATGCGGCGGATGTCGACGAGATCCGAACCCAGGCCGATCATCATAGGCGCTTGGCGTCTCAGCGCACCGCGGACTTGCTGGGCGCCGCATGGGCCGCCGAACCCTGGCCGCGGCCGCGATCCATGGCGGCGCGCATGCTCCGGATGGCGGCCTCGAAGCCGACGAAGATCGCCTCGGCGACGATGGCATGGCCGATGTTGAGCTCGACGATCTCGGGGATGCGCGCCACCGGGCCGACGTTGGTTACGATGAGGCCATGGCCGGCGTGCACCTCGAGGCCGAGCCTGGCGGCGTGGGTGGACGCCTCTTCGAGTCGCTTCAGCTCCTTGGCGCGCGTGCGCCCCATCGGCGTGACTCCATCGGGGGCGTTGCAGTACTCGCCGGTGTGGAACTCGAGCGCCGGCGCGCCGACTTCCTTGGTCGCGTCGACCTGCACCGGGTCGGGATCGATGAACAGCGCCACCTGGATGCCGGCGCCGTTCAGCTTGGCGATGCGCGGGCTCAAGGCCGCACGCGCCGAGACGACGTCGAGCCCGCCCTCGGTGGTGAGCTCGGCACGGCGCTCCGGCACGATGCACACCGCGTGCGGGCGCACCGCGAGGGCGATGCCGACCATCTCGTCGGTCGCCGCCATCTCCATGTTGAGCGGCAGCGGCACCTCGGCCTTCAGCCGCTTGATGTCGCGGTCGGTGATGTGGCGGCGATCCTCGCGCAGGTGCGCGGTGATGGAGTCGCCGCCGCCCCGGGCGATGAGGTGGGCGGCGCGCACGGTGTCCGGCTCGGTGCCGCCGCGCGCGTTGCGCACGGTGGCGACGTGGTCGATGTTCACGCCGAGGCGGAGGTGGCTGGGCACGGACGGGCCTGTGGCCTGGGCTAGGGGCGAAAAGAAGGCGGCACCCTAGCGGCCCGAGGCGAGGCGCGCAATTCTGGGGAAGGTGTATCGCGGCCGGCCGGGGCGGGCGGCCGGAGCGAGCCACCGTCGCCCCTCCCCGGCCGCGCCGCCACGCCGAGCGGCGCCTAGAAGCGGTTGAGCTCGTCCAGGGTGAACGGCTTGGGCGGCCGCTTGCCGAGGATCAGCTCGAGCACGTCGTTCATCGTCGCCGGGTCGTTGTCGAAGCCACCGTGGCTCTTGCTCTCGGAGCGCGTCTCGGGCGCGGCGTAGACGTGCTCGAGGTTGCGGTGGGCGACGCCGCGATTGTGCTTCTGCATGCCGAGCAGCGGCATCTCCTTGGCGCGCTCGCAGACGCGCGACACCAGGTAGAGCAGCGACTTACGGTAGATGCGCGCCACGTGGTCGTCCTGCTCGTCGTGGTCGGTGAGGCTGTAGACCGTCATGCGCGACAGCGAGGTCGGCCGGCTGCCGGCCAGGCGCGGCGCGAAGTTGGCCTCGTAGAAGTCCACCGTGCAGGCGGGCGCCATCAGGATGCAGCTGTCGACGATGTAGCCGCCGGGGACGTGGCGATCGAGCGAGGCGAGCAGGTTGCCGAGCAGGATGGCGCCGGTGGAATGGCCGACGAGGTGCAGGCGGATCGGCGCACCGGCGAGCTTGGCCATCAGCAGGCGCACCGCCTCGTCGCCGCCCGCGCCGGCGTCGAACGCGATGGTGGCGTCGCGCTTCATCTCGTCCCACAGCGCGGTGCCGATGCCGCGCGAACCTTTTTCGATGAGCAGGTCGGAGAAGTCGGTGAAGCCGCCGACGCGGCTCTCGCTCTTCTCCCCCTCGCGCAGGACCAGGTCCTTCAGCTCCTCGCACAGGCCGTTGTCGTAGACGAAGCTGTAGGGGTAGATGCCGTTGCGCTTGAACGGCTCCTTGTAGGCGGCAACGCGCTTGACCGCGGCGGGGACGCTGTTGAGGCCGCCGTGGGCGTAGATCATCACGTGCTGGTAGTTGCCCGACTCGACGATGCGGCCGGCGGTATTGGCGACGTCGTCGGCGCTGGAGAAGTAGTCGCCGCGCTCGACGAACTTGCCGTCGTCGACGTGGACGTAGTTGCCCATGATCTCGTGGCGCGGCGGCAGCGGGATGGCCGCCACCGGCAGCGCCGAGTCGCGCATCACCACAGCGTGCGGGACGCGCCCGAACAGCGACGGGATCGACAGGGCGAGGCGCACCGCCCAGCCGTCCATGACGTTGTCGAACCAGTCCTCGTAGGTCCACAGGGCGAGGCCGCCCTTGCCCCACTTCTTGCCCCACGAGTTCTGGATCCAGAAGCCGTCGGCGTCGTAGCCGACGACGGCGAAGGCATGGCCGCCGGCGCCCTTGGGCGGCTTGGCCGGGTCGTAGGCGATGCGCGGCTTGGCGGCGGTGACGTTGGTCCAGCCGTCGTGGGTGTTGGCGGAAACCACCAGGGCGCCGGCCTCGTTGATGGCGGCGTGGTAGTCGCTGATCTGCGGCGCGCGGCGGAAGTAGGCGCCGAGCGTGGTGTTGCGCGCGTCCTTGGCGCGCTCGACCGTGTAGCCGCCGAGCAGGTCGTCCTCGACGAACGGCCACAGCTTCTCGGCGCACACGCCCATGTTCTTCCAGCCCTTGATGGCGCCGCGCACGGTCTAGCCGAGGTCCTCCTCGCCGGGGAACTCATCGTTGCGCTTGGCGTTCTCGTAGAGCATGCGCGCGCTGACCGGCGGCAGGCCGCGGCGCGCCAGCATGGCGTTGATCACCGCGGCGAGTGCGAAGCCGGTGCAGGCGTTCTCGCTGCGCTGGTCGAGGATGCGGAGGCCTTTGGGCGGCGGCATCTTCGGCGCGAGCTCGATCAGCGGCGCCTGGTACATCTTGTCGCGAATGTCGGGGAAGTCGGAGCGGACGATCACCCGCCGTTCGGCCCCGGCGGCGCGCAGGGTTGCGGGCTTGCGCGCAGCAGCGCGCGGCTTCGCGGGGCCGGACTTGGCGCGCAGCTTAGCGGTGCGCCCATTGGCGGCGCGGCCTTTCTTCGGGATGCGTTGCATGTGTGCCTCCACGGGCAAAGCCCCACGCGCGCCGTCCGCTCGCGCCCAGGGCCGCAGGGAACTGCGGCGCTAATTCCTAGGCCCGCAAGGCAAGCGCGGGTGTGTGGGTTTTCACACACGCCGCGGGCCGCCGCGGCGGCGCCTGGGGATCACCCCCTGAGCCGCTCCACGCTCGCAATCGCCGGGTCGATGCGCAGCGCGGCGATGATGTTGGTGAGGTGTTTCAAGTCGCGCACTTCGACGTCGACGCGCATCTCGAAGAACTCGGGGTTGCGGTCGGTGATGGTCAGGTTGGAGATGTTGCCGTTGTTGCGCGCGATGACCGAACAGAGCGTCGCCAGGCTGCCCGGCACGTTGGCGAGCACGGTGCGGATGCGGGCGGTGTGAATCTCCTGCGCCTTGGCGGCCGCCTCCCAGGAGACGTCGATCCAGCGCTCGGGGCTTTCGGCGAACGCCTCCAGGCTCTCGCAGTCGATGGTGTGGATGGTGATGCCCTTGCCCGCCGAGACGATGCCGACGATGCGGTCGCCCGGCAGCGGATGGCAGCAGGTGCCGAAGTGCACCGCCATGCCGGGGATGAGGCCGCGGATCGGGATGGCCTGGTCGCCCGCCTTGCCGGGCCCCTTGCGCAGCGCCTTGCCGCCCGAATCCACCTTCGGCTCGGCCTTGCCGTCCGGCTTCGCCTCAGCAGCCTTGTCGTCGCCGGCGGCGGCTTCGGCGGCGGCCGCCGCTTTCCTGGCTTCCTTGGCGCGCGCGGCCTCGCCGGGCAGCACCGCCTCGACCACGGCGCGGGCGGCGAGATGACCATCGCCCACCGCGACGTAGAGGTCCTCGACCGACTTCTGCCGCAGGGTCTTCAGCGCCACGGCGACGGCGTCGTCCTTGATCTCCTCGTGGCCGACCTCGGCGAAGGCGGAGCGCACCATCGCCTTGCCGAGGCGCTCGTACTCGCCGCGCTCCTGCTTGGCACGGAAGCGGCGGATGGCGGCGCGGGCGCGGCCCGTGACGACGAAGCTCTCCCATGAGGGCGACGGCGTCTGCGCCTCGGAGCGGATGATCTCGACCTGGTCGCCGTTCTTCAGGCGCGTGCGCAGCGGCACGATGCGGCCGTTGACCTTGGCGCCGACGGTGGTGTCGCCGATGTCGGTGTGCACCGCGTAGGCGAAGTCCACCGGCGTCGCGCCCCTAGGCAAGGCGATGAGGCGGCCGCCGGGCGAGAAGCAGAACACCTGATCCTGGAACATCTCGAGCTTGGTGTTCTCGAGGAACTCCTCGGGCGAGGAGTGGTCGAGGATCTCCAGCAGCTCGCGCACCCAGCGGTACTGGGTGCCGTCCACGGCGTCGACGCTCTGCTTGTAGGTCCAGTGCGCGGCGACGCCGAACTCGGCCTCGCGGTGCATGTCCTTGGAGCGGATCTGCACCTCGATGCGGTGCTTCTCCGGTCCGATCACCGTCGTATGAATCGAGCGGTAGCCGTTGGGCTTGGGCGTCGAGATGTAGTCCTTGAAGCGCGCCGGCACCATCTGGAAGGCGCCGTGCACCACGCCGAGGGCGCGGTAGCACTCCTCGCGCGTGGCGACGATGATGCGGAAGGCGACGATGTCGGACAGCTGCTCGAAGCTGATGGCGTCTCGCTGCATCTTCTGGAAGATCGACCACGGGCGCTTCTCGCGTCCCTGCACGTCGGCGTCGATGCCGGCCTCGTACAAGGTGTGGCGCAACTGAGCGGTGATGCGGCCCAAGACGTCGCCCGAGCTCTTGCGCAGGTAGCGCAGGCGCTGCAGCACCGACTCGCGCGCGTCCGGGTTGACCTGGGCGAAGGCGAGGTCCTCGAGTTGCTCCTTGAGGTCCTGCATGCCGATGCGCTCGGCGAGCGGCGCGTAGATGTCCATCGTCTCCTGGGCGATGCGCCGGCGCTTCTCGGGGTCCTTGTGGGCGGCGAGCGTCTGCATGTTGTGGAGACGATCGGCGAGCTTCACCAGGAGCACGCGGATGTCGTTGGACATCGCCAGGAACAGCTTGCGCCAGTTCTCGGCCTGGGGCTTGGCGCCCTCGGGCATCTCGAGCTGGCTGAGCTTGGTGACGCCGTCGACGAGCTTCGCCACCTCGGCGCCGAAGTCGCGCTCGACGTCGTCGAGGGTGGCGAGGGTGTCCTCCACCACGTCGTGCAGCAGCGCCGTGGCGATGGAGGCGCCGTCGAGCTTCATGTCGGCGAGGATGCCGGCGACCTCGACCGGATGGGCGAAGTAGGGATCGCCCGAGCTGCGCAGCTGGCTGCCGTGCGCCTTCATGGAGAACTGGTAGGCGCGGCGGACGAGCGACACCGCGCCCGGGTCATAGGACCGGACGCGATCGACCAGCTCTGTCTGCAGGTTGCCCATCGGGTTGCGATGGGATTCTAGCGAGTCTTTGTCCCGGCGCCCGCCTCCGCTTGCAACACCCGGGCGCCGGGCCCCTGGGGCGTCGTGGGCCCTCCCCCGCTGACGCGGGAGAGGGAGAAGAGCATTACGGCTGGTTGTCCTCGGGCGAAGGTGCGTCGCCGGCCTGGTTGGAGAGAGCGTCCTCGTTCTCGGCGTCCTCGCCGGGCCCGAAGATCTCCATATTATCGGCCTCTTCCATCGCCTCGGCGGGCGCCGGCTCGCCCCACTCCTTGCCGGCCATGAGGAGTGCCATGTTGTCCTCCTCGGGCTGGTCCACCTCGACGTGCTTCTGCAGGCCGCGGATGAGCAGCGTGCGCAGCTCGTTGAGGTCGGCGCCTTCGGCGATCTCGCGCAGGGCCACCACAGGGTTCTTGTCGTTGTCGCGCTCAACCTTGAGCGGCTCGCCGGTCGAGATGGCCCGCGCGCGGCGGGCGGCCAGCATGACGAGCTCGAAGCGGTTGGGAACGCGGACGACGCAGTCCTCGACGGTTACCCGTGCCATATGCGCGAAATCTCCTGTGGTCTTGCGCGCGCCAGGAGCGCGACGGAAGTGGCGCCCCTCGGCGGGCGCGGCTGGCCGGTTACTTAATTGGGTCTGCGGCCAAAGGCAAGGATTTGCAGCGGAAAGGCGCAGGATTCCTCGGTTTCCGTCCGCCGCTTCAATTGAGCCCCGGGAGCACGAGGCCGCCGCCCTGCCCCGCGCGGGGCGCGACCGGCGCGGGTTGCTGGGGCACCGGAGCGGCGACCACGCCGTCCTGCTGCGCCTTGGCAATGGCGCCGGTGCCGGCGGCGGTGGCGAAGGCATCGAAGGTGGGGCCGGTGAACGTCGCCTCGGCGGTCCAGATCGTCGGCCCCGCCGGCACCATGAACGACGCCGCGTAGGCGGCGGTCGGCGTTTCGGTGGTGTACGGCACCTGGCGCTGGCGCTCGACGCGGATGGTCTGCGGATGGCCGTTGATGCGCATGGTCTGCAGCTCGGTGTCGGTGACGGTGCGGTAGCCGCGCGTGGTGACGACGCGCTCGCTGGTAGTCCACAGGATGAGCGCGCCGTCGAGTCCGCGCGTGCGCAGCTCGCTGGCAACCTCCTGGTTGGTGGGCGTGCCGCGCGTCGGCGGGAACACCTCGAGGCCGGTGACCGCCGCCAGCCCCGATTCGCGCAACACCGCCGCCATCGCCTGCTCCGCCAGCTGGCGCTTGGCGAGGCCGAGCGTCGGCGCCATCACCAGCACGGTGCGCGCGGCGAGCGGCCGGGCGCGGTAGGCCGGATCGACGAAGCTCGTGTAGTTGAGGGCGAAAATTTCCGCGCCGCAGCCCGCGAGCAGCAGGCCGAAGCAGGCGGCGATCCAGCCACGCACACGCATGACGACTCCCTGCGGCGGAGTATATCGCAGCCCACTAACCCGCCGGCGAATTCGATACACGAGGTTGACGGAGAGCGGCGGCGGCGAACGCAGCGTCGCCGGCGAAACTTGCCGCACCGAACGGAGCCATTGCGCCGGCAACCCGCGCGAGCACTGCTTCGTAGGTGCCGCGCAACACGGCGCGCGGTCGCGCGACTTCCGCCAACACAACGTGGCGACCGGTGCCGTCGATCTGGACGATGAATCGCATCGCGTCCACTTCGACGGAAAGCACCCCGCGAGGGGTGATGATGGCCGGATTCGCCAGCAAAGCCCGCAGCGCCAGCAGGAGCCAGCGAGGATCCTGCAAATCGGTCCCCGCACCGATTGACATGCAGAACGCGCCCCAGCGGATCAGGCTGAGAATGGGTCGCTCGAGGGCGGCGCCCTGTTCCGTGAGGCGATAGCGAACCGCCTTCGAGCGCGCCTGGTGTTCGCTGCGCACCACCAAGCCTGCTGCCTCAAGCTCGTTCAGGGGGCCGGGCAAGGTACGCCGAAGCGGCGTTTCGACCCGGACATCTATCTCGGCGACGAGCGCCAGATAGTGAGCGTCCGTACCATCTTCGCGGGGAGCCTTCGCGAGCTGGCGACGCTTTACAAGCCCATCGAATTGCAACTGCCGCGCATTCTTGCGCGCTGCGACGTGGGTTGGGGAACGCGCGATCCCTTCTTCGCGCTCGAGCACGGGCGGCGCACCGCGGCTGCGCTTCGCGCCCAACTTACCGTCTTCGAAGGCGCCGGCCACTTCCTGCCGGAGGAACGGCCTGAGGACCTCGCGCAGGACTTGCGGCAGTTCCTCCAAAGCGGAGCCCCCGCCTTCGCAAGCAAGTAAGCACTGCGCGTCAGCGGGCCCGGAAGGGGCGACAGCGGAACAGTCGTCGCTACTGCGGCGGCGGGGGCAGCGGGCGGTTGGTCGTCGCCGTCGTGGTCCCGGGCGCGCCGGGGGGCGGCGGTGGCGGCGGCACAATGCCGTCGCGCTGCATCTGCTCCACGACCGCGGTGGCCGCGGTGGCGGCGAGATCGGTGAAGCTGTTCTGAAACGAAGTCGAGCGTGCCGCGCCCTCGGCGCGCCACGCCTTGGTGGCGGCCGGCGTCATCAGCTCGGCGACGTAGTTCCGCTCCGGCAGGCGCACGTTGTACTGCTGCGGGACGGTGGTGCGCACCTCGACCTCGCGCCAACGGCCGCCGACGAAAAACCAATCGGTGGTGGTGACGGGCACGTTGTGCGTGCCGGTCCGCGTCTGCACCGACTCCTCGGTGGGCTCGAACACCAGAGCGTAGTCGAGGCCGCGCGCGCGCAGCTCGTCGGCGACCTCGGTCTCGTTCGGGACGCCGCGCGTGGGCGGGAATACGTCCATGCCGAGCACCGGCTCGATGCCGCACACGCGCAGCGCGCCGGCCATCGCCGTCTCGACGGCGCGGCGCGACTCGATGCTCATCTTGGGCGCGGCGACGAGGACGGCGCGCGGCACCGGCCGGGTGGTGCCGCGATAGGCCGGATCCACGTAGCTGGAGAAGCGCGCGAACATGGTCTGCGGCGGCACGTGGGGGCCGCACGCCACGAGCAGGCCGAGCGCGACGGCGCCGGCTACCCGAACCGAATTCTTCATGCGACGAGATGTGTGGCGCGCACCCGTGACGTTCAAGCCCGCGCGGCCGGAATAATGGGATAGATCAGCCGACCGGCAGGGCGCGGGCGTTGGGCGGTAGCGCGGCGATCAGCTCCTCCACCGTGCGGCCCGTCGTCGGGTGGACCCAGCCGGGCGCCACCTCGGCGAGCGGATGCAGCACGAACGCGCGCGCGTGCATGCGCGGATGCGGCAGCACGAGCTCGGATCCCGCACCATGCACGCGGTCGCCGTAGGCGAGCAGGTCGAGGTCGACCGTGCGCGGCGTGTTCTTCCGGTCGGCGACGCGCTCGCGGCCCAGCGCCTGCTCGACGTCGAGCAGCGCGGCAAGCAGCTCTTCCGGCGATAGCGTCGTTTCGACCAGCGCCACGCCGTTGGTGTACCAGGGCTGGTCCGAGACCGGCTCGGGCGGGCTGGTGTACCAGCGCGAGCGGCGCACCACGCGCACGCCGCGGCGCGCCAGCTGGTCGAGGGCGGTGGCGAGCGTCGCGCTCGGCGGGCCGAAACGGCTCGGTAGGTTGGCGCCCAATCCGATGAGGATCATCGCGGCGGCAAGGTAGCAGGTACGGAGTTGTGCGTAGCCGTTCGCGCGGATGTTCGCGGAGGCGGCCGGCCGTACCCTGGCGCCGGCTTGCCTTGTCCCGGAGGAGGCGCCATAACCGTGGAAATGCTGGCGGGAGGCGCCGCCGCCGCGCTGCCGCTGCAAGAGGACTTCGCCGCCGTCGTCGCCGCGCCCCTGGAAAGGGTATTCGCGTTCCTCGACGACCACCGCCGCCTGTCGGGCCACATGAGCAAGCGCTCGTGGATGATGGCGGGCAGCACGATGTCCATCGAGGCCGACGCGCTTGGCGCTCGCGCGGTTGGCTCGCACATCCGCCTCGGCGGGCGCGTGCTTGGCATGCGGCTGTTCGTCGACGAGGTGGTCACGGAATACCTGCCGCCGCACCGCAAGGAGTGGCGGACCATCGGCGAGCCCCGCCTCCTGGTGATCGGCCCCTATCGCATGAGCTTCGACGTGTCGCCGCTGGCGTCGGCGACGCTGGTGCGCGTGTCCATCGACTATGCGCGCCCCCATGGATGGCTCGCGCGCGTCGCCAGCGCTCTCCTCGGACGCACATATGCGCGCTGGTGCGTGCGCCAGATGGTGCGGGACACGATCGCCGCGTTTGGCGAACCGCAGACCGGCGACGCCGCCTAGCGGTTGACGCCCGCGCCGCCACGTGCGAGGGCGTGCCCATGCCCGCGCGGCTCCCGTCACAACCACCGCACGAGCCGCCGCGCGACTGCCCGCTGTGCCCGCGCCTGGTGGCGACGCGCCTCGCCCTGCGCGCCGAGGAGCCCGGCTGGCACAACGCGCCGGTGCCGGCGTTCGGGTTGCTGACGGCGCAGCTGCTGATCGTGGGACTGGCGCCGGGACGCAACGGCGCCAACCGCACCGGCCGGCCGTTCACCGGCGACGGCGCCGGCGAGCTTTTGTATCCCAAGCTGCTTGAGCACGGCTTCGCGCGCGGCACCTACCGCGCCGACCCGCACGACGGCCTGGAGCTGGTGGACTGCCGCATCTCCAACGCCGCGCGCTGCCTGCCGCCGGAGAACAAGCCGACGCCGAAGGAGGTCGCGACCTGCAGCGGCACGTACCTGGTGCGCGAGATCGCCGCGATGCCGAACCTGGTGACGATCCTGGCGCTCGGCCGCATCGCCCACGACGCGGTGGCGCGCACGCTCGGCTGCAAGCCGCCGCCGGCGTTCGCGCACGGCGCATCCCACGCGATTGGAGCGCACACGCTGGTCAACAGCTACCACTGCTCGCGCTACAACCTGAACACCGGCCGGCTGACGCCGGCGATGTTCGACGCGGCGATGGAGCGGGTGAAAGACCAGCTGCGCACAGAAGCCTCGTCCTGAGCACAGGGAGGGGCCTACCCCTTGCGCAGCAGACGCTGCTTCTCGCGGTCCCAGTCGCGCGAGGCCTCGGTGGCGCGCTTGTCGTGCTGCTTCTTGCCGCGCGCGAGGCCGAGCTCGACCTTACAGATGCCGCGCTCGTTGAAGTACATCGACAGCGGCACGATGGTCATGCCCTTCTCGGCCACCGCGCCGGTGAGCTTGTCGATCTGGCGGCGGTGTAGCAGGAGCTTGCGCTGGCGTTTCGGCTGGTGGCCGAAGCGCGCCGCCGGCGCGTACTCCGAGATGTGCGCATTGATCAGGTGGAACGATCCGTCTTTGTCCGCCTCGGCGAACGCCTCGCCGATGGAGGCCTTGCCCTGGCGCAGGGACTTCACCTCGCTGCCGGTCAGCATGATGCCGGCCTCGAGCTTGTCCTCGATGAAGTAGTCGTGGCGGGCTTTGCGGTTCTGCGCGACGAGCACCCGGCTGTCGTCAGAATTCTTGGCCATGGGTGCTAGGTCCTGTACCCATAAAAGGGATTCCCTTTAAGGGCCGGCTGTGATTCAAGCTTCCAAACTGTGGGAGCTTGACGATGGCGCGCTTCGATCTCAGCGACGGGGAGTGGGCGTTGATCGCTCCGCTGCTTCCCAACAAGCCGCGCGGAGTGCCGCGTGTC
>Ga0194132_10010495_pt1 | contig 12290 bp, 10 predicted proteins | sample TA2KigOf80mmetaG_FD_148612 | JGI IMG/M metagenome (GOLD analysis project Ga0194132, IMG submission 148612) | Freshwater microbial communities from Lake Tanganyika, Tanzania - TA2015054 Kigoma Offshore 80m | ecosystem: Environmental > Aquatic > Freshwater > Lake | place: Tanzania: Lake... | reverse complement strand
GCAAGCGATTTTATTATGCGTTACTCAGCTTCTGTTTACCTTCAGAATCCTAAATTCATCTTTTCATATTTTTATAAATATAGCTTTTTTCTAGGCGGCGGCTCGAATCAACTACTTTTCAATAAACTTTTTGCCGAGTGGAGAACTATTCGATTTAGTCCTGATTCAGGACCAGCGTCCTTTAAATACTCTAAATTAATTAAGGATTACCTCAAACTTCATTCCAATGAATACAGGGGTTACGTGCCCGAACTTTATTTTACTAACTACAATGATGTTGATCAGTTTTTAGTCGATCATCTCTACGGAATACCGGATCCTTATTTACGTTTCAATTATTGGTTAATTATTACTTCTTTTTTAGGCAATCATGAAACGGATAATCTTTATTTTAAAGTTATTAAAGAAACACTTGCGCATACTTATCCTCAAAATTCTTTGCTAGGCTTGGAGAAAATGTTTTACGCAGCAAAAGTGAATTCATTGCAATATCTTTTTAATCCTTTTCTTAACTTTAATTATTTTTATAAAATTGTTTATTGTCATGTTAATACTACTGGGGGAAAGGGATCTCAGCGCTGGGAACAAGAGCTCAGATCTGGATTTCGTTTATTAAAGCCTTCGGCAGTCATTCCCTTTAAACCTATAGATGAAACTTACAGTGATTGGTTTACGAAGAGAGATCATTGGTTTATAAATGCCGAGTCTAGTTTTGATATGTATGTCGGATGGACATGGGTTCTAACACATTATTTAGTTGCAATGATTATTGTTTTTCTAACTCCTATTGCTTTGCTTTCGAACTTTAGGTTTCAGATTTTATCTTTATTTAGTTCATTAGCATTGCTTATATTGTTAAGCAGTGTCTTTGCCAATCCTGATGCTCGATATGTTGACGTACTTATGCCACTTGCGATTATTCTTGCAGGACTTTGCATAATGGGAACAAAAAACGTAATTTGTTCTAGTTACGCGTTCTTAACTAATCATAGGTAATCTAATGAACAATTATAAACATTGGCCCTAAACGATATCTAATTTCTTTCGTAGGAAATATCGATAAGCAGATTTTATAATCAATATCTACACTTTACTTCGCATATTTTAAATAGTCATCAAACTCAATTAATCCATTATGTGATCCTATTTCGTAAAACCTAGATTTTGCCTCATAGCCTGCTAGCTTTCCTGCTATAGATAAATCATACATGACTTTGCTAAGGTCGTAATGATTTCTATTTTCATATTTTTTAAATACACTTTTTTTGAATATTGATATTCCATAATCTATGAAATTCATATTCTTTGTAGGATTTGTTTTATTATAAAGAATTACTTTTCCATTTTTATATATGCTATTACTCTTATCCCACTGGTTTTGATTTTTATAAACAGCCAATAAGGAGTCAAATTTATTTCGGTCAAACGCCATATGTATTTTTACCAATGGCTCGAGCAAATATGTATCTCCATACATAACAAAAAAACTATCCTGATTAATTTTGTCGAGTGCATTATGAATTGCTTTTCCTGTGCCTAGCAACTCAGCTCCATCGTATGAGTAAACGATTTTAATTTTTTCTTTATAGTTTTCCCCAACTCTCTCTTCAATCATCTTTCCGTAATGTCCAACACACAGTATTACTTTTTTTACATCTTGAGCTAGCATTAAATCTAACTGATGGTATATAAAAGGGCGTCCTGCAACACTGATCAGTGATTTTGGAATCTTTTCTGTGTACGGCATCAATCTTGATGCAAGTCCTCCAGCCAAAATTAGAACTTCAATCATCATGAATACACATTTCTTGTACCTTCGAAATCAAACTTAAATCTTACTTCGTCTAGTCCGTTTTTTTTCATTACTGCTCTCAATGCTTTTTTGTCTTCAGCATAGAACATAAGAAATCCTCCGCCGCCTGCGCCAACTAACTTTCCACCAACTGCACCATTTCTCATTGCATCGCTATACCACTTATCAATATTTGTATTTGACATCCCTGACATTCTTTCTTTTTTGTGTTGCCAATGAACATTCATTAACTCACCGAATTTATTTAAATCCCCCGCTAAAAGCGCTTTTTTACTTTCAATTCCTAACTTCTTTGTGAAATGTAAATTTTCTAGCATTTTTACATCTGAATTAAGTGTTTTGTCTTTTTGATCCTGAAGAATGTCTCCTGCACTTCGTGTAAATCCTGTAAAGAATAGTAACAAATTCTCTTCTAAGCAAAAAAGAGTTTCAATAGACAAAGCCAATGGATTTGAGATAACTGATCCATCAGCCTGAAATGTGAATTCAGTGATTCCTCCGTGTGCAGCTATGTATTGATCTTGCTTTCCAACAGGCTTACGAAGTTTATCGATCTCTACGTAACAGGCTAGCTCTGCTAACTCAACTGGAGAAATTAATCTTTTCCGATGTGAGTAGACTGCTTTTATCAGCGCAGTCGTAAAACTTCCTGATGATCCGAGTCCAGTTCCTGCTGGAATATCCGCTAAAGTAGAAATTTCTAATTGCGGGGTTTTTAATTTCTCTAAAAGTAAGACTTCCCGTATAATTTTGTGATTAATTTCTTCAACTGTTTCAACATGTTCAATCTCCGAATATTTTAATATTATCCCGTTAATAAATGGTCTCATCACGCTTACATATACATACTTATCTATTGCAGCTGACAATACAAATCCCTCATGCACTTGGTAGTAAGATGGCAGATCGGTGCCGCCTCCCCCTAAGGTGATCCTTAATGGGCTACGACTGATAATCATATTTCGATTCCTTGTAAATTTCTGCTATGATCTTATGTGTGGCAAGAGCATCTTCCAATCCAAATCCAGCATTAACATTACTAAAAATGGCCTCTACAAATATGTCTAGCTCGACTCCCCACGAATTATCAGGCATTGGATATTCCCATATGGTTGTTGGTGGGGGCCCCATTTCAGGGAGCATTTGATAATATATTAATCTTTCGACACCATAACTTCCACCCAAACCGCTTATTTCTAATTTTCCTAATTTCCCATAAATTTCCATTGAAAATATGTTTTTCCACTCACTGCTTGAAACATGCAAGAAAGCAACCTTCTTATCAGGAGTTTTCAAAGTCATAAACGCATTATCTTCAACTGGCGCATCCCAAAAATAAGTATGAGCAAAACCGCTGACTTCACTAAACTCACCGAGAAATGCTCTTGATAAATCAATCAAGTGCGGACCCTGATCCATCAATTCTCCTCCACCCGAGAGTTTAGGATTTGATCTCCACTCTTTTTCATAGCCAACTCGCCCCCCATGTCCGTATCGACCCCGAAGAAACATTAACTCCCCTAAGCAGCCACTCTTTACCATCTCTACTGCTTTTAAAACAGCTTTGTGATATCGGTGATTAAAACCAACATGAACAATGCGTTGAAATTCATTTCTGATAGAAATTAACTTTTGGATTTCTTTAGAATTTAATCCCGCTGGCTTTTCTACAAAAACATGCTTTGATGCACGAATCGCGAATGCAGCGATTTCTGACAAAACATTATGCGGAGTTGCAATAATGACAGCATCAATGTCGCCTTCTGAGACTAATTCCCGCCAACTCTTAAAGACATGACAATTATTTATCTTTGCAAATGATACTGCTGCAGTATCATTTACGTCATGACACGCAACTAACTTGCAATTTTGAGGAAGAAAATAGGCTCGCTTTAACCCAATACCACCACAACCAATAATTGCAACTTTCAGATAGTTCATAAGTCAAATAATTTTTTATTTCTATCTTTTCCAATAATTCTTCTTAGTGTATAAATATCACAATCCATTAATTCTGAAAGATGGTCTGGAAATAAATCCCACGCATCCCATACAGCACTTATAAATTTTCCAGTAATTCCGTCACTTTTATTTGAAGCAAGGAACAAAGCTAACTCACTAGGTAGGTTAAAGCAATCAGAACTAGTTTTCTTTAAAGTCAAACACTTTTCATAAAAATCCAAACCAACGACCTCAGGTCTCGAATTAAGAACTTCCTCAAGTAACCTGGTTTTTAAAAATCCAGGTGCGATTGAATTTATATGAACTCCGAATTCTTTAAGTTCTGATGATAATATTTCGCTTAGCCTAACAACTCCTATTTTTGAAGTTGCGTATGCGGAGAATCTAGGAAAATTAGTAGCAGCTCCTCCACCTGCTACCTGAATAATTTTTCCACTTTTTTGTCGCTTCATATGTGGTATTACAGCCTTCAGAACGTAGGCAGATCCAAGAAGATTTATCTCAATAGTTCTTACCCACTCGTCTAAATCACAGCTTTCAAAAAGTCCTTTCGGGCCATACACTCCAGCATTGTTAAATAAGATATCAATAGTGCCAAATCTGTCTTTAACTTTTTCGACGAAATTATTGACGTCTTGAGGTTTTGAAACATCAACCTGCGAAATCAAAATATGTGAGTCGGTATTGCCTGCCAATATATGCTTCACCTCAAATAAATCTTTTATAGATCTCGAGCACAATGCTAGCTTTGCACCATTTTTAAAAAACTTTTTCGCAACCTCAAAGCCAAGGCCTTTCGTAGCACCAGTCACTATTGCAATTTTATTATTTAATACATTCATTTAAACTTTTCTGACATATCCAATTGAGTAATACTTGACATTGCGATTGCGTTTCAGATTCATCAAATGCTGCGTAGGGTCTATTACAATTGCAATTGTATTTTCATATCCAAAATCTTGATATGAAAGATTTCTATATTCTGGCCAATCTGTTAAGACAACAATTGCATCCTCATGAATGTTTGCATTAAACGTAACCCTGGGACTTTCAATAAAATGAACCCTCTCAGTCCAATTAACAGGGAATTCTCTTACCATAGGATCGTGGATTGCCAGTATCGCACCTCTTTCCAGCAATGCATTGCAAATATCGACCGCGGTAGAGCGCCTTATAGAATTAGTTCCAGGTTTGTAAGCAAGTCCCAATATCTTAAATCTTAGCCCCGTTAAGTTATATCCAAATATTTCCTTAACACGGTCTAGCACCCATTCCTTATGCTTATCATTGCTTTGTTTTAATGCGGAAAATATAATTTCATTATGATTACTAGTACGAGATATTGCTTTTAAAAACTCAACGTCCCTGGCTAATGTTCCTCCACCAAATGCTAGACCAGGATTTAAATATGCCTTTGGGCCAATCCTTGATTCACTTTTGAGACAGGCTGCGACCTCATTCGAATCTGCACCAACAATTTCAGCTACTGCAGCTATTTCATTAGCATAAACAACAGATAATGCCAAGAATGCGTTGATTGCATGTTTAGTTAACTCCGCAGACTCAATCAAAACATTGACGCATTTATTTGCTAGCGGCTGTATTAGCTCAAGGAAGCTTTCAAAGTCATCAGGCGATGCCCCTACAATAATTCTATCAGGGTAAAGAAAATTATCTACAGCGCTGCCTAAACGTAAATTTTCTGGTATAGCAATGAATCTAAAAGTTTTTTTAGGATATTGTACTTTTGCCAATAAAGAAAGTTGCTTGATAGTACCCACTGGTAACTGAGAAGAAACTACAACAAAGCACATATTTTTTAAATATGAAAGCGACTTTAATGTTTCCTGAATTACAAAATTAATATCCGCTTGGTCTTGTTCATCTACAGGCGTATCGTAGGCAACCCACAATGCGTCGACCATATTCAACTTTTCATAATTTAATTCAAAAATTAAGTTACTTTTTTGAATAGCGGTAGCTGCTAATTCTTTTAGCTTGGGTTCATATACTGGAAAATTCAAAGCCTCGACATTCTTTACTTCCAATTCATTGTACGAAAAAGCGATTGTCTTTATACCCAATGTTGCCAAGCAAACACTGGTAACAGTTCCCAGATGCCACAATCCTTGAACTGCAACTGTTTTCATCTCAAGACCCATTTATTTGACTGTAAGTAACTTAGAGTTTTAATAATTGAATCTCTAATAGTTAGTGATGGGACCCAACCTGAGCTTCTGATCAAGTCAGTATTTAAATAAATAAACGGGTTATCACCCACCCATCCTTTGTTTCCACCTGTAAATACAATTTTAGGATTAACTTCAAGAAATTCCTTGATCCATAAAATTGAATCGTTTACACAGCAATACTCATTTGTACCTAAGTTGATGACGTTGACAGTGTCTTTAAAATGCTCAACTGCATCCATTATTGCTCGCACGCAATCACCTATGTATAAGTATGATTTTTTTTGATTGCCATCACCAAGGACCCGCAAAGAAGTAGGATCTTTGATCAACTGCTTGTAAAAGTCATAGACATGTCCGTGGGTATATCTTTCGCCTAAAATAGATACAAACCTGAAAATCCAAGCCTGAATACCAAATAGCTCTGAATAAGCAGCAATAAGCCCCTCACATGCTAATTTGGATGCACCATACAAAGAAGTTTGACGAGGGAAAGGGCAATCTTCTGGCGTTGGTATCACCTTGGCTTCACCATAAACAGATCCGGTCGATGAAAAAACAATTTTTTTGACATTTTTTGATCGCATACACTCTAAAACATTGTGAGTTACAAGTGTGTTTTCTCTTAAATCAACGTTAGTATCTTCATTAATGTTTCTTACATCCGCATTAGCAGCCAAATGGAATACACAATCAACGCCTTCAAACTCATCAATAATTAGATATTTTTCTTTCAAGTCTTGTTTTAAAAGCGTAAATCTCGAATTTTGCAATGCCTGAAATAAAAACTCAGATCTTCCTGTAGAGAAATTATCAATACCTCGTACCTTCCAGTCAGTGGTGCTAAGAATATAATCAACCAGGTTACTACCTATAAACCCTGCACAGCCTGTTATCAAAACCGTTTTTATATTCATGAATATTTATTATAAAACAAAAGAAGGATCTACTCTTGAAAGACTATGAAAACCATAGTATGAAGAATCTAGTTTAGCGTAACCATGGATAGCGTGGTGTATTTTATTCCCAAGTATTTCCTGGTCGTACAGAATTTTACAAAGACTTTCAATTTCTTCTTCTGAGTTTTCTACCAATTGGATTTTAGTCTGCAAATGCCATTGAACACGCTCAGACTCAAGACCAATGTTTTTGACCTGATCGAAATTCAGATACTTTTTATTAACGGTATCAAAATGATGCTTATAAATATAAAAGTCATTTTTAGAAAATGGAGATACCGTCAATGGAACTATATTTGAAAGACCGCACGGGATTCCAAAGAATGTTGCAACCATAAACAAGCCGGATGTACATCCAAGGAAGAATTTACACCCTGATATTAAAACAATGTCATTAAAATCTGACTTTAAAGCTGAGGAGGCATAATCAAAGTAGCCGTCTTCAAAATCTCTTTTCATCCTTTTTTTTGGGCCCATCAGTAATACACGACCATTTTTAGATTTTATAAAATTCACTGCTTTTCTTAGATTAATGAGTGAAGAGTTTCTATATTTCTGCATTTCTCTGTCTAAATATTCATCATCATTACTTCTAATATGAATACATACATACCAATCTGGTACTGACCCAAATATATTAGTCAGCAATTCATGTCGTTCTGCTTTTAAATCTTCAGCTATTTGTTTTTTAAAAATACTAAAATTGACCTCATTTAATAATTTTGGATAAAGTGCAGAGTTTCTTTCAGCCAAAATAAATTTGCTGCTATCACAAACTGAAAAGCTCCCCCATCTAGTCATAGATTGGATTAGATGAACTATGATTCGTTTTGAAAAAAGAACATGTGACATTGAAATTATTTTTAGGAAATACTTATTAGCGCATGAGTCTTCAGGAATAGCAAAATAAATGTATTTATTATTTAAACCATAAGTCAATAATATTGAATCATACTCACTAATTAAATGACCGATTCTTCTATAGTTTAATTTAACAACTCTAAACCCTATGAAATGATGTAGTAAATTTATTGGGAAAAGAACTATAAATAGTAAAACTTTGTATATTTCAAAGATTTGAGTCATTTTTAATATTTCCATGCTCTAGTTCGATTACTCTAGTGCATAATTTATTGAGCATTTCTCTATTGTGACTGGCGATAATTAAAATGGAACTTCTTTTGAGATATTTTATTAGACGTTCTTCTGCTTTTTTCGCAAAATTTGCATCTCCAACTCCGAGCCATTCGTCCATTAAAACTATATCAGCGTCTATTGAAGTAGCTATTGAGAATAACAATCTCATCATCATACCAGATGAATATGTCCGCATCGGAAAATTTGCATAATCCTCTAGTTCAGAAAAAGTTAATATATCCTGAATTGATCTCTTTATTTCCAGTGCACTTAGTCCTAATATTCTTAATCTTAAATTAATATTTTCAATCGCGTTTAAGTTCTCATCCACACCTAAAGTTAGATTAATCATTGATGATATTCGACCATTCACATGGATTTGTCCTGATGAAGGTGGGTATGAGCCCAATATTACTCTTAAAAGAGTTGACTTACCTGAGCCATTATGGCCAATTAAACCAACTTTTTCATTTTCAGATATTGTTAGATTTAACTTATTCAATGCAATAATTTCGGGCGTTGAATAGTCTCCTGGAATATTAATTAGACCACCAAGTGATTTATTTAAAATTAATGATTTTAGAGACTTTGATCTGAAGCCATAAATAGGATACCTAACACTAAGGTCATGAATTTTTATAGATATGCTCATAAGTAAAAAATATAATTCTTTGTATATTGTTTTATAGCAATAAACTCATGTTATGCGCATAGATGGCAAGATAAGAAACTCAACAAGCGAACGAGCAAACACTTGGGGTAAAGTTAGGGTGGCCTGTGGAAATTGCTCACGGAAGACCAGAAAAAAAACAGAACTTTTAAAAATCTAGACAAATCATATCCAAGATGATGATTTGCTGAAGTTTTCCCTCGCGACAAAACTAGAATTGATTACAACCTAGATCAATTTTAGATATAGAATAATAAACATATCTAATCCATTAACCACTGACGAGAAAAGTCTCTAATAAGTATTAATTAAATTGTTAATTGTTTTATTTTGAGTTTATGGCTGTTGTGATTTTGATTTACACCAATAAACAAAAACCTACTAATGAGATTCTGATTTACCAAAATGCTATCATAGCCAGTAAACTATTTTACTTCTATATTTGCTCATGACACTAAAACTTACTATACCCGAAGCAATGGCTAGAATCATTATTAGTACTAAGTGATTAATGACAATTGAATCATTGATAAATGCATCTCTAAAGAGATCAACTAAATAATAAAACAGATTATATTTTAGGAAGGATGAATTCGCTAGTTTGGAATCCTTAACCATCCATAATATTGGAGTAATAAGAAATAGCAATCTCATTGCAGTGTCTACAATTTGTGAAAAATCACGAAATCGCGTGCAAATCAACGCAAGAATAAGCCCAATATTAGTGAGAAAATATATTAATAAGACAATAATCAGTAATAGTTTAAAGTTTGGGAAAATAGTATACCCCAGTATATTCAAAATAATATAAAGTAAAAACAAGTTCTGCATCAAAAGAATGACATTACGCCAAACTACAATATAACAATAGATTTCAAGTGGAAGATTAACATCTTTAATCATACCTGCATTTGCTATATACACACCACATGATTCGCCTATTATTGAAGATATAAAATTCCATGAAATAAGTCCAATACTAACTATTACAAAATAATCACTGAGATTTGTTTGAAAAAGAATTGAATATAAAGGGCCTATTGCAAGTATTGTAATAGCAGTAGATAGGCTCATCCATAACGTACCCAAAGATGATCTTCTGTACTTCTGCTTTATTTCATTTAAAGCAAGATAATTACAAAATCTCAAATTATTTAAAAAAGTTAACATGAAACTATCTCAGCAAAAAGTTGGCTTTTTCAATGATTTGGGGAATGGATTCCTTGTCCCAAATCCAAACACTATTTCTTGAATATTCTGGGGTAGTGCCTAATCGATAACCCTGCCTCTCAAGAAAGCCAACTGTACAATGTGGCACTGAAGGAACTAGAATTTTTGTAAGCACATAAATAACAAGCGGGTCCAATCCAGCAGCAATACATGGTCCATTATTGTTGAAGAAATTTAGTGATGCTTTTTCATATAACGCAAGCCTTAGATCAAAATCGTAAGCAGGCGCTATGAATATTATGAATTTCTTATCAGTAAAAGCCTCTATCGAGTCGAGTGAATTAGTATCAGGAATTACTACTGCCAAAAAGCCTTGCTTAATATAATAAGAAGCAAGACTTTTAACCAACTCGATATCTGTATTGCGCTCTGGTGATACCTTAGTCATACGTAGTGAGAAGGTAATAAATTTATCGATTTTATTTGTTTCCTTCCACCGAGCAATGAATTGCTTGGAATCATGCCTAGCTAACAACGGCTTAACATTATTAGACTTTTCGTTAACATATTTATAGTACTCTGTGTGATGCGGCAATTCATCAGGTGAATGAACGCATCTATACCCAACATCACTATAGTATTTGTCCGTTGTTACAAAAAATTCGAAATCTGTAAAATATGAATTTAATTGATCGATAATTCGTGCTTTCCGGAGTGTAAATTCCTCTGGAGTCCAATCAAAGCCTGCAGGAAGTTCATTTAAATTAGGAAGTACAATGTTTATAGCTCCCTTAGTTCCTAAATCTTGACACTTTATGTGACAATATTGAAGAAAGTATGCATAATCATACGAAAGTGGATACTTTCTTAAGTCATAAATAAACAAACTTTTTTCTTTTTTAACTAAACGTTTATCAGTTAATTTTGAAATAACATTTAATAAAATACTATCTCTATGAGTCTGCAAATGATAATTACGCACTCGTTCCTGAGCTTTGTAACCTATATGCTTTAATCTTTCAGGATTTTTGAGTAACTGCTCAATTTTTCTAACGCACTCTTCTGCAGTTTGAAATCCAATTATTTCCTCTTCTTCTGTGAAAAGATTTACTAACTTATCTGCCCTGTCAGTGAGCAAACAACTTCCTACTCCAGTGACCTCAAAACAACGAATATTACCGACGTCATTATCTTCATCTCGATGCAAATTTATGACTATTTTACTTTTAGCTAATGCAGAATAATATTCACTAGCAAAAAGAAAAGGATGCAATGAATGTTTCTTGAATTTGGATGTAAGCTTTTTCATCTTAAGAAAAACACTCGTTTTATCAAATCTTAAAAATCGTTCATAATCTAAATATTTAAATTTATACCGTTTAAAACTGATTATTAAATTAATCCAATTTTCAAGTTTACCTGCTTTTAAAATCCGAGCGAATTTTCTGATTGCTCTTAGAAGTATTACCGGAAAATAACTTGCTGGGTAAATGAAAAATAAAGACTTACTTAATATTGATAAAATACTTGCATTTATTTCGTGCGCGACTAACACAAATTTAATTTGTTTTTTTAAAAGTAATTTAAAAATTAAATTAAGCTTTATAAAACGTTCAAAATGATCATGTTGTAAATACCCAGTAGTACCTATAAAAGAAACGTCAATATTTTTTTCCGTTTTCTCATAACTGATATATTCATTAAATGACGATGGACAATATATAGTATTAAGACCTTCTTTTTTTATGTCGTCGTAATACCCTACAGTGCAAGAAAAAATAAAATCTAGGTCACCGAGATAACTGACATAAGATTCATTTGGTGGCAGCTGATCACCCCATGACCCAATAATTGCCTTAACAGATGTACAATTTTTTCGTATATTATTTCGTGCTTCTTTGTTAACACGATACAAAGCGCCTGTATTAAAAAAAACAATATCTGCTTTGAAATTAGATATTTGTTTAAGTAAAACTTCTTCAAGAAAATTTTCTCTACTTAGTAAATTTTCAAAATTATTTTCTAAAGCCCATGTCATTTGCGATAACATGTCCCCATAAATTACGTTCTCAACTAAATAGTCTTTACATTGGTTACTTTTTAGCCAGCCTTTTGGAAAATATAAATTTTCTTTTTCATAAATTTGCTGGATATCTCTAAACGTTTCTGTTCCCTTAAGTGTTTTTTGAAATAAATTTAAATAAGGCATTACGGGGCATACCCTAAATATTCTTGTTGTTATCAAAGACTTTGTTTTTAAATCTTCATTTAGCATAGTTTTATCGATTTGTTTAATGCAGATGATTTATATGCTTTTTCGACAACTTCAAGAGCTTTTATTGGCGCTATATCATTTACTGATCGTTTACCATTTTTAAAATCATTTATTT
>Ga0194132_10010494_pt1 | contig 12290 bp, 9 predicted proteins | sample TA2KigOf80mmetaG_FD_148612 | JGI IMG/M metagenome (GOLD analysis project Ga0194132, IMG submission 148612) | Freshwater microbial communities from Lake Tanganyika, Tanzania - TA2015054 Kigoma Offshore 80m | ecosystem: Environmental > Aquatic > Freshwater > Lake | place: Tanzania: Lake Tanganyika... | reverse complement strand
CATCGCCGGACTGGTGAACCGGATGATCGACGCCTGAACCCACCCGCCGATCAGCCACGCGGCGGGGCCGCACGGGCGCCGACCTTATCGTGAAGAACATCTAATGGCATTCCAAAAGGCCGATATGAGTTGCGAATTGGATACACGCTACAAGAATGCGAGCGGCTTTCTCAACTTATCGAGAAGGCGACAGGGCAAGAATTGCACGTCGAGGCGGCTGCAGAAGTGCTTCAGGGAGCGTGGAACGGCGAACTGCTGAGCAAGCCGGTCACAATCACCATCGGGCCCGAGAAGAAGAAGCCCTAACGCTGCCCTCACCTCGCGCCCGCCGTTTGGCGAGCGTTTTTCGTTTCTCCCTTCACGTGTTGGGCCGTTCGCGCGCGCGTGGTTCCCTTCTTCCGGCCGGCGCGGTATGCTTGGGCTACCGTCCCGCGGGGAGCGCTATGACCGAGCCGCCCGAACACGGCACACAGGAGCAGACGCCGGCCGACGTCGCGCGCATGCTCGTGCCCGCGCCCGCGTCGCCGTTCGCGCCCGGCGACCCGCTCCCCAACCTCGAAATGTGGGTGCTGGTCCGCAAGCTCGGCGGCGGCGGGTTCGGCGAAGTCTGGCTCGCGCGCCACGAGCGCAAGGGCGAGGCCGCCGTCAAGTTCTGTACCGACCCCAAGGCCCGCCACAAGCTCGTCACCCACGAGCGCACCGTCGTCGCGCGGGTGATGAAACACGGCGGCAACCACCCCAACGTCGTCCCGCTGCTGGAATGCAACCTGAGCGGCGAAATCCCGTGGCTCATGTACGAGTTCGTGGCCGGCGGCACGCTCGCGGAGGCCGTCGCGGAGTGGCGCGACCTGCCCCCGCCGCGGCGTCTCGGCCGCGCCGTGCGCACCCTCTACGCCCTCACCGGCGCGCTCAGCACCTTCCACCGGCTCGACCCGCCGCTGGTTCACCGCGACCTCAAGCCGCAGAACATTCTCATGGCCGGCAGCACGCCGCGCATCACCGACTTCGGGATCGGCGGCGCGGCGCTCGCGGCCCACGGCGGCAAGCCCGACGAAGGCTCCGACCTCGCGGTGCCCGTGCCCACGCTGCTCCAGACCGCCGGCAGTTCGCGGTACGCGCCGCCCGAACAGATGTTCGGCAGCGCCCCGGACCCGCGCGACGACGTCTTCGCCCTCGGCGTCATCGCCTATCAGCTCGTGCTCGCGGACCTCAAAGCGATCCCCGGTCCCGACGTGGCCGACGAGCTGCGCGCCCTGCGCATCCCGGCGGAACTGGTGTCGCTGATCGTGAAGAGCGTGGCCCTCGACCCGCAGCGCCGGCCGAAGGACGCGACCGTTTGGGACACGAAGCTGGCCGAACTGGTGCGCAAGAAGACCGCCGGCAGCGGCATCCGGCCGGCGCTCCCGCCGGACCCGTCGAAGGACGAACCGACCGAGGAGCTTGAGGTTCTGAGCGAATCGGAAATCACGGCGTCCGCGGTGACGCAAACGCTGGACGTGGCCGCGCGCGGGCGCTGGTACTCGCGCCCCGCGGGCCAACCGGGGGCCGAGTGGCAACTGGTGGCGACCACGCCGGCCGCGGTGAAGGTGGTGCCGGGCGAGGTGTACCGCTTCTCGATCAACTCGTCCGCGACCGCGGCCGACGCGAAGGCCGTGGCCGCGCTCGCCGGGTTGGGGAGCCTGCGCTACCTGAACCTGTCGTACTGCGCCGCGATCACCGACAAGGTGCTGGCGAAGCTGCCGGACTTCCCCGGCCTGCGGCAACTGTTCCTGCGCGGCTGCGCGAACGTCACCGACACCGGGCTCCTGCACCTCCACAAGCTCGGCGCGCTGCTGACGCTGGAACTGACCGACTGCGCACACGTCACCCCGGCCGCAATGAACGCGCTGCAAAAAGCGATTCCGCGCTGCAAGATTCAGCGGTGAGGCCAGCCATGTCACGTTCGCGCCTCCGCATCGTCGCGCTCTGTGCCGGTATCGTGGGGCTGTTCGTGGCGCTCGCGCCACCCGCGCAGCGCTCCGCGCCGCCAGCGGTCGCGCGCGGAAGTGCCGAGCCGCTGCCGCCGGGCGCGGTCGCGCGGCTCGGTTCGACCGCGTTCCTGCACCCCGACCCGGTCTACGCGCTGTCGATCTCGGTCGACGGCGCGACGGTGTACACGACCGCGGGCACGTCGGCGTTCGCGTGGGAACTGGCAACAGGGCGGCTGAAATGGCGGGTGGACAACCTGCGCGCGACCGCCGCGATTCGCGAAGTCGGCGACCGCGTCCGCGTCGGCCCGAACCCGACCGTTGAGCTGGGACGCCGCACCGGGCGAGTGCTGGCGACTTGGGACGACATACCCGACACCGTTGATTTATGGCCAGAGGTACCACTTCCCGACAGACGGTATCTCTTCCGGCGCGGCCCGTTGGGTGAGCGCGACGGTCTCGTTTCCGCCACCATTTGGGACGCGAACGGCCGCGGGCCACAGCTCAAGACGCGGGGTGCTCTCATCGGAGCATGGAAGCGCGTCTTCTCACCCGACGGCGCGTTCGTATCGACCCAATTCGGCTGGCGCTGGCCGGGCGTGTACTCCACGACCGATGGCGAAGGGCTGAACGTCGTGCGCGAGGCAGACGAAGACGTGTATACGTCCCCTCTCACGTTCACGTCCGACTCACGCGAGTTGGTCGCAACACACGAACACGGTGGGCACGGGTAGTATCACACTTGGGCGATGCTACACCCCTCGAAGGGCGGGCCGGCGCGCCGGTTGGCCCCGCCGGTCGGTCAGTTTTGGAGCCGAGCACCGAGCGCCGCGCGGCTGAGCGCCGACGGGCGCTGGGCCGCGTTCTCCTTTGGGTTGGACGACTATTGGGAGTTATGGGACCGCACCGCGCCGCGCGAGCCGCGCGTCATCGTCGGGCCGCGACGGTATCCCGATTGGCCCAGCGTCGGCGAGTTCACGCCCGACGGCACGCGATTCGTCACCCTGATGCGGGACCGGCAACTGGTCGTCTACGATCCGGCGACCGGCGCGCCGGTCGCGCCCGTACCCGCCGCCTACGCGACGCACCTTCGCTGGCTCGACGGTGGCCAACTCGTCGGCATCACCAATTGCGCGGTGTCCCGGTGGGAACCGCTCGCCGGCCGGTTGTCGAGTTGGACGCCGTTGCCGCCGGACCTGCACGGTGAGCGGATGCACGAATCCGAACTCTCCTACGACGGCGCGACCGTCGCGTACCTCGCGCGGGGGTACAAGACTGTTGCGTTCGACCCGCGCACCGGCGGGCGGCGCGTCCTCGCAGACTTCCACCACTCCGCGGCGCTGTTGCTGGTCTCGCCGGACGGCACCCTCAAGGCCCTCAACGGCGAGGGCGGTGTTCGGGTAACGAACGCGCGCACCGGCGCGATCGTCTGCCCGCCGAAAGCGGATCGCGCGTGGTACGGTTGCGCGTTCACGCCGGACGGCCGGCACCTCTTGGTCGGCTCGGAGGAACACGGCCTTGCGATGTGGGACACGACGACGTGGGGGTCCGTTCCACTAGCCGATTCGGTATTGCACAAGATCGAGCACTTCGCGTTCGGCCCGAACGGGATTGTGGTGGCGGTGATCGAATACTGGGCCACACCGCCGCGCACGGAAACCGATTTCTTTTACGAGGGACGTTCGGTACACACACTCACGCTACTCGCGTGGGACGCGACCACCGGGCGGCAGTTGTGCAAGGTGCCTCTGGGGCGCGTCCCGTATTGGGCCAAGGATCCGCGAACCAAGGAAGATGCCCAAGCGCTCCGCAACGTGCGGCCGACTGTGGTGGCGGCGTTGGCCGATTGCCGAACGGTCGCCGTCGGGTGCTGGGAGGGCTGCGTGTTCCTCATCGATACGGCAACGGGGCGCGTCGTGCGCACCTTCGGCCCGACCGTGCCCGTTGGCCCAGATTCCACGCCGGTTCTGGCGCTAGCCCCGTCGCCGTGCGGGCGCTACCTCGCCTCCGGCTCGCACGCGGGCATCTTCATCTGGGACGTGCGGCCCGCGCCCGGCACACCGCAGCGGTAGCGGGCGTTCGCGCCGCCCCTCATTCCCCCGCGGTGACGGAAAACTCGACACCAGCGTGAACTCTTCGCTCGCGGGGCGGTTCGTGATTCCATCTTCCGCGCGGCGCTGCTACCATTTTCATTACCCCACACTTCCGTCATTGGTCCAAAGCGCGCCCACGAGCCACCGCAGTGAAGCGGGAGCGCCGATTCATGCCCGTGTCGTACCGTTGCCCGAACCCCGGTTGCGGGGTCGCCCTCAAGACGCCGCTGCGCGTGCCCAGCGGTAAGGCCGTCGCGTGCCCGAAGTGCGGCACGCGGTTCGTCGCCGAGCCGTCGAAGCTGGCCCCGGACGAGGCAGGCCCGCCGCACCCCGAACTCGGGTCCGCGCCCGTCGCCACGCGCGAGCAGCGCCCCACCGACCGCGCGCGGCTCACCGCGCTGGCGACCACATTTGAGGCCGGCGCGCCCGTGCCCGGCCTGTCCAGTTGGCTCCTCGAACGGCAACTCGGCGCGGGCGGGTTCGGCGAGGTGTGGCTCGCGCGCCACGAGTGGAAGCCCGAGCGCCGGGCCGTCAAGTTCTTCACGCACCCCGAGGTGCGGCACCGGCTGGTCACGCACGAAAAGAAGGTGCTGGTGCGGGTCATGCGGTTCGCCGGCGGGCACCCGAACATAGTCCCGCTGATCGAGTGCAGCCTCGACGGCGACGCGCCGTGGCTCATGTACGAGTTCGTGGAAGGCGGCACGCTCGCGGACGCCGTGCGCGAGTGGGGCCAGCGCCCGCCGGAGAAGCGGCTGGCGAAGGTGGTGCGCTCGCTGTTCGCAATCTCGTCGGCCATCGGGCACTGCCACCGACTCGGCACGCCCATCGTTCACCGCGACCTGAAGCCAGCGAACGTGCTGCGCGACGAGGCCGGCATCCTGCGCGTGACCGACTTCGGGATCGGCGGGGCCGCGGTCGCGCACCACACCGACGGGCAGACGCGCGACCTGCAAACGAACACCGGGCGCGTGCCGACGCTGCTCCGCGCCGCCGGGAGCTTCGGGTACGCCGGCCCGCAGCAGCGTACCGGCGCGGCCCCGGACCCGCGCGACGACGTGTACGCGCTGGGGGTGCTCGCGTTCCAGATGTTCCTCGGCGACCTGAACGTGTGGCCCGGCCCGGACATGGCCGACGACCTGCGCGCCCTGCGCCTGCCGACGGGCGTGGTGAGCCTGTTGCGGAACAGCGTGGCGCACAACCCGACCAAGCGCCCGGCCGACGCGCACGAGTGGCGGCTGATTCTGGAGGCGTACACGACGCGCGCCGCGGGCACCGACACGCACGCCAACTCCGCCGCCCCGACCCCCATGCCCGGCACCCTCCGCGCCCCCGGTTCTGGGTGATGGCATTTATCGTGCTGGTAAATTACCCTTCGACGGTCCATCTGAACGGGGCGTGATTCCCTCAACAGGAAGAACCGGCCGTGCTGTCGATTTGTCGAGTACGGCACCGTCGAGGAAAGTAACCCGCCGACTCTCAAACAAGATATGAACCACTAATGGGAGAAGAGAAGCAAGACTCGACGAAACGAGGACATGGTACGGTAGATCGATTCGATGCGCAACGGGCGTGCGCACACTAAGGTGGTTAAAAATCAACAGCATGGCCACAATCGCAACAAACAGCACCACTGTGACAATGTGGTATCTGGTTGTATTGCCGGGTTGTCGAGAGGGCGGTAAGACGATGTAACGGAAGATAACAATCACAGCAACCACACAGATTTGGCTGAGAATCGCCGCCTCTTTATATCCGATGAAGAAAATGATCAGAGTGCCCGGTAGAGATGCACCGAACAGCGCGATACCGAATGCCACATTCGACCAGTACCGCCCCACGACACTTTTCCGAAACCACTTGTCGTGAACATCGCACCAACTTGGTACATGGATCGCGGTGGAGATTTCCTTACCATATTGTTCAAGAGCATAGCAGTACGAATCAAGCAATGCGATGACAGAATCCTGATTGCCGCACCAAGCGGCGAAGATGGCTGCCACGCAGGGAACACCCACAGTCAAAACGAACGAGGAATAGTTTCCCATATTCGCGAGTTCAGCCCGAGCAGCAATCAGAGCGGCAACGAGCGTAGTCGCAATCGTAAGGTACGTTACCTGTACGAACTGGCGCGCCTGAATCCGTGCGCACTTCTCAAGCGTTGCTGCGGTGTAACGCGCCTCAATAGTCGGAACAATGAGTGGAGCGGTCATCGCGTGTTTGAGCCAACGGAAAGAGCGTGATCGCGCACTCGCTCAGTTCACACGTCCGAGAGATGCGGATCAGAATGACTGGGATTATACTACTCCGTCTCCCAACTCAGACAAGAGAACAATTGAATATCATGCCACGTTTCGAGGCTAGTCTTGTGGACATCGTTGTTCCGGATTTTCGCCCTACGAGGCTATTGTGGTGTTTTGGTGAATCGCGGGCACCGACACGCACGCCAACTCCGCCGCCCCGACCCCCATGCCCGGCACCCTCCGCGCCCCCGGCCCCAACTGACGACCACCGTAGGCCTCACGCTCCGCGTGATGCCGCGCCAACATGGGTCGAGGTCCTGCGGTTCCTCGAAAGCTGACCGGGTGGGGCACCCGGCATCACGCGGAGCGTGATGCCTACGATTTGCCCAACACCAAATCACACACCCAACACCCGCGAACGGGCGTCGCGCTCGCAGTTCAGCTCGGTCGGGTTGCGTCTCTGATCGTGCGGAAAACTAATCCCGCCAATTTCTCAAGGCGTGAAAAGTAGTCGCGAGCTTCGCCATTCAAACCGGACACCACAACAGCCAAGTGGTGGTAACACAACCCCAATACCGCGAGACGCCACGGGTCGAGCTGACCGCCGCGAACGAGGAACGCGCTCACACACCCGGCGGTATCGGCCTCGATATGAATCAGGTCGATGCCACTCACAGCCTGACACCGACAATCGGCCGGGAAGCTCGCGACGAGATGTTCGCGCCAACACTCCGCGATCTGTTCCGCTTCGGTCATCGCTCGTTCCCTTCTCGCCTGCGTCACCACGCGCGTTTCGCGCCGGCGAGCGGGTCGAGTTTCGCGGCGTCGGCGGGCTTGGCGTCTTTGGCCTTCGCCCACCACTCGCGGTACGCCTTCGCGAACTCCTTCTGCTGCGCCGCGGCCTTGTTCACGTCCACCCCGCGCGAGGTGACGCCGTGCAGCGTGGGGAACTTCCCGCCGCGGCGCACGCCCTCGATCAGGTACAGCGCGACCAAGCCCTCCGGCGCGGGGCCGGGGACGCCGGACCAGAGCGGGTTGACCGGGTAGCCCTGCAGAATGTCCGGGCTGTCGGCCAGTTCGAGCAGCGCGGGCACGTCGGCCCATTCGAGCTTGGGGAAACCTTCGCCGCTGTACGTCCCGGCGCGGATGTCGCCGAAGAGCGCGTCGACGCGCGCGCTGGTGGCCTTCTTGGGCTTCGGCGGTTCCGCGGCGAGCCCGCCCGCCGCCACGACCGCCGCCACCGCGAGCGCCATCAGTCCGCGCGCCATCATCGCCGTGCCTCCGAGAGTGGGTGCGCCTCGCGCGCACCTACCATTCACGACGGCACACACCGAACGAGAGTTGTGCGCGTCGCGCGGCTACGCGAGGACGTCTTTGACCACTTCGCCGTGAACGTCGGTGAGGCGGAAGTCGCGGCCCGCGTGCCGGTACGTGAGCTTCGTGTGGTCGAGGCCGAGTAGGTGCAGGATCGTGGCGTGCAGGTCGTGGATGTGGACCTTGTTTTCGGCCGCGTAGTACCCGTAGTCGTCGGTCGCGCCGTACGACAGCCCGGCCTTCACCCCGCCGCCCGCGAGCCAGAACGTGAAGGCGTGCGGGTTGTGGTCGCGCCCGTTCTTGCCCTGCGCGACCGGCGTGCGGCCGAACTCGCCGCCCCAAATCACGAGCGTGTCCTTCAACAGCCCGCGGCGCTTTAGGTCCGTGAGCAACCCGGCGATGGGCTTGTCCACCTCGCGGGCGTTGTTCGTGTGGTCGCGCTTCAGGTTCTCGTGCTGGTCCCACTTGTAGCTGTGGGTGCATTGCACAAACCGCACGCCGGCTTCGGCGAACCGCCGGGCCATTAGGCACTGCCGGCCGAAGTTCTCGGTCGCCTTCTCGTCGATGCCGTACAGCTTGTGCGTCTCGGCGCTCTCCTTCGACAGGTCTTGCACCGCGGGCGCGGCGTTCTGCATCCGGAACGCCATCTCGAACGACTGGATGCGCCCCTCGGTCGCGGCGTCCGACGGCGACGCGCGCTCGCGGTCGAGCGCGGCGAGCAGGTCCAGTTCCAACCGCTGCTGCGCGGGCGGCGTGGTGCCCTTCACGAACGGCACGGCCACCTGCGTCGCGGGCGTGCCGGCGTTACCCAGCGGGGTCGCTTGGTAGATCGCCGGGAGGAACGCCGAAGAGTAGTTGTTCACCCCGCCGTGCGTGAGCGTCGGGCAGATGGTGACGAACCCCGGCAGGTCGCGGTTCTCGGTGCCGAGGCCGTAGTTGACCCAACAGCCCATGCTGGGGCGCACGAACGTGTCGCTCCCGGTGTGCAGTTCGAGCAGCGCGCCTCCGTGCCGCGAGTTCGAGCCGTGCATCGATTTGATGAAGCACAGGTCGTCGGCGCACGCCCCGACGTGCGGGAACAGCTCGGACGCCCACGCCCCGCTCTTGCCGTACTGCTTGAACGCGAACGGCGACTTGAGGAGGTTGCCGGTCGCGCTCGACACGACGCGCGGCTTCGGGAACGGCAGCGGCTTGCCGTCGTCTGCCGCCAGCTTCGGCTTGTAGTCGAACGTATCGACCTGACTCGGCCCGCCGTGCATGAACAGGAAGATGACGCGCTTCGCCTTCGCCGCGAAGTGCGGCTTCTTGGGCGCGAGCGGGTCGCCCGAGCGGGGGGCGTCGGCCCCCTGTGCCCGCGAAGCGAGCATGTCGGCCAGCGCGAGCCAGCCGAAGCCCAGCGCGGACGTTTGCAGCAGTTCGCGGCGCGTCGGCATCGGGGTCACTCCACAAACACGAACTCGTTGGACGCGAGCAGCACGCGACACAGCCCGCGCCACGCGCGGAGCCGGCGCTCGTCGGCGGTCGCCTTCGGGTCGGCCGCGCCCTCGGAACCCTTCAGGTACGCGAGCACCGTATCGAGTTCCGCCGCGGTCGGGGCGCGGCCGTACGCGCGGTTGTACGCCGTCCGCACGCGCGCCGCTTCGTCACCCTCGACCGCCAGCACCGCTTTCGCGAAGGCCGCGGCGGTCTGGTCGGCGAGCGCGCTGTTGAGCAACAGAAGCGCCTGCGTCGGAATCGTGGTCGCGACGCGCTGGCCGTTGGGCACGGACGGATCGGGGAAGTCGAGCGTTTGGAACACGTCGTAGACCGCGCTGCGCACGACCGGCAGGTATACCGAGCGGCGCGGCGCGGCGTAGCCGTCGTAGTTGCGGCTGCCGGTGCCGGTGACGTACTGCCGCGGGGTCGCCTTCAGCAGCGTGCCGCCCGCGGTGCGGTCGAGCAGGCCGGACACCGCGAGCATTCCGTCGCGGATCTCCTCCGCGTCGAGCCGGCGGCGCGGGAAATGCGCGAGTAGGCGGTTGTCAGGGTCTTTCGCGCCCGCGGCCGGGTTCGGGCGCGAACTCATGCGGTACGCGCCGGAGGTCACGACGAGCCGGTGCAGGTGCTTCATCGACCAGTTGTTCGCCACGAACTCGGCCGCGAGCCAGTCGAGCAGTTCGGGGTGCGTGGGCCGCTCGCCGAGCCGCCCGAAGTTGTCGGGCGTGCGCACCAGCCCCGCGCCGAAGTGCCCGGCCCAGACGCGGTTCACCATGACGCGCGCGGTCAGCGGGTTGTCGGGGCGCGCGAGCCACTCCGCGAACTCCTTCCGCCCGCTGCGGTCCGAACCGAGCGCGAGCGGGGCGTCGCCGGCGACGACGCGCGGCAGCCGCCGCGGGGCTTCGGCCCCTAGCGTCAGGTGGTTGCCGCGCAGGTGAACCTTGAGGTTCTCGCCCTTCGCGTCCTCCACGGCCATCGCCTCTTCGCCCGGCGGCTTGGCCTTCTCCGCCGCGGCCACCTTGTCGCGCTGCTGCCGCACCAGCGGGACCGACGCGAACCCCGCGACCGCGGCCACCGCGGGCGACTGCGCGCGCGCCAGTTGCGCCTTCGCCGCCGCCACCTTCTGTTCCCACTCCGCGCGGGCCGCGGCGCTCGCGGGCGTGCCGATCGCGCGCTCGTTCCACGCGGCCACGACGCTATGGTTCTTCATCGTCTTGGTCGAGTAGAACATGCCGGCCAGCCCGTAATAGTCGCCCGTGGTAATGGGGTCGAACTTGTGGTCGTGGCACCGCGCGCACCCGAGCGTGAGGCCCATGAACGCTTGGCCGACGGTGTCGAGTTGCTCGTCGATGATGTCCATGCGCATCTTCATCGGGTCGTCCTCGGCGAGCATCTTCGGCCCGATCACGAGGAACCCGGTCGCGGTCAGGCGGTCGGCGCGCTCGGCCTCGGTACCACCGGGCAGCAGGTCGCCGGCGATCTGCTCCTTCACGAACTGGTCGTACGGCTTGTCGGCGTTGAGGCTCCGGATGACGTAGTCGCGGTAGCGCCACGCGTTCACGTAGGCGAGGTTCTCGTCCATGCCGTTGCTGTCGGCGTAGCGGGCCACGTCGAGCCAGCGCCGGCCCCACTTCTCGCCGTAGGCCGGCGACGCGAGCAACTTGTCAACGACCTTCTCGTAAGCGTCCGCGGCGTCGGCCTTGAGGAACGCTTCCGTTTCTTCCGGGGTCGGCGGCAACCCGGTCAGGTCGAAGGTGACGCGGCGCAGCAGCGCGCGCCGGTCGGCGGGCGGCGCGAACGTCAGCCCGTTGGCGCTCAACTTCGCGAGCAAGAAGCGATCAATCGGGTTGCGGACATCGGCCTTCGCGTCGCGCACGTCGGGCACCGCGGGCCGGCGCACAGGTTGGAACGCCCAGAACGCGCGCTCCTCCGCGGTGAACGCGCGCTCGCCGCCCTTCGGCGGCCCGACCACGACGGGCGCGGAATCGGGCCACGGCGCGCCGGCCCGGACCCACTCACGCAGCGCCGCGATCTGATCGGCCGGTAGTTTGTTCTTCGGCGGCATCTTCACTTCGCCGTCGTGCGCGAGCACCTGAAGGAGCAGGCTCTTGTCGGGCTTATCGGGCACGAGGGCCGGGCCGCGGTCGCCGCCGAGGAGCAGCGCGGCGCGCGAGTCGACGCGCAACCCGCCCTTCTGCTTCTCCGGCCCGTGGCACGACACGCACTTCTCGACGAGCACCGGCCGCACCTTCTTTTCGAAGTGCGCAACCGCGTCCGGCGGCGCGCCCACCGCGCGCCCCGCGAACAGCACCAGCACAGCACCAACGAGCGAACCAGCGCGCATGAGAGGAGTCACGAGGCGGGACGGGCGACACGGCAGAGCACCAAGCCTACCACCGCCCCCCGCGCCCGTCCAGAGGGTACGCGGGCCGTAACCGTAGGCATCACGCTCCGCGTGATGCCGCGTTGACATGGGGTGAGGCTCTTCGGTTCCTCGGAAGCTAACCGCGCGGTTCGCCCGGCATCACGCGGAGCGTGATGCCTACGATTTGCCCAACACCAAATCGACAACCCAACAGCCGCGAACATGCGGCCCATCGCCACGGCAATGCGAAAGGATGTCGTCGTTGTCGCACCCCGCGTCTTGCAGCGCGTCAGCCAGAATCGGCATCGCGCCGAACTCACGCGAATCGTACATCTGCCGCGCGAGTGACAACGCGGTGTCAGTGCGCCACTCCGGGGCGAACGCCACCGGGCGAAACGGGTTCCCGAAGATGTCGCGGAGAAGTTGAACGTGGCAACGCAGTTCGTCTGCTTCGATGTAAGGTTCGATGTACCCGCTGCTGTCTGCCGCTGCGACCCCGGCATCAGGATTGGTGGTTTCGTATGCTGCCCGGATAAAGGCGCGGATGGAATGGTCGTTTGGGGCTGCCCCTCTTGCAACCTGCGCCCCATATCGTGCGATCCGCCGGTCCTCTTCGGTTGCCTCTCCCTCAGCGAACCGCTCTGCGATCTCAACTGCCAGTCGGCCGCGTAAATCGTTAAGACGATGCCACACGTTACGACAGCACGCACAGCCGATCTTTCCCAGATGAACGCCTCTGGAAACGCAAATCGGCCGTGCGGCCACAAAGTACCCCCGCGAAGGGTGGTCCGCAACGATTTTCGCACCCGGATGAGGTCCCGACCACGGTCGAACG
>Ga0194132_10010493_pt1 | contig 12290 bp, 10 predicted proteins | sample TA2KigOf80mmetaG_FD_148612 | JGI IMG/M metagenome (GOLD analysis project Ga0194132, IMG submission 148612) | Freshwater microbial communities from Lake Tanganyika, Tanzania - TA2015054 Kigoma Offshore 80m | ecosystem: Environmental > Aquatic > Freshwater > Lake | place: Tanzania: Lake... | reverse complement strand
TGAGCAGTTTTTTATCTGTTTTGGTTTAATCCTATCACTCTTTTTATCACCTACGTACATGGGCAGTTGGACGTCGTTGTGATGACATTGTGTTTTTTATCTCTCATGTTTTTAACTTCCCGAAAGATTCAGGCTTCAGCTTTATTGATGGCTTTAGCTACTTTGTCTAAATTTCATGTTGTCATTCTTATCCCTTTCATTTTGGCGTATCTGTGGCATCAAAACTTTGCCAAGCGAGCTGTTTTTAATATCGGTTCTTGGATATTCACTTGGGGAACTCTTTGCGGCATGGGATTTTTGCCTCTCTATTATGCGGGAAGGTTTTTTTATGCGAGTACCACCTCACCCGAAGCGATGAAAGTTTTTGCGGCGAATTTAAATTTTGGTTCCGGCCAAGTGATTTATTTAGGGGTTTGCATTGTCTTAGCGGTTTTAGGTAGACTCTGCGTTTCCTCAAAAATTACTGATCAAGGTTTGATTTTCGGGGCGGGTGCTTTGTTCGGTGCTCTTCTGCTTGGAACAAGTGCCATGCCCGGATGGTATTATTGGGTCCTTCCCTTCTTTTGTTTATTTTTTGCGCTCTATCTCAATGTTTCAAAGACATTGTTTTGGGGATTTCAGATCATTTATTTGATTCATTTTATTTTCTTACCTAAATACGGTTTAAGTTCCGAATCCTTGATTACAGGCGTTTCTTTTACGTTGCTTCAGACTTCAATGGCTGGAATTTTATTAGTTATTTGGAAATTGGCTCTTGAGAGAGAGGCCCAACTTCAAGGGCGAGCTCGTCCGCTCTTGCTTGGAATTGCCGGAAATAGTGGTGCCGGCAAAAATCATCTGAGCCAAATTCTTACCGAACTTTTTACGTCGCGAAATACTTTGGTGGTAGAGGGGGATGATTATCATAAGTGGGAAAGAAACCATCTGAAATGGCAGGAATATACCCATTTGAATCCTAAAGCGAACCATCTCTCCACTATGGCAACTCATGCTTTACAATTGGCTAAGGGAACTACAGTTCTTCATTCGCAGTATGATCATGAGACCGGGAGATTTACCGAAGCTAAAGAGATTAAGCCGACTAAAACGCTCATTGTTCAAGGTCTTCATACTCTTTATCTGCGGGGGCTTAGGTCTAAATTTGATTTAAAGATTTTTATTGATCCCCACGAAGTGGTTAGGTTTGCGTGGAAGTTTCAAAGAGATGTGAAAGAACGGGGGCACTTGCCGGAAAAGGTCCTAGAGAATTTTACTCAACGAGAGAAGGATTCTTTGCAGCATATCAGCCCACAGAAGGATTTTGCCGACTGGGTGATACAGTACTTGCCGGAAAAAGAAGTCACTCGAGAAGAGGTGTTGAGAGGGGAGACGTTTAATTACAAAGTGAGATATACCTTCTGGAATGATGCCCCTATTGGTCGGTTGTTGAAGGCTTTGCAGGATACTGCACGTTGTAAGATCAGTTTTGAGGTAGCACCTAATGACATCGATCGCACTTTGGTTGAAATTAAAGGCTGTCCGACGGAAGATGAAATCCAGGCAGTGGCAAAGGCAATTTTTCCTAACCTACGTTCGATCACTCGGGGCTGGAAGGCTCCACAATGGAGAGGCGGCTTTGATGGATTACATCAATTGACTGCACTGACGCTGATTTCGGGAATAGGGATGGAGGAACCGGCGTAATGAGCAAACTTTTTCTTTGCCATCGAGTCAACTCTTTGGAGCAATTGGCTTCTTTGGAAAAAAGCTGGGGAGTAGAGATCGACTTACGCTCTAATGTCAATTTGAAAGGATCGCTTCATCTCTCCCACGATCCTTGGACTTTAGGCGATGATTTTGAAAGTTGGTTAAAAGAATTTAAAAGACAAGGTATTCAAGGGCCGATTTGGCTTAACACTAAGGAAGACGGTTTAGAGGAAAGAATTGAAGCACTACTAAAAAAATATGGCATCGAGAGTTACTGTTTTCTGGATACGATGCTCCCCACATTGGTTAAACAAACTCAATTCCAGCAAAAGCGTCATTTTGCCGTACGTTTTTCTGCCTACGAGCCCCAGTCTTTTGCCGAATGTTTTAAAGGTAAGGCCGATTGGGTTTGGGTCGATTGTTTTCAAGGAAGGCCCGTTTCACCTGAGTTAGTTAAAGAGCTCAAAAAAGACTTTAAAGTTTGTCTGGTCAGCCCGGAGCTTCACGGCCATCCTCTTAGAGAAAACCTAATTCGTTTCTTTGCTCTTTATGAACTGTCTGATGCCGTCTGCTCCAAGGAGCCTCAAGTGTGGCGGGACTTTAGAGCCGTTTGAATCTCTTCGAATGTCCGCTCAAAGGGAGCCAATATTTGTGTTTAGAATATGAGAGTGAAGTTTTTTCTTTGATAAAGTTAAGCAAAAACTTATAATAATAAAGTACTTAGAGTTTTTGTTGATTCGTTGCATTGTTAAAGACATGTTTCCTAGGAGGGATTGTGACCAAATCCGAACTCATTGAGACTTTGGCGCGCAAAGCCAATTTGACTAAAAAGAAGGCCGAAGAACTCGTTAATACGATTTTTGATTCCTTTTTTGTGTCGATGGTAAAAGGAGACAGGATCGAAATCCGAGGCTTTGGGAGCTGGTTTGTGAAGAGTTATAAGTCTTATGTAGGAAGAAACCCCAAGACCGGAGCCGATGTTTTTGTTCCTGAAAAAAAGCTTCCCTTCTTCAAAGTTGGAAAAGAATTGAAGAAGAGAATCGATAACTAAAAAAAAGTTTCAATAAAAAAAAGGCCCGCAAGACTTCGTATGAAGCAGCTTGCGGGCCTTTTGATTTTCTAAATGTCTTGGCCGACTTTATGGGACATTTTAATCAATCCCCAAATTACCACAGCACCTACGGCAGAGACGATGACAACTGTCCCTAAACTAAAGGCTCCATAGTTATTGGGTGCGATCATTCCAAACAGCATCGGACCTGAAAGATAAGTGTTGGTTCGAGAGAAGAACAACGCTCTTTTAGCCAATGCCGGCATTTCGGGTGGAGTCTGGCCACTTTTGATCCAAGTGAGAATCTGTTTTTGAGCTGGCCAAATGATGAACCAAACATTGAACCACATAATAGTGCCTAGAAGCATTCCGAACATGATCCATTGAGCTCTTCCAGTGATGTTGCCGGCTTCATCTTTAAGCAGGCCTGTTGCTTCTCCCACAATTCCGTATTTGATGAGAAAAAGAACAAGACCAATCACAAAAGTCACCATGGCTCCCCAGCGAAACCACCAGAGGGCTCGACCTAGTAGAGCGGGATTAACTTTGGGTTTGACCTCTTTTTCTAGAACGGCTTGAAAAGGGACATTAACAAAATTGAAGAAATACAGATGTCCAATCCAGGTGATCCCAGCCAAGATATGAATCCATCTAAGTAATAAAAGTAAATTTGAGTTCAAGTCTGTTAGTGCCATCTTTTTCCTCCGTAAGATAAAATCTTTAAGTCGTTATTGGAACATGGAAAAGTCGTCTGGGCTAGTCGTTTTTTATGGCTGACTCACAATTCGACTGATAGGTTTCCAGTTTCCATGTCATCTTTTTGGACACAAGAAAATTATTCGATTCAAGAACTTAACTAAACCAGAAATCTCGACTTAAAATACAGCACAACTGTCAAACCCCAGAACGGTGGGGATCCCAAGGCTAATTCACCCCTATTCTCTTTGTCTTCACTAGTTGGCCGTTTCTATGCAGTGAAGACCGATTAAGGGGATAGAATACATGATTACGGGGGATAAAAATTTTAGGGCCGCTTTCGTCGTCGGGGCTCTCACATTCTCTCTTTACTCTCCCGTAACTTTAGGGGAAACCGCTTTGGATGGCGTAGCTGCTATTATAGGAGCTTCTAACGGACTTGTTGTCCCGGCGATTCGAGCGGCAGCTGATAAGAGCATCGCCGCCACTAATTCTGCAACATCTATCTATATGAATACTCTGGCAGCGCAAACTCAGGCCTATGCCATCGGAGCAAGTACGATGACATCGATTTTTAATACACTAACAACCCTGAGAATTGCCTCGATGAATAATCAAAGAAGTCTCGAGCAAACTTATCTAACCACAGCATTTCAAGCTTGGGATAGAAATTTGAACTATCAACTTCGTCGAGAACAAATGTATGCAGACAATTATTTTAAAAATAAAGAGTTTGAACTTAAGATGCTGATGGCTCGTGTTGAGCAAGATAACCAGAGGGTACAAAGAGAAGCCGACCTTCAGGCTAAGGGGCTCTCCAATGGGCTTCAACCCATCCGAACTATTTCTGGCTTAAGTCTGAGCAATGTAAATAATTCCAATGCCCTTTCCGTCGTTCCAGATTTTAGGCCGCTATCCACGGATCCTAGAGTTTGGTCAGCGCCAAAAGCTCTAGCTTTTAAGGCCAAGGCCCTTGGCAGAGCTTTTAGTGAGGTTTCAGGTTTAGCTGGAGGGTCAACTCCAAGGAACAAACAGAGGAGTGACATAGTCCGATTGTTGTCCTCTAAGCCCGCTAGAGAATCGTTCGACCTTCCCCGTTCATTTCGCTCCATCCGCGCAGGGGAAGGCACACACAGCGAGACGGGTTTTAGGGCTATCAAGCGGGCTGAAGCTTCAGTTAACCCCTAGAGAATGTTTGTATTCAAGTAGGATAGACTCTCTTTAAACGAGCCCATCTAGTATTAACTAACCTATTGAAAGTACTTGGTTAAACAGCTTTTTAAAGACTTGAAACTATCGACTGTCAAAAGATAGTATGCCTTTAACCCAAGCCTTCTCGACACTTATCTCAGCAGGAATCAAGAATACTAAAAGTTAGGCACTCTACCAAAAAAGTGACACAACTAATTCCTTTGTATTTCGGCTGGTTAACTGACATTTGCAGGGGCAATAATTGGCTCAAGCTGTGCACTTTGAGAGGGTAAAGGAATTCGTTTAATTACATGGTCAAGTTAATGAACATTTTAAGAAGGCGAAGGAATCAAGGGCTAAAAAACCGCCTCGTATTCGTGATGTTATTGACCTATCTCATGCCAGCACCCTCTCAAGCTGTGAATATGTCGCAGTTAAAACGCAATAGTGGATTTCGAGCGATGGTGATTGCTATAGCTAATATGAATATTGCTATGCTGCAGGCCACTTTGAATCCTCACGATAAAACTCGACGTCACAATGTAGCCGTTGCCTACTCGATGATGCCGCTTGCAATCACAGCTTTAGCTAAAGAGTTTAAGTCGAATAAATTACATGACGATGATTTTCAATTTGTACAGGGGATTCTCGGGGGGTTTGTCCAAAAAGACCTACATTCTAAAGTCGAAGAGTTCATGAAGAATCCTTCTCAACAAAACATTCCTCAGGTAGGGGCTAGCTTCCCACAAGAGGCGCTAAAGCAAGCCGAAGAGACTTATATAGTAGCCAATAGAGAAAAGAGTTTGCTGAATATAACTAATGAAGACGGAACCCCGAAGCAGGTAACCCCTGGGGGCCCTTCCGATTTGGCTGACTTAAATAGTCGCTCTATTGGGCAAAGCGCTCAAGCTTCGAGAGATTCCAAATCAAAGGCTAATGAAAACTATACGATCGTTGCCAATAAAAGCAAATCTTTACTTAATTCCTCGGAACAAGACGAAAGTTCTTTGGGGGGCTCTCAGAAATTCAAAGAGGAAATCTCTCAAGATGTTTTACGCGCCGAATCCATTAAACCCGTCGATAGAAATCCAGCTTCTGCGGTTAGAAATTTAACTCCGGCCTCTTCTCAAGAAGACGGATTGGATAAAGAGTTTTTTAAAGACAAGAAGAAACCTTCGAGTAAAGAAGTTGACAAAAACCCTCGTAAACCACGACGAGGCAACCGTTTAAAGACAAGTCAGAATTTTTCGGCTCAGAGAACTCATTTAGTTTCCTATCTTTTGAAAGCTTTAACGAGGAAAGCTGCTGCCTCTGGAGGAACCCCTGCACCAGGCGGTTGGTGGCAAACGTTAAGAACGATTGGAGCGCAAGCTTTGCATGACTTCCAAATTAGGAGAGACGGCTTTCAACTTGGCGTGCAACATGAAGCCGCCAGACAACGGGCTGCAGCACACCGCCCTGGAGACGACGATAACCCACGGAGTCCCTGTCAGAACGGAGATTGCGGTGGTGGTGGTGGTGGTGGCGGCGGTGGTGGCGCTGCAGATATTCTTTTCGGTTTAGCTGCCATGATTGCAGCAGCAGCTCCTATGGTAGCTGCAGGGGTTCAAGCTAATACCGATAAACAGATTGCTCAAACTAATGCCAATACAGCTATGACGAATGCCAACACTCAAGCACAGCTTCAGAAATATACCGTGGATCAACAAACGGGTTTAGCTCAGTTTCAGGCTGAAGCGACCCAAAAAATTGCAGCTGAAAAAAACAATAAGGAAATGCACCAACTTGGAATTCAATTGAACGAACTGAAGAACTCTCGAGAACAACAAGCAGCTCTAGTGCGAGAAGAAAGGCAATTAGCTCAATACAATTTAGAAAGAGAAATTGAACTCCAACAGCAGTTGGCTCAGCAAAGAATTCAGGAAGCGCAAAGACAAAGACTATCTGATGAGGTGGCTCAAGGGCTTTCAACCAATTTACAAAACGTGAGAGATCCCGGGCAGAGGCTTGAAATCTCTCGAGTGCCGGTCTTAGGTGGTACTCCAGGTGCCCAGCCGTCGACAGCTATCGCAGGTGCCGGTTCAAATCTAAGTCGTTTGGGTAACAGCGCAAGAGTCAATGGCCCTCAATTGGGCGGCGGGGCAGCAGGTGGTGTAGCTGGCGCTAACCCAAGTTTGAGGGGTGGAATCGCAATAAGTTCCACAGGACAAGCCTTAAAAACCAGTGCTCAACCAAGTGCTTCACTGCAAACGATTACTTCCAGCCGTGCTTTAAAAAGTAATCCCAATTCAAGTTCGGCTCAGACTTTACTGGTTTCGGCACAAGCCGGTGGTGTTCAAATTCGAGGGGCTAATTTCAATCCTCGAGCGGCTTTAAGTTCTTCGAATCTTAAAGGGCGAGGAATCGCTCAGATAGCTTTGGGATCGACCCGAGCTTTAAAACAAAGAATTAAGCCTGCTAAGAATGAACCATTGGAAATTTATGAAAACTCGATAGCTTCCGTCATAACTCAAAACCCTTCGGTAGTTTCGGTAGTTGAAGTAAGGGCGGGAAATGGGCATGGCGTGTTAAAGACAGATAATCAAGGTGGCAGAGGCATCCGAAAAGGTGGGGCAAATAATGCAGCGGCAGGAAGCATCCGAAAAGGTGGGGCAGATGATGAAGAGACAGAATAAAAGTTTTTTAGATTTCATTGGGGGAAAAACAAAAAGGTGTCGGCCATTTTTTTATCCGGCGCGATAAAAAACCGACACCTTTTTACTGTTTGTTTGCAGCCAATCTAAGCCCCTGTTACCATTAAAGCTAATAATAAAAAGCAGTCCGGTTTCTTGACACAGGGGAATCTTGTTTATGAAAAGATTGTATTTGTTTGTCTTTATTCTGGCTTTTTCCCTTTTGGCGGAAGATTTAATGGTAGTTAAGGGAGGAAGGGAAATTAGGGGCCGAGTACTTGAGGAGACTCCAACTCATGTGAGTTTTTACACTGACTATGGTAAGAAAATTCAAGTCCACAAGAGCCGGGTTTCAGTCATTTTGAGAAAAGGAGAGGTTTTAGCGGTTAACCCCACTGTCGGCTCTATCGTGGGGCTGAAAACTGAGATTGAATCTCCTAAAGAACAACTCAGTTCAAATCACAGACCAACTTTTAAATTACAAAATTCTAAATCCGAAACGCCTTTAGTAACCCCAAAGAAAGAGATTGAGCCCGTGACACAGAACGCTCCTGAAAATGATCCGGCCCAGCGGGCGGTGGCCAGTTCAAACATTAATGAGTCGATTCCTGGTAATTCTTTGGAGTTTAGATTTGGAGCTCTTTTGGGAATAACCCAGAGCAAAGTGGCTTCAGCAGGCTCTTCCACAAATCGAACCGGAGCTGAAGCAGGGGTCGTGGCCGAGTTTCCTTTCTTGGCAGGGCTTTTTCTACAACCGGAACTTCTTCTGAGCCAGGCAGGGGCTAAGTTTGACAGTGCCGTCAGAAAATACAGCTATGTGAAGGTTCCGGTGCTTTTAAAGTATCGTCATCTTTTGCAAGATAAGTTTTCTTTGAACGGATTTGCGGGCCCGTATTTGGGCTTTACAACCGAAGCTAAATCAGAGGTCGATGGTGTAACTACAGACATAAAAAGCACTACTAAATCAACTTTAATGGGATTTGATTTCGGAGCAGGAGGGGAATACGCTCTGTCGTCTCAAATGCAAGCGTTTCTCAATATTAATTACTCTCTACAATTGAATAATATTGATACGACAGTGGGAGCTACTTCAGCCATTCGTCTTCGTCAATTGAGCTTTTTAACTGGGGTTTTATTCAATCTCTAATGTTTTTTACCAAGCTTAAATTCTCTGCCTTCGACCCTTAACTTTTACTTTGTTTTTTAAGCTCACCATCTTGGCGATTTTTCTTTTGATGGGAGACTTTCTTTGTTTGATAGCGGCAGTTTTAACTTCCAAAACCGGTTTGACCACTTCCTCTGTTTTAGGTTGGGCTTCTGCTAAAGCTTTTTCAAAGGCGATTTTTTCCTCGGCTTCAATTAGTGCAATCGATTTGGGAGCGGAATAACCCGGAGGGACTTCGTAATTAGAAGCAATGGAGTCATTAAAGGCCCAACGATAAATCAGTGCGAAGAGAACAAGGGCTATCATCCCCCATTTGAGTCGGGTATCCATATTCGGCATCCTCACTGTTTCTCTCTCCCTCTCCCACTAAAGCAAAGAGAATACCAAAAGGTATGGCTTTACTTTGGGCTGCACCGCCAAGAGTAAAGCCATACCTTTTGGTAGGAGGGGGCGAAGACTGGCTGTGGACTGCCCTTTTTTGTCTCTTTTGCGTTTTGGAAGATAGATTTTGAGGGAAGAACGCAAAATCAACGGGTTATCTAATTTGACGTTTTGGGGTTAAGGCAACTGTCTAGTTGCTGGTCAAATTTTAAGGTTTATTGAGTGCGCTAATTAGTTTGGAACGAACTCTGCATTACTCTCCAGCATCTAGTTGTGTGTTGGCTGTGTACGTTTAAAAATTTGTTACAAGAACTTAAAGTGTTTTTAAGTTCTATGTTGATGCTGTGAGGTAGTTATATGTTGAAGCCCCCGTTCAAAAAACTAGCGACTGTATTTGTCGCTGTATCGTTGTTCAGCCAAGTTTCGATGAGTGACGAGCAACATGCAAACAACGGTTCAAATCCTGTCCGTTCGGAAAATAGGTTTTCTAAATATGATGCTTTAAGAGATCGTCTCGAGGCGTTATCGAAAAGAGCCTCAGCTACAGCGACTGAACCTGTGTTAGTGATGGGTACGGATAATGTTCGAATCCAACCTACGCGACAACAGTTCTCTGACGGAGCGGAAACAATCAAGCGAGTGAAGTGGTACAGAGAAAGGATGGCTGAATCTTGTGAGCAGTCAGATAGGAGTTCTAAATTACTTGGGGAATTTATCGATGGTTGTCTCACTCGAGACATTTTTGAAAAGGTTAAGGCAGAAGGCAACTCTGAAGACATTAAACTAACTTTCGAGTTAGAGGCTAAAAAAATGCGGGCTTGTCGCGATGATATCACCCGTTATTTTGAAGCTAAAAAACAAAACGTGGGTGAGTTAGAGTGGAGAAAATATGTTTTCGATCAGGAGATAATGGACAAACTCACCAAGTTTTTTAATTGGTATGGAGCCTCGGTGAATATAGGAGATTCGTCAACAGCACCCATTTCAAGCATGCTCAAATCCCTCAAAGAGGTCAATGTTAACAATCTTTGCCTAGTGGAAAGTGAGAGTGCTAAAGAGGCGAAAAAAGTAAAGCTCCCTGAAGGGGATCCGAGAAAACAGGCGGTCCCAGGTCAAGGGCCTGGCCAACCCTCTCAGGAATTTAAACCTCCTCAAGTTCAAAATCCGACACCCCAAATTTCGCCCGCACAACCGCAGACTCCGGCCTATCAACCTCCTCAGGGCGGTTACCAAGGTGGAAACTATGATCCGTCAGGTATTGGCTACAGGGGTAAATATGACCCAAGAGATCGGGGTCGATACAACTATGATAACTTTAGAGACTACGGCGACAAAGATTACGATTCTCCCAGTTATATTCCCATGCTGGCTTATCCCAAGGGAGGTAATTACACTCCCCCTAGTGGAAATCATTCATTCCCTTATCGTCCGACACCTCCGCCAGCCCAAAACTTTAACAGTCCTCCACCTATAGCTTCTCCGTTTTTTGGTAGAGGATTCAATCTTGGGTTTGGATTTAGTAGTGCGTCTGGATTCCCTTTCGGCGGTATGTATCCTCCTCTTTATGGTGGAGGTTTTGGAGGCTATGGCGGTTACGGTGGCGGGTTGCCACTTTATGGAGGCATCGGTGGTGGATATGTTTCTACAGTTCCTATCACTCCTATTGTAGAACCGATTAGCCCTTGCGGTGGTCTCATTGGCGGCTGTGGTGGAGGCTGTGGTATGGGTTTTATTAATCCCAATCCGTGTAACCAAGTTTGTGGAGGACTCATTAATCCCATCATGCCTTGTGTGAACAATCCATTTATTAACCCTATCGGTCAAATTCCTGGAAGAATTGATATCCCGAGAGGTCCCGGGTGGAATTATCCCTGGAACCCTTTTTACAATTACGGCCCCATGAATCCGATTCGGTATACCAATCCCCGAATTCCGGGAAGCCCTTGGCAACCCATTAATCCCATCAATCCAGTGGGTCCAGTCCCCAATCCGGGGATTCCAGGTAATCCGACGTTTCCGGGTAATCCGATTACCAATCCGGTGAATCAGCCTCCAATAAGGATCACTTTACCGAGAACCCCGTAGAGTTAGGATTAAAGTTTGAGAGAAATCAGATTTGGGGCTAGAGTGTCTAACACTCTAGCCCTTATCTTTTTTTGTGGGGATCCAAAAATGGTCAAATTAATCAGCTTATCGCTATTCGTTCTAGCGGTAGGACTTTTATCATCAATAAGTTTGATGAGTGTATTTCATTTTTCGATGATTCCTGCGATTCTTTTTTACTCTCGTTCCTATTCATGGAAAAAATTTCCAAAAAGCGGCTGGGCTCTTTTAAGTCTCTGTGTGATTCTTATTCTTTCGGTTTGGGTTAATCATGACATCATCTCTAGGCCGTTAAAAAATATTCTAAAAGTTAAATATTATTTGATAGGCGCATTGTCGATTGTTCCATTTTCGTATTACTTTCAGAAACACTTAAATCTTGAACAGAGAAACAGAGTTTTAAAGCGATTATTATGGATATTGTTGATCAGCGCGTCTTTGGCCACTCTTTCGGGCTTAATAGGTTATTTTTTCGGATTTAATCCTCTTCTAGGTGTGGAGGTCTCGCATGCTAGAAATGGCGGCCTATTTGGAATGGTAATGACTTATGGTCACTCGATGGCTTGGCTAACTCTGTTTGTGATTGGTCTTAGTTTTCAATCTGAGAAGGTCAAAAATTTTATCTCACTGAAATGGCTTGTGTTCTTCTCTTCAATCTTTTTGATTGGACTATTTACGAGTCATGTCCGGGGTGCTTGGATTGCTTTCTTTGCCGGTTGTTTTTGGATTAATAAACGCCTCACTCTTTTTTTGATTTTACTTTGTATTTTGGGGGCAGGGCTTCTTTCTTTAAAAGATCCTCGTTTTTTGAACAACCAAATTCTTAGAGTAAGTTCCAACGAGGAGCGTTTGGGGTGTTGGTTAGCTGCAATCAAAGCGGTCCAGGAAAAGCCCCTATTGGGATATGGGTATTTGAATTTCGAGCCCAACAGTCGAGCGATTAAGGAAAGGTACCATTTGCCTTATCCAGAATTTAGTGGCCACGCGCATAATGATCTCTTAGAAGTTTTAGCCACATCGGGTCTCTTAGGGGGAGCTTGCTTTCTTCTTTGGATATTTCTTTGGTTTCAAGAGTTGTTAAGGCGCAAGGACCTCTCCACTCAATGGGCAGTTCCGATTTTGGTCGGATTTTTGGCCTCCGGTTTAACGCAGGTCACATTTAACGATGGGGAAAACACTTTCTTTTTAATGCTAGTTTATGCGCTGTCTATAGTGTTGTGAGGTGTTTTCCTTGCCGCTATAATTAAAGTTTTTAAATCCTACAAGTTTGGAGACTTTATGAATTTAGGTTTTGAGACAGTAGGTAACGCCACTCTCATCATTCATGACAAGAAGCCCATTCTAG
>Ga0194132_10010492_pt1 | contig 12290 bp, 8 predicted proteins | sample TA2KigOf80mmetaG_FD_148612 | JGI IMG/M metagenome (GOLD analysis project Ga0194132, IMG submission 148612) | Freshwater microbial communities from Lake Tanganyika, Tanzania - TA2015054 Kigoma Offshore 80m | ecosystem: Environmental > Aquatic > Freshwater > Lake | place: Tanzania: Lake Tanganyika... | reverse complement strand
TCGGGGAGCTTCAGCGAGCGATAGACGCGCGAAGTGGCCAAGAGCCCCGCATGAGACGAAGCGGTCTCGTCGAGCGGCTTGGGATCGATGGCGAACGGCGACTTGGCTTGGACGGGCAAGCGAGCTGGCATGCGAAATAAATACATGATGTATATAACATTGCAAGAGAACAATTCACATCTGATGCGTCCTGAAGCGGTTTTTTTGAATCGCTACCGAATTACCCGTGGATCAGGGTTGCAGCTCAATCCGCGCGTCACCATTCCGGAATGGCGTTGTGCCGTATGACCCTGCCTAACCGGTGCCTTGGAACCCAGTCCAGGACCGAAACTTGGAACCGGCCAGCCTCAGAATCTCTTTGGCTGATGAAATACCTGACCACCACGAGACCGCGGCGTACACCAATCCAGAAATCAAAATCGGCCCAAAAACCTCTCCCAGCCGAGCCGGAAGGGTGGCATGGCCCAACCACTGGGTCCACATCATCCGAACGCCCAGGGCCACCAAACACGCCAGCGCGGCGCAGGCCAGCATGCCTTGTCCGGATCGTTTCATCCCCGAAAAATCGATCGCGGGCAACTTCTTGCGCAGCGCGAAAAGAAGCAGGCCCACGTTCATCAGTGAACTCAGAGTATTAGCGATGCCCATGCCTCCCTGCCGGAATGCAGGAATCAGCCACCACGCGAAAAGAAGATTCATCGCCAGGCAGAATGCCCCGATCCGCATCGGTGTTCTCGTGTCGCCCAGGGCGTAAAACGCGCGGGCCAGCACATGGACCATGGAAAAAAACACCAAGCCTGGTGCCAGGCAAGTCAAGGCGAACGACACGCGATCGGTCGAAGTCGCGGTGAACGCCCCTCGCTCCAAGATCAGCCGCACCATCGGCTCCGCCAGGGCCAGCAACAAACCCGAGGCGAACAAGTTCACGAACAAGAGATGCTCCAGACCCCGCACCAAAGTGGATCGAAACTCGGGATATTTCTTTTCCGCCGCCATCCCGGACAACGTCGGCAGCAGGTAGGTTGCGAGCGACAACCCAAAGATCCCCTGCGGGAACTCCATCAACCTCACGGCATAATCGAATGCGGCGTTGATGACGGGATCCACATGAAACGCCAGGAGTTGAGTGAACAGAACATTGATTTGGAATGCCGCGACGCCAAGGGTCCCCGGTATCATTTTCCGAGTGACCTCCACGACCGTCGGGTGCTTCCAGGGAGTGATCCACCGGAATCGAAATCCCTGCTTCCACAACGTGGGAACCTGGTAAATCACCTGCGCCACGCCGGCCAGCAAGATTCCCACCCCAAGCCCGTACACTTGCTGCTCGAGTGAAGCTCCAAAGCGGGGCGCGATCAAGAAAACGGCCAGAATCATCACCACATTGAGCATGGCCGCGCCCATGGCGGGCACAAAGAAATGGCCTCTCGAGTTCAGCATTCCAATCAGGATCGCCGCCACGCAGACCAACATCAGGTAAGGAAACATCAACCGGGTCAATTCCAGCACCAGCCTCGTTTCGCCACTCCATGCCTGACTCGCCAGCGCCGCGCTTAAGCCCGCCCAGGCCAGCAACACAATCACCCCTGTCGCCACCAGGGTGGCCGAGAGGACGGCGTTGGCCGATTCCCACATCGATGCCTCCCCTTCTTTGCGCTCCTTATCCTTGAAGGTGGGAATGAATGCCGCCGTCAAAGCCCCTTCCCCGAGCAACCGTCGAAACAGATTGGGGATCGTGTAGGCGAGCTTGAAGATGCCCGCGACCGGACTGTCCCCCATGTAACCCGCGTAAACCATTTCCCGGACCATGCCGAGAACGCGGCTGACCAGCGTGGCGAACCCCATGGCACCCGAAGACTTTAACATCTGCGACACAGCCGCAAAGCTGCCGGACCCCTCCCCGACCACGCAAGGGTCAAAAGGGATTCCTTGATCCCCAACTCATGGCCTCCCTCCTCACGCCACGACCGGTCGATCAGTCCGCACCATCATCCATGCCGCCGCCGCCATCAAGTGCAAGCCGCCGAAGGCCCACAAGACCGCGTCCCACCCTCCAAACCGCTCCAGAATCCAGGGCACCACGATGGGAAAGGCCCAAGCGCCGAGGTTGCCCATCATGTTCATGGTCGCATTCACCGTAGTCGTGTGCGACCCGCCCAGGTCAATCGTTAACGCGTAGGCGCAAGGCGAGGCCAGTCCCGCCAGAAATGACCCCGCGCTGATCACCAGGACCGCGCTCAAAGGATCCTGCAAGCTCTTGGACAGGAAAATCAGAACCGCGCATCCGATCAAAGATCCCGCGCTCAGACCGCATCGCGCCCGAGCCAGACTCCGGGTGCGCCTCCAAATCAAATCCGACACCCCGCCCCCGACCAGACTCCCGCCCACCACCGCGAGCAGCGGAAGCATGTTCAGGAAACCCGACTTCGCGACCCCAACCCCGCGCGTTTCCTGTAAATACGTCGCAAACCAGCTCGCGAAGAAAATGTATCCCGCCGCACGGCACGCCTGCTGCAAACAAATCCACCACAACGTTGCGCTCCCCGCCAGGGTCCTCCAGGGCGTTCCACCCGGATTCACGCGAGCGCCTTGCGCCAAACCCTCCCCGGCCTCGCTCCCCAGGGTTTCACCTTCCGGTCGAATCCTTCGAATCTCCGCCGCGTTCACCGCGCCATGTTCCCGCGGATGGTCTCGAAACCATCGCCAAAACACGACCGCCCAGATCAATCCAGGCATCGAAATAACAAGGAACGTAATCCTCCAGTTCCATCCCGGCGCCACTCGCGGATCCAGCCATTCCAGCATCCAACCGGTTAACCAGGCGCACAAGGCTCCCCCCAAAGACATGAAACTCGTCAGCCATCCGGTTGCGGTGGCCCTATCCGACTGCGGAATCCATCGAGCCAAACACAGTGTGGTGGTGGGGAAAAGGCCGGCCTGCGCCAGGCCCTGAACCACCCGCCAACACGCCGCCCACGCCAGGCCGGAAACAAAGGCCGCGGCCAGTGTCGCGGCCGACCACAAGGCGGCCAGGGCAGGCAGAACCCGGCGAGGCCCAAATCTCATGCCCAAACTCGAGCAAGGAATCTGGCCCAGCGCGTAACTGAAAAAGAACGCGCTCATCAACCACCCGGATTCCTGCTTCGTCAAACCCAAGTCGTTGCGAAGAGTGCTCTCCGCCACGGCCACCACATTGCGGCACAAATACGCCAATGCCGCCGCCAAACACAGTCCAGCCAACACCCGATGACGAACTCGCGTGGGCCGTTCCATTCCCGCCTCCGTGGCTCCGGAGTCCCCACCTCCACTCATAAAGCGCCGTCTTTTCGCGCCTCCACGACTTCACTCAAATGGTCGAAGAGATGATCGACTTTGGACAGCGTTTCCGCATCCAACCGGCAGCCCACTGGACCTCGTATTCTCGTGCTCGGAAAGACTCCCTGCCGGTGCAGCAAGTGCTTCTCCACGGCCAGAAACGCGTCCAAACGGGTTTGCAAACCGATGAGTTCGGACAGGGGTCGATGAATGGCAGCCGCCTTGGCGGAGTCCCCTGTGGTCAACGCGCGCCACAACGCCACCAGCGCTTGAATAAGGTCTGCCCCCGGCATGGTTCCCGCCACGCCCACAGCGTACGATTCCACCAGGGCAATCCCGCCCGTGCCCTCGAAGACTTTGGCTTTTCCGGCCGTGGCTTGGCGCAGTTCGATCAATCGCGGCACAATCGGGGTGGCCTCGGGTTTGAACCAAACTCGATCGGCGCCGAATTCCTCCAGCAGCCGGGCTTGCAGTTCAATGCTCATGGGCCGGCCTACATAACCGCTCGCATCCTGCACAATGACCGGAAGATCCGACGCGTTCAGAATCCTCGAGTAATACGATTCCAACTCTGCCTCCGGCACCGGCACACTCACCGGTGGAATCGCCATCACGGCATCCGCACCGGCCGCCTCGGCATGCCTCGTGAATTCCTCGGCCACTTTCGAGGATTCAGCACCCACACTGATGACAACGGCACCGCGGGAGGCCGCTTTCCTGACGACAATCTCCGCCAGTTTCATCCGCTCATCCGAGGAGAGCCGGAGAACCTCCGACACCATCGCCATCACCACGCCATCCGCCCCGTGATCGAAAAGCCACTCGATTTCCCTTTCAACGGTCCCGTAATCGATGGATTCGTCATCGTCATAGGCCGTTTGGAAAACCGGCAACACTCCGTGGACGGCTTTCGTCGTTTTCATGGATGACTGAGGGGTTACTGGTTCTCGGGCCCGTCTGCATGCGGGCCGCTAGCTCGATTCCGCGACGAGGTAGCGCTTCACAAAATCCTCGTTCAACGTCACGCCTAGGCCCGGACCCTCCGGAACCTGAATGAAACCGTCCCGACCCGCCTGCATTTTTTCATGCGTCAGCTCATGCCGCATCGGCGATTCGTCCACACAATCCTCGAACAGGAAGGCGTCTCTGCACGTCGCCAGCCAATGCAGGCTTGCGGCCACGGTCAGCGGGCTGGTGTAACAATGGTTGCACAGCCGGGCGTTGATTTCCTCCACCCGGGAGCGAATGAACGCGGCATCCGTGAATCCGCACCGGGAAATATCCACCTGATACACATCCAGCGCGTGGCGATCGATCAGAGGTCGAAACGATTCCCTTCCGCATTCGGCCTCCCCCGCGGCGATCGGCACGGGTGAACGATCCCGCAGCCAGACATAGCCATCGACGTCCCACGGCCTCAGCGGTTCCTCCAGCCATCCGATGCGGAACTCGGCGAATTGCTGCGCCCGGCGCAGAGCCGTGCGCGCATCCCAGACACAACCGGCATCGACCAGCAGCGTGTTCTCGGCGCCAAGCCCCCGGCGCGCCCCGCTCACGAGGTCCAAATCCAGCGCCTCCGACTGGCCCATGGGTTCCCAACCGAACTTCACCGCCCGGTATCCCCGCTCCACCCAGCGCTTCCCGATCTCCGCCGTCTCGTGGCCGTCGCGCCCAAAAAGAATGCTCGCATAAGCCGGGAAGCGGGCATGCTGCTTGCCGCCCAGCAACGTGTGAATGGGGACGCCAAACTTTTTGCCCTTGAGATCCCACAACGCCATGTCCACCGCGCTCATCGCGGTAATGCCCACCGAGGATCGGCCGAAATATTGAGTGCGCCGAAGCATCTTTTGCCAAAGGCGCTCGTGTTCGAGGGCATGCTCGCTTTTCAAGATCTCCCTCAGGCCCGAGGCAATGTTGTGGCTGAACGGCGCGTCCACAATGGCCTTCACCACCTCCGGAGAGGAATCGGCTTCGCCAATCCCTTCCAACCCGTCGCTGGTGCGCACGCGAACCAGCACGACATCCTGACAACTGGCCGTCTTGGCAGCCACATGGGGAACGCGCAGAATCTGGCAGATGATGTGTTCGATCTTCATAAGCTTCGATCATCACCGCTCCGCCAGGCGGGGCTTCGCGGTTTTCGGTGGTAAGGATGGCTCATCGTTCCCCCAGTAAGAGCAGGAGCAGGGTCAAGAGCAAGAAAATGGCTTCCAGCAGTTTTCATTTTGACTGATCAAGGTAGGGCGCGCACTCCGCTGCGCGCCGAAACCGGGTGTTTCCAAAGGCGGCGCGCACGGAGTGACGCGCCCTACCCACCAAAATGAGAACGGCTGAATGGCTTCTGATTTCACTCCATCAACCGGGAAACCGGAACACCACCGCGCGTGCACACTACGCCAGCAACCCCGGCACCACCTGGGCATGGGTCACCTCCGCGTCGGTCAAACTGGTGTCCCGGCCTTCGTGAGGATAATGCAAGTTGCGGTGATCAAGACCCAAGGCGTGCAAAAGCGTTGCATGCAGATCATGGACACTCACGATCTGATCCACGGCGCGATATCCGAAATCGTCCGTGGCCCCCACCACCTGCCCGGCCTTGAATCCTCCCCCCGCCAGCCAGAGCGAAAACGCATGGCGGTTGTGATCCCGCCCGTCTTTGCCCTGCGACACCGGCAAGCGGCCAAACTCGCCCGTCCACAACACGATGGTGCTGTCGAGCATGCCTCGCTGCTTCAGATCTCTCACCAGCGCCGCGCTGGGTTGGTCGGTCCGGGCGCATAACCCCTTCAAACGCTCCGCGTTCTTGTCGTGAGTATCCCAAGGCTGGCCGCTCATGAACAACTGCACATAGCGCACCCCCCGCTCCACCAACCGGCGGGCCAGCAGACAGCGGCGCCCGTAATCTTCCGTCTCCGGACGGTCCAGGCCGTACATCCTCCGCGTCGCTTCCGATTCACCGCGCAAGTCCAAGGCCTCCGGCACGGACGTTTGCATGCGCGCCGCCGTCTCCAAGTGGGCAATGCGCGCCGTCATCTCGGTATTCTCCGGAAATCGCGCGGCATGCCTCGCGTTGATGCGCTTGAGAAAGTCCAATTGCTGGCGCCGCGACACCTCCGTGAAATGGTCCGGTGTGTGGAGATTAAAAACGGGCGAGGGTCCGCTCCGAAAAGGCGTCCCCTGATACACGGCGGGAAGGAATCCCGCGGACCAATTCCGCTCCCCGTCCACCGGCAGTCCGCCCGGATCGGATAAAACCACGTAGGAGGGCAAGTTTTCAGTTTCCGCCCCCAACCCGTAAATGATCCACGACCCCATGGAAGGCAGTCCCGCGAGAAACCGGCCCGTGTGAATGATGCGCAGCGCGGATTCGTGATCGACGGATCCCGTCGTCATCGACCGGATCAAGGTGAGGTCATCCGCGATGCCCGCGGTGTGCGGCAGGAGCTCTGACAATCCCATCCCGCATTGACCGCGCGGCTGGAACCGGTAAGGCGCTCCCAACACGTTTCCCGCTTGTTTGTCGAAATGGATCTCCAACGACCCGCCGGGATAAGGTTTGCCATGCCAGCGATTCAGTTCCGGCTTGGGATCGAACAGATCCATCTGGCTCGGACCTCCGTGTTGAAAAAGGCTGATGACCGCCTTGGCTTTGGGACGAAACTTCGGAACGTGAGCGGATGCGGACCCGGTCCCCTTGCCCGCCTTGGCCCCGACTGCAAGCAAATCGGCCAGAGCCAGGCCGCCCAGGCATCCCGCCGCGGAACAGAGAAACGACCTGCGGCCCCAAGCGTGAAAGGCACCCTTCATTCGAGATAAAGATAAGCATTCATGAGATACATCGATTGCCCCAAATCGGACCACGCGCGAATCCCCGCCTGTTCCCGCGTTCGGTAAGACTCCATTTGTTTTCGCAGAAACGCGCGGCATTCCATCGATTCTCCAAACCGCGGCAGCCTCCCCAAGGCGAGGAGGAACATGTGGTTGAGGCGATCCTGCTCGTGTCCACCCGCTTCTTTGAAAACCCGCCGGGCCAGGTCTTCTCCGCGGCGAACCGCAAACTCGGAGTTCAGAAGATTCAACGATTGCAGAGGCATGGTGGTCGGTTCGCGCTTGGAACAATTGAACACGATCGAGGGCGCATCGAACACGCCAAGCAAGGTCGCCACCTGAGTCCGCTTTTGCTGAAGGAAAATCGATCTCGCAAAAGCATCCGGATGCTTCTCATCCACCACCACTTCCCCCGCCCCGTTGCGCGCGGTCGGCACGTAGGGTCCATGGCTCTTGGCTCCCAACATGCCGCTGGAGGCCAGCATGCCATCGCGAATGCTCTCCGCGTCGAGCCGGCGCACCGGGAATCGCCACAGGCTTGCATTCGCGGAGTCCTTCGCCAATCCCTCCGCTCGCGAAGCGCTCGATTGCCGAAACACCGCCGAATCCAAAATGAGTGCCTGCAATCGTTTCAGGCTCCATCCGGATCGGGCGAATTCCCAAGCCAGCCACTCCAGCAGCTCCGGATGGGTCGGGTTGGCTCCGCTCTGTCCCAAATTGTCCGGCGTCGATACCAACCCGGTTCCAAAAATCTGCAACCACACGCGATTGACCAGATTGCGCGCGAGCAATCCTTCCTGAATCGATCCCGGCTGAGTCAGCCAATCCGCCCACGCCGTCCGCCTCCCCCTCGCTTGCGCGACCCCGTCCGCCTGGCTTCCCTTCGGCAGATGGCCCACACCAGACAGAAAGGCGGGAAAGGCGGGCTCCGCCACCACGCCCGGCGTCTTGGGATTGCCCCTGTTCAGGACCCGCACCACGGGAGTTTTCTCGGACATGTCGCTCACCCAAGCCACCTGCCCGGGACGCGGCTGCCGGCGCTTGGCGATCTCCTGCAACTGCTGGTCGGCGGACTTTTGCCGTTCGGCAAATGCCTGCTCGAATTCCGAGGATGCCTTCGCCCAAGCCGGATCTTCCCTCCTCGAAACGGCGACGCGCACGTCATCCACTTCAAAACTGCGCCCGCAGCAATACTCGAAACCGAATCCGCCCGGCGGCAAATCTTCACCCTTCAACACCATCGGCGGTCCATCCGGCGCGTCATCCACCCAATGTTGCATGGAAAAGCGATCCTCCCCGGTCATGGTAATCCTGACGCCATAGCGCCGGCCGGGCCCATATCCGGTGGTTCCGAGGCTGCCGCGGTTCTTGGAATCAGGACCGGGATAATCCACATAAATCGCCGAAGGACCGCCCGGATTCCCATCGATGAGAAGGTTGCCTCCAGGGGTGGAAGAACTGTCGTCGAAATCGTGCAAGGCGATCATCCAGCCGATGCGATCCGCATCGCGGCCAGCCTGACCGGCACGGGCCGACCTCAATAGAAAACTGGCTTCGATCCAATCATTCGTTCGCGCCGGCCTCCAATCGAAACTCGCTCGCGTCGAAATCCAACGATCCCCTGAACCACCTCCCTCAATAATGTGCAAACTGCCCCTTTCAACCCGGGCCGAGGGCCCCGCCTCGCCCTGCCAAGTCACCGGAGGCGATCCGCCCTCCGTGTCGTCCCCGGGGGCTCGATTGGACCACCTCGACCGTGAGACCGACTCACTCTCGAAGTCGTCGGCAAACAACGTCCGGCCCTCGACGCGATGCGATCGCACCCAGCGCGCCAGTTCCTGCCGAATCGCTTCCGTCTCCGTGTCCCGCTGTTTCTCCGCCACCTTCCAGTTTTCCAATTCGCCGGGCAGCGAGGCCTCCACCACGCGGTCATTGGGCTTGACCCATTGCTCAATGTTGAAGGCCGGATAGAGAAAAGCTTGAAAGGAGTAATAGTCGGATTGCGTGAACGGCTCGAATTTGTGGTCGTGGCATTTGGCGCACTGCACGGTAAGCCCCAGAAGGCTCGACCCCAGAATCTGCATGCTCGACTCCAATGCGTAGTAACGGTCCACCCGCACTTCATCCGGATTTCCGTCGCTCTCACCCGATCCATCCTGTCCGTTCCTCAAAAAATGGGTCGCTTCCAAAAGCTCGATGATGCCGGCATTCGCCGGCTGGCCCGGTTTCCACCCGGACATTTCATCCCCCGCCAGTTGCTCGCGAATGAATCGGTCGAAAGGTTTGTCGTGATGCAACGAACGAATGACATAATCGCGGTAGCGGTAGGCCAGCGGACGATCCGTATCGGCGGAAAAATAACCGTTGGAGTCCGCATAGCCCGCCGCGTCCAGCCAATGCTTGGCCCAGCGCTCGGCCCGTCGAGGTGTATCCAGATACGCTTGGACTCTCCTCCGGTAAGCGTCAGGGTGGCGGTCCTTCAGGAATGCCTGCCACTCTTCGATCGAAGGAGGCAGCCCCGTCAACACCAGCGCCGCGCGCCTCAGCAACACAGGCTTCGAGGCTTCGACGGAAGGACGCAGTCCTCGCCGGCGAAGACCGGAATGAACGAAGCGATCGATGGGATTCCGCGGTTTCCAGCCCGGGATGGCCTCGGGAACCGCCGGAGACTGCAAAGGCTTGAAGGACCAATGAGCCTTGGCCTCGACCGCCGCCCTGGACGGCATCAGGCTGCCAAGGCAAAACACCAAAAAAGCCCCGGACCAGCGAAGGCATCGCAAGGTCTGAAATCGAAATTGCCTGGGTGCAAGGTCCATGCGGGCTGAAGTCAAGAGCTTGCCAGACTCCGTCATGGCTGTCCATGACGGCCCGCGCCATATTGGCCTGCATCCACACTTCGTCGGGGCGCGCCGTTCACGGCGCTTCAGGGTGTTTCTTCAAAGGGGCATGGCAAATTCAAGCGGCGAGCGTCTGGCCAGGGCTTGAGGGGCGAGACATCGACCGGGAAAAGCTCTCCGCGGACGGGCTTGGGTGTAAGGAAGCCACGTGAACGGCGCGCGTCGGCAATTTGCGGACGCGTCGAGCTGATTCGGCTCAAACACCGCGCTCCGCCAGCACCTGCAGAACGAACCGTCGTCAACCGCCGGCGGATTCCGAACCTCAACTCATCCCCAATTCCTGCCGATTCAGATGGAGATCGAGTTCTGCTTTTGCCATACTCCACCGGTGCCATGCGAGACCGTAGCTCCGATTTCTCCGCCTCGCGCGTCCGCCTACCCCTGCCGGGGTCCCTGCGGATTTCGCTTTGCCTGGCTGCGGGTTTGATTTGTTCCACCTTGGGAGCCCGCCCGGTCACGCTCGACGACCTTCGGAGGGAGCCCAAGCTGACTCCGCAACGATTCGCGTCTTACTTCAGCGAATTTCGCTATCAATTCTTCGAGGAAGTACAGCTTCCGGAGATGTTTCTCGCGACCGAGTTGGGGGATTGCGACGACTACGCCACGCTCGCCGCCGAGATCCTGAGCCAGCGTGGTTTCCGCCCTCACCTGATCGCGGTTCGCATGCCCGGCCTGGTGCATGTGGTATGCTACGTTGACGAGATCGGGGGATACCTCGACTACAACAGCCGCGTGTACCTCAAGCGAACCGTTTCATGTGACAAGGATCTGCGTTCGATCGCCAACAAGGTTGCGCGTTCGTTCGGCGCCCATTGGACCTCCGCGTCCGAGTTCGCATTCGTCCATCGTTTGAAGCATCTCGTCTCCACCATCACGCACGCGAACCCTTCCGCTTCGGTAAGCTCGATCCCTCCTCGCTCCACTTCAGATCCGAGCCTCACCCCCTTGCCCTTGCGATAATCCGGAGGCGCCAGGACGCGGAGGAAGGAAATCCGGCGATCCCGTCCCAAACCCGGTCAACGGGTCTTGTTCGTCACGGGTTCACCCTGCTCGTTGAAATTCTGCGACTCCACAACCTGCCCCTGATCGAGTTTCGCCCTGGCCTTGATCCGTCCGTTGGGATGGTAGGCGAAGGAGTCGCCATGCGGCAGCCCGTTCGAAAGCGAGATTCTCTCCGCGATCCCGCCTTGCTCGTGGTAACGCACAAACGCCCCTTCCATCTTGCCCTGTTGAATCTGCCCGACCGATTGGGTCGCCCCGGAATCGAAATACTTCACCCGGGTGCCGTGCGATACCCCGTTCTCAAATTGTTCCACGATTTGCAAAACCCCGTTGGTGAACCAGCCCTGGGAAACCCCGTGCAACACCCCGTTGGAAACGAAAGACCGCGACTGCAAAGTTCCCCCCGGGTAGAAGGTCGTCATCCAACCCGTAAAGGGCCCCGTGGCGTTTGTCTGCCGCAACCGCCGGTTCTCCAAGACCAAAGCGGCGCGGTCCAACTCCGGCAAAACAGGAGCGGGCAGGACGCTCGTGGTCTGGCTCGTTCGAAGCCCAAACCAAGCAAGCGCTAGAATAAGGACTGCCATCACCAGAATGACCTTCAAAGACATCAACACGAGGATGCGCGCGGGAACGCAGAAAATCAATCCGGTCCACCTGCGCCTGTTCCAAGGAAAACGGCTGATCCTTTTCTAGGGCAACCACGGATCACACGGATGGATGGAGAATTCATCGCTATCCTGGAGTTCCATCCAGACGGTCGAAAATCCTGATTCTCATCGAACCGAGCGAAAGCCTGTTTTCATCCGTGTAATTCGTGCGATTCGTGGGCAGACGACTCCCTGATCCGTGGATGTGGGCCGGCCACACACCCCGAAGGCAACAGACCTCGGGGGCAAGACTTTTTCACCAGAACCTTTTTTCGGCGCGGCAAAGTTATTCACCGCCGGCTGCGGGGAGCTGTTCCTGGCTCTCCTCGCCCGCGGATGAATAACTTTGGAAACCGTATCAGTTGTCTGCAGTTTGGCGCAGGCTGCCCAGCCTGCCTTATCACCGACGGCCCGTCGGCCCGGCGGGTGAAGAACGAGGCCCTTCCATGCTCTCCACGCGCCTAGCCCGGATATATCATAGGTCGTGGCGATTTTGGACAATTTGGGGCGTAATCGCCAATGTTGACGCGGGTTTGGCGGCCTGATGGGGATTTCCAGGTTTTTGACAGGGTGTCAGGATTTGGCGGCGCGCTGACGGGTG
>Ga0194132_10010491_pt1 | contig 12292 bp, 11 predicted proteins | sample TA2KigOf80mmetaG_FD_148612 | JGI IMG/M metagenome (GOLD analysis project Ga0194132, IMG submission 148612) | Freshwater microbial communities from Lake Tanganyika, Tanzania - TA2015054 Kigoma Offshore 80m | ecosystem: Environmental > Aquatic > Freshwater > Lake | place: Tanzania: Lake... | reverse complement strand
AGGAGTTCCGGCATGGCTCCTGCTTGAGGCAACGCGTGAGTTGAAAAAAATCGCATTGCGGATGGTTGCCATCGCCGGCGCATGGCGCCGATAATGGGAGGGTCGCTGGTAAGCCCGGCTGTTTCACCGGAGGTACCGCCGAAATGTCGCAAGCCTGGTCCCAAGCATGAGCCTGGTACGATCGCAACAGCGGCTGATCGCGATCCCCGTTTGCACCTTTCTGGGTGCCTGTGCGGCGAATCCGCACAACAAACGTGCACGGCTTGCCGCCCCAACCTTCGTCAGCGCCGTCTACTCCGATACCAGTCTTCGCTTGATGCTGGCTGTGACACCCAATGCCGAGGGCGCCTGCCAACAGTCGGTCAGCCCCGACCATGCCGCATTCGACCGGCGCGTCGCCGAGACCGGCGCCCGGCTGTCCGAAGTCGCGTTCCGCACCTACCCGCAACTGGCTGATCGCGTTGCGGCGTTCCGCTTTAGCGTCGAGGAAAAGGTCGAGCCGGCAACGGCCTCGACCGCGAACGGCCTGGTCGTGGTCATGCGCGGAGCGAGCAAACTGGCGCCGGATGACGAGACCCTGTCCTTCCTGCTGGCACGCGAAATCGGCCATGTGGTGGCGCAGCATCACGAGGAGACCACCGGCACAAGCCTCGTGGTATCAGCGCTGTCGACGCTGTTCCTGCCGGTCGCCAACGTGGCGAAGTACCTCGGGACGCTGTTCTCGGGCGTTTCGACGCCAGCCGCGTCGGTATCGGTTACGGTGGCGTCCTTTGCGGGTTCGCGCGTGCTCGCCGAGTCCTATCGGCCACGCCAGCTCGAAGAGGCCGATGACATCGCCGTGGCTCTGCTCCAACGGCACGGCATCGATCCCGGGTCGATCGCACGGCACTTTTCACGCGTGGACCTGAGTACTCCGCAGACACGCTGGGTGAGCGAGCTGAGTGCGTCCGTGCAGCGCGTCGCATTTCTGGCTGCGCGGGCCGAAGCAGCCAAGGCCTAGTCTGTCAAGCCTGCCATGCCGCCAGTTCCAACGCTGCAGGTCGCGGTATGGCCGGAGGCGGCACAGGCGACCACCGTGCCGCAATAGCGAGTTCCCCCCGCGGGGTGCCCCATGGCGCCTGTCAATACGCGGGGATGGCCCGTCCCGACACCCCGGCCCTTCAGGTCGTCCGAAGGCATTTCCAGCAGGAGCTCTCAGTCGACCGTGACGTCATTCGGCCTGCCCGTGGTTCGCGGGCGTGCGGTCGGCATGGGAAATTGCTGCAGCAGCACTTCTGCGCCGCGTAAGTCTGCAACCAGCGCTAACGGTGGCTTGCCGAGTTCCAGGCGAATCATGCTCAGCGCTAACACTTCCCTGCCATGGTGGACCCGCGATTCGGTGAAGACCAGGTAACGCACGCCGTCGCGATTGGCGGTTTCTGGTTCGCGCCGGCATGGGGACCGAGCCGCATCCCAGTCAAGTACAATTCATGCCGGTACGCCGGGAATCGCGGCCTACCGAAGACCGCTGGAGCGCAGCGCGGTTCGCGGTATGCGAGGAGTTCTGCAGGTGCGCAGGATCAAGGGTAGGCGATCAAGGGGGACGTAATGCGGGTATGGCGTGTACCGTGGTCGAATGGCGCATCGATTGCCGCGGTCTGTCTGGCGATCGCCAGTGCTGTCATTTCGCTGCCGGCAACCGCGGCGCCCGGGATCCTGTATGAGAAGGACTCCCTGTTCGGGCGCGTGACGGTCAAGGAGGACGAGGCCGGCCTTCGCAGCCTGCATTTCGGACGCGATGGCGCGCGCCAGACGGTTGTCAAGCCGGGAGATCCTGACCATTTGGAATTGCCGTACGCAAGAGTGGCCATGATCGGGTTGGCGATGACCGAGCACGTGCGGCGCGTGCTTGTCGTCGGATTGGGGGGCGGCAGCCTGCCGTCCTTCCTGCGCAAGCAATACCCGGCGGCCGAAATCGACGCCGTGGACATCGACCCTGTAGTCATCGAGGTGGCGAAGGAATTCTTCGAATTTCGCGAAGACGGCAGGATGCGCGCGCACCTTGCCGACGGTCGCGGATTCATCGAGGCAGCGCGCCGGCCCTATGACGTCATCTTTCTCGACGCGTTCGGGAGCGACAGCGTGCCGGAGCGGCTGACCACCGTGGAGTTCCTGCGCGCCGTACGCCAGGCGCTGACGCCGGGCGGCGTGGTTGTGGGCAATATCTGGGGGCCCTACGCAAACCGCCTTTACCACTCGATGGTCCGGACGTATCGGGAAACCTTCGAAGAGCTCGTGGTGCTCGATGTCAAGGGCGCCGGAAACAAGATCCTGATCGCATTACCCCGAAAGGGGGGCATCAACAAGCCGTGCATGATCACGCTGGGGCGCCGCCTGAAGAGTGAACTGAGGCTGCGCTTTGATCTCGGGGAACTGGTGGACTTCGGTTATCCGGTCGAGACGGAGGGCGCGAGACGCGGGACGGTGCTGCGCGACCGCAATCTGGGCCGGCTTGAGTAGCGTACCGGCCCGTTTTTGCCGTCCCGGTGACGGCGTCAGCCTGGGGCCGGCGCCCCGCGCTTGTGCGCCCGCTCTGCAGATTGGTCGGCCCGCGCCTGGGCAGCGGCGCTGTCCCATGTCTCGCTGGCCCAGTCGCCAAGGTTGCTGCGGGCGATGTCCGCCAGCGCGTTGATCCAGGCCTCGTCCTCATTGAGGCAGGCGATGAGATTGAACTGCTTGCCGCCCGCTGCGAGAAACCGGCTCTTCGCTTCGATGCCGATCTCTTCCAGCGTTTCCAGGCAATCGGATACAAAGCCGGGGCACGCTACGTCGACCCGGCGCGTGCCGCCTCGAGCGAGATCGCCGAGCACTTCGATGGTGTAGGGCTTCAGCCATTCCGAGCGCCCGAAACGCGATTGGAAGCTGACCTGCCAGCGGTCATCCGGGAGGTGCAGGGCTTCGGCGAGCAGTCGCGCAGTCTTGTGGCATTCGCAGTGATAGGGGTCGCCGCGATCCAGGGTATAGCGCGGCAATCCGTGAAAACTCATCAGCAGCATGTCTGGCGGGCCGTCTGCAGACCATTGCCTGCGGATGGAGGCCGCCAGCGCCGCGATGTAGCCGGGATGGTCGTGGAAGCTGCGTGCCATGCGGATGGCTGGCAGGTTGCGCATGCGTGACAGGCATCGCGCGATCTCGTCGAACGCGGATGCAGTGGTGCTCGCCGCGTACTGTGGATAAAGCGGCAGCACGAGGATGCGGTCGCAGCCTGCCGCCTTCAGCCTGGCGATGGCATCGGCAAGCGATGGCGTTCCGTAGCGCATGGCCCATTCGATCCTGAGCGGCGAGCGGATGCGCTCCCCGAGGAACCCTCTGAGCAGGCGCGCCTGCCGTTCAGTGTGCGCGCGCAGCGGCGAACCCTCGGGGGTCCAGACGGCGGCGTACTTGCGCGCCGACGTCCCGGGGCGCACGTTGAGGATGATGCCGTTCAGTACCAGCCACCAGAGCGCGCGCGGAATTTCCACCACGCGTGGGTCGGACAGGAACTCCTTCAGATAACGCCGCACGGCGGCGGGGGTGGGGGCATCCGGCGTGCCGAGATTGACCAGCAGGATGCCGGCAGCAGACTGGGTTCCGTGGCGATAGGCCGGCTCGGAGAGATATTTCATGCGCTGGTGCCTGAAGTGAAATGGGGCCGGCTGTGCACGTCCGGCCGGGCCGGCAGGCACGGGGGTGGGCGCTCAGTGATTCGACAGCGCGCTCGACAGCAGCTTGGCGGTGATGTCAACGATCGGAATGACCCGCTCGTAGGCCATGCGCGTCGGCCCGATGACGCCCACGGTGCCGATGATCTGTCCATCGACCTCATAGGGCGCAGTCACCACGCTGCATTCATCGAGCGTGGCTATGCCCGATTCTCCACCGATGAAGATCTGCACGCCCTGCGCGCGGGTGCTCACGTCGAGGATGCGCATGAGCAGGGTCTTGCGCTCGAACAGGTCGAACAATTCACGCAGGCGCGACATGTTCGACGACAATTCGGCCGAATCGAGCAGGTTCTTCTCGCCGGAAATGACGTAGTTCTCGGACGTGGATTCCGAAAGGGCAGCATCGCCTGCGGCCAGCGCCGCTGTCATCAGGCCCATCATGTTCTCGCGCAACTGGCGCAGTTCATTCTGGATGCGGCCGCGGATCTGCTCGAAACTCATTCCCGCGTAGTTCTCGTTGAGGAAGTTCGCTGCACTCGTGAGTTCTGAGGGCGAGTGGGCGCGGTCGGTGAAGAGGATGCGATTCTGGACATCGCCTTCGGCGGTGACAATGATGAGCAGCACGCGCTTTTCCGACAGCGACAGGAACTCGATGTGGCGGAACGCAGGGCTCTTGCGTTTCGGTGCGACGACTACGCCGGCAAAGTGCGTCAGCTCCGACAACAGCTGCGAGGCCGAGCTGATCAGCTTTTGCGGGTGCTCCGGGTGGAAGCTGCCTTCGAGCTGGCTGATCTCGACCTGATCGAGCGGCTTGATGGTCAGCAGAGAGTCCACGAAGAAGCGATAGCCACGCGGCGTCGGGATGCGGCCCGCCGAGGTATGCGGGCTGGCGATGAAGCCAAGCTCCTCGAGGTCCGCCATGACATTGCGGATGGTCGCCGGGGAGAGGTCCAGGCCGGAGAACTTGGAGAGTGCACGCGAACCCACCGGCTCGCCTTCCGCGATATAGCGCTCGATCAAGGTCTTGAGGAGTATCTGGGCGCGGCGATCAAGCATGGAATGCATTGTAGGTAAAAAGCGGGGGCATCACAAACCCGTCGAGCCGATGCCCCGGGAATCTATGATCTAATGATCTCCATGCGATCTTTCAAGACCCTGGCCCTCTTCGGGCGCTACAACACGCGCCAGAGCGGCGAGGCCTTCGTGACTCTGGGAAATTACCTCAAGTCACGCGGTTGCGAGGTGCTGCTGGAAGAGCACACGGCCATTTCCTGCGGTTTGACGGTGTTCCCGACGGCGGATCTTGCAGCGATCGGCGCCAGGGCCGACCTGGCGGTGGTGCTGGGCGGTGACGGCAGCATGCTGCACGCCGCGCGTAACCTGGCGACTTCGGGGGTGCCGTTGGTGGGAGTCAATCAGGGGCGGCTCGGGTTCATGACCGACATTGCCGCCGACCGCATGCTCGAGATGCTCGGCCGCATTCTGGATGGGGACTATTCCCGCGAAGACCGGACGTTATTGTCCCTGAACGTGCGCCGGGATGGCGCCACGGTCTTCTCGACACTCGCGCTCAACGACGTGGTGGTGAACAAGGGTGCGGTCGGCCGCATGATCGAGTTTCTCGTTCACATCAACGGTGAGTTCGTATACGACCTTCGGTCGGACGGACTGATCGTCTCGACGCCCACCGGATCAACCGCCTATGCCTTGTCGTCGAACGGGCCGATCCTGCAGCCCGGGGTGCCGGGTTTCGCGCTGGTGCCGATTTGCCCGCATACCCTGTCGAACCGCCCGATCACGGTCAGCGACGATTCGGTGATCGAGATCACGCTCAAGCGCGCACTCGACGCGCGACTGCATTATGACGGGCAACTGCAGGGTGACCTGAACGAGGGAACGCAGGTCGTGATCAGCCGCGCGCCGCACACGATCCGGTTCGTGCATCCGCCGGGTTACAGCTACTTCGCCATGCTGCGCGAGAAACTGCACTGGAGCGAGGCGCTGTAGGCGTCTTGGGACGCGGCGGCGGGGGGGCTCGCGCCGGCGCTTCTGTCTTCCAGGCGCGGTGTCAGCGCGTTAGGGGTTTGGAAAATCACGATTCACAGATGCGACCAGAACAGTGCTGCTCCGCCTAGCAATCCGCGATTTCGCCATTGTCGACCGGCTGGAACTCGAGTTTCAGCGCGGGTTTACCGTGCTTACCGGGGAAACCGGGGCGGGGAAGTCCATACTGATCGACGCGCTGGCGCTGACGCTGGGCGAGCGCGCCGATGCCAGCGTCGTGCGCACGGGACGCGAACGAGCCGACGTGACTGCGGAATTCGTGATCGACAACGATGCGGCCTTGCAGGCATGGCTGCGCGAGCAGGCGCTTGAGGGCGACCCGGGGCAGCTGGTGATGCGCCGCATTGTCGAGCGCAGCGGGCGCTCCCGCGGACTGATCAACGGTCACGCGGCAACGCTTGTACAGTTGCGGCAGGCAGGAGACGCGCTGGTGGACATCCACGGCCAGCATGCGCACCAGTCCCTGCTGCGGGCGGACGCGCAGCGGCAGATCCTCGATGCACAGGGTGGCCTTGCGGAAGCGGCGGCAGAAGTGGGGGATGCCTACCGATCCTGGCGACGCCTTGTGCAGGCGCGTGCCGAGCAGGAAAGGAACTCGCTGGCCCTAAACGCCGAGCGTGACCAGTTGCTGTGGCAGGTTGATGAACTGACGCGCCTCGCACCTGCCGCCGGGGAATGGGAGCAGGTTCAGGCCGAGCAATCAAGGCTTGCGCACGCCGCCAGCCTGATCGAGGGCGCGAGTGCTGCCGTGGACGCGCTGTCCGAATCGGAGTCCTCCGCCGGGTCGGTGCTTGCCGCCGCTGTTTCGCGCTTGCGGGCACTGGTGACGTACGATCCGGCACTGCAGGACTTCGTTGCGCTTCTGGATGGCGCCGAGGCGCAGATGAACGAGGCGGTGTCCGGTCTTCGGCAGTACGCCGAGCGTGTGGACCTCGACCCGCGCCGCCTGCAGGAACTTGAGCTGCGCGTGGAGGCGCTGCACGGGGCGGCGCGCAAGTTCCGCGTCCGGCCTGAGGCGCTTCCGGAGGCGCTGGCCGCCGCGAGAGCGCGCCTCGCCGAACTCGATCAGGCATCCGATGCAGAGGCCATGGCCCGGGAAGAACAACGGGCCTCCGACCGATACCGTCAACTGGCACACAAGCTGACGGAGGGCCGTCGCAAGGCCGCGGCCAAGCTCGGCCGCGAGGTGACGTCTGCCATGAGGGAGCTGGCCATGGCCGGGGCGCGCTTCGATATTGTGCTGCGGCCGCTCGCCGACGGCAGCGCGGGCGGCGACGAGCAGGTCGAGTTCCTGGTTGCTGCCAATGTTGGCGCGGAACCCCAGCCGCTGGCCAGGGTCGCCTCCGGTGGCGAAGTGTCCCGCATCAGCCTGGCGATCCAGGTCGTCGCCAGCAAGGCAGCGGCTGTCGGGACGCTCATCTTCGACGAGGTCGATGCCGGCATTGGCGGGGGGGTTGCCGAAATCGTGGGGCAGAAATTGCGAGCGCTGGGCGAACGACGGCAGGTGCTGTGCGTCACGCACCTGGGGCAGGTGGCGGCACAGGCCACCGAACAATGGTCTGTGAGCAAGCGCAACGACGGCGACCAGGTGAGGAGTGTCGTCGAGGTGCTTGCAGGGCAGGCGCGGGTCGAGGAAGTCGCGCGCATGATCGGCGGGCTCGAGATCACGGCGGCGACACGGCGGCATGCAAGTGAGCTCCTGAAGACGCGCTGACCAGCGAATGCGTGAATTCGCATCATCGGGGCGAAAAATGCGAGAATCGCCTCGTCATCCAAATTACGAATGATTACGGGGGCGGTATGGCGGAGATCCAGGCAACGAAGCAAGGCAAGGGACAGGTCATTGTGCTGGTGGTGATAACGGTGTTGCTCGCGATCGGCTAAGTCGCACTTGACCGCTATACCGAGGGGGAAAAGAATGTGCTCATCACCGAAACGCGCGGGATGAGCATGGTTCAGGCGCTTTCGAAGTTCAAGGGGGAGGGCGGCAACTACCCCGACTCACTGGACAAGCTGGCGCCCAAGTTCGTGCCTGCGGTCAGCAAGTGCCCGGGAGGGGAGGTGATGGCCCACAAGCTGTCGGGCGCGGAGTACACGCTGAGCTGCCCGAACGTGGTTTTCACGATGAAACCCTATACCTACGATTCGAAAACCAAGGCCTGGGGCGGTTGATACCGGGGTGCAGCCGCTGTGGCGGCCGTCCAGCGCCGGCAGGGTGTTTGTGCCCGGGACTGAATTCAGCTAATATTCAAGAGCTTCTAGGCGCGTAGCTCAGTTGGTTAGAGCATCACCTTGACATGGTGGGGGTCGTTGGTTCGAATCCAATCGCGCCTACCAACTCCCCGGACACTGCGGCGGCAACGGTCAATGCGTCCGACACGGTGCAGGAATGGTGGCTTCGACCCCGCCTGCAGCGGATTTCCCGAACAGGGGTGTGGTACCGGAAAGGGCAAGCGTTATGACACCGCGAACTCGGACGTTCACCAGCAACAGCCATTAGTCGGGTTGTCCTTTTCGAGTCTGGGAAAAAGTGCGGCCTGACCGCACTTTTTTTTCGCCCGCATTTCGGCCAATCAATCGGCGCGCGCGTAAGCGGGCGCAACTTGCGTGGAGTTCCTGATGATCAACATCACCCTGCCTGACGGCTCCGTACGGAGCTATGCAGCGCCAGTCAGCGTGGCCGACGTTGCCGCGAGCATCGGCGCGGGCCTCGCCAAGGCGGCGCTCGCTGGGCGCGTGGACTCCCAGTTGGTCGATACGTCCTTTGTCATCGACCGCGATGCGAAGGTGGCGATCGTCACCGATCGGGATGCCGAAGGCGTGGACATCCTGCGCCACTCGACGGCGCACCTACTGGCCTACGCGGTGAAGTCGCTGCTCCCGGACGCGCAGGTGACGATCGGTCCGGTGATCGAAAACGGCTTCTACTACGACCTCTCCTACAAGCGGCCGTTTACGCCGGAGGACCTGGCCGCCATCGAGAAGAAGATGGCGGAACTGGCCAGGAGGGACCTGCCCGTGGTGCGTGAAGTCTGGCCGCGCGACAAGGCCGTGGACTACTTCAAGTCGATCGGCGAGCACTACAAGGCCGAGATCATCGCCTCGATTCCCGCAGGGGAGGACGTTTCGCTCTACAGGGAGGGGGATTTCATCGACCTGTGCCGCGGACCCCACGTGCCGTCCACGGGCAAGCTCCGGGTCTTCAAGCTCATAAAGGTGGCCGGCGCCTACTGGCGCGGCGACGCGAAGAACGAAATGCTGCAGCGAATCTATGGCACGGCATGGCCAAAGAAGGACGAGCAGGATGCTTACCTGCACATGCTGGAGGAGGCCGAGAAGCGCGACCACCGGCGCCTGGGCACGCAACTGGACCTGTTTCATGTGCAAGAGGAGGCCCCGGGGATGATCTTCTGGCATCCGAAGGGCTGGGCGCTGTGGCAGGAGATCGAGCAGTACATGCGGCGGGTCTATCGCGACAACGGCTATGCCGAGGTGCGCTGCCCGCAGATCCTCGACCGCAGCTTGTGGGAGAAGTCTGGCCACTGGGAGAACTACAAGGAGAATATGTTCACGACGCAATCGGAGAACCGCGACTACGCGATCAAGCCGATGAATTGCCCGGGACATGTGCAGATCTTCAACAAGGGATTGCGCAGCTATCGCGACCTGCCGCTGCGCTATGGCGAGTTCGGGTCCTGCCACCGCAACGAACCGTCGGGGGCGCTGCACGGGATCATGCGAATCCGCGGCTTCACCCAAGACGACGGTCATATCTTCTGTACGGAAGACCAGATCCAGCCGGAGGTGGCGAAGTTCATCGCCATCCTGCAGCAGGTCTACGCGAACTTTGGCTTCAGGGAAATCCTCTACAAGCTGTCGACCCGGCCACCGAAGCGAGTCGGGTCCGATGAGGTCTGGGCCAAGGCCGAGGGCGCGCTCTCGCATGCCCTCGATGCGGCTGGGGTGGCGTGGTCGGAATTGAAGGGCGAAGGCGCCTTTTACGGTCCCAAAATCGAGTTTTCCCTCAAGGACTCGATAGGCAGGGTTTGGCAGTGCGGCACCATCCAGGTCGATTTCTCGATGCCCGAGCGGCTGGGCGCGGAATATGTCGCGGAGGACAACACCCGCAAGGTCCCGGTGATGCTGCACCGGGCCATTGTCGGCTCGATGGAGCGATTCATCGGAATATTGCTTGAAAACTACGCCGGAGCCCTGCCGGCCTGGCTGGCGCCGCTCCAGGTTGCCGTCCTGAATATCTCTGAGGGGCAGGCCGAATACACCGCCGGCATCGCCGAGAGCCTGCGCCGCGACGGATTTCGTGCCGAGGCGGACTTGAGGAATGAGAAAATAACCTATAAAATCCGGGAACATAGCATTCAGAAGCTGCCTTACCTGCTGGTCATCGGTGACAAGGAAAAGGCGGCAAACAGGGTGGCCGTGCGCGTCCGCGGTGGGGAAGACCTTGGGCAGATGAGCCTGGGCGACTTCACAGAGCGCCTCCGCAAGGAGGCCATTGCGGGCCGGACGGCCTGATTTTTTAATTTTCAAAGGACACTGAACATCGCCACTGAGAAATCGCAGCGCTTGAACGGGGAGATCACCGCACCTGAAGTGCGACTGGTAGGTCAAGAAGGTGAGCAGTTGGGCATCGTGCCCATCAGCCAGGCCATGAGAATGGCCGACGAAGCCGAGGTCGATCTGGTGGAAATCGCGCCAACGGCCCAGCCCCCTGTCTGCAAGATGATGGACTTCGGGAAGTTCAAGTACCGCGAGGCCAAGAAGGCCCATGAAGCCAAGCAGAAGCAGAAGCAGATCCAGGTCAAGGAAGTGAAGTTCCGGCCGGGTACTGACGAGGGGGACTACAAGATCAAGCTTCGCAACCTCATCAAGTTTCTTGACGAGGGCGACAAGGCCAAGGTGACCTTGCGCTACCGCGGCCGCGAAATGGCGCACCAGGAATTCGGCATACGGCTGATTGAGCGCGTACGCACGGATCTGGAGCCCTACAGTGTGGTGGAGCAGTATCCGAAGATGGAAGGCCGGCAACTGGTCATGGTGCTGGCCCCGAAGAAAGGCAAGAAATCCCTTGCCGGCAGTGCCGCCAGCAGTTGATGCCAGGGCGCCCAGGCTTGTAGAGGGCGCACGAGGGCTGGCGCAAATCAAGTTGTGCCGACGGTTTTTGAAGCGCTCCCGAAGGGGGCCACCCGGCGCGATGTCATAACGGAGTTGTCATGCCCAAGATGAAGACCAAGAAGAGCGCCGCCAAGCGCTTTACGGTCCAGGGGAGCGGCGGTGTCAAGCGCTCAAAGGCCTTTCTGCGCCATATCCTGACTAAGAAGACCACCAAGCGGAAGCGTCAGCTGCGCGGCACCACGCAAGTCGATGCCACCAATATGCGCGCTGTGCGCGCCATGATGCCCTACGCGTAAGGAGAAGCCATGCCAAGAGTCAAACGTGGTGTAACGGCGCGCGCAAGGCACAAGAAGGTCATTGCTGCAGCCAAGGGGTTTCGCGGTCGTCGCGGCAACGTGTTCCGCATCGCCAAGGAAGCCGTGATGAAGGCGGGGCAGTATGCCTATCGCGACCGCCGCCAGCGCAAACGCCAGTTCCGCGCCCTGTGGATTGCCCGCATCAACGCAGCGGCCCGCGAGCTCGGCATGAGCTACAGCGTGCTGATGAACGGGTTGAAGAAGGCCTGCATCGAGATCGACCGCAAGGTTCTGGCCGACCTCGCTGTTGCCGACAAGCTCGCATTCGCCAAAATCGCCAGTCAGGCGAAGGCCAAACTCGGCGCCAACTGAGGCAGACGCAGGCGACGTGGTCATTGCGGCAGTCCCGGGCAGCGTGGAGGGCACAGCCCGCGCCCTGCGCCGTCGGCAATCCGGAAGCCCGCGTTTCCTGCAATCACCTGAATTCCGCAATCCATGCAAGACCTCGACGCGCTCGCTGCACAGGCCAGTTCGGAGTTCGAAGGAACGGCCGATGCTGCCGAACTCGAGCGCATCAAGGCTCGCTACCTCGGCAAATCCGGCGTCGTATCCGAGGCGCTGAAGGGCCTGGGCAAGCTTCCACCCGAAGCACGCCGTGAAGCCGGTGCGCGCATCAATGCCGTCAAGGACCGCATCGAGGCTGCGCTGGTTGCGCGGCGTGCCGGCATCGCTGCAGCGTCGATGGACGTCCGGCTTGGCGAAGAATCCCTCGACGTTACGCTCCCCGGTCGCCGCCCGGGCCAGGGCGGCATCCACCCGGTCATGCGCACCTGGCAGCGGATCGAGGCCATCTTCGGCTCCATCGGATTCGACATCGCCGACGGTCCTGAGATCGAGACCGACTGGTACAACTTCACGGCATTGAACAATCCTGAGAACCATCCGGCGCGCTCCATGCAGGACACGTTTTACGTGGATGCCCGCGATGCCGCGGGCCTGCCCCTGCTGCTGCGCACGCACACCAGCCCGATGCAGGTGCGCTATGCGCGACAGCACCGACCGCCGATCAAGGTGATCGCGCCCGGCCGCACCTATCGCGTGGATTCCGATGCCACG
>Ga0194132_10010489_pt1 | contig 12292 bp, 11 predicted proteins | sample TA2KigOf80mmetaG_FD_148612 | JGI IMG/M metagenome (GOLD analysis project Ga0194132, IMG submission 148612) | Freshwater microbial communities from Lake Tanganyika, Tanzania - TA2015054 Kigoma Offshore 80m | ecosystem: Environmental > Aquatic > Freshwater > Lake | place: Tanzania: Lake... | reverse complement strand
GCAGGGAGAGTTTCGCCGGTTCGCTCGATTGTCTAGACTTCTGCGGTCACCTCGTCAACTTTGGTCAGGCTTCGGGTTCCGTGCCTCCATTCGAAGTTTCGCGTCTGGCAGCAAAGTCCAACAGCCTGTCGCGACCGATCATATTCCACTACGTTCGTGAGGCGGCACAGCGCGAAGAGATGGCGGCCAATGTCTTCAATGCGCTGGAGGAAGGCTGGCTCAAGGTTCGTCCAGCGCGTACCTTTACACTGGGTGACGCCGCCGAAAGTCATCGTGTGATCGAGTCCGTTGGGGCGACCGTGCCATTGGTACTGGTCCCTTAACTCGTCTGCGACCCGTCCCCGCGGGTCAGGTCGATGACGTGGGTTTTGGCTGTGCGATCGACGCCACGGAGCAGATAAAGCGGGCGTTCGGCGAACTTGGTCGGAACCGCATTTGCCTTTTGTTCTGCCTTCACAGCGCGATCGAAGTGAGAGTTGGCGGGCATGTAGCGGGCGACGAAACCGGCCCGCCGGCGTGATGAGCGGTTGGGGGCGGAACCGTGCACGAGATAGACGTCGTGCAGCGATAGTTCGCCCGCCTGCAGGATGTCGAAGCGAGTCTTCGACTCGTCGACTTGATCGGCGGCCAGCACTTCGTTGAGGGCCAAGTCCGTGCGTTCACTGCGATAGTGCGGAAACAAACGCCGGGCGCTGTGCGACCCGGGGATGTAGCGCATGGCGCCATTCTCGATGTCTACGTTGTCCAGTGCGATCCACGCGCTACAGGTGGCCAGCGGCTGGATGGGCCAGTACTCGCCATCCTGGTGCCAGGGGACTTCCAGTCCGGTGCCGGCGGGTTTGCAGAACACCTGACTGCCCCACAGAATGATGTCAGGGCCCAGCACGGACACGACCCGGTCGACGATCGCGGGCAGCGTACACAAGGTTAACCACTTCTCTGTGATGAAGCGAGGTAGACCATTCAAGTCCGGCACGTGGGGACAGATGATGCTTTCCTGAGGGGTGCCGCGGGTGGCGTTGAGTAGTTCATTCAACGCTGACTGCATCTGTGACAGCAGGTCTGGTGGCAGCCGATACTCAGGGTGCACCAGGCCGTCACGGCGATAGGTTTCGACTTCGGGGGCGCTGAGTCCATTCAAGGGCATGACGATCTCGTTTCTCAATCCCGGCAGGTCTGAAGTAGCCACAGCATCGCCGTCAACACCAGGACAACTGGCCGGGCGCGGCCTCCAGCAATTCGCGGATGTTGGCTTCCATGATGCGATAGCCGACATTTCCACTCAATCTTTGACGGCCTTCATTGAATACCAAAGTTGGGCTGGCCTGGATTCCCTGCGCTTTGGCAAGTTCAAGGTCTTCGCAAAGTGCGGCGTGCGCACTGCCGTCGGCAAGATATTGGCGCACTTTGTCGACTGGCAGCTGTTGCTGTTTCGCAAGATCTAGAAGCACCTCGTGACGAGCGATATCTTGGCCGTCTCGAAAGAACGCCCGGCGCAGCGACCAGGCTGTCACGGCCTGCGTACCCAGGGCCACGTCGCCATTGGCTTCTAGCAATCGAACCGCACATAGCAGCAAATGGCCTGGCATCGAGGAGCGCGGCGCGCAGCGCATCCAGATCTGAGAGTCGAGCGTGATGTGATCAAACCGTGCTCCCACCTCCTTTACGTGCATGCTGTAACCGGACAGTCCGCCGCGATCCTTCCAGTTCGTGTCGATCTTTCGAGCCACATCGCCAAAGACCTGGAAGTAGCGGTACTCCACTACCACTGCATCGGCGAACTGGTGCTGCAGTTCATCCATGCGGATCTGTGACACATAGGCCCACACGCACAGAACGTCAGAAAAATGGACGACGCGGATCGGTTGCACGGCAACACCTTCCTTCGCTTGAGTGGTTCGTAAGGGTCGCAGGACTCGACGCGCGCTTTCGGATAAATGAAGTTGCGGCGACAGCAACCTGTCGATGGGGATTCTATTCTGCGAGGCTTCGATGTCGACAGCACCCTGGAGGGAATCCAACGGTGAGAAAGTACGCTTTCCCGGATCCACCGGCCCTTGGACGCAAGCGTGCTGCGAACCGGGTGTTACGCGATCGGAACAGTTTCGGTTTTCATACGCAACTCGCTGATATGCAGATAAATTTTTCTGCTCTGTATAACGGGTTGATGCGGAGGCTGTATCAGCTCTGATACACCTCCTCTTTAAGACCTCACTTCCGTGGTCTTGGACCAACCATAGCTTCCTGTGTAATCAGTATGCTATGAGCATCGTGGGGGCTTGGTACGGCAAGTGCGATAGGGAGTCTTGAAGGTACGGCATGGTGCTGTGCATTCACTTCCAAACGGAGACTCTCTATGAACAAGACTATTCTGGCGAGCGCGATCGCACTGGCATTCAGCAGCGCCTTGGCAATGGCCAATCCGGTCAACAGTGGCAGCAATACGGCCACGGGTGGCGCGGGGGGCACAGCAACGGCCGAGAACCCTGCAGGTAGCGGCGGCAGCGCGACGGTAAATCAGACGGCAACGGCAAAGTCCAAACAGCATGAAAACAGCGGATCCATGGTGAATGAAAGCGCCGGGGCCACGACAAACACGACCAACAACGACAACGACACCATCAACAAGACGAGCACCAAGACCAGCACGAGTACCGAAACCACCACAACCACGGAGACCACCACGAAGAACAAGACGGTGACCAAGGACTCCCATAATACGACGACGAAGACAACGACCAAGGACTCCAACAACACCACCACGAAAAACAAGACGGTGACCAAGGATTCCGGGAACACCACAACCACGACAACTAATAAGACGAAGAACGACTCGCACAACGTCAGTGATGCGTACAAGACGGATTCGTACAACACCGATTCGTACAACACCAACTCCTTCAATGTTGTTGCCATGAGCAAACTCAACGCCACGGTGACCGGCAACAACATCAAGCACATCGGCAACGTCATCAAGGACGGTGGCAGCAACAACGCCGCCGGCGGCAATGGCGGTGGTGGCGGAAAAGGTGGCAAAGGCGGCTCGGCCCACTCCGACGGCTCCGCCAGCGGTGGACAAGGGACCAGCGGAGAAGGCGGTGCCGGTGCCACCGGTGCAGTGGGGGCCGAGGGTGGCAGCGCTACCAACGGCAATGCCTCCAACGGCAGCGCCAGTAACGGTGGCGCCACGGCCGGGAATGGCGGCAACGGCGGTGATGCCAAGAATGCCAAGGGTGCCAACGGCGGAGACGCCCACGCCAACGGCGGCTCCGGCGGTAGCGCCAAGGGCAAATCAGCCGGCAGCGGCGGTGAATCCGCGGCGCTTGCCAAGGGCGGTTCCAGCGGCGATGCCAAGAGCAAGTCCGCCTCTGGAGACGGCGGCAGCGGCACGTCGACTTCAGTCTCGGGTGATGGCGGCAAAGCCAAGGGAAGCTCGGGCTCAGCCACGAGCGGGGACGTGACTGCCAAGTCCAATGGCGGCAGCGCCGACACGACCGCAGGTCAGGCGTCGGCCGACGGCGGCAAGGCCGGTTCAGGTGGCGACGGCGGTGTGGCCAACGCAGGCACGGGTGGCAAGGGTGGCAAGGCGAGTTCGGACTCCATCGCCGGTGCTGGCGGCGCCACCAGCGTCTCGCAGAAAGCCAAGAGCGGCAGCGCAGATCAACCTGGTGGGCAGGCAAGCACCGGCAACGTGGGCGGCAGCACTGGTGGGGCCGGAGGCGCCAGTGGATCAGCGACTTCGACCGCAGGTGCGGGCGGCGCGGGCGGTAGCTCCACCGGTGGCGCCGGTGCGACGGGTGGTGGTGGCGGAACGGCCACAGCAACTGGCGGTACCGGAGGGACGGCCAGTTCCAACGGCGGTACCAATACCGCCAACAGCGGCTCGGCCAACGGGGGTGCCAACTCCAGCACGGGTGGTAACACCAGCAGCGGCGCAGCGACCGCAACGGGTGGCAATTCCAGCAGCACAGGTGGCACCGCTACGAGCGGCACCGGCGGCAATGGCACCTCGACCTCGACCGCAGGCGCGGGGACTGGCGGTACGGTCAACGCGGCCGGCGGGAATGCCAACGGTGGCACGTCCACGGGCGGTCAGGGCGGTACCGCCAGCAACACCGCGGGTGGTGGCGGGGCGGGCGGATCAGCCACCAACGGCAGCGCGACCAACGGCAGCGCGAGCAACGGCAGCGCAACAGCTGGTAACGGCGGCAATGGCGGCAACGGCGGTTCCGGTGGCAACTCCGGCGGTGGCAACAACGGCGGTGCGGGTTCGAGCGCCAACGTCGCCAATGGTGGTGCCGGTGCAGTGGGGGGGGGCGGCGGTGCCGGTGGCGCCGGTGGCACCATCCACATCGACGCGGGCACGTTCAATCTGTCCAACACCATCAGTGCGGCATTCACCAACGGAGCCGGAATCATGATCGCCAACCAGAACACCGGTTTCGCGGCATCGATCCAGCAAAACGTTAACGTGCAGGCCAACCTGACGGTGCGCTAAGTTCGGCTGAGGGCTCGTACAGCACCCGAGCCTTCGACTGAAACGCCGCGGGGTGTTACGCATCCCGCGGCGACTACTGGACAAGAACGGAGTGATTGCAATGAAAACCATTCACCCAGGGAAGTCGCCAGCGCGCTCCTTCACGCTCATGAGTACCGTGGTCACAGCGGTATTGACCGGGGCCATGATCTACAGCGGCAGGGTGCATTCTCAAGACGGTACGTTTCTCTCCACGCACAAGCCCGTCGACAAGACGAGGCTGCAGCAGCACCGCGGGGCACGTGATGTCAAGGTGGCGAACCTCAACGAGGTGCACGGCAGCGTGAAGAACAATACGGCAGTAGATGTCATCAGTGGCAACAACAGCATCACCAATGGCGCCTTTTCGGCGGCAAACGGATTTCCCATGGTCATCCAGAACTCCGGATCCAACGTGGTGATCCAGAGTTCGACCATCGTCAACGTCGGGCTGCAGCCGTGAAGCGTGGCGTGTGTCGCGTCGTCATGGCGTGGCTCATGCTGCCGGCAATGGTGGCGGCCGCGGGACAGGACCGTTCCGCGGCCGTGACCTTGCCTGGCGAGGTCGGCGGCGCCTACAGAGTGCCGGTCAAGTCGATGAAGCAACTCGTCAACGAGCGCTTGTTTCGCACTACCGTGCGGCAGAGTCTGGACTTCAGCTGCGGCTCCGCCGCGGTAGCCACCCTGCTCACCCATCACTATGACGCACCGACCACCGAGGATCACGCCTTGTACTTCATGTACCAGCGCGGCGATCGGGAGAAGATCAAGCAGGAAGGTTTCTCCATGCTCGACATGAAGGAGTATCTCGAGGCGCGGGGCTATCGGGCCGATGGCTTCGAGATTGGGCCGGATCAGTTCGACCAGCTGGTGCGTGAAAGCCTGCCGTTCATCGCCCTGATGGAAGAGAACGGCTACAACCACTTTGTGGTGGTCAAAGGTGCGCATGGCGATCATGTCCTGCTGGGTGATCCCTCGCGCGGCACGCGTACCTTGAAGCGAACGCTGTTCGACAGGCTATGGGCCAATCGACTCGCCTTCATGATCCACAGTCACAAACGCGTTGCCAAGTTCAACATCCGGGAGCACTGGCGAATCGTGCCCGTATTTCTGGGAGAAGGCGTGCCCCGCGAGAGTTTGGCCGCGGTCACACTGATGCGAAGAGGCCCCAATGATCTCTAGAGACCTGACCGTCACCACTCTTGCTGCACTCATGGGGTTGACGTTTGCCCTGCCGACGCACGCGGATCCCTGGTCCGCCTCGGCGGATCTACGTGTGTTGCCCTTCCGCGTGGTACCGGCACATGTGTTGGCCAAGCAGCGTGGAGGCTTTCTTGGCGCCGAGGGATTGCGACTACAGCTCAGTCTGAACCTAAAGCAGATGGTGTACGTGAATGACGAACTGGTGAGCGCCATTCGCGTGAATCTTCAGGATATGGCTACCGGTCTGCACGCTGACATGAACGCCTTGCGCAACCAGCTGCAGGCGCAAAAGGAGCAGATCAAGGCACAAGTCGAAGCAGTGGATCGGGCGCTCGACGGTGGGGGCAGCACCGCAAAGCAGGTAGGGTATGGCCGGCAGGACACACCCAGCACGCCGGTTAACCAGGACGCGAGGCCCACCGAAACGCCGCCCACCGTAGTCACTCGCAGCACCAGCGATGGTCGCAGCAACGTGGTGGTGGTACAGAACGGACCCGGCAACTCGGTGGACGCGTCGGGGCTGCGCGGCTTCGGCGGCGGCGCACTGACCGTGATTCAGAACTCTCTGAGCAATCAGGCAATCCGGCAGGTGATGGAGCTCGATGTCACCCTGTCGGGCCTGCGCAACCTGCGCAAACTCGAAATGCTGGGCAACCTCAATCTGCAGTTGCGCGGCGCCGGAAAGTAGTCAGAAGCTGCGCGGGAAGCGCAGGCTGATCTGCACGTCCGGTGCGTCACGCGTTACACCGATTCCTAGGGAAAGATTGGCGTTGGTACGCTCGCTCCATTTGAACGAGTAGCCCAGTATCAACGTGCCCACATGCGAGGTCAGCGCCAGGGGCGAAGTCGCCCCGTTGATCCGGGTCTTGCCTATGATCGCGTGGTCGTAACCCATGCTCAGCGAAGACTGCTCGTTGAGCGCCAGTCCGAGGCCGAAGTTGAAGCCGACGATACTACCTGGGCTGACTTTGGCTGCTTGGCTTTCACCGCCCACGCGCACATTGTCGCGGCTGAAGTTGTAGGCGTAGTTCAGGCTGCCAAACAGTACTGCGGGGTCCGAGGGATACAGTACCGTCAGGCCCGGCTGAATAGCATAAAAGCCTGATCCTGTGGGCAACTCGGTCTCCACTGTGCCAGGGCCGGTGAAGGGGTTGGCGGTCTCCACTTCAAAGGGATCTTTTCCTGTGCGGGACTTGTAGCGCAGACTACCAACGTAGTAAGCCTTGTCGAGTCCGCCCTGATTGAATTGGTAGCGGGTGGTCATCTCGACATCGCCTAGACCCGAGCCGGTGGCGTCGATGCGTTTGTCACTGTCCGACGAGGCCTCGAAAGGTCGTGCGGTGGTAGTGTCGTTGCGATAGACGTAGGGGACTCGCAGTTCGAGTTCCCAACGCTGAGTCAGACCGTAGCGCGCCGACAACGAGGCGACATAGCTGGAACGATCCACCGTACGGACATCGATGAGGCCGATGACGGCGGCGTTAAAGACACTCAGGCCCAGAATGAGTACGCGGCTACTGGTGGTCTGTGTGAACTGCAAGCTGGGTTCAAGCACCCAGCCGCCTTTCGGAGTCAGCACGCCGGGCTGAGACATGGCCACCAGATCGGGTTGCGTGGCGTCGGCCGGCTGACTGGGAGCCTGGCCAACCGGCGCGGCTGGACCGCTCCGATCGGAGGTCTGCGCCTGTGCGCCTGCCTCTGTGTCCTGTTCTGCCGGCGTGTCCGTCTGTCGTGCGTATTCGTCCGCAGCGGATTCGGCTTGTGCGACGATGAGTGCAGGCAGCTTCAAACGCACGCCTTGGGTCTGGGCGAAAGCCAAGTCGCAACTTGTCAGCGCGACGAGGAGTGCAGCGAGCCAGAGGGCAGGGGGGGTGCGTGTTGGGGTAAAGAAGTTCATCGTGACCTCCTGTATTCGGCGCCAGGCGATGCAACGCTCAGGGGCGCTCGATCTCGAATTTGTCGAACAGCCGGTATAGCGTGACGCGCGAGACCCCAAGGTCACGCGCGGTCTTGGATACATTTTGCTGATTGTTCTCTAGGGCGCTGCGTATTACCTCGCGCTCGAAGTGTTGACGTGCGCTCGATAGGGAAACGACGTTGGCGTGCTCCTCGTATTCCGGAAGGTCAAGGTCCTGGGCGGTGATCAATCGATTGGTGCTCAGGATCATGGCCTGCTGAAGCTTGTTCATGAACTCGCGTACGTTGCCAGGCCAGCTGTGCTGGCGCATGGCGGCCAGCGCCGGGCTGCTGATGCCGCGTACGCAGGCGTTTTTCTGCGGCGAGAGTATCGAGAATAGGGCATTGGCCAGGAGTTCGATGTCTTCGCCACGCTGGCGCAGCGGAGGCACTTCGACTCGCACCACGTTGAGCCGGTAGTACAGATCCTCCCGAAAGCGCCCGGTCGCCACGGCGTCGGCCAGATTCACATGAGTTGCCGCGATCACCCGTACATTGATGCGCACGGGGTGGGTGGCGCCCACGCGAACGATGGTCTTTTCCTGCAAGAAGCGCAGCAGAGTACTTTGTAGCGCCAAGGGCAGATCGCCGATTTCGTCGAGGAACACTACACCCTCGGAGGCGGCCTCAATGCTGCCGATCTTGCGTTGTGTGGCGCCGGTAAAAGCGCCCTTCTCGTGACCGAATAGTTCAGACTGGATCAGGCTGTCCGCCAGGCCCCCGCAGTTGACTGCGACAAACGGCCCGTTCTTGCGGTGCGAGTGATGGTGCAGCGCGCGTGCCACCAGTTCTTTACCGGTGCCGCTCTCACCGGTGATGAGTACCGGGGCATCAACCCGTGTAATGCGGTCCATGCGCGTGTAGAGATCCTGCATGGGCGCGCTATTGCCGATCATCTCATAGCGGCCGGCCCAGTCATTGCCGAGGTTCAGGTTGTGCAGCAGCATGCAGCGGCCGTGTGCATGACCCAGGGCTGCCGAAAGCCGCGCGAGATCCACGGGCAGGGTGTGGTAGTCAAGGAAATTTTGCGCAATGACAGCAGCCCAGCGAGGGTCTTCCAGCTGTTCGGCCGAGACCGCCACCAGCCATTCGGCGGGGCAGACCCTGGGGATGTTCTCGACGTCGGTGAGGTTGCAGCCATCGCCCAGGATTACCAGTCCTACGAGTGATCGTCCGCGCGCGCCAGGCACGCTGATCTGGTCGATGGAGGACTTGATCCGGACGTCCCATCCGAGCTTCGCCAAGCCTTGCGCCACACTTGGCACCTCCCGACCGAGATTCACAAGCAATAATGACCTTGCTGTCATGTTCCTAATGCTCCTCTGGCCTGTTGTTCTTGTTGCGTTTCGGTGGATTTGGACCAGGCTTCCGCGCAGCGGCGGCACCTGATCAATGAACTTCAGTCTGACTAATTGGCCGACGTTGTTTCAATTTTGGCCACAACGTGATTCAGTTGCATATACGACGTTAGGTATATAACGGAATCGACACTGTCGTCCGCGCTGGTCTGGTCCATCTGCATATCGCGGACCATCTGTGCGGTCTGATTTGTATTCAGCCAGTTGCAATATGCATTGGGCATATGGTTCGGCCAGATCGACGGGAGTCCGACGTGTAGGATCGGGTTGCTCCGTCGAGGCCGTGACATGGGGGATATTCCCCCAATGGGTCTTGCTGGCTGCACGATGAGCGATGTCGGCTTGCGCGCGGTCGCGGCGGTCGAAATGGACAGCCGAGGAATCCCTAAAAGCGTATGGCTAGTCAACGACTTGCATCGCGTCAAGCCTGCGCGATGCATCGATGAACAAGCCGTCATTCAGGCAATAAAGAGTCGAAAGTCTCCTGTCAATAAAATGTCACGGCGTTGGGCCGATGGGCGAGGTCATTGCACATCAGCAAGTCTTCCGGGGTTGGCGGGGCCTGGGGGAAAGAAGTCTAGGCGTCGAAGGAGAGCAGACTTTGATGTCCGTCAGAGCCTCGGCGTGCGCGAATTGGCGATGAGGCCGGCGGCCCGTGTATCATGCTTCGTTCGATCCGTCCTTCATGTTTACCTATGAACCGCCTTCTCACAATCGCACTTTTGGTCTTGGTCTCCCTGGGAGATGTCGCCTACGCCAATCCTGATGCCAATTGGCCGTACATAAGAAAGACGATGTTCGGCGATCGTGCGGTCAGTGCAAACGCTCAGTCAGTAGTGGAAATACTGGCGCCCCAGCGCGCCGAGGATGCATCGGTGGTGCCGATCACCATTCGCACCCGTATGACGCAGACGCGCGAGCGCTACATCAAGAGTCTATGGTTGGTGATCGATCAGAACCCTTCGCCTTTTGGCGTGCGCTTTCATTTGACGCCCGATAGCGGCCGTGCCGATATCGAGACCCGCATCCGCATGGAGAGCTCATCGCCTGTACGTGTAGTGGCCGAGTTGAATGATGGTTCCTTGTGGATGGATCGCAAGCTTGTGTTTGGTGCCGGTGGCTGTTCCTCACCCAGTGCCAAAGGCGATTCGGCCTTGCGCAATTTGGGTCGTATGCGGCTGACGGTGGACGAGCAGTTTGCCAACGCAGACGAGCCGTTGCTGGCTCAGCTTCGCATCAGTCATCCGCAGACCACGGGCATGGGCGTGGGCAATACCGAGGAGCCGCGCTATGTTCGGCAAGTGAACGTGTCGTTTGCCGACAAGCCGATCTTGTCCGCTGACCTGGACTTCACCATCAGCGAGAACCCGAGTTTCCGCTTCTACTTCCTCTCGCCGGAGAAAGGGGTGCTGCGTGCCCGCATGGAAGACACCGAGAATCTGGTGATGGAGCAGACTCTGCATGTGGATCCCACCAAGCTGCGGATGAACTGAGTGCGGTTTTTCACGATGGCGTGAGGGCCGCAGCAGCGTCGTCGTCCGCGAACACCGCCCGCTCGCGCGCCCACTCCCGCAAGGTCTCCAGCTTTTCGGACATCACCACCGACAGCGGCCGCGTACGCTGCAGCTCCGTGATCAGATCCGCGCTTTGCACGACGGTACCGCGGGCGCGGGCGTGGAAGTGTGCCGAGACCACGGCCTGCTCGAGTTCGGCACCGGAGAACCCATCAGATTGGGCAGTGATGGCTTCCAGATCGAACTGGCCAGGATCGAGTTTTCGCTTGCGCAGGTGAATCTCCACGATCTGCCGACGCGCTGGAGGGACGGGCAGATCGACAAAGAAAATTTCGTCCAGGCGGCCCTTGCGCACCAGCTCAGGCGGCAATCGCATGAGGTCGTTGGCGGTGGCTACAATGAAAACGGCTTTGTTGCGCTCCGCCAGCCAGGTGAGCAGCGTGCCGAGCACGCGGCGCGATACCCCGTCGTCGTTGCCGGAGTTGTCGGTCGACAGCGCCTTGTCGAGTTCATCGATCCATAGCACACACGGCGCCATGCTCTGCGCACCGGCGAGCGCTTGCCGCAGGTTTCTTTCCGTCTCGCCGTAGAACTTGTTGTAGAGCGTGCCGAAGTCCATGTGCAGCAGCGGTACGGCCCATTGTCCAGCGATGGCGCGCGCGGCCAGGCTTTTGCCGCCGCCCTGCACGCCAAACAGCAGGACGCCCTTGGGCCGGTCGGGATCGTCGGCGCCATTGTCGAGAAAGGGCTGATGACGCAGGCTGATCCATTCCTTGAGGCGGTTCATGCCGCCCAGATGATCGAAGGTGATGGCGTTGTCGACAAAGGCCAACGCGCCGCTCTTGCCCAGTGCCTCGTACTTGGTTCGCAAAACACGCTGCAGATCGGTGTTGTTGATGGCACCGTCCGCCCGCAGTGCCTGGCGCACGTAACGGCGCACGTCCTCGTTTTCCAAGCCCACCAGATGCAACACGAAGCGATCGACCAGAGCGCGCTCACCTTTGGCTTTGACACCGGTGCGCGTTTCGTGGAGGGTGGCTTCCTCTCGCAGGATGTCGCGGATCTGATCGCGGTCAGGCAAGGCTGGCCGGAAGTGGGCCGCCATGCGCAGGATTTCGCCGGGGAGCCCTTCCAGCGTCGGGCTGATGAATATGAGTGTGCGGCGGGTACGATGCTGCTCCATGGCGATTTCTCGGATCAACCGCAGACACACAGGATCCTTGAAGCCAGGGTGGGCGTCACACATGACGTATAGCCCATTGGCAGGGGTAGTGTCGATGTGCTTGAGAGCATCCGACAAGTCATTGGTGCCGTTGACGCGCTCTTTGGGTTGCGCGCGACACAGGCCGTTGGCGATACTCCAGGTGTACAGCGCCTGATCCGCCTGATGGGCCATCTTTTGCACCAGCGCCATCAGACGGGGCTCTTCGTGCGTCTCTATGAGAATGATCGGAATCTCCGCCGCAAATAGGTTGGAGAGTTCAACGAGTTCTTCCTTGGAGTCCACGGCGGGTCCTTTTGACGGGTTATCCGACATTTTTCGGCGGGGACATAGCGGGCTTGAGGGCAGTGCTACAGTTTCGAGTGCCGACGGGCAAGGCCGTCTCCCATCGGGAGAGGGGGTCTTCTACGCAAGGCTAGGGGTGAAGGAGATATGAGTAATTTCAGTGTCAACCTGAATGTCTTCAAGTCTGTAGTCAGAGGCCGCGCCGGCATCGTGGCGGCGCAGCACCGACGCGCCGCCG
>Ga0194132_10010488_pt1 | contig 12293 bp, 12 predicted proteins | sample TA2KigOf80mmetaG_FD_148612 | JGI IMG/M metagenome (GOLD analysis project Ga0194132, IMG submission 148612) | Freshwater microbial communities from Lake Tanganyika, Tanzania - TA2015054 Kigoma Offshore 80m | ecosystem: Environmental > Aquatic > Freshwater > Lake | place: Tanzania: Lake... | reverse complement strand
TCGACGAGCGGCCCCACGACGGCCACCACCGCCGCGATGAGCGCGACGCGGAGCGGCCCGTCGCCGGTGAGCAGCGCGATCCGCGCCGCGACGTTCTCGTCGGGGGTCGGCAGGAACCGCGCGACCATGGCCTCGGTCGTCGCGGCGGGCAGGTGCAGCAGCGGCCCCATCGCCACGCCGAGCGCGACGTGACCCGCCGCCGCACGCCGGAGCCCGAGCGACGCGGCGAGCGGCTCGTCGCGACCCTCGATCGCGAGCAGCGCGAGCACGCCGAGCACGAAGGTGAACGCCTCCACCAGCCCGAGGTGCACCACGTCACGGGACGCCGCCGGGCGGAGGACCAGGCTCAGGGCGCCGAGCACCTGGAGCGCGGCCGAGGCGGCCAGCGTGATGGCGATGGCCTGCGAGATGCGGAAGGCGGGGCGAGAGATCACTTCCGGCGCAGGTGGGGCTGGACGCCTCGCTTGATGACCGTGTCGCTCGCGTAGTGCGGGTCCGTCGCGGCGTGGTCGATCGTGAAGTGGAGCCCGCGGCTCTCCTTGCGGCTCGCGGCGGACGCGATGACGAGCCCCGCGACCGTCGCAATGTTGCGGAGCTCCAGCAGATCTCGCGTCACCAGGTGCTTCCAGTAGTACTCGCGGATCTCGTCCTCGAGGAGCGCCACCCGACGCGAGGCCCTCCGGAGGCGCGCGTCGCTCCGCACGATCCCCACGTAGTTCCACATGAGCCGACGCAGCTCGTCCCAGTTGTGCGCGACGACGACGGCCTCGTCGCTCGGCACCGCGGAGCCGATCTCCCAGTCGGGCACGTCCGGCGCAAGCCAGCTCGGCGCCGCCCGAAGCTCGGACACCGCGCGCTCGGCCGCGCGCCGCGCGAAGACGAGCCCCTCGAGCAGGGAGTTCGAGGCGAGGCGGTTCGCGCCGTGCAGACCCGTGCAGGCCGTCTCGCCGATGACGTAGAGCCCGGGCAGGCTGCTTCGCCCGTGGAGGTCGGAGGTGACGCCCCCGCACATGTAGTGCGCCGCCGGGACGACCGGGATGGGCTCCCGCGCGAGGTCGATCCCAAAGCGGAGGCAAGCCGCGCTGATGGTCGGGAACCGCTCGCGGAGGAAGCTCTCCTTCTCGTGGGTGATGTCGAGCAGCACGTGCTCGGACCCCGTCCGCTTCATCTCGAAGTCGATGGCGCGGGCGACGACGTCGCGCGGGGCCAGATCCGCGAGGTCGTGGTGGCGCTTCATGAACGCGTCACCGTCGGGCAGACGGAGCACCGCGCCCTCGCCGCGGAGCGCCTCGCTCACGAGAAAGCTCTTCGCCCGCGGGTGGTAGAGGCAGGTCGGGTGGAACTGGAAGAACTCCATGTTCGCCACCTCCGCCCCCGCGCGGTACGCCATGGCGACGCCGTCCCCCGTCGCGACGTCCGGGTTCGAGGTGTAGAGGTAGACCTTGCCCGCCCCCCCGGTGGCGAGGACGGTCGCGCGGGCGAGCACCGTCACGACGCTCCCGCCGCGGTCGTCGAGCACGTACGCACCGACGCAGGAGTCCGGACCGCCGAACTTGCTCAGCGTGATGAGGTCCACCGCCATGTGGCCCTCGAGCAGCTGGATGTTCGGCTCCCGCTTCACGGCCTCGCCGAGTGCGCGCTGGATCTCCCGCCCCGTGGCATCCCCGGCGTGCACGATGCGCCGCGCGGAGTGCCCCCCCTCGCGGCCGAGGGCGAGCTCGCCGTCCGCGCCGCGCGAGAAGCCGGCGCCGAGCTCTTCGAGCCAGCGGATGGCGTCAGGGGCCTCCCGGACGCAGAGGTCGACCACGACGTCGTGGCAGAGCCCCGCGCCTGCCTCCCGGGTGTCAGCGCCGTGCGCGTCGAAGGTGTCGTCCGGGGCGAGAACCGCCGAGACCCCGCCCTGCGCCCAGGTGGTGGCCGTGTCGTCCCACCCGCGCTTGGTCACGAGCACGACCCGGCCGTGGCGGGCGGCGCGGAGGGCGAAGGCCAGGCCGGCGACGCCGCTGCCGAGAACCAGGGTGTCGGTGACGAGGGCCATCCGGCCGGGCGGGCATACCACGGCCCCCGCGACCGCGGCGCGCCCCGTTGTCCCGCTTGACAGAGCGGCGGGCGAGGGACCATCCTCCGCCGCCCGTCGCGAGAGCGGCGGAATTCGCCTCCGGGGCGTAGCGCAGTCTGGTAGCGCGCACGGTTCGGGTCCGTGAGGTCGGGAGTTCGAATCTCCCCGCCCCGACTGGAGACGCAAGATTCGGGGGAGCCGCCGGCTGAGGCCCGCGGCTCCCCGGAACGCGCAGACCCTGCGCCCCCGGCGCGGGTCGGCGCAGCGGCTGCGGCAGGCTCCCTCAGCCCGCGGGGGCGTACTCGGCGTGCAGCCGGTCGACCTCGCGCAGCAGGTCAGCGTAGCGGTGACCCCCGAAGCGGTGGGCCTCGTGCGCCGCGAACTGCCGCGCCACGTCGGCGGCAGCGGCGCCGTCCAGGGCGGCCTCGGCGGCTGGGAACAGGTGCGCCTCCTCTCCGGCCAGGTGGGCGCCGACGAACTCCACGTAGGCGCGGATCGCCTTCACCGCGTGGCGGAGGTCCTCCGGGTCGTACCGCCCCACCTGCTCCGCCGCCTGCTCCAGGACCCGGGCGAGGTACGCCTCCTGCTCGTGCTCCTGCCGGACGCGCGCCGCAGGTCCACTCCCCCAGTCGAGGCCGTGCCGCGCCAGCGCGGGCAGCAGGATCTCCTCCTCCTTGTCGTGGTGGAAGAGCTGCACCAGCTCGCCGAGCGCCTGCGCGCACCGCGCGAGCTGCGGACGCTCGTTCACCGGATCCCGCTCGAGCCGCGCGCCGAGCCCGGAGAGGGCGGCGAGCAGGCGGCGGATGACGGCGTGTTCGGCCCGGAGGCTCTCGATCGGGTGCGGCTCCATGCCTCGGCCCATGCGCGGAACGTGCCAGCGGGAGCTGGCGCGGCGATTGCAATGTCGACGCTCACCATGGAGTCCCCGTGAAGCCCGGCGCCTCGAGCCCCCCCTCCGCGGAGGCCACCCTCGTCGTCCGTTCCTCGTGGGTCGTCGGGGCGGGCGTGGGCGCCGCGGAGGTGCGGCTGGCCGTGCAGTGCCCGCGACGGCCCGGCCTCGCGCCCCTCGATGAGTGCCTCCGCTGCTCCGACTGCGCAGGCCTCCGGACCGACCCCGAGAACCACGAGTCGCACGTGGTCTGCCTCGAGGCCTCGCCGCCCGCTCCCGCCCCGCGGCCTTCGCCGTTCCCGCCCCCCACGGAGCCCTCCCAGACACCGATCTCGGCGATCATGACCCGCGACGTGCTGTGCGTCTCGGCGGACCTGCCGGTGGCCGAGCTCATCGGCGTGCTGGTCCAGCGTGGCATCAGCGGCGTCCCGGTCGTCGACGCGGAGCGACGCCCCGTGGGGGTCGTGTCGAAGACCGACCTGCTCCGACTGGTGCACTCGCCGCAGCCACAGGATCCGACGGCCGATCCCCCGACCCTCCGCGTTCGGGACGTCATGATGCCCGTGGCCTTCTGCCTGCCGGCGAACGAGTCCATCGCGAAGGCGGCGGCCCTGATGGCCTTCGAGTCGGTCCACCGCATCCCCATCGTGGGGACCCGGGGCGAGATCGTCGGGCTGGTCTCGCCGCTCGACGTCCTCCGGTGGGTCGCGAGCACGAGCGGCTTCGTCGTGGGCGACCGCGCCCGCCCGCCCGGGAGACCCGACCTCGGCTAGGCTCCGAGCTCGCCGCCCATGTCCCCGGAGCAGCTCGAGAGCCTGCACGCCTACGTCGGGTTCGGCCCGGAGGGAGCGGCCGCGTTGCGGGCCCTCCACCCCCACGTGGCCCCGCACGGCGCCGCGATCATCGACGACTTCTACGACGCGATCCGGACCCACCCTGGCGCGAGCGGCGTGATCCGCGGCGGCCCGGAGCAGGTCGCGCGCCTGAAGGGAACCCTGCGGAAGTGGCTCGACGAGGTGCTCCTCGGCCCGCACGACGCCGCCTATCTCGAGTCGCACGCACGGATCGGACGGGTGCACGTCCGCATCGAGCTGCCGCAGGAGCTGATGTTCACGGCGATGAACCGGATCCGATCGCAGCTCCACCGCGTGGTGGAGTCCGCGGCGCTCGGGTCGGACACGTCGCGCGCGCACGCGCGGTGCGCGGTCGACCAGGTGCTGGACCTCGAGCTCGCGATCATGCTCGACACCTACCGGGAGGCCCTCACCGACAAGCTGCGCGCGCGCGAGCGCCTCGCGACGATCGGCGAGCTCTCCGCGACGCTCGCCCACGAGCTCCGCAACCCCCTCGGCACCGTCGAGTCGTCGCTCTATCTGATCCAGCGCCGCGTCGAGAAGCTCGGTCTCGACGACGACGTGCTCGGCCGCCACCACGAGCGGATCGGCAACCAGGTCCGCGAGTGCGCCACCATCATCACGAACCTGCTCGAGCTCGCGCGCGAGCGCCCCATCGCCCGGCAGCGCGTCGACGTCCGCGCCCTCGCCGTCGACGCGCTGGAGGCTGCACGCCTGCCCGCGGGCGTCCAGGGAACCGTCGCGGTCGATCCTGCCCTCACGGTCGAGGGCGACGAGGCCCAGCTCCGCCAGGTGCTCGTGAACCTGCTCCGCAACGCCGCCGAGGCCCTCCCGGGCGGCGGGAACATCCGGGTCCTCGCCGAGCACCAGCCCCCCTGGGTGCACCTCGAGGTGAGCGACGACGGCCCCGGGATCGCGCCGGAGATCCGCCAGCGGATCTTCGAGCTGCTCTTCACGACCAAGGCGGCAGGGACCGGGCTCGGCCTCGCGCTCGCGCGCCGGATCTGCGAGGCCCACGGCGGCACCCTCTCCCTCGAGAGCTCGACGGCAGGGGCTCGGCTCCGCGTCTCGCTCCCTGCCGGGCGCTGAGCCGGGCAGCCGGAGCCAGGCTTGCGCCGGGGGCGGCCCGGATCGAGAGTCGCGCCATGGGAACGGCTCTGCGCCTCCTGCTCGTCGAGGACAACGACGCGCTCGCGCAGAACCTGTCGGAGATCCTGGAAGCGGAGCAGTTCTCCGTCCACCGCGTCGCGACGGCGGAGGCGGGGCTCGCCGCGGCCGAGACCGCCGAGTTCGCGGGCGTGGTGACCGATGTCCGCCTCCCGGGCGCCTCCGGCCTGGATCTGCTCGCCGGGCTCCGCGCACGGGGCTCCGCCCTGCCCTGCGTGGTGCTCTCCGCGTTCGCCGACGAGGGGACCGTCGCCCGCGCCGAAGCGCTCGGAGCGATCGACGTCCTCGCCAAGCCGGTGAACCTGCCGCGACTCTTCCAGGTCGTGCAAGGCTTCGGTGCACGCGCGGGAGGCGAGCCGGGCGACGCGGCGCGCTCGGAGCCATGCCCTCCGCGACGGCGCTAGTCGTCGACGACCACTCCGCCCTGGCGGAGAACGTCGTCGATCTGCTCCGCCTCGAGCTCGACGAGGGAGATCTGTCCGTACGCCTCGCGCGGACTGTGGCGGAGGCGCTCGCCGCCGCGGACTCGGCGCTGGACCTGGCGCTCGTCGATCTCCACCTCCCGGACGGTAGCGGCGCGGAGGTCCTCCACGCGCTGCGCCAGCGGGCACCGTTCGCCCAGGTCGTGATCCTCACCGGCGACGCTTCCCTGGAGAGCGCCATCGGCGCGCTCGACCGCGGCGCGTTCAGCTACCTCCTGAAGCCGTTCCGCCCGGAGGACCTCGTGGAGCGGGCGCGACGGGCCATCGACCGCGCCCGCCTGCTCCGGGAGCGCGAGGTGCTGCGCGCCGACCTCGAGCGCTCCGAGGCCCGCTACCGGAGCGTGATCGAGAGCGTGCCGGCGTTCGTCGTCGCGCTCGACGAGGACGGCCGGATCCAGCTCTGGAACCGCCATCTCGAGGCGGTGAGCGGCTTCGCTCGCGACGAGATGCTCGGGCGCCAGGGCGCGGAGCTCATCGGCGACCGAGACGGCGACTACCGATTGTCCGTCAAGGCAGGGGGCCACATCCTGGTCCGGTGGCGGCGGTCGCAGGTGAGCCCGGAGCTCGGCCGCGCTCCGCTCACGTTCGCGGTCGGCGTCGACGTGACCGAGGAGCGGGAGATGCAGCTCCGGACGCTGCGAGCGGAGCGGCTCGCCGCGGTGGGGACCCTCGCGGCCGGGCTCGCGCACGAGGTCCGCAACCCGCTGAACTCGGCGTCGCTCCAGCTCCGCGTGCTCGAGCGCCGGCTCGGCCGCGGCGAGACCGAGCTCCCGGCGCTCCTGCCGGTGCTGTCCCTCGTCGACGGCGAGCTCCGCCGCCTCGACCGCCTGGTGAGCGAGTTCCTGGCCTTCGCCCGGCCCGCCCCGCTGACGCTCGGGACGCTCGACCTGAACGCGCTCGCCGCGAGCGTGGGGGAGCTCGTGCGCCCCGAATGCGACGCCGCCGGGGTTACGCTCTCGCTCGACCTCGCGGCGCTGGTGGAGCCGATCCAGGCGGACGCCGAGCGACTCCGACAGGTCCTGCTGAACCTGCTCCGGAACGCGCTCGAGGCGATGGCGGGACCGGGCGCGATCTCCATCGCGACGCGCCCGGCGGATGCCCGCGGGCTGGTTCGCATCGACGTGACCGACTCCGGCCCGGGCTTCCCGGAGAACGCCCCGGTGTTCGACGCCTTCTACACGACGAAGGAGCAGGGCACCGGCCTCGGGCTCTCGATCGTCCACAGCATCGTCGCCGACCACGGGGGCACCATCGGCGTCGAGTCCACCGCCGGCCGCACCTGCTTCACGATCCGGCTGCCGGCGACCAGCCGCTGACACCCGCGCAAAGTGTGCCGGGACGCTGCGCCACAACGCAGAACTTGCGCGCCTTGACTCCGACACCGTGGCAGAGTGTTGGCGCGAACCGTGCATACGCAGGCGCGGGCCCCCCGAGAGTCAGGCGAACCGGTGTCACGCGGAAGGATCCTCGTAGTCGACGACGAAGCGAACGCGCGGAGCGCCCTCGCGGAGATCCTGCGGGACGAGCGGTACGTGGTCGAGACCGCGGCCGACGGCTTCAAGGCGCTGGGCAAGCTCGAGGACTTCCCGGCCGACCTCGTCCTCACCGACCTGAAGATGCCGGCGATGGACGGCATCGAGCTCATGGGGAAGATCCGCGCGTCCTCGCCAGACGTCGCGGTCGTCGTCATGACCGCGTTCGGGGCGGTCGACACGGCGGTCGCCGCGGTCCGCGCTGGCGCGTCCGACTACCTGACCAAGCCGCTGCACACCGAGGCGCTGCTCATCGTCATCGAGCGAGAGCTCGAGCGGCGGCGGCTCCGGACGGAGACCCGATCGCTCCGCGAGCGGCTCTCCGAGCGGTACCGCTTCGAGAACATCGTCGGCTCGTCCCCGGAGATGCAGGGGGTGTTCAAGACGATCGCGCAGGTGGCGCAGAGCCGCGCCACGGTCCTCGTGTCGGGTGAGTCCGGGACGGGAAAGGAGCTGGTCGCCGCGGCGATCCACCACCGGTCGCCCCGGAGCGGCGGCCCCTTCGTCAAGCTGCACTGCGCCGCGCTCGCGGAGAACCTCCTCGAGAGCGAGCTCTTCGGCCACGAACGCGGCGCGTTCACGGGGGCGGACCGGCGCCGCGAGGGGCGGTTCGAGCAGGCGAACGGGGGCACCCTGTTCCTGGACGAGATCAGCGAGATCTCGCCGGCGACGCAGGTGAAGCTCCTCCGCGTGCTCCAGGAGCGGGAGTTCGAGCGCGTCGGCGGCAACCAGACCGTGCAGGTCGACGTCCGGCTGATCGCCGCCTCGAACCGCGATCTCAAGGAGCGCGTCGCGGCAGGCCGCTTCCGCGAGGACCTCTACTATCGGCTCAACGTGGTGAACCTCCGGATGCCCGCGCTCCGCGAGCGGAGCTCCGACATCCCGCTCCTCGCCGTCCACTTCCTCCGTCGGTTCGCAGAGGAGAACGGCAAGGCGATCGAGCGCTTCTCCGACGCGGCGCTCGAGCGGATCTCGGGGTACGCCTGGCCCGGCAACGTGCGCGAGCTCGAGAACGTCGTCGAGCGGGCCGTCGTCCTCTGCGACGAGACCGAGATCGGCATCGCCCACCTTCCCCCGGAGGTCTGTCCGGCCCCCCGCGAGCAGGCGGGACCCCGGATCCCAGGCTGGTCGATGGCCGACATCGAGCGGTACGCGATCCTGAAGACCCTCGAGTCCTGCGGCGGCTCCACGACGCGCGCCGCCGAGGTCCTCGAGATCAGCGTCCGCAAGATCCAGTACAAGCTGCAGGAGTTCGGCGCGGCGCCGAAGAGCCGCACCCCCGCGGTGAGCGGCGCGCGGCCGGCTCGCGGCGACGACGACAGCGATTCCGAGTGAGCGGAGCCATCGCTCCGGGAGAGACACCATGCCTAGCCAGACCACGACCGTCCGCGAGTACATGACGCCCCACCCCCACTCGATCGGGCGCGATCAGAAGCTCGCCACCGCCCACGAGATGATGCGACGCCACGGGATCCGCCACCTCCCCGTGCTCGAGGGCGGCCGGATCCTCGGGCTGGTCTCCCTCCGCGATCTGCACCTCGTCGAGACGCTCCCCGACGTGGACCCCGCCAAGGTGACGGTCGAGGAGGCCATGGCGCAGGACCCCTACGTGGTCCCGCCCTCGACGCTGCTCGTCGACCTCGCCCGCACGATGGCGGAGCACAAGTATGGCTCGGCGATCGTGGCCGAGGGCGCTCACGTCATCGGCGTCTTCACGACCGTGGACGCGCTCCGGGCGCTCGCCGACTGCCTCGTCCGGACCTGACCGGCTCAGCCCGCGTCAGCGGGCGCGGGGACCGTCAGAACAGGCGCGGGGCTGTGGCGCACCACCCGCTCGGCGACGCTGCCGATCAGCCAGCGGCGGGCGCCGGTGCGGCCGTGGGTACCGATCACGACCAGATCGGGTCGCTCGGCCTCGACCGACTCGAGGAGCTTCCGGGCCGGATCTCCGGACTCGATGCGCGAGGTGAGCGCCACCCCCGGAGGCGCCGGGACACGCGCGAGGAACGCCTGCATTTCCGCCACGGCGTTCTCCCGTATCTTGTCGAAGAGCGAGGCGTGCGCGGCGGGCTCGAGCACGGGAGCGCCGTCGTAGCCGTACCCGGGGCCGAAGTAGGGCGCGGACCACACGTGCAGGACGTCGACGCGGGCGCCGGTGCGCGCCGCGAGGGTGAGCGCCTCCCGGAGCGCCGCCTCCGAACAGGGGGAGAAATCCGTCGCGACGAGGAAGTGGCGGAGCTCGGGCATCGGGGGGGGCGCCGGGGCGAGAGGCCCCGGCTTCGGCGCATCTTCGCGCGGGGCGCTGCGCGGGCGCAAGGTGGCACGAGAGCTGCTAGCTCGCCACCGATGGACTACCGCGAGCGCTGGGCATCCAAGATCGTCTCGGCAGAGGAGGCCGTGCGGAAGATCCGCCCGAGCCGCCGGATCTTCATCGGCTCGGGGAGTGGCGAGCCCGCACACCTGGTCCGCGGGCTCGTCGCCCACGGCGCGCACCTCGAGAACAACGAGGTCGTCCACCTGCTCACCCTGGGGCCCGCACCGTACGTCGACCCGGGGATGGACGGGCGGTTCCGACACACCGCGTTCTTCATCGGCAAGAACGTGCGCGCGGCGGTGCAGGAGGGGCGCGCGGACTTCATGCCGGTCTTCCTGTCGGAGATCCCCGCGCTGATGAAGTCGCGCCGGGTTCACATCGACGTCGCGCTGATCCAGGTCACCGAGCCCGACCGGCACGGGATGGTGAGCCTCGGCACCTCCGTCGACATCGTTCGCGCGGCGGTGGACAGCGCGGATCTGGTCATCGCGCAGGTGAACCGGCGGGTGCCCCGGACGCTCGGCAACTCCTTCGTCGACGTCTCGCGCATCGACTGGCTCGTCCCGCACGATGAAGACCTCCCGGAGCTCCCCGTCGAGGCGCCCGACGCCGCGTCGCTCGAGGTCGGGCGCCTGGTCGCGTCGCTGGTACCCGACGGGGCGACGCTCCAGATGGGGATCGGGAGCATCCCCGACGCGGTCCTGCGCCAGCTGGGGGGACGCCACGACCTCGGCGTCCACACGGAGATGTTCTCGGATGGCGCCATGCGCCTCGCCGAGGCCGGCGTGATCACGGGCCGGAAGAAGAGCTTCCTCCCGGGAAAGATGGTCACGTCCTTCGTGATGGGCTCGCGGGCGCTCTACGACTGGGTGCACGACAACCCCCGCGTCGAGTTCCGCGGGAGCGACAGCACGAACGACCCGTTCACGATCGCGCGTCACGACGACATGATCGCGATCAACTCGGCGCTGGCCGTGGACCTCACGGGCCAGGTGGCCGCCGACACCCTCATGGGGCGCTTCTTCTCGGGCATCGGTGGGCAGGTGGACTTCATCCGGGGAGCTGCCCGGAGCCGGCGCGGCAAGCCGATCATCGCCCTCCCCGCCACGGCCAAGGACGGCGCGCTGAGCCGCATCCAGCCCGCGTTCGAGGCAGGCGCGGGGGTCGTGACCAGCCGGGGCGACGTCCACTACGTCGTCACGGAGTACGGGATCGCGGACCTCTGGGGGAAGAGCATCCGCCAGCGCGCGATGGCGCTCATCGCGATCGCCCACCCCGATTTCCGCTCCGAACTGCTCGCGGGAGCCAAGGCGAGGAAATACGTCTTCGCCGATCAGGCTGCGCCGAGCGCCGTGTACCCCTGGTTCGAGACCCGCCAGGCGAACCTCCGCGACGGGAGCCCCGTCACGCTCCGCCCGGCGCGCGTCACCGACGAGGACGCGCTCGCCCGACTCGAGGCGGAGGCGGTGGGCGCGCCGGGCCTCCCGTCGCGTCCCCCGGCGCCGGCGCACCGGCGCGCTCACCTCGCGGCGCTCGACTACGACGCGCGGCTGGTGCTGCTCGGCACCCGCACGGACGAGTCGGGCGAGGAGCTCCTCGCCAAGTGCGACTACGAGGTCGATCCGGCGACACAGCTGGCGTCGATCCGCCTCGTCGTGCGCCCCGACGTGCACGGCCGGGGGCTCGGGACGCTGCTCGTCCGGCGCCTGCTCGAGATCGCCCGAGGGCGCGGGCTCCGCGGGCTCGCGGCGGACGTCTCGCAGGACAACCGCCTGCTGCTCGACATCCTGCACCGCGCCGGGCTCCCCGGGACCACGACGCCGCTCCCGGGCGGCTCGTCCGTCCGCGTCGAGATTCTGTTCGAGGGCACGGGGCTCCCGATCGGATCCCCCGGGACGGACGCCGGAGCGGGGGTGGCCTCGTGACCCCGGTCTCCGCCGTGATGACTCCGCGGCTGCTCACGATCTCGTCCGATGCGCCGCTCCCCGATGCCGCCTGGGGGCTCTCGCTCCAGGGGATCGCCGGCGCGCCGGTGACGGACGAGCACGGCAAGCTCGTGGGGGTGCTGTCGCGCTCGGACCTCGCCGATCCGCGGGCGCTCCGCGGCGACGCGGACGCTCCGCACACGGTGCGGGACGCGATGACGCCGGTGCTCCTCGCGGTCCGCGACAGCGACCCGGTGTCGTTCGCCGTGCGGCGCCTCGTCGAGACGGGCGTCCACCGGCTCATCGTCGTCGACGCCGAGGGTGCGCCAGTCGGGATCCTCACCCCGATGGACGTGCTCCGCGCGACCCACCACGGGCGGCTCTCGCCCGACGAGCTCGTCTCGAAGCCACGCGACGCCGCGGAGGAGTGAGCGCGCCGCGATCGCCACCGCGGGAGCCGGTCCCCCGGCGCCGCGGGCGGGGAGCTCCGGCACACGCGCCCGGGATCCGGTCAGCCGGCGCCGCGGACGGTGAGCACCGGAACGCGCGAATGGCGCACCACGCGCTCGGCGACGCTGCCGAGCACCAGGTGCGCAAGTCCGCTCCGCCCATGCGTGCCGAGCACCACCAGATCGTAACCCCTGGCCTCGAGCGCCGCGGAGATGACCGTGTAGGGCGCGCCGGACAGGAGCTCGCTGGTGACGACGCTCCGGGCCGCGACGCCGGACTCCTCGAGGAATTGCTCCATCGCCCGGCGGGCCTCCCGCTCGGCGTGCTCGGCGAGCGTTGCACTCACCTCCCCTGACCACACGGTGAGGTCCGGGCGGAGGTAGGCCGGCACCTCCCAGCAGTGCAGCACGTGGATCGAGGCACCGAAGTGCCCCGCAAGGTCGGCGGCGCGGTCGAGCGCCGCGCGCGAGCAGGGGGAGAAGTCGACGGGGACGAGGATTCGCTTCAGGTTCGGCATGGTGGGCTCCCTGCTGGTCGGGCGGCGGCGAACCGACCCCGCGGCGGGTCTACTCCGGCAGCAACCGCCATGCCAGCTGGTCCGGAGGTGGCACCCCGGGAGCG
>Ga0194132_10010487_pt1 | contig 12293 bp, 15 predicted proteins | sample TA2KigOf80mmetaG_FD_148612 | JGI IMG/M metagenome (GOLD analysis project Ga0194132, IMG submission 148612) | Freshwater microbial communities from Lake Tanganyika, Tanzania - TA2015054 Kigoma Offshore 80m | ecosystem: Environmental > Aquatic > Freshwater > Lake | place: Tanzania: Lake... | reverse complement strand
CCCCACTCCCAGCGGCTAAGGCCAACTCACCGATCTCGCAGCAGCACCATCAACAACAAGTCCTCCACCTCGCCAGAACCAAGGCATCGGCGCGCGCACTGAATGGACAGCTACGAGCTTCCAGCCAGATGTTCGCCGGCTTGATGTCGCGATGGATGAGTCCCTGTGCATGCGCTGCCGCCAGGCCTTGCGCGATTTCACGGGCGATGCGCAGCGCTTCCGTGATTGGCGGCACTGGCTGGCGCTGGAGACGATCCTCGAGCGACTCGCCTTTGAGGAAGGGCATGGCGATGAAGGGGACGCCGCGATCCTCGGCAACCTGAAAGATGGCGACAATGTGGTCGTGTTCGATGGCGGCGGCGGTCTGGGCTTCGCGCAGGAAACGCTGGCGCGCGGAGACGCTCGCGGCCAGCGCTGGCAACATGACCTTCAGAGCTACCTTCCGCTTCAACATGGGATCCTCGGCCTGAAAGACAACACCCATGCCGCCGGCGCCCAGCACCGTCAACACGCGATACGGTCCCAGTCGGCCCAGCTCATCTGCCTGCTGGGGCGGCGCCAGGAAATCGTACAACTCGCAACGTTCCTGAGTGCGCGCCACCTGGGCCCGCGCAAGTGTTTCGGGAGACAACGGCACACCCGCCCCGGCCAGATGCGGTGGCAAGGTCGGCAGGTTCGCCGTCAAGACTGGCGAATGCCCGCCAGGCCCGGGTGGAATCACGAAAGACTGCTGGCAGTGGGGACACCTGGCTTTCTTGCCGGCCAGAATCGCCTTGACCTTGAAGACCTTGCCGCAGCCCGGGCACGAGCAGGACACCGGCGACGCGGTACGCGGAACCACCGTTTCCGAGAGTCCCGCCTGGGCAGTCTCGGGGTTGGCCGCCGCTTCTCCCAGAGCGTCTGGCGAAAACGTCTCGGCCGGGCTGCCGCAGTCGGGGCATGAGATGCATTGCACGGCCACCGGCAAGTTGCCATCGACTGGAACCTGCCAGCGATGGCCTTTGGGGCAAGTGAATTGCTTGAGCATGGCTCTTCACTCCAGGTCAAATCTGCTAAGAGGCCCTAGAAGAAAGGGGACAGGACCTCTACAAACGCCCCAAGAACGACGCAATTCAGCGACAGCCAAAGGTCCTGTCCCCTTTCTTTTAGGGCCTCTAACGCCATTATGTAAATTTCCAGCCAGGATTCTCCTCCGACCGATGACTTGGCAAAACTCGCTTCAGTTGTGACAGAGCACTACCCTCTAGTACCAGCGAAACGGAAAGCATGACATGCGTTCACCGGCAATCCGTGGTGACGCCGCCCCAGGGTTGAAGAAGCCTTCATTTCCTTTCACGCCTGGCACCGCCGTCCTCTGCGTAGCAAATTTTAAGAATTCCGTGTCATGCCTTCCGGGCTCGAAAGTACAAGGAGTTGACCGGAGATGCCGTGGCTTGCATGAGCCCATCACCCCGCAGAGGAGTAATTGATGAACGACCGGAAACAAACGTATCGTCCGTGCGTGGAGAAACTCGAAGACCGCAGTCTGCTGGCTGCCAATTTCACCGCCAGTCTGAGTGCTGGCGGGTTGCTGCGGGTCACCGGCAGCGATGCTTCCGATACGATCGTCGTGCGTCAGGTCCACAATCGCATCAGCGTGAACGGCGTCGCGATCGCCAAGCCCAACGGACAGAAGGTCGCGACGGTCGCCGCCGGCGCGGTCAAGAGCATCCTCGTCAATGCCCGCGGCGGCAACGACAAGGTGCGGCTCAACAGCGAAGCTGTCGCCGGCCAGCAGCCCCTTGCCGCCGTGGTCGGCGTCGTGGGCGGCAACGGCAACGACACGATCTTCACGTCATGGTGTATCGATTGAAAATCGACGGGTACGAGGATCGCGCAGACGGCTGGCAGCCGGCGAAATGGATTCCGGGGGAGTTTGAAACCCTCGAATCCGCCTCTGCGGAGGCCCAAAAGATTTCGCGCGGTACGCTGGTTCGGTCAAATCCCCCCCGATTGGGGATTCACGCCGACGCTCTTGGCGTCGGCGTTTACCAAGGCGACAAGGAGGTCGCTTATCACGACGCATCGTACTGACCGGCCTGGACGTGCCAGGCCGACGATGGGCAACCAAACCAAGGGAGGATGACGATGTACCAGATCGATGGGAATGGCAACGTGATCCTCGTCAGCGAGGAGCTGACGAGGAGGAAGGTCGACGGGCACCCGCTCGTCGTGGTTCGGTTGGCCGCCGAGCCAGACCGGGGCTACATCGCCCAGGTGCTGCCCGGCGGGGCGTTCGGCACTGACGAATGCCCCAGCAGCGAAGGGCGTCCTTGCCTGGGCTGGTTCGGCCCAGGAGAAGCCAGCGCCACAGCGTTCGACGCCCTCGCCGCCCTCGCGTCGTATCACGACGCATCGTACTGATTGATGCGGGAAGACCCGTACATAGGCCCGCCAGGATTCCCTGGCGGGCTTTCTTTATGCGCCCCACCCAATTCCTTTTAGCGAGGAGAGATTCAGATGAAGAACATGGAATGGCGGACCATTGACAAGTCAGCATGGGCCAAAGGCCCATGGCGGCACGAGGTCGACAAGAAACAATGGACTGACCCCAAGACTGGCATGGCGTGCCTCATCGTGCGCACCCCTATGGGCCACCTGTGCGGCTACGTCGGCGTGCCCGAAGGCCACAAACTCCATGGCGCCGATTATCACATGGTTGACGCCGATGTTCACGGCGGGCTCACGTTCGCCGACCATTGCCATCCAGGCGAGTCAGAAGCAACTGGCGTTTGCCACCTCACTGAGCCAGGAGATCCAGAGGTGTGGTGGTTTGGATTCGATTGTGCCCACTCTGGAGACATGAGCCCAGGCATCGAACATCGCGGCCTGCTCTTATCTTGCATGCGTGGCACCTACCGCAACCAAGCGTATGTTGGGCGGCGCCGGCCATGACAGCCTTTTTGGCGGCGCCGGCACCGATATCCTGGTCGGCGGCGAGGGCAACGACCTGATCGTGGGCAACCAGGGTAACAACATCATCGCTGGCAACGCCGGCGACGACCAGATCTACGGCGGCGACGCCACCGACCTGATCGACGGCGGCGCCGGCAACGATCTTATCCAGGGCGGCAACGGCAGCAACTTCCTGCTGGGCGGCGAAGGCCAGGACAAAATCTTCGGCGGCACAGGGCTCGACCTGATCGGCGGCGGCAGCGGCAATGATGAACTCAACGGCGGCGACGGCAACGACCTCCTGGCCGGCAATGACGGCGATGACCTCATCTTCGGCGGCGCCGGGCTGGATCTCGTATTCGGCCAGGGCGGAAGGGATTCCTTGGTGGGCGGCGACGGCAATGACCTCCTCGACGGCGGCGCGGATGATGACATGATCTGGGGCGAGGCCGGCGATGACATCCTCGCCGGCGGGCTCGGCAACGATCACCTCTGGGGCCAGGCTGGCAATGACATCCTCGGCGGCGGCAGCGGCGAGGACAACCTGATGGGCGGCGACGGCGCTGATCTCCTGGTGGGCGGCACCGGCTTCGACGGACTGTGGGGCGAGGCTGGCAACGACATCCTCGACGGCGGGCTCGAATTCGATTACCTCTACGGTCAAGATGGCAACGATATCGGCATCGATGACAACGGTGGAGGCGTCTGGAACGATCCGGTCGGGAACAACTACACGCTCGAGGGGCACGTCAGCGATGCGCAGCTCAGCAATGCCATCCGGAATCTCTGGAATCTGCCCGCGCCTGGCTCCGTCGCCGGCGGCAACCTCGTGCAAGGGCTGCTCGGTGATGCTTCCTTCTGGCAGTGGATCAACGAAGCGCGGTTGCCTGTCGGCGCCGATGCAGCCGCCAACGCCCCCCATGTATGGAACACCGTCAGCAAGACTACCGGCGCCGGGACGACGACGACCGATCCGCGTGGCGCAATCGATCGCTGGGGCATGCAGCAGGCCAACTGGGCCACCATGCAGGGCACGTGGAGCAGCATCATGGCGGATTACAACGGCGGAGTCTTCGGCGGCTCCGAAAGCTACAGCTTCGGTGCGTGATGCGACCATTACCGCGCGGTTTCGCGACGCATCTCCTCGATCATCTTGTTGACGATGCGTTTGTAGGCGAGGGCGGCGCGGACGCTGTCGATCAGGAATGCGACGAGAACTGCTCGAATCACCCAGAACCAGAGCCAACCGCCAGGCAGCAGCATGATGCCCAGCCCGAAGAAAAGGACGAGATCCGTGACGTTGGCGGCAAGATAGACGCTCAGGGCAATCACGGATGCGAGCAGCGGGTCGCGCCGCGACCAGAAGCCGAGGCCGATGAACAAGCTGCCGATCATGATGCCCAGAAACCACGTCATCAACACGAGGTCGTTGCGGCGCCGGAATTCGTCAGCCAGGGTGACCGTGAACAACCACATGAAGCCGAGCTGGGCTCCGCCGAGAACGAAGAGCAATCGCCGTCCCCGGCCGGTCTGATAGGCGATGGCGTTCTCGGCGGTCTGGCGGATCGAGTCGTGTGTGGATGTGAACTTGAAGGCTTCGGCATCAGCGCCTGAAGGTTGGGAAAGGGGCAGCGCGCCGCCGGTGACGCGCGGCGCCGGACCATGCAGCTCGGAGAAGGATGTGAAGGCATCGTCGGCGCTATCGTCGTGCTGGGCCATGATGCCGCCATTATCGATGCCCCCATGAGTGCGGTCAAGCGCCGCGCCGCGCAAAATCCGGTCGCACCGTTTCCTGTCCCCTCGGACCGGACACATTCGCTGGAACCATCAAGAAGGATGCACGAAATGAATGAGAAGAGCCAGACATGAGAGGAGCCAGCCATGAGACGCAATTGTCGGAAACTGATGCTGGGATTGATGCTGGGCAGCGTGATGCTGCTGGGCGGCTGGAGCACGGCCCAGGCGCAGGCGTACGACTCGCCGGCGCTGGTGCGGGCCATGAATGTGCCGGCGCGCGTTTACCAGCGTGCGTTGCCGCCGTGGATGTGGTACAACCCCTGGTATAACCCCTGGTACGGCCCGTGGTATCCGATGGTACCGTATCCGTATGCGGCCGGCACCGTCAATCCGGTGTATCCCGGCAGCAGCGCCGCCTCGGCGCCGAGCCAGCCATCCCTGCCTCCGCTCCCATCGCTGCCGCCGTTGCCGCCCTTGCCGCCGGTGCCGGGTGGCCTGCGGTGATCGAGTGCCTCCCTGGCAGCTGATTCTTCGGTATCATGAAGTTGAGCGGACGCGCGGTGAGCAGTGCTGGTCAGACAATAGCCAGTCATCGCGTTTCGCCGCTCCCTTTACCTTGCAATGCAGCCCCGAAACCCACGGCACTGCCTTTGCATGGGAAGAGGAATCGCCAACTCGATACCGGAGCGAATCAGCATGAAGGCCAGCATGTATACCGCGATGCTACTCGTGACCGGCGTTGTCGCCGGTTGGAGCGAGGCCGGCGACAAGTCTGCCGTCGGACCGGACCTCAAGACCTGGGAGAAAGTCGTCGGCAAGGCCATCGACTTTGCCAAGTCGAATCAGCAAGCAAACGGCGGCTGGAGCACGGACAAGAGCCCCGGAGTAACCGGCGTCATGCTCACGGGCCTGTTGCGCAGCGGCCTGGTGACGGCCGACGATCCGGTCGCGGCCAGGGCTCTCAAGTACATCGAGGGTCTGGTGAACCCGAAGGCGAAGCACATCGCCGGCAAGGATCCGCGCGTGCAACTCCAGAACTACGTGACGTGCATCAATGTCATGGCCTTGCAAGCCGCCAACCGGGCCGACAAGTACAAGGCCATCATCGGCGACGCCGTGCTCTTCCTCAAGAAGCTGCAATGGGACGAGGGGGAGGACAAGGGTCCGGACAACGACTTCTTCGGCGGGGCCGGTTACGACAGCAAGTCGCGTCCCGATCTCTCCAACACCCAGTTCTTCCTGGACGCTCTCAAATCGGCCGGCGTGTCGTCGGACGATCCGGCCCTCAAGAAGGCAATGATCTTCGTCAGCCGCTGTCAGAACCTCAAGGGCGAGCACAACGACCGGCCCTGGGCCAAGAAGATCGACGACGGCAGCTTCATCTACACCCCGGCGAGCGGCGGCGTCACCAAGGTCATCGACAAGGCCAACCCCGACGGCAGCCTCCCTGGCTATGCCAGCATGACCTATGCCGGCATCAAGAGCCTCGTCTACTGCGGCGTCGCCAAGGATGACCCGCGCGTCAAGAAGGCCTTCGAGTGGATCCAGAACAACTACACCGTCGAGGGCAATGCCGGCATGCCGGAAGCCCGCAAGGAATGGGGGCTCTTCTACTCCTATCACACCATGGCCAAGTGCCTCGACGCGCTGGGCCTTGACCACGTTGTCGATGCCAAGGGCAAGAAGCACGACTGGCGCAAGGATATCACCGAGGCCCTGGCCAAGCGGCAACGCGCCGACGGCTCGTGGTCCAACGTCAGCCACTGGATGGAAGCGGATCCGAACCTGGTGACGGGGTATGCGCTCATGGCTTTGAGCTATTGCAAGCCGCGGAAGTGAACGGGGTCTCAAGTTGCGATTAGCCGCCAAGTACAGCGATCACGGAAATGTTCATGCGACCAGGGGTCCGTTACTTTCCCGGTAACAGGTCCTTCAACTCGCAGCGCACCAGGTCGCCGATGCGCTCGACGGTGACATCGGCGGCGGGGAAGCCGGCGATGGCCCTGGCATCGGTGGCGTAATGTCCCTGGCGCGGGAACACCGTGGTCACGCGCTGGCCCCAGATCTTCTTCACGGCCGTGAGGATGCGCAGCTTGTCGTCGATCAGCACGTAGTGCTCGGCGGGGAAGCGCTTCTCCACGTCGGCCAGTTCTTCCTCCTTGTGGATGTAGATCAGCACCCGGCCGTCCATGGCTTCGTGCAGGCCGGAGCGCTCGACCTTGCGCGGCTGGAAGACGACGTCGCCGTCGGACAGGATGACCGTCTGGCCCCACTGGGCCAGGTGCTGGACCGCGTCCAGCGAGCCGGGATATAAACGATTGGCGAACGGATAGTCGATCAGGAAATGCGAAACTTCCAGCATGTGTGGATCGTGGCGGTTCTCGGCGCGATAGCGCTGCAAGGCGCCAAGATAGTCGGCGTAGCCCAGTTCGGCGCGCAACTCCTCGAACAGCGCCCAGTAACGCTTCTGCCGGTCCGCGCCGAAGACCTTGGTCAGATAGCGCTTCAAATCCTCGGCCACGCGGTCGTTGTCGAGAAGCGTGTTATCGACATCGAAAAGGAAAACCACCGGAGTCATTGACACCACCTCGTTTCCGACGCGCGGCAGGCGAACAGGTCACAACGGCCCACGCGCTTCCTGCCATTGCCATTTCCCGTCATTCTGCCCATCCTAAAGGGTACGGAAATTGTGCGACGGAATGTAAACAGGAGAAGGCTCGATGGCGGCGGGAGCAAAGATCAACAAGCTGGCTTTGCTGGTGGGCGGCGGTCCGGCCCCTGGAATCAACGGGGTCATCAGCGCCGTCACCATCGAGGCCATCAATAACGGCATACAGGTGTTCGGCATCCGCGACGGCTTCAAGGACCTGGTGCGCGGCAGCGCCGACGGCGTGCACAAGCTGACCATAGAAGACGTGCGCGACAAGGCCATGCGTGGCGGGTCGATGTTGGGCACGGCCCGGACCAATCCGACCAAGTCGGCCGCGGACATGGGCCGCGTGCTCGACGTCTTCCACAGTCAGGGCTTTGACGCCGTGGTTACCATCGGCGGCGACGACACGGCCTACTCCGCCAGCGAGGTGTACAAGGGCGCCAAGGGCAGCATCCGCGTTGCCCACGTGCCCAAGACCATTGACAACGACTTGCCCCTGCCAGGTTCGACGCCGACTTTCGGCTTCGAGACGGCCCGGCAGCTTGGCGTGGACATTGTGCACAACCTGGCCGAGGATGCCCGCACCACGTCGCGCTGGTACATCATTGTCAGCATGGGTCGGGCGGCCGGGCACCTGGCGCTGGGCATCGGCAAGGCGGCAGCGGCGACGCTGACGATCATCCCGGAAGAGTTTCGCGGCCGGCAGGTCACCATTGCGGAACTGTGCGACCTGATCGTCGGCGCCATCGTCAAACGAGCCAGCCAGAAGCGTTACTATGGCGTGGTCGTGCTCGCCGAGGGGCTCATCGAAGCCATCGGCGAGACGGCGCTGACGGCGGCGATGGACAGCGGGCAACTGGGCAGATACGGCCAGCTGAGCCGCGACCCGCACGGGCACCTGCGCCTGGGCGAGATCGAGTTCGGCCGCATGATGCGCGACCTCCTGGCCGGAGGCCTCGAGCAAATCGGCCTCAAGACGACGCTCATCGACAAGGATCTGGGCTACGAACTGCGCTGCGCCGATCCCATCCCGTTCGACGCGGAGTACACGCGCGATCTTGGCTACGGAGCGGTCAAGTTCCTGCGCTCGGAGGCGGCCACGCGCATCGGCGCCGTCATCAGCTATGTCGAGGGGCGCATGGATCCGTTGCCGTTCGACCAGCTCCTCAATCCGCAAACCAAGCGCATGAAGAATCGCAAGGTGGACGTCAGCGGCGAAGGCTATGAATGCGCCCGCCGCTACATGATCCGACTGGACAGGACCGACTTCGAGGACCCGGAGCGTCTACACAGGCTCGCCGCCGCCGCCGGCATGTCCCCGGATCAGTTCCGCCAGCGCTTCGAGTACGTGGTAGCCCACGATGCGTGATCGTTGACTCCGATGTCGATGGAACCGCTTGCGGTTTCGTGCAAGTGCCACATGGCCAACACCCCTCCCAATCGCCGCTGGCTTTGGTACTTCGTCGCCGTGGTCGTGCTGTCGCTGGCAGCGGTCGTCACGCTCATCGTCTTCAACCGGGGCCAGCAACTCACGCGTGCGCAGTTTGATGCCGCCAGGAAGCTGTGGGAGAAAAAGGGCCTGCAAAGCTACCAGCTGACGTACACGCAAAGAAAGAAGGGGGACGCCAAGGCCGAAACATACGTGGTCCGGGCGCGGTCCGGCACGGTGGTGTCGGTGTCGCTCGATGGGCGGCCGCTGGAGAAACGGTTGTTTCCCTTGTATGGCATCAACGCCCTGTTCGCGTACATGCTCGACTTCCTGGAGCAGGACGCCAAGCCCGGCCAGCCGCGAACGTTCACGCGCGCCCGCTTCGATCCAGAGACCGGCGCCCTCCGCGACTACGTCCGCAACGTCATGGGCGGCGGACCGCGCGTCGAGATCAGGGTGGACTCGCTCGTTCCACTGGAGGATTGAACGGATACCCGTATTTTCGTGAGTGTATTCGGGTCCTGGTCTTCACCGCAAAGCAGAGCCGTAGTAGGATCGATGTCGTCGCAGGGGGTTGAGGTTCTGCTCTTCACCGCAAAGACGCGAAGAGCGCCAAGAAATCCGAAACATGTCTTGGCCTTCGCATCGCTTACTTTGCGCTCTTTGCGTCTTCGCGGTGCAGTCTTTTTTTCGCGAGTGGGGCGCTGGCCGCTTGAGGATTGAGCGACGGCAAATCGTTTGCCCTGCCAGCGTCGTCTTCTAATATGGCGTTCGTCTGGGGCTCACCACAAGGGAGTTTGGCATGCGCACGTTCATCGTCGTCACGGCGTTGATCTTCGGGGTTGGCTGCGCGCAGACGCAGCCGCTGCGAGGCAATGAGGATGTGGATGTCGGGAAAGAAAAGAGCGCCGTCGCGCCGGCGGTCGTGACAGCACTGGCCAAGGGCAACAACGCGTTCGCCTTCGATCTTTACGGCAAGCTGGCTGCCAAGGACGGCAACCTGTTCTTCTCACCGTTCAGCATCTCGACGGCGCTGGGGATGACGTATGCCGGTGCTCGCGGCGACACGGCCGCCGAGATGGCCAGGACATTGCATTTTTCCCGTGACGAGGCGCCGCACAGCGCGTTCCGCGGCTTGCTGGCGCAGATCAACGAGAAGCGCAAGAAACCCGCCTACGCGCTGAGCGTCGCCAACGCACTGTGGGGGCAGAAGGATTTCGGTTTTCTGCCGGACTTCATCAACCTCACCGGGGCGGAATACGGCGCCGGCCTGCGGCAGGTCGATTTCGTGAATGCCACCGAGACGGCGCGCAAGCTCATCAATGACTGGGTCGAGGACAGGACGCAGCACAAGATCAAGGAACTGCTCAAGCCCGGCATCCTGGACGCCGACACGAGGCTGGTTCTGACCAACGCCATCTACTTCAAGGGTCTGTGGGCGAGTCAGTTCAAGAAGTCGGCCACGCGCGACGACACGTTCAAGACGTCGGCGACCGAGACGGTCAAGGTGCCGATGATGCAGCAAACCGGCGACTTCCCCTACTTCGAGAGCGAAGACATGCAGCTGGTCCAGCTCCCGTATGAAGGCAAGGATGTGTCGATGATCGTCGTCCTGCCGAGAAAGGTGGATGGCCTGCCCGCCCTGGAGAAGCAACTCACTTCGGCCAGGGTGGCCGGCTGGATCGGCAAGCTCGCGCCGCGCGAAGTCAACCTCGCCCTGCCGAGATTCAAGATGACCGCGGAATTCAGTCTCAAGAAAGTGCTGAGCGACCTCGGCATACCCAGCGCGTTCATCCCCGGAAAGGCGGACCTGACCGGCATGAACGGCACCGGCCAGCGGCTGTTCATCAGCGCCGTGGTGCACAAGGCCTTCGTGGACGTCAACGAGGAAGGCACCGAGGCGGCAGCCGCCACGGCCGTCGTCGCCAAGACCACGTCGGCGCGGCTGACGCACGTCTTCAAGGCGGATCATCCCTTCGTGTTTCTCATCCGCGACAACCGCTCGGGCAGCGTGCTGTTCATGGGACGGGTGGCGAACCCGGGGAAATGAGAAGTCAGGGAGGCGCGAACAGCATGAATGCGCCGAACAACACGCCCAGGCTGATCAGCCACATGAGCGTTGCCAGTAGCATGACCTTGCCCGCATATGGTCCCGCAAATGGACCGCCGTACTGGGCGCGGTTCAGCTCACCCATGTCGCGCAGAAACAGACTGGATGGCGCGACGATGGCGAGCAAGCCAACGACGCCGACAATGCCGAAGGCCTTGATGCGGCGTTCAGATTCGGCGGGCTGGGCATTGATGATGGCACAGCCGATGGCGGCCACGATGGCGGCAACTTTTCCAGTTCTGTTCGGAGGGCCCGGACTTGCCGCGCTTCTTCTTCTTGGAGGTTTTCCCGGAATAGCCCAGGACGCTTTCGACCAGATCCCCGGCGCTTTGCTCCTTCCTTGCCTTGCGTGATTTTTTCGACTTGTCTCTTGCCGGGCGAAAGTCGTGCCCGCAGCCAATGCAAATGACCGCAGCGCTGTCCATCGACTCCCCGCAGGAGGGGCATTCCCTGACCTCGACGATGTCATCGTCGGCGTCCACGGCAGCTGGCTGCGGAGCCGCGATCGACATGCCGCACTTCGGGCATTTGACCTTCTTGCCGGCCAGGGCGTCCTTGACTTTCAACGGTGTGCCGCAGGGACACCAAAAGGCAATGGGCATGATGGAACTCTCTGCAGTACAGATGCGCGCTTCGCGTCTATTCTACACTTCCAATTGCCGCAATGTCGCCGATTGTCACAGGCCTGGATCTCGGGCGATTCCCAGGGCTGCGCCCTGGGCTTCAACGTACAACGCCGTTGGCTTTGTAAGGCATGGGGCACAAGGGCCCGATCGGCCTCTAATCCTTCGGAACGTCCATCCGCCTCTCTTGATGCGGAGGCGGGATCTCACATGGGCCGACCGTTCTCGGCCAATCCTCCGGGTACACTCCCCGACGGACCTTTGCGCAGGAGGCTTCGAGGGGATTGCGATTGGCATAGTGGCGTTCTTGTTGGTACGCTGGGTCCTTGCAAAGTCTTGTCCTGAAGAGAATCCTTCATTGGAGGAATAGCGTGGCCCTTTTTGGATGGATCGTTATCTCTGTCGTCCTTGTCTCAGCTGTTCTGGGCGCAATCGCTGCTTGTCGAGACGATGAGAAAGGTCTCGGCAAAGAGTTCCTCGAAGGGATCTATGCGATTGGATACATCTTTCTGCCTGTGGCGGGCATCATGGCCTCCGTACCATTCTTGTCGGCGTTGATTCGCAAGGTGTTTGGACCGACTTTTGCGGCAATCGGGGCTGATCCCCAGGGCGAAATCGCCAAATTCTGCCTCAATTATCGCCGCGGGCTTGATTTTGACTACTGTACAGCCCCTACGATTCTCCGGAGTTTTGCCTGTCCCGTCCCATCTCTTTTCCGGAGGATAGGAACGCATGGTCGCTACTACTACCCTTGGGCCAATCAAGTCGATCAAGCTGTACTTTCAGTCGCTTCCTGATGTGCGCGTG
>Ga0194132_10010486_pt1 | contig 12293 bp, 10 predicted proteins | sample TA2KigOf80mmetaG_FD_148612 | JGI IMG/M metagenome (GOLD analysis project Ga0194132, IMG submission 148612) | Freshwater microbial communities from Lake Tanganyika, Tanzania - TA2015054 Kigoma Offshore 80m | ecosystem: Environmental > Aquatic > Freshwater > Lake | place: Tanzania: Lake... | reverse complement strand
AACCCAGCGCCCAAGGCGCCGCCAATCGAAATCTCGACGGTGTGCTCTTCAAACACCGGCAGCAAGGCCACCAGCCAGACAGCGACGGTAAGCACGGCCAGCACCGACACGAATACGAACGACATGAAAAAGCTGCGCAATGACCAGAGCGCGTCCAGACCGAGAAAAACCAATGTGAGGACCAGAGCGAAAGCCCAGCCGTAGCTCTCCCAAAAGCGCGACAGCTTCCGCATGAATTTGCTCATGCCGAAATCCAAGTGAAGGCGATGGTCACGCATAAACTACGCGGCAGCCGCCGGGTTTCCTGGTCTTGAACCGTATTTGAGAATACCAAAACCGTTCAGGCTCAAGCTGGAAACTTCTTGAAATCTCCCATGAGCCGAGCGATAATGGCGCTGAAAGGAGCGTTGTCATGGAATACAAAATGGTTCCCATCTCTGACCGCGTTTCGGTTCCGGTTCCGTTGGGGCTTACTCCGGATGAAGAAGCAACGTTTATTGCAGGCCGGATCGCATTCGTTGATTTCGAGGCGATCGAAGCGCAATGCGCCGAAGCGATGCGGTTTTCCGATGAAGGCAAAACGGTATCGCTGCAATCCGTTCTCGATGAGCTGCAAGCTGAAGTGGACTCGGATGTGATTCTTCTTGGGCCATGAAGGAGTTACTAAATGTCGACCATTTCTCGCCGTAAGTTCCTCGCCACCTCCGCTACCGTCGCCGGCGCCTCGACAATGACGCTGCCGGCGTCGGCGCAGCCGGTTGGCGCCAACGAGCGTATCAACATCGGGCTGATCGGCACCGGTGGGCGCTGTCGGCATCTGATGCCGGCGCTGGCGAAAGTGCCGAACACGCGGATGATCGCCCTGTGCGACGTCTATGAGCCGAACCTGGAACTTGCCCGCCGCTTGGCTGAGGCGAATGCGGCGACCTTTCGCGATTATCGCGATCTCTTGGGCCGGCGCGACATCCATGCCGTGCTCATCGCGTCGCCGGACCATTGGCACACGCCGATGACGATCGACGCGATGGCGGCAGGCAAGGACGTGTACGTCGAGAAGCCGCTCACGCACAAGATGCGCGAAGGGGCCGAGATCACCGCCGCCCTCGCCAAGCATCGCCGCATCGTCCAAATCGGCACTCAGCAACGCTCGATGCCGCACATCATCCGCGCCAAGGAACTGATCAACGGCGGCCGCATCGGCACGGTGCACAAAGTGCGCATGACCTGGAACCGTAACTCCGATCGCGTGCGCCGCGGGCCCCAGAACGTCGATCCGAAACGGCTCGACTGGAAACGCTTTCTCGGCAACGCCCCAATGCAAGACTTCGACGAATACAAATTCCGCAACTGGCGCTGGTTCTGGGACTTTGGCAACGGCATCCTCACCGACCTCATGGTCCATTGGCTCGACGTCGCCCACTGGGTCCTCAATGTCGAACGCTGCGAGCGCGCGGTCTCGCTTGGCCAATTCAACACGGCCCGGGACGTCTGGCAGACGCCCGACACAATTCAGACTTTGCTGCAGTACGGCAATAATCTGCAAATGCAATTCGAAGGCACGTTCTGCAACGCCCGCGGCGGCGCCTTCATCGAGTTCATGGGCACCGAAGGGTCGATGTACATCGACCGCGGCCGATTCGAGTTGATCCCGGAACCGCGCTTCCCGAATCGCAAGCCGGAGGAGCAAAACCTCAATCCGACGTTGCCGCGCGGCCGCGACTTCTATCCGAACCCCGACGGCGAGTTGGCGCACCTGCAAAACTGGATCGACGCCATCCGCAACAACCGCCAGCCGAGCGCCCCCATCAGCGCCGGCGTCAGCGCGGCCGCCGCGGCCCATCTGGGCAATGAAGCGTACCGGAACAATAGGGTGGCGGTGATGGGGAAGTGATTGAAATCGCGACGGTCGTCAAGAATAATATACGGTGGAGGTCAAGTCCTCGGAGTTCCCATGACTGCAGCATTGAAGTGGAGTCTTGTTTCCGTCGAAGATTACCTTGCCGGCGAACTTGGCTCCCCCGTGAAGCACGAGTACCTCGGCGGCGTCGTCTACGCCATGGCCGGCGCGCGCAATTTGCACAATCGCATCGCCACCAACACACTCGGGAGCCTGTACTCTCGGCTTCGCGGGCGAACTTGCCAACCTTTCAACTCCGACACCAAGATACGCGTTCGCCTGCCGACGCAAACGCGGTTTTATTATCCCGACGGATCGGTGATATGTCGGCCCAATCCAGATAACGATTCCTTTCAAGACGAGCCCGCCGTAATCGCGGAAACCCTGTCCAAGACAACTCGCCGCATCGATGAGGGCGAAAAGAAGGACGCATATTTGACGATCCCGTCGTTGAACGTGTACATGCTCGTCGAACAAGAAATGGCGCTGGTCACCGTATGGCGTCGCACGGATTCCGGCTTCGTTCGCGAGGTCTATGAAGGCCTCGATGCCGTCATCCCCCTGCCGGAAATCGACATCGCCCTGCCGCTGGTGGAGATTTACGCCAATGTCGAATTCACGCCGGAACCGACCGATGCGGAGTGAGGCTAAAATGACCAAGCGGCAACCGTTCGGCCACTCAGGTTCTCTGATGCCCCAGGTAGGACTGCACGATCGCCGAGGCCACCTCCGCCGCGCTCACCGGGCGTGACTCGCTGCGCGATGCTCCGGCGGCGAGTTGTTCGAGCTTTTGCCAGGTTTCGCTGGGGATTTCGATTGACTTGACGACTGTGGGCGCTGATCCGTACGGCGTGAGAAACCGCGCGAGGGTGAGGGCCAGGTGCTTCGAACCGAGCGGCCCGTGTGTATTTGGAACGTCCATCGGGACGACACGGCTCGCGTGCAGCGCCTGTTTGACTTCTTGTTCAGACAGCATGGCTCAGTCCTCCGCATAGGTAGTAATTCCATGATAGCACGACGCCAATCTCTCCTTGGTTTATCGCATGGCCCATTCTGCTGAGCGTTTGGACAGCGTTTCCGTGCATTCCCGCAACCTTTCAACGTACCGCGCCGGTGGGCGACGTGCGATGTCGGTTGGCGAAAATACCTCGGCTTGGCAACCACGAAATATGTTCCGCGCGGAACTTGTGCGGCTGGAATTTGCATTGCATCTCACAAGGGGGTGTGTGAGTGTCTGCATGCAACGAATCGTCGCAAACTCGATGGGAGGATTCACTTGGGAACTAACAATTCGTTGCACTTCTGTTGAAACTGTCCTCGACTGCAGCGCGTATTGCCCGATTTCGCATGCGCTGGTAAAGTGACGGCATGCTCAAGGGCATTGCAGTCTCGCCGGGAATCGCGGTAGCGCGGGCGTATTGCGTCGATTCGGTGCTGGCGCGGCGCGAACCGCAGTACCTCAGTGCGGCAACCGTCTCGCAGGAAATCGTCCGCTTCGACGCGGCATGCCAGGCGGCGGCGGTGGAGATGGACGCCGCCATTGCTCGCGTCAGCGAACAGCTCGGCGACGACGAAGCTGCCATCTTTCGCAGCCACCGCCTGCTCCTGCGCGATCCGGCGCTGGTCGGCAAAGTCAAATCCAGTATCCTCCAGCGTCAGGTCGATGCGCAAACGGCGCTGCATGACCTGCTCGACGAGTACACGGCGCTCTTCGACAAAATCCAGGACGAATATCTCCAGGAGCGCATGGCCGACATCCGCGACGTGGTGACGCGGATCATGGCGCACTTGACGATTCAGGAAACGCCGGCAGGGCTTGCGGGCGACGAGCCGGTGATTTTGGTAGCGCCGGAGATCTTGCCGTCACAGGCGCTGCTGCTCGAAAAGCTCAAGGTCGTCGGCATTCTCACCGAAGCGGGCGGCGGCACGGGTCATGCCGCGATTCTTGCTCGCGCCATGGGCATCCCGTCCGTTTCCGGCCTGCGTGGAGTCCTCAAACTGGTCGTCACGGGCGACCTGTTGGCGATCGACGGCCGGCTTGGCTCGGTGTTCATCAAGCCCGATCCGGAGTTGGAAGCCGCCTACCGCAAGGCCGAGCGCGAGTACGTGCACTTGCGCGACAAGCTCGTCGAGAATCGCGATCAGCCCGCCATCACCAAGGACGGGGCGGCAATCGAGTTGCTCGCCAACGTCAACAGCGTTCACGACGCCGAGATGGCCTGCCGCACCGGAGCGACCGGCGTTGGACTGTACCGCACGGAATATTTGTTCCTGACGCATCCAAGCGTGCCGACCGAGGAGGAGCAACTCGCCACGTACAGGGCAATCATCGAGGCGTCGCCGAACCGGAAGGTGACGATACGCACGCTCGATATCGGCGGCGACAAGCTCGTCCCCTACTTTGGCCACGAGCGCGAAGCCAATCCATTCATGGGCTGGCGGTCGATTCGTATCACGTCGTCGTATCCGGAGTTCTTCCAGACGCAACTGCGAGCGATTCTGCGCGCTGCCATGTTTGGCGAAGTCAGCTTACTCTTTCCGATGATCAGCACCCTGGAGGAGGTCCGCACGATCAAACGCATGGTGGCGGATACCAAGGAGCGGTTGCGGCGGGAAGGGATTGCGTTTGCCGATCGCCTGCCGTTCGGCATCATGCTCGAGGTGCCAGCGGCGGCAATGACGATTCACTCGCTTTTGCGCGAGGTCGATTATGTCAGCATCGGGTCGAACGACCTGACGCAATACGTCATGGCTGCCGATCGCGACAATCCCAAGGTCGCTCACCTGTGCGATCCGTTCAGTCCGCCGATTTTTCGATTGCTACGGCACATCATCCGCGCCTGCAATCGGCACGACAAGCCGGTGACGCTGTGCGGCGAGATGGCCGGTCGGCCGAGGTGCTTTCTCCCGCTCGTCGGCATGGGCCTGCGGCGTTTCAGCATGAGCCCCGCTTTCGTTCCGACGATCAAGGAGTTGACCCGATCTTCGACGATCGACATTGCCTGCCAGGTTGCCGAGCGTGTTCGCCGACTGCGAACGTTCAAGCGGATGCGGAAATACCTGACCCGCGTGACACGTCAGGTTTGTCCAAATATCGCGTTCTTTGATACGACGAAGTGATGCGCTCGACTCGTCAATAACTCCGCCGATTGTATCGCCATGATAGCAACGATATCATGAATGGCTGGAGGAGAATCTCATGCCGACCAAGCGAAGAAAAATGCTAGGCCGTTACATCGTGGCCGACCCCAAAATCTGTCATGGCAAGCCGACTTTCGTCGGTACGCGCATCATGGTGTGGCAGGTGCTCCAACAGCTCGCAAAAAACGAATCGTGGGATGAGATCGTTTCGGAATGGCGCGGCTCCGTAACGAAGGAAGCGATAGCCGAGGCAATCTCGCTTGCCGGCCGAATCTTCCAAGACCGCGCGACGAAATACAAAGCGGAGTCCATTCCGGCGTGATTATTCTCGATGAGAACGTAGGCGAAAGCCAGCGACGGTGGCTTCAACGTCGGCGCATTCGCTCCCGCCAAATTGGCGTTGAAATTGGGCGGATGGGCATGAACGATAGCGACATCATCCCGCTGTTGCACGCACTGGATAGACCGACCTTGTTTTCGCTCGATATCGATTTCTACCGCCGCGATCTGCGGCATCAAGCGTATTGCCTAGTGCTCTGTCACATCTTGAATGAGGGGTAGAGCCGCAACGAAGCTTGCACGCGCATCAATTGGCGATTCACCACCGCCAATGCCCGCATCAAGCTCAAGCGGCTCTACCCCTCATTCGAGATGTGACAGAGCACTAGTTTATCTCGACGTCAATGTGGACATCGTCGCCGAATTCATTCGCCGCGTCTTGCGACATCGGGAACTCAATACCAAGGCGAAACGCATGGGCAATGTGATCCACGTTCAGCCGCAGAGCATGACGCTCTGGCGTATGCATCATGAGACGGAGTTGCAAATCGAATGGAAATGACGGTAGGCGCTATCAAGCGGCTCTTGCCAGATTATGCTCTGCCACGCCCAGTATCCGCTGGGCCGCCCGATCACAAGCGCCCGGCTGCGCGGTTTTCTCGCGTAATGCCATCAGATCACGGCACAGCCCCGCGTAGGCGCGATCGTCATTCAGCCAGTTCAGAATAACCTCGGCGATGCCGTCCGCCTCGCAGCGGCTGCTGGCAAACTCCGGGAAGAGCATCCGATCCGCGAGCAAGTTCACCAGCGTGATGTATTTGACCGTCAACAACGGACGAATGAACCAGTCCATGAACCAGCCGACCTGGTAGACGATGACCGTCGGCTTCGCTCGATACAGAAGCTCCAGCGATACCGATCCCGAAACGGCAATACACGCTTTGCTCAGCTCAATGATCTCCGGTGTTCTGCCAACGTGCGTCTGAATCGGCAATGCTGGAAAGGCCTGGAGCATTTCCTCGACCATCTTCTGTTGGCTTGCATTGTAGCTTGCTACCAGAAAGCGAGTTTCCGGGTGCGCTTCATGGATCCTCTGCGCGGCCTTAAGCTGCGTGAGGAGATTGGCCTGAACCTCCTGATCGCGCGAGCCGGGCAAAATGCCGATGATTGTGCCGGGCTGGTGTCGCTGCTGATGCAGGAAGCCGGCGTCGAGCACTTGCCGAGCACATTCATCGAAGAACGGGTGTCCGACATATTCGGCCTGAAGAACGCCGCGCTCGCGGTACCAATCTACTTCGAAGGGCAACGAGCAAAGGACGTGATCGACGTACGAGCGCATCTTACTGACGCGCCAGCCGGCCCAGGCCCAGAGCTGCGGCGGCACGAAATAAAAAACCGGGATGCGATGATACTTGGCCCGGCTGGCGATCCACCAGTTGAAGCCAGGATAGTCAATCAGCACGACGGCATCGGGACGGTGGTGGTGCAAATAGCGGTCGGCCTGCGAGATCAAACTGAGAAACTGGGGCAATGCAGTAAGAACGCGGGTGATGCCCATGACGGCATGTTCGCACAAATTGAACAGATGCCGGCAGCCGGCTTCCGCCATGCGATCGCCGCCGAATCCAACAAACTCGACGTCCGAGCGGTGCTGTTGGATCGCGCGAATAAGGTTAGCGCCGTGAACATCGCCGCTCGGTTCGCCGACGCTGAAGAAGATGCGCATGGGAACATCCTTGTGCCGATGCGTGGATCATCGTCATTTTGTGAATGGGATACAAGAGGAAGTTGTCTTCAGAGCCTGAAGCGTTAGTGAAGGATGGAAATCTTCGCTCACGCTTCAGCCTCTGACGCTTTTGCTCAATCAGACTTGCCAGAAAGGCCGGGCATGGCGGTTTCCTCGGCGACTTTGCGATAGCCGAGCGCCCGGAGCACTTCGAGCACCTCGCTCCAAGTCGGGAACGGCCGGCGGTTGTCGCGTTTGTACTGATCCATCGCCCTCATGAAAGCGATTTCCTCGTCGCTATAATCGCGCTCGCAGGTCGTCGGATCGATTTGGCGTCGGCGCTCGCCTTTTTCGGCGCGACGGTCCTTGCCGGTGCGACGCTCCAAGGCCACAGGGATTTGGCGTTTGCGTCGATCCTTGCCTCGCCGGTCAGTGACGCAAAGGTCAGGGGGAAATACGGCGGCGCTTTCGTCGCTCATGGATACACCTCGGGGAGAATAGATTCGCAATAGTCGGGGAAAACCGCACTGGCCCCCATACGAATATAACTCATAATCCGCATATGACAAATTTCCATGCAGGATCTTTTGCGAAGGGGGGGCTTTGCATGCGACGATGCCGAATTTGCCCATAGTGCCGAGTTTGCGACAAGGAAGGAAACCTCGCGCAAAGCCGCTCTTGACGGCTCCGTATCGGAGCGTTATACCCCCCGGCCTGATTGTCCAAACTTGAACGAAAAAAGTTTTCTCACGCTGCCGCTGTTGCGAATCCAACGCCTCGGGGAAGGCGATTGGACGAACCGGCAGCGGGAAAATCGCGGGACATTCGAGTCCGTCGGCAAAGGAGGCCAGGGGTGGCTACGCTCATTCATCGTTCGTCATGGCGTTTCGCTTCGCACGCGGCGGCATTTGTGCTCGCCCTGGGCATCTTCCTGCTGCCATCGGGCCGAGCCTGGACGCAGGAGGACGCCAGTCCGGTACGGACCCAACAGGCGCTGCGGCTCGGCATCGAGCTTTACAAAACCCAGCAATACGAGCAGGCAGCGCTCTACTTCGGCAATGTTCAGCCGAACTTGCGGCTCCTGTCGCCCGACGAGGCCCGCGACTTCAACACGTTCAGCGCGCAAAACGGCATCGCGCTGCGGAGCCGCCAGGATGGCGCCGCCAGGATCAAGTTGGCGAGTCAGGCCCTTACAGACAAGAACGCTCAGGAAGCGACCAACATCCTGAGGTCGCTGAACGCGAATCAGTTTCTTACGGCCGCTGATCGGCAGCAGGTCGATGAACTCAATGCAAAGTTGCGAGCTCAGGCCGGCACCGTGATCGCGCAAGGCAAGACAGACGCCAAGTCGCTTCTCGCCGCCGGGCGCACCGCGCTCACGCAAGGCGACCTGGCAACGGCCGAGGCGATGGCGGCGCAGGCCGACAAGGCTAGCTCGCTGATCCCGCTCTGGATGCAGCCGTGGAATGACTCGCCGGCCAAGTTGCGTCGCGACATCCAAGCCGCCCGCGCCAAGCTGACGCCGCCGACGCCCGAACCGGTCAAGACCGACGCCGACGTCGACGCGAACAAATCGAAGGGCTTCAGCTTTTGGCCCTTCGGCGGTTCGTCCACCCCGGCCAAAACCGAGAAGGCCGCTTCCGATCGTCGCGTCGACGAGATGATGGCCCGCAAGATGATTGTCGACGCCTACGGATTCCTGGACACCGAGCCCGGCAAAGCTCACTTCATCGCCTTGAAAGTGAAGGAGCTGAACGTCACGTATCAACCGGGCGAACGGACACCGGACGATTTGATCAGAGAGCTCGATCGCCGCAAGGGCGTGAATACCGCGAAGCCCAACGATCCGCCGCCGGTGCTGCCTCAGCCCGAACCGCTGCCGACCAGCAACGATCCGCGCGTCCTCCTGAAGCATGGCCGAGCGCTCTTGGAAAAGAAAAAATTCGACGAGGCCGACAAGGTCTGCAACCTGGCCGAAAGCGCCACTAATGCTCGCTGGGGCCTGTTCGAAGACAACCCCGACAAATTGCGCCGCGACATCCTTACTCGGCGTCAGTCCTCCGACCGCGATCTTTCGGTCAAATTGATGGTCGAGGCTCGTCAAGCGTTGACACAAGGAAATCTCGATGATGCCGAGAAGAAAGCGTACAGGGCCCAGCAACTGCACGGGCCGTATGGCGTCTTCGATTTCGGCGATCGGCCCAATAACCTCCTTCAGGAAATCAATCGCGCCCGCCTGGCGCGCGGCACAACGCCGCCCGCCAACGACAAGCAGATAGCCAACCACACGCCGGCCAAGGGCGTTCCGTTCGAGATGCCCGCCAGCGTCCACAACGCGAATAAGAACCGCGCCATCGTCATGGTTCGCGAAGCGCGCGAGCTCGAACGGCAAGGCATGCTCTGGGATGCCCGTCAAAAGGCGATGGAAGCACGCGACATGAAAGCCAGCTTCCTGCCCGACGAGGATTCTCCCGATAACGTAATCTGGAGCCTGTCCGCCAAGTGCGACAAGCAGATCAGCCTTCATTTGCACACCGCGATTCAGCACGCCGCCAACACAACCGATCAACAGCGATTCCAGAAAGCGTACGAGCAACTCGTCGCCGCCCGCAAGATGGCGGACATGTTCCAACTCGACGCGACCCGCATCGAGCAGGTGCAGGTGCAGTTACAGCAAGTCGCAACCGGCGCCCGTGCGATCACGCAGGTCGGCTTGAACGGTTTGCCGAGCGCCCCGGCCCTTGACGCGCCGACCGGCGATCCGAAGAAGGATCAGCTTCGCAAATTTGCTCGCGAACGTCTCTATCAAGCACAAGTCGAGCTATCGCACGGCAAGACGGGCCAGGCGCGCATGATGGCCGAGCAACTCTGCAAGGAAGAGTTCGGCATCCAGAAAGAAGCGCTGGCACTGATCCGCTCCATCGATGCCGAGGAGTATAACCAGAAGATTCTCGAAGCCCGCCGCAACTTCGAAGCGGGGATCGAAGCTTATGTGCAAAAGGATTATCGCCGGGCCCGGTCGATCTTCCAGCACATTGACGTCGTAATGCTGCCAGAACAGTATCAAGCTCGCCTGCGCGATTTCATGTCGACGCGTGAGATGCAACCTGAGGCAATCGCTCAGGTCAGCGAGCGGACGCGGATTCAGCCGAGCCAGATCGGGCCGAAGGGCCCGTCAGAGCCGAACGGCAAGCCGGCGGGCGAAAACCTGATCGACGACGTGCTCGCCAAGGAAGCGGTGCTTGTGCAGATGATGCGGCAGCGAGGCCAAGAAGCGCTCCGCGCCGCCAATGAGCTTTACAAGGTCAACCAGAAGGAAGAAGCGATCAAGACACTCAAGGCCTATGTCGCGCAAGTCGACTCGTACCAGTTCGACAGGCAGAAGGCCAATGAGCTCAAGCGCTTCTCCGAGCAGCGTATTCAGCACTATCAGGCCGACATCGCCGATGCCAAGCTGCGCGGCGCCGCGGCCAACAGCAAGTACGTCATGTTCCATGACGAGAACGCTCGCCAAGCGGAGATCAAGAAACGCCAGACCGAGATGGTCGAGAAGATGAAGGTCGTCCACGACCTCATGAAGAACAATAAGTACAAGGAAGCCGAGATCGAAGTCCGCAAGCTGCGCGACATCGATCCGGAGAATTTGGCCGTCATTGCCGCGCTGCACATCATCACCAACAAGATCGCCCAGGACAAGTATGACGGGGCGATCCGCCGCAACGAACGACTCTTCGACAACCTGCTCGACCCGGATCTCAATCCAACGGCGGTTGCGACCTATGGAAAGCCCATCGGCTTTGATCCGAAGCACGCGGAGCGACGGGCGAAAGACGGCTCCGGCAGCATCGCTCATCCGTTGAGCGACCCGGTCGAACGCGAGATCGAGTATCGCCTGCGCAAGCCCATCAGCTTGCACTTCAAAAACGTGCCTCTGGAGCAGGCGATTCGAGACTTGAGCGCCGCGTCCGGCGTGCAGGTTGTTCCCGACTATCGCGCTTTGCAGAGCGCGAAGATCAATCTCGACTCGCCGCTGTCGATCACGGTCGACAATATCAACATGAAGTCGGCCCTCAACATCATGCTGGATCAACTGGGCCTAACTTACATCATCCAGGACCAGGTGCTCAAGATAACGACCGAAGATAAGACCAAGGGCCGACTGGTGCGAGTCACCTATCCGATCGCCGACTTGATCGTCGTGGTTCCGGATCACCCAATGCCCGACGTGCTCAATCTGCAGAAGGCGATCGAGCGAGCCATGCAGCCGAATCAGGCGTTCGGCGGTTACCTGACTCCGCCGGCCTATCCGATGGGCGCGGGCCAGCCGGTCAGCACGCATGGCGATACGCTCGGCGGCGCCTTCGGTGGCCGCAATCCCAATGGTGCGGCCGGCTCGCAGAATCAGCCCGCCAAGGATAAGAGCAAAGAAGCCATGGCCGAGGTCCTCAAGGAACTCATCCAGAACACCGTCGCCAAGAACTCGTGGGAATCGATGGGGGGCACCGGCGCCATTCAATACTTCCCCATGGGCATGGCCCTGGTCATCAACCAGACCCAGGAAGTTCAGGAAGAAGTGATGCTCCTGCTGGCAACGTTGCGTCGCTTGCAGGATTTGCAGGTGTCGGTCGAGTTGCGTGCGGTGCTGGTGTCGGAAACGTTCTTCGAGCGCATCGGCGTCGATTTCGACATGAACATACGCACGCCGACGAGCCGGCGCGAGCCGGACTTGATCGCCGGCACCTTCGTGCCGCCGCCGTTCGTGAATCGAACCGGCGCGGGTCTGGGCCGATTGATCTCCGGTTTGACATCCACCGGCAACCTGACGCCGGACCTGGGCATCCCGATTCGCAGTAGCTCGTTCAACTTCACCACGCCGACCTTCGGCGGCTATCAACCGGAAGCCGGCTTGACGCTGGGTTTGGCGTTTCTGTCCGACATCCAGGTCTTCATGTTCCTGGAAGCGGTGCAGGGAGATCGCCGAGCTCACATCATGCAGGCGCCGAAGCTGACGGTATTCAACGGTCAGCAGGCGACGATCTTCGGATCGATGGGCCGTTTCGGCGTGACTGGTGTGACACCGATCGCGTTGGGCAACGGCCAACTTGTCATGCAGCCGCAACCGACGTTCTTCCCGTTCGGCATGGGCATGACGGTGCAGCCGGTCGTTTCACCGGATCGCCGGTTTATTCGCCTCAACGTGACGCCGATGACCGGCCAAGGCATGCAAGACCCTGCCGGCGGGGGGGTCTT
>Ga0194132_10010484_pt1 | contig 12296 bp, 10 predicted proteins | sample TA2KigOf80mmetaG_FD_148612 | JGI IMG/M metagenome (GOLD analysis project Ga0194132, IMG submission 148612) | Freshwater microbial communities from Lake Tanganyika, Tanzania - TA2015054 Kigoma Offshore 80m | ecosystem: Environmental > Aquatic > Freshwater > Lake | place: Tanzania: Lake... | reverse complement strand
TCGCGCGTGAGCCGGGGGCGGCGCGCCTCGACGACAGTGGCATCGACGATCTGCCCACCCATCGCCAGATAGCCCTTCTCCCGTAGCGCCGCATCGAACCGGGCGAACAGCCGGTCGAAGGCACCAGTCCGAACGAGTTGCTCGCGGTAGAGCCAAATCGTCTTGGCATCCGGCACGGCATCGTGCAGCGCCAGCCCGACAAAGCGCATGAACGACAGCCGATCCCGGATCTGATACTCGGCCTGATCGTCGGACAGCGTGTACAGCGTCTGCACAACCAGCACCTTGAACATCAACACCGCGTCGTATGGCGGCCTCCCGCCCTTGGAGCGGTCCGTGCGCGGCACCGCCGCCTCGAGATCAGGGCGGAACAGCTCGAAGTCCACCACCTTCGCCAGCCGCTCCAGCGGGTCCCCCGCCGCCGACAGCCACGCCAGCCGCTCGTCCGTGTCGAAGAAACCAGCCTGTCCCGCCATCCCCGCCTCCGGCCATCGCCAGAGGTCAGAGAATCAACCCGCGACCCTCAACGCCAGAGGTTTTCGAGGTGTCCACTTGGCCGACCCAGACGATCCGGCCTTTGCAAGTTCGCGCCGGTGTCCAACCGATCACCCAATCGCCGATTTGTGCGGATCGCCGAATGCGGGGCTTGCAGATACAAAGCGTCAGCAAGCTGGCATCGACACACGGGGCCGTTCCAGCGTCGACAACCGCCACATAACGCCAGATGCGTTCATCAGGTTGCGGCGGTAATGATTTCCTCGAGCCACCGCTGCGCATCGGCACGCTCTCCAATGTCGGCGACGAACTCCTGCCCCTTCGCGACGGCTTGTAAGGTCTCCTCGCCCCACCTGTCGAGATCGCCGTGATAGGACAGCCCAACACCACCGGCCTTGGGCGTGAGCCAAGCAGGAACACGCCACAGGCTGGTGCGCGTTGATCCCTTGACTGATAGTCGCAGCGCGCTCTTGGCGAATCTCAGCATGCCAAAGCCAGGCAGGCCTATGGAGTTACCGTTCAACTGGAGGCGGTCCGACGCCACATAGAGGGTGTTGTTGGCATTCCAGCCAGGGCACAGGTGTGGATGGCGGGCCAGATATGGCATGCGTTGGGCGACGGGTGCACCATCTACGCCGAGATGGATGATCTGTCCGACCTGTAGCCAGCCGAACAAGCGATGTTCCGGAACCGCGCTTGCTCGGTAGCGATAGTGGCCATTCACTCGATCGACAGGTCGAAATAGACCGAAGAACAGGAACACGTCGCCCACGGTGACGCCCTGCCGCGATAGATGCCCCTGGGCGATACCGACTTGTCCGAGCGCGCCAAGCAGCAGATCCGGATCATTGTGGCAGAGGTGTTCAGGTAGAATGCGGCCCCTCGTTAGATCGGTGACGAGTTCGCCTAACCCCAACTCCGCGTAGGTCGTTGAACTCTGACGCTGCGTCGGTATGGGCAGGCTGATCGGGCCGTTTTCGAGGATCGGGCTAGGCACGCGACCGTACTGGGAATCAAAGCCCTTGCGACTGAATATTATCCGCAAATTCCCTCTCGCCGTTGGACCACCGACACAAACACGCGAGCAGCCTGACTTGCTTGCCGACGCACACGCTACCACCCTTCCTTGCCGGCTGGCTTGCCCCAAACCGTTTCCTCGTGGCGGTTGTCGTCGGCGATGCCAGCGACCAGCGACGCCAAGTCATCGCAGGGAGTCGCGCTCACCTTCCCGTTGGCGCGGTCGGCCAGGCGGGCGTCGGGGTCGCGCTTGGTCGGATCGCCCCAGCCGCCGCCGCCCGCGGTTTCGACGATCAGTCGGTCGCCGGGGTGCAGGGTGGTCATCAGCTTGGAGGGAATGACCTCCTCGCGGCCATCGGCGCGGCGGATGCGCGAATGCGCGAGCGCGCCGGCGCCACCGCCGGCCGCGCCGCGCGCCGGGTGCACGTGCCGCTCGCCGCGGTGGGTCAAGCGCACCTCGCCGGCCAGCACCTGGTATTCGCGCACGCAGCCCAGGCCGCCGCGGAACTCGCCATCGCCGCCCGAGTCGCGGCGCAGTTCGCTGCGCAGCACGCGGATCGGCGCCTCCAGTTCCATGGCTTCCGCCGGCAGGTTCATGCAATTGGTGGCGTCGGTCTCGATCGCGTCGATGCCGTCATGGCCCAGCGCGGCACCGCTGCCGCCGGCGATCAGCTCGCCCACCACATAGCGGCTGCCGTCGCTCCGCGCGCCGCCGAACGCCAGCACCAGCAATTCGCCGGCGCCGTCGGCCGGCAGGCGGTCGGGCAGCGCTTCCTTCAAGGCACCCAGGATGCAACCGGTGATGCGCTTGATGGTGGCGGTGCGCGAGTTGACCGGCGCGGGTTCCTTCGGGTTGACGATGCTGCCCTCGGGCAGTCTGAGTTCGATCGGGCGAAAGCAGCCGCCATTGGTCGGGATGCCGGGGTCGGTCATGGCGCGCACCGCGAAGCAGGCGGCGGCCATGGCGCCCGAGGGCACGCAGTTGAAGGGTCCGCGAACCTGCGGCGCCGTGCCGCTGAAATCGCAGATCAGCCGGCCGTCCCGGACCGTCACCGCCACCGCGATCGCCACCGTCCTGTCGAGCTCGATGCCGTCGTTGTCGAGATAGTCGACATAGCGGTAGGTGCCCTCCGGTATCTGCCTGAGGGCGGCCCGCGTCATCCGCTCGGAACGGTCGAGCAGTTCGGCGAAGATGGCGCGCAGCAGGTTGTCGCCATGCGCCTCCGCCAGCGCGCCCAGCCGCCGCGCGCCCACCGTGCAGGCGGCGATCTGGGCGTTGAGATCGCCCATGAAGCTGTCGGGCATGCGCACGTTCAGCTTCAAGAGATCGATGAGCGTGTCGTTGAAGCGGCCGGCCTCGCGCAGCTTGAGGGCGGGAATGCGCACGCCTTCCTGGAAGATCTCCGTGGCGGTGGTCGGCACCGAGCCGGGCGACATGCCGCCCACGTCCTGGTGGTGGGTCATGGCGCAGCTCAGCGCGAACGGCCGGCCCTGGCGGAAGACCGGCATGACGAGGGCGATATCGGGCAAATGGGTGCCGCCGTGATAGGGGTCGTTCAGGATGTAGATGTCGCCTTCGCGCATGCTTTCGGGCGGATACTTGGCGAGGATGGTCCTGACCACCGGGATCAGCGTTGCCAGGTGGATCGGCACCGCGATCGCCTGCGCCAGCGTCTCGCCCTCGATGCTGAACAGGCTGGCCGAGGCGTCCAGGCCCTCCTTGACGATGGGTGAGAAGGAACTGCGCAGCAGCGTCAACTGCATCTCGTTGGCGATGCCTTCCAGCTTGTTGCGCACCACTTCCAGCGTGATCGGGTCGAGCGCGGGGCTGTTCATGGCTCTGCTCCCATCCGGGCATCGCCCGGCGTCAGCATCAAATGGCCGCCGACCAGCACTCTGGCCCGCCAGCCGGGGGGCAGCAAGGTGGTGGTATCGGCTTGCTCGACGATGGCCGGGCCGGCGATCACGGCGCCCTGGCCAAGGCGCTCGCGGCGAAAGACCGCCGCCACCACCCCTCCGACCGGGTCGGGCAGCAGGATGGGCCGCCGGCCGATCGGCACGGGATCGGCCGAGACCGACGGCGGCGGGGGCGGGGTGCCGCCGCCCCCGCGCATATCCGCGCGATGCACGCTGCGCAGGTTGACAAGGCGGGCCGGGGCTTCGGCGGCATAGCCATAGACGCGGTCGTGCGTCGCCAGGAAGTCGCCGTAGAGCCGTCGCAGCGGCTGCGGATCGTCAAGATGCAGCGGCACCTCCAGATGGTGCGACTGCCCGACATAGCAGACGTCGGCGAAATACTGGATGCGGGCGAGGCCGGCGGCGATCGCTTCCCCCGCCATCAAGCGGCCAGCTTCGGCGTCCAGGCCCGCCAGCACGGCCTTGACCGGCGCCAGATCCAGACCGGCCAGGGCACGCGGGAAGGCCTGCGAGACCTCATGCTCGATCGGCGCCTCCAGCAGGCCGGCGGCCGACAGCACGCCCGGATGGCGCGGCACCAGCACCTGTGGGATGTCGAGATCCTGGGCCAAGGCCACCGCGTGCAGCGCGCCGCCGCCGCCCAGTGGCACCAAGGCGAAGCGCCGGGGGTCGTAACCCTGGCGGATGGAGACGAGGCGGATGCCTTCCGCCATGCCGGCGTTCAGCACCCGGTGGATGCCCAGCGCGGCTGCCTCCACGCTCAAGCCGAGCGGCCGGGCGATGGCGCGCTCCACCGCCGCGCGCGCCAGCGCGGCATCGAGCCCCAGGCTGCCGCCGGCGAAATAGCCGGGGTCGAGATAGCCGAGCAGCAGCGAGGCGTCGGTCACGGTCGGTTGACGCCCACCCCTGCCATAGGCCGCGGGGCCCGGATCGGCGCCGGCCGACTGCGGGCCGACGCGCAGGCCGCCGGCCGGATCGAGCCAAGCGATGGAGCCGCCGCCGGCGCCGATGGCGTTCACGTCCACCATCGGCACGCGCACCGCGAAGCCGTCGATCAGCCCTTCCGGCCGGATCAGCGGCTCGCCGCCGCCGATCAGCGCGATATCGCAACTGGTGCCGCCGATGTCGACCGAAATGATCTCGCCCAGGCCCGCTTCGCGGGCAACGCGCGCGGCACCAACCGCCCCCGCCGCCGGCCCCGACAGGAACAGCCGGACCGGCCGGCGCCTTGCGGTGGCCGAGGCGGCAAGACCGCCGCGCGATTGCATGACCTGCAGCGGCGCCGCGACGCCGGCCTCGACCAGGCCGGCTTCCAGCCGCGCCAGGTACCGCTCGACCACCGGTTTGATATAGGCGTCGAAGGCGGTGGCGGCGGTGCGCTCGTATTCCCGGAAGGCCGGATCGACCTCGCAGGACAGCGAGATCGCGAGCCCAGGATGGCGGGCATGGGCCAGTTCGGCGATGCGCCGTTCGTGGGCCGGCGCCAGGAACGAGAACAGCAACGCCACCGCCACCGCCTCGCAGCCCTCGGCCGCCAGCCGGTCGAGCGCCGCCGTCGCTTCGACCTCGTCCAGCGGTTCGATCACCTGGCCCCCGGCACCCACCCGCTCGCCGACCTCGAGCCGTCGTTCGCCCGGCGCCAGGAACACCGGCGTCTGCGGCTTCAGCACGGCATCGTAGAGCTGCTGGCGCAACTGCCGGCCCAATTCCAGCACGTCGCGGAATCCCTTGGTGGCGATCAGGCCAATCTTGGCGCCCTTGCGCTCCAGCACGGCGTTGGTCGGCACCGTGGTGCCGTGCGCGAACCGGCGGATGGCGCCGGCCGGCACGCCGTGCTCGGCGGCGAGCCGGCGGACCGCGCACAACACGGCTTCGGCCGGGTTGGCCGGCGTGCTGGCGAGTTTCATTGTCAGCAGCCGGCCGTCCGACAGCCGACAGACGACATCGGTGAAGGTGCCGCCAGTATCGACGCCAACCTCGGCGGTCAGCCGGCTCATCCGGCTTGGCGCGGCAGCCGGCCACTCATCGTCATCAGCACGTCGATCGGGCGAACCCCCTGCCAGGCGGCCAGATCGCCAAGCCCGATGCGTTCGCCGCCGTCCTCGCCCAGGATGGTCACGACATCCCCCACCCGCGGCCGGACGCCGGGCCCGAAATCGAGCGTGCAATGTTCCAGGGAGACGCCGACGACGCGCGCCCTGCGGCCCTGCCACAGCATGTGGGCGGCCTGGCCGCCGGCCGGATTGCGGTTGCCGTCGGCCAGGCCGAAGGGGATGACGCCGGTGGTGTGTCCGGCGGCCAGGGCATAGCCGCCGCCGGAACCGATGGCGCGGGCTGGCTGGTCGGGCTGGACATGCACGAGGCGGCCGCGTACGGCTCTTGCCACCGGCTGGAAGCCGGCGGCCGGCGCATCGCCGGCGACCGGGGCAAAGCCGTAGAGCAGTTGACCCGGGCAGACGGCGTTGCAGCGGTCCGGCAGTTCATGCAACAGGCCCGGGCTGGCGTTGGCCTGGGTGACCGGCAGCTTGACGCCATATTGCTGCAATTGCTGCAACACCCGCTCGAACGTCGACAGATGGCCCAACGCCCAGCGCTTGCCGGCCTCGTTGCCGAACGGAGTATGGGTATAGACGCCTTCCAGGTTGACGCCCGGCATCTCGGCAACTTGGCGAACGAAGCCGACCGCTTGGTCCATCGGCACGCCAAGGCGGCCGAGGCCGCCGTCAATCTCCACATAGACCGATACCGTTGTGCCGCCGGCCAGGCGGGCCAGGGCCTGGGCGCTTTCCGGGCTGTGCACGGTCGGGATCAGCCGATGCTGGCGCAGGCTTGCCATCCCTTCCGGCAAATAGCCGCCGAACATCAGGATGGGCGTGTCGATCCCGGCGGCACGCATGGCCAACGCCTCGGCGAACGAGCCGGTGCCGAGCAGCGGGCAGCCCAGCCGACCAAGCTCGCGCGCCACCGCTACCGCGCCGTGGCCATAGGCGTCGGCCTTGATCGCGGCAATGATCTTGCGGCCCTTGGCCAGCCGCTCGATCTGCCGGTAGTTGTTGGCGAGCGCGACGAGGTCGATCTCCATCCAAACCGGACGCACGCCGAGGTCGGCGGGATGAGCGAGGCTGTTGGGCATGGCGGGCTCCGTCGCGAGGGGCGGTCGAGGCTGGCCGGCCTGCCTGCCGCTGTCAATGCAGGGCACACGTGCAGACCCGCTTCGCATGCCCGCATTGCAGGGCAGTGCCGCACGGGCTAACGTTCGCCTCCTCGTCGCCGACTTGCCGGTCAGGCAGCGGCGATGCACGGCTGGGGACGACTGGGAGGAAAGCATGATCGGTAAATGGGGTGGCGGTGTGCTGGCGGCGGGGCTGCTGGCGACGAGTTTGGCGGCCGCGCCGGCCGCCGCGCAGGATGTACAGGCCAAGCAGTTCAAGGTCGTCGGCTCCTGGGGCAATCTGACGAACTACAACAACGTCGAGAAGCCGTTCTGGAACAAGACCATCGTGGATGCCTCGGGCGGCAAGATCACGGCCAACATCACGCCCTTGACCGAGCTGGGCCTGAAGGGCTTCGAGGTGTTGCGCCTCATCAAGCTGGGCGTGTTCGACTTCGCCTACGGCGTCATCGGCTACGTCGCCGAGGATCCGGTGTTCGAGGGCGTCGATCTCTCGATCATGGCGCAGGACATCGATACCATGCGTAAGCTGACCGAGGTCTACCGCCCCGTGCTGGACAGGGCGTTCCAGCAGAAGTTTGGCGCCAAGCTGATGGCCATGCTGTCCTATCCGAGCCAGATGATCTTTTGCAAGCCGCCGGTCAATAGCCTGGCCGACCTCAAGGGCAAGAAGCTGCGCGTCTATTCCACCACGCTCAGCGACTTCGCCGACGCGGTCGGCGCGACCGGCGTGACCGTGGCCTTCCCGGAAGTCGTGCCGGCGCTGGAAAAGGGCGTTGTCGATTGCGGCATCACCGGCACGATGCCGGCCTATGACGCCAAGTGGTACGAGGTGGTGACCACGGTCTACCCCTTGCGGCTGGGCTGGGGCGCTGCCTTCTTCGCCGGCAACCTGAACGTCTGGAACAAGATGGACGCGCCGACGCGGGCCTTCCTGGAGAAACAGTTCGCGGCGCACGAGGATGCCTTCTGGAAGAACACCGCGGCCGACGACCGCGACGGCATCGCCTGCAATACCGGCACGGCGCCCTGCCCGAAGGGCCCGCCAGGCAAGATGCAGTTGGTGCAGCCGACCGCGGGCGATATCGAGCTCCGCCAGCGGATCATGCGCGAGTTCATCATCAAGCGCTGGGCGAAGCGCTGTGGCGCCGCCTGCGTTGCCGACTGGAACGCCACCATCGGCAAGGCGATCGGCGAGACTGCGTCCGTCAATTAGGGCGTTCTGGGAATTGCCAAGCGGCCGTCGCGGTTTGGCGACGGCCGCGCGGTTGTTACGCTGAAACTGGGGCTCTGCGGGGGGCGGACGTGGGCGCGATCATGTCGGGCATTCGCTGGTTGGCGCGTGGCGGCATCTATTGCGGCGGCCTCATGATCATCGTCGGCGCGCTGCTGGTGACGTTCGACGTGGTGATACGCGCCGTTGCCGGCAAGTCGATGAAGGGCGCCGACGAATTGTCGGGTTATCTGTTCGGCGTTGGCGTCGCCTGGTCGCTGGCTTCCAATCTGTTGAGCCGTTCGAACGTGCGGGTCGATTTCGCCTATGCAATGCTGCCAAAGCCGCTGCAGGCCGTCCTTGACGTCCTGGGACTGCTGCTGTTTGGCAGCTTTTTCACGCTGGTCGCCTACCACGCCTACATACTGACGGAGGGGTCTTACGGCAGCCTGGACGGCAGCGGTTGGTCGCAGGCGGTGTCGCCGATGAAGACGCCGCTGGCCATCCCGCAGACCTTTTGGCTCGTCGGCCTTTGCCTCTTCGTCGTCACCTTCGTCGCGGTGACGGTGCAGGCGCTGGCGGCGTTGGCGCGCCGGGATCTGGAAGCGGTCAATCGCATCTGCGGCGCCCGGACCATCGAGGAGGAAGTCGCCGAAAGCGTCGGCTTCGCCGAGCACGAACTGACCGAGGAGCGTCACATGGCCGAGCAGGAACGTCTGGCGCAGGCGCACAGGAAAGGCTGAGGCCATGCTGATCAACGCGACCCTGATCCTGGTGGCCCTGCTGGCGCTGAGCGTGCCGGTGGCCGGCGCGCTCGGCATGCTGGCGCTGTCGATGAGCGGGCTTTATTCCATCATGCCGCTGTCCTTGGCGCTGGGCGAGGTGGCCTGGGCCAACAGTGTCGAGTTCGTGCTGGTGGCGGTGCCGATGTTCATCTTGCTGGGCGAGGTGCTGCTGCGCGCGGGCATCGCCGACAAGATGTACAACGCCATGGTGCAATGGCTGTCCTGGCTGCCCGGCGGGCTGATGCACGCCAATGTCGGCGCCTGCGCGATGTTCGCGGCCACCTCGGGCTCGTCGGTGGCGACCGCGGCCACGGTCGGCACCGTGGCGATTCCGCAGATCGAGAAGCGCGGCTACAACGCGCCCCTGTTCCTCGGCACCATTGCCGCCGGCGGCACGCTCGGCATCCTGATACCGCCGTCGATCAACATAATCATCTACGGCATGCTGACCAACACCTCGGTGCCGCAGCTCTACCTCGCCGGGTTCATTCCAGGCTTCGGCCTGGCCATTCTGTTCAGCATCCTGGTGGTGACCGCCTGCCTGATCCGGCCGCATTGGGGCGGGCACAAGGTCGAGACGAGCTGGCGCAGCCGGGCTGCCGTCATCCCCGATCTTGGGCCGCCCTTGCTCATTTTCCTCGTCGTCGTGGGCTCGATCTATGCCGGCCTGGCGACGCCGACCGAGGCCGCCTCCGTCGGCGTGGTCGCGGCCTTCCTCCTGGCCGCCTGGAACCGCCGGTTCAACTGGACGATGATCCAGGAAGTGGCGCAGGGCACCATGCAAAGCACGGCCATGGTCATGGCGATCATCGTTGCCGCCATCTTCCTCAATTTCATTCTGGCGGCGGTGGGTCTGACCCAGGCGCTGGCCGCCTTCATCGAGCAGCTTGGCTGGACGCCGTTTCAGATGATGATCGCGATCATCGTTTTCTACGCGATCCTGGGCTGCTTCATGGAGACGCTCTCCATGATGATCACCACGACGCCGCTGATCGCGCCCATCGTCTTCCAGTTGGGCTACGATCCCGTGTGGTACGGCATTGTGTTGACCATCCTGATGGAGCTGGCGCTGATCACGCCGCCGGTCGGCCTCAATCTCTATATTGTGCAGGGCGTGCGCCGCACCGGGTCGCTCACTGAGGTGATCCAGGGGGCGCTGCCCTTTGTGCTATCGATGTTCACTCTCATCGCATTGTTGATCGCCTTTCCGGACATAGCGCTGTGGTTGCCGCGGCAGTTCTACGCCGGTAATTAGGGGCGACCGATTAAGGACAGGAGGACGCCATGCAATGGGGCACTTTTTCCTTGAGCCAGATTCCCGACCAGAGCCGGCGGGTGCAGGCGTTCGAGGAGGACATGAAGTTCTTCGAACTTGCGGAGAACCTGGGCTACGACACCATCTGGATCGCCGAGCATCTGTTCTCGACCTACGGGGTTGTCACCTCGACGCAAGTCTATGCCGCGGCCATCGCCGAGCGGGTGAAGCGCATCGGCATCGGCATGGCGGTGGTGGTGCTGCCGTTCAACCATCCCTTGCGCACGGCCTCGGACTTCGCCCTGGTCGATATCCTCTCGCACGGCCGGCTGAAATTCGGCGTCGGCCGCGCCTATCAGCCGCACGAGTTCCAGGGGCTGGGCGTGCCGATGGAGCAGAGCCGCGAGATGTACCAGGAAGCGCTGGACATCATCCTGAAGGCCTGGACGCAAGAGAAGATCAGCTACGATGGCAAGTTCTGGAAGATCCCGGAACCGGTCGAGGTGCTGCCGAAGCCGATCCAGCGGCCCTATCCGCGGCTCTACCAGGCCTGCGTCTCGCCGGATAGCTTCGACACGGCGGCGGCCAACGGCGCCAGCCTGCAGATGGCCGCGCCGTTCAGCTACCGCACCTATCGCGAGAACTGGATCGAGGAACTGGCGAAACTGGTGCAGAGATATGAGCGGGCCTGCGAAAAGGCGGGGCGCGACCCGAAGGCGGCCGAGCGGATGTTCCTCATACCGTTCTACACTGAGGCCGATGGCGACAAGGCCAAGGCGCGGTTCGCTAAGCACGTCGAGTGGTTCTACGCCAAGGTCACGCAGAACCAACTGCAGATGAAGGGTGATCCGGGCCTGATCCGCGGCTACGAGCAGGTCATGCTCGAAGGCAAGAAGACCCGCGAGATGGGCTACTTGAGCTTCGACAAGCTGCACCAGTATGGCGCCTGCATCGCCGCCTCGCCGGCGCGCGCGGCGGAACAGCTCAACCACTTGCGCGAGAAACTCGGCATCACCGAGTTCGTGCTGTGGTCGAACATCGGCGGCCTGGAAGCAACGGCGGTGGACGACTGCATGCGCCGTACCATGGCCGAGGTGGCGCCGCAGGTCGGCAAGGCCAAGGCGCGAGCCGCCGAGTAGGACTGCGGCTGGTAGCCGCTGCGGCGCCGGGGACGCTGCCCGGCGCCGTGGTCATGGTGGCCGCAGCAGATGCTGCTTGCTTGCCTCTCGGACCCGCGCGACGGCCTGGCTCAGCGCCTCGGGGTTGCCACCGAAATGCGCCCCGCGGCCGAGGCAGCCGCGGACATAGGCGCCGATCCGCTCGTTCGGCACGATTTCGCCATTATCCCAGCGTCGGCCGTGGATCGCCGGCAGTTCGATATCCAGGCCGCGGTCACGCGCGGTCTGCACCCGCACCAGGAAACGCACCGGCGGCCGGTGGTCGAAGCCATGATGCGCGTCGTCCAGCACAACGGTCTCGATCCGGGCGCCTTGCGCCTTCAGCCAGTCGGCGTAGCGCAGGCAGTGCGCCGCCGGAGTGTAGTCATCGAGCGCGCCCAGCAGCAGGTGGACGACGGCGTCGGCGACCGGCTGTCCGAGATAGGGCAGCGAACAGGATGGATAGAGGGCGAGGTGCAGGGCAAAGCGCTGCCCGCCCGCCACCGATCCCGCCCGGAACGGCTCGAGCGCGGTGTAGACCGCCACCTGCGCACCCTTGGAGAAGCCGATGATGCCGATCCGACGCGCGTCGATGGCCGGTAACGCGGAGAGATAGGCAAGCGCGGTGAAGCCGTCGCGATACTGGCGGCCAGCGGCAGTTGGCTCTGATCCTCCGCCGTCGAGGTGATGCCGCGCGGTCCGAAACTGTCCACCACCAGTGTCGCCACGCCCAGCTCCAAGAGCCGTTCCGCCCAGGCCCATTCGCGCCCGACCGAGATGCCGCCGCTGCCATGCATGATGACCATGGCCGGCAGCGGCCCTGCCCGACCCGGTGGCAGCGCCAGTTCACCGGCGATGCGGCCGGCCTTGCCACCGCCCGCCAGCAATTGGCTGACGCCGCTTGGTTCACGCACGGGGATGTCAACGCGCTCGCCCGCGCCGGCGCATCTGGCGAGGCACGCGAACGCCAGGCCCAGCAGCCCTACCCGGCCGATCAGACGCATGCCGCTCTCACTGCCATGCCGGCAATGCTAGGTTATGAACTCATAAATGGGATTCCCAAAGTTGGCGAAGGGTGATTCAAGGGTCCTTGAGGAGGGTCGAGGATTCCTGCACGCCGCTACGAGATCACGGACTTCGAATGGTCGATCCTACAGTCGCTGTTGCCGAACAAGCCGCGCGGGGTTCCACGCGCCGACGACCGGCGCGTGCTCAATGGCATCTTCTGGCGGCTGAGGACGGGCTCGCCGTGGGCGGACATCCCCGAGCGCTACGGGCCGGCGAC
>Ga0194132_10010482_pt1 | contig 12300 bp, 8 predicted proteins | sample TA2KigOf80mmetaG_FD_148612 | JGI IMG/M metagenome (GOLD analysis project Ga0194132, IMG submission 148612) | Freshwater microbial communities from Lake Tanganyika, Tanzania - TA2015054 Kigoma Offshore 80m | ecosystem: Environmental > Aquatic > Freshwater > Lake | place: Tanzania: Lake Tanganyika... | reverse complement strand
CGCTCGGCGCGCTGGCGGCGCTGGTGGCGGGCGGCGTGGTCGTGACCGCGTGCGGACTGGGCTACCAGATGGTGGACGAGCAGCGGATTTATGCCCACGTGCGCGCCGCCGCGAAGCCGGAGAGCGTGTACCTGCTGCCGGCGCAGTTCCCCGCGGTGGGGAGCGGGCGCGGGGCGGTGTCCAACACGTTCGCCCCGCCGCCGCGCGCGAAGCCCGGCACGAACCAGATTCCGGTCGACCTCCAGCGGTTCCGGCTCGCGACCGGGGCGCGCGTGTACGTCGATTTCAAGTCGGTGCCGTACGCCTCGCGCGAAGTGCTGGAGTGGCACCGGCGGATGGAGGGCGCGGTCGAGTTCTACAAAGGCACCGCGCGCGATGAGGCGCGCTGGCGCGATTGGCTGAGGGCACAAGGGATCACGCACGTCGTCGCGCCGGCGACGAAGCCGTTCACAGCCGGCTACCTGCACGAGCAGCACAAGGACGACGGCTACATCGTGTACGAGGTGAAGTGACCGCGACTACACCGCGTCGGGATCGACCCCGAGTTCGCGCAGCCGCGCCGCCAGCCGCTCGGCGCGCTGGCGCTCGGCTTCGGCGCGGCGGCGCTCGTCGGCGGCGCGGGCGGCGGTCTCCTCTTGGAGCGTGCCGAGTTCGACGAAGCTCAGGAGCGGCCCGCCGGCCGGGTTCGTCACCGTTAGTTCGCCGCCGCCCACCTCGAACCGGATGCCGAGGCGCGGGCTGACGAAGCCGTTCATGTTCTCGATGCGGACGAGCGCGTCGCCGGCGCGCCGCCACCCCTGACAGTACGCCGGGAAGTCCGGGTACACGATGTAGTACTCTTCCGCGCCGTACTTCTCGTAGAACCGGCGCTTCTCGTCCATGCGCTCCGCGGTGTTGCCCGGCGACCACACTTCGAAGATCACCTGCGGGAACACGCCCTGTTCGGCGAACACTCTGTAGCTGCCGCGGTGCCCCTTCGGGCGGCCGAACGCGACGTACACGTCCGGGGCTTGGCGCGTGTCGGCGTCCCCTTCGACCGGGTAGATGAGGTGGTCCCCGGCGACGAACACGTTCGGGTCGGCGCGGAACAGCAGGTCGAAGTTGCCCTTCAGGGTGACGATCCACTCGAACTGGAGTGTGTTTTCGGCGCTGGGCTTACCGTCGGAGTCGGGGTAGTGGACCGCCGGGGGCGGCTTGAGAGATGTGGTCGCCATAGCTCTACCAATACCAGACGAGGGCCACCGGGTGCAAGCCGGTGGCCTTCGTGATGTGGTTGCGCGCTCGCCTGCGGCTCGCGGCCGAACATAAAGCTCAGCCGCCGGGCCGGCTGAAAGACTATCACCCGCGCTACCGGCTGGTGCCGGCCCGGTCGGCTGCAGCGCCGGGTTCGGCGGCTGGTCGCATGCCGTTTAGTGACCCGACCACTACGAAAGCACCACGATGAACGAAACAATAACGACGACGGCGATCACCAGTACCAGACAGCTGACGACCGCCTCCAGAGCGTTAACGACCTGCTCGATCGAACAGAGCGCGAGCGACCCGATTACAGTAATTGCTACTGCGGCGACGCGGACACCATCTTCGAACCCCCACCGCTTACAGGCGTAGTTGACCAGGATGCCCATCAGAATCACGAACACCAAGCAAATACATCCGCGACTCCCTTCGCGCTCCTCTTCGGGCGTGACTATCCGGACCCGATGGTAACTCACCTCCGCGCCTCCCTCGCCGAACGACCCGCGGACGAGCAGCCGGCGCGGTACGGGGCGCTGGCGAGGCGTTCCCGCTGAGCGCGCGCCGGTCTGCTCCATCCGCGGGTTCGGGCTAGGGCGGGACCAGTCGCGCGACCGCGACGTCAACCCATCCGCGGTCGTCACCCATGTGACCGGGTGGCCGCCCGGTCGGGGTACGTCGGGTTTTGGAGTATCGTGCGCCGCGGCACCCGACCCGGAGAGGGCTTCCACAGCCCGCTCGCCGCGACACTGGGTTAATGGCCCCCCGGTTTCCGCAACACGGCTTCCCCCGGAGCGCCTATCCAGCCCGAACAACAAGCTCACCTGCCCGGCCGCGACACCAGTCAGCGACAACTGCAAGCAGGGGAGCGCTGGGAAACAAATCACGTGGCCGGGTCAGGTGCAGCGACCGGTTCGGCCTCGGGGGAAGTCCGGCTCAACGCAGCTCCATAAGTCAGATTAAACCACTCCCGGAGTCCAGCGATCATGCCAACCGTATTCAGCAGTTTATCGCCACTCGCTAGCAACCGTTGGCACTCAATCTTTTGAATGAGATACAGCTCCAAGGCAGGGGCGAAGAAACACCACTCCCATTCAAACGGAACAATGTCAACGTACTTCGGAGTGAATGGCAGTCGGCTGTCAGAACCAAAGTACGTTCGAATCCGGTCTATCATTGGTTGGTTTGTGGCGCTCCCGACGTACTTGAGTACGGAAGCAGCGTCGAACAAGAAGTACACTCCCGGTTTTTTGAGCGCAAGGGACCGAGTTTCAAGGTTGTCAACGAACCCATCTTGAATTTCGAGCTTCGGGACTTGCCCCGTCAGCAGTGTTTGAAACTCTCCGAGGAGTTCTTGAAGTCGTGTCCAACGCGGGTTCATCTTAACCTCGCCTAAAGGCGGATCAGCTTATTGTGGCTTGTGTGGCACGGTCTTGGGCTGTGTCGGCTTTTCCCGCGTGCTTTTTATGGGGTGAACGCATCCACAAGTTCTTTCCATGTCACCAGCGAGTTTGACGAGATAGGTGGAGTGCTAACTAACCACTTTGCGTTAGGAGTCGTCGGACGCCAGTGAACTTTGCTGAGCACCCATGCTCCATTTTGATAGGCGTACTCCATCCGAATTTCTCGCTCCAGAGGGTCCGTGTACTTCGGGTCTTGAGCACTTCCCGTAAAGCTGATTTCTCCGACGAAGGGCGATACCAACGAATCAGTCTTGCGAACATCGAACGTCGTGTCGGGAATCGTCCAGCTACCCGCCCGCGCTTTTGCCAGACCCTTTTCACGGACTGCCTTGAGAGCCGCAGATGGATCGGCTTCTTGTTTGTTCTGACTGCTCTGCTCTTGTGACTTCTGCGTCGGGGTTGTTCCAGAGCAACCCAACGCACAGAGTAGAACCAGACACAGAGGGCGTTGCATGATTAACCTTCACGTTACGCTGGCCTGCTTGTGGCCGAACGATGGAGCTCACCTGCGCGCGCCCCTGTGAGGGGGCAATCCCCGAGGTCTACCTGCGCGCGCTGCGTGCAGCGAGTGGTTCGGCCCCGCGCCCGGCCACCTATTGAGTGGGCTGCACGCGGGTGAGCTCCATCGTTCGGCCCCGCGCGCCTGCAGCCCGCAGTTGAGCTACACCCGTTCCGTCCGCGCCTCGGGGGTGGGCGCGGGTCGGGCCAGCCACTTGGGGTGGGGGGCTGGCGTCCCTATCGACATCGCGCCCACCCCCGTGGGTTTCAGCGCGGGGCCGAACGACCAAGCTCAGCAGCGGCGGGGGCCGAGTGAGCTATGACTCTCGAAAAGCCTACATGCCCCCGCCGTCTGCTGCAGCGTCTGGTTCGGCGTCTGTGGTGTCACCGGAGCCGACGCCAGCCCTGCGGTTGGTCCGAGCGCTGGATGTATCCCCGGTCGCGGAGCGTCTCCAAGTGCCGTCGGATAGCACCGCGAGTTGGCAGCCCGCGGCGGAGGATCTCCGACTCAACTTCGCCCTCGGTGAACTCGCGGCCTACCGGCCAATCACTCACAACATGGTCGATTGACGAGGCACCGGTCCCCTCGACGGTGCCCCAGTCGGTGTACTCGCGGGCCATGTGTTGCACCTCTGCCGCCGAACGACCCGCGGATGAGCAGCCGGCGCGGTACGGGGCGCTGGCGAGGCGTTCCCGCTGAGCGCGCGCCGGTCTGCTCCATCCGCTGGTTCGGGCTGGGGCGGGACCGGTCGGGCGACCGCGACGTCAACCCATCCGCGGTCGTCACCCATGTGACCGGGCGGCCGCCCGGTCGGGGTACGTCGGGTTTTGGAGTATCGTGCGCCGCGGCACCCGACCCGGAGAGGGCTTCCACAGCCCGCTCGCCGCGACACTGGGTTAATGGCCCCCCGGTTTCCGCAACACGGCTTCCCCCGGAGCGCCTATCCAGCCCGAACCAGTGTTTAGTGTGCGAGGCTTCGCACAATAACACTGGCAACTCGTGTCCACTGTCGCCCCACGCGACGGTGGGTAACCCCCAACCATCCCGTCAGTTGCGCCCACCGCCGCGCCGAACGCTTCGCGCAATAACGTGGTAACGGGTCTGTGCGAGGCGTGCCAACCGTTCACGCCCGCTCTCAACATCTCCGCCGCCGAACGAGTGGTTACTGCGCCACGACCGGCGCGGGCACGTTGGCGTCGAAGCCGAGCTTCTTCTCGCCGTTCTCCTCGACGATCTTCACCGTGATGGCGTCCGCGCCGTGGAACGTGCCCCGGAGGATTTCTTCCGCGAGCATGTCTTCGAGGTACTGCTCGATGGCCCGGCGCAGCGGGCGCGCCCCGTACTCGGTGCTGGACCCCTTCTCGATCAGGTAGTCCTTGGCCTCGTCGGTCACCACGAGGGTCATGCCCTTGTCGGCGACCCGCTTGGCGACCTTCGCCAGTTCCATGTTCACGATGGCCTTGAGGTCGTCCTTCGTGAGCTGGCGGAACACGATGATCTCGTCGAGCCGGTTCAGGAACTCCGGCTTGAACGCCTTCTCCATGTGCCCCTTGAGCTTCTTCTGCATGTCTTGGTAGTTCACCTCGGCGTCCTTCTTGACGCCGCGGATGAGCACCGAGGTCATGTCGTCCTGCGCGACGATGTCGCTGGCCCCGATGTTCGTGGTCATGATGAGGATGGTGTTCTTGAAGTCCACCGTCCGGCCCACGTTGTCGGTCAGCCGGCCCTCTTCCATGATCTGGAGCAGCATGTTCCAGACGTCGGAGTGGGCCTTCTCGATCTCGTCGAGGAGCACGACCGAGTACGGCTTGCGGCGGATCTTCTCGGTCAGTTGGCCGCCCTCTTCGTACCCGATGTAGCCCGGGGGCGCGCCGACGAGGCGCGACACGTTGTGCTTCTCCATGTACTCGGACATGTCGAGCTGCACGAGGTTGTTCTCGTCGCCGAACATGAACTTCGCGAGCTGCTTGGCGAGCAGCGTTTTGCCGACGCCGGTCGGCCCGGCGAAGATGAAGCTGCCGATGGGCCGCTTGGGGTCCTTCATGCCCGACCGCGACTTGCGCACGGCCTTCGCGATGGCGTGGATCGCCTCGTTCTGGCTGATGACCGTGTTGTGCAGTTCGGCCTCCATGTTCAGCAGGCGGCGGGTCTCGTCCTCGCCCACCTTCTTGAGCGGCACCCCGGTCATCTTGGAGACGACCTCGGCGACGACCTCCTCGTCGACGATGCCGTCCGTCTCCTTGGCCTTCTCGCGCCACTGTTTGTGCTGCTGGTCCTTCTCCTTGCGCAGCTTCTCGGACTGGTCGCGCAGGTGCGCGGCCCGCTCGAAGTCTTGGTCCATGACCGCGGCTTCTTTTTCCTGATTCAGCTTCTCGATCTTCTCGTCGAGTTCCTTGAGGTCCGGCGGCCGGGTCATGCCCTTGAGGCGCACGCGCGCGCCGGCCTCGTCGATCACGTCGATGGCCTTGTCCGGCAGGCAGTGGCCGGTGATGTACCGCTCGGACTGCTCGACCGCGGCCTTGAGCGCGCCGTCGGTGATCTGCACCTTGTGGTGGGCCTCGTAGCGGTCGCGCAGGCCCTTGAGGATTTCGACCGCCTCGGCCATGCTCGGCGGGTTCACGATGATCGCTTGGAACCGGCGCGCGAGGGCCGCGTCCTTCTCGATGTACTTGCGGTACTCGTCGAGGGTGGTCGCGCCGATGCACTGGATCTCGCCGCGGGCCAGCGCCGGCTTCAGCACGTTGCTGGCGTCGATGGCCCCTTCCGCGCCGCCGGCCCCGACGAGGGTGTGCAGCTCGTCGATGAACAGCATGGTGTTCTTGGCCCGGCGCACCTCGTTCATCACGGCCTTGATGCGCTCCTCGAACTGGCCGCGGTACTTGGTGCCGGCGACCATCATGGCGAGGTCGAGCACGACGATCCGCTTGTCGCGGAGCAGGTCCGGGACGTTCTGATCGACGACGAGCTGCGCCAGCCCCTCGACGATGGCGGTCTTGCCGACGCCGGCCTCGCCGAGTAGCACCGGGTTGTTCTTCTGCCGGCGCGAGAGGATCTGGATGACGCGCTCGATCTCGGCGGCGCGGCCGATGACCGGGTCCAGTTTGCCTTGGCGCGCGAGCTCGGTGAGGTCGCGACCGAAGCTGTCGAGGGCCGGGGTCTTGGACTTGGAACGCCCGGTGCGCTCGGACGAGCCGCCGTCGCGCCCCTCGCGGCCCTCGCGCCCGCCGCGCTCCTCCCGCCCGCCATCGGATTCGTTCGGCATGTTGTGCCCCAGTAGATTCAGGACTTCTTCGCGAACGTCTTCGAGCTTCAGGCCGAGGTTCATCAGAACCTGAGCCGCGACGCCCTCTTGTTCCCGTAAGAGGCCCAAGAGGAGGTGTTCGGTTCCGACGTAATTGTGGTTCAGGTTCCGAGCCTCTTCGATGGAGTACTCGATGACCTTCTTAGCGCGGGGCGTGTGCGGGAGCCGGCCCATGACGACCTGCTCGCCGCCCGGCCCGTGCTGGACGATCTTCTCGACCTCGAGGCGGATCTTGCGGAGGTCGATGTCGAGGTTCTTGAGGACGTTGGCGGCGACCCCGGACCCTTCCTTGACGAGGCCCAGAAGCACGTGTTCGGTGCCGATGTACTCGTGGTTGAACCGCTGCGCCTCTTGGTTGGCGAGCTGCATTACCTTCCGGGCACGATCCGTAAAGCGCTCATACATCTACGCCGTCTCCCGCGCGGGGAAAGAAGCCGAGTGCGGCTCGCGGCCCATCATACGCCGGCGCGGGGGAGGTGAGAGCGGAACCCGCGGTACCGGACCGGTGAGCGTGGAGTCTGCGGAATTGTAGGCCCGCGCGCGCGGCGAATCAAGGCGGGCACGCGGGACCGCGGGAAGTGACGGACCGCCCGCCCGCGCCCGCCCTCATCGGCCGCGCGGGGTTCCGCGCCGGCTCGCGCAGCGCGGCAGCGCGCTGGGCGCGCGCGGACCACTCCGGTCCGGCCACGCACGCCGGGCGCGCGAGCCGGTGCCCGTTCCTTACCGCGCGCCGGCCGCGCCGACCGGCGGCGCGGCCGGCGGGGGCGGCTTGCGCCGCCACTTCACCGCGTACGGCAGCGCGAACAGGTACAGGCCGGTGAACCACAGCATCAGCACCACGAGCGCGACCGGCAGGAACACGTACACCTTGAACGAGTCGTCGAAGAAGCTCCCGTCGTGCAGGCTCTCGATCAGGTCCGAGCGCCGGTACTGGACCTGCAGCACCTTGCCCGTCTGAAAATCGACCTGCACCTCGTAGCGGTTCTTGCACTGCACTTTCGCGATGCCGTCCTTCGGGCGCACGTCGACGCGCTCGACGTCGCCCCAGTCTGTCACCGCGGCTTCGGGCACGGCCTTCACCGCCGCGAGGATCGTGTCGAACGACGCGCTCGGCGCTTTGGCCGCGCCCTTCTTGGTGGGCGGTTGCACCCACGTCAGTTCCTTCTTCAACTGGAGCAGACAGCCGGTGAGCAGCACGAGCAGGAAGGGGGCGGCCACCGCGACCGCGCCCCAGCGGTGGGCCTTGCGGAAGAAGGTGCGCGGGTTGAATGGCATGGGGACTCACGGCGCGGGGTGGCGGGCGAGGCCCGATTGTCGCGCCGAAGTGCCCGGAACGCAACTCCGCGCCGGGCCGGTTCGGACGGCGGGTCGTGCCGACAGTGCCGGTTCTGCGGTTTCTGCGTTTTCTTCCGGGCGGGCCGCGGGTATAGAGGAACTTACGCGGGCGACGGGCGCCCCCCCTCAGCACGGCTCGCACATGTTCGCCATTTGCTTCGCTCTGCTCTTCCCCGGCACGGCCGAGGGACTCCCACCCGTGCTGCGGTCCGCGCACGAGGTGCGCGCGCTGCCGCTGCGCGAGGCCGGGGTCGGGCGGTTCGTCGCGCTCCGCGGTACGGTCACGTTCGCGCCGCGCTCGCACAACCACTTCTACATGGTGGACGAGACCGGCGGGGTGCGCGTCGAGTGGCCGATGCGCCACTTCCACCTGAACCCCGGCGACGAGGTGCGCGTGTCGGGCCTGACCACCGAGGGGCGGTTCGTCCCGGAGGTGCTGGCCGGGCTCGTGACGGTGCGGCACGCCACCCGCGACCAACTCCCGAAGGCGCAGCGGTTCAACCTGACGACCGACGAGGCGTACTTCCTCGACGCCGAGTGGGTGACGGCCGACGCCGTGGTTCAGGCCGCGTGGTCGCCGAACGAAAACTGGGTGAAGTTGGACCTCGCGCGCGGGCGCGGGACCAGTGGTGGCTTACGTGCCGCGCGGGGTGCCGGTCGAGGTGAAACGCGCGCAGGCCCTCGTCGGGTCCGTGGTGCGGGTCCGCGGGGTGTGGAAGCGCGGGGCCGGGGGCACCGACCCGTCGCACCTGCTCGTCGCCGACCTCGCCGAGTTCGTCGAACTGGAGAGGCCCAAGCGCCTCGGCGACGCGCCGCTCGTGACGGCCGCGGTCCTGAACCGGCCCCAGTCGGACCCGATCGACGCGCGCCGCCCGGTGCGCGTCGAGGGTGTGCTCACGCTGAACCAAGGCGGGCGGCACTTCTACCTGCTGGACGGGACCGGCGCGGTCCAGTTGCGCGCGCGCGACGCGCTCGACCTGCGCCCGGCCAGCGCGTGACCGCGCACGGGTTCCCGCGGGCCGCAGGCACGACCGACCCGCCGCTGTTGGAGAGCGCGAGCGTGCTCGTACCCGATCCCGTGGTGCCGGTGGACGGGCTCCCGCTCCCCGCGCCGGCCCCCGGCGCGACCGCGAGCGCCGCCGCCGCGGGCAAGCTCGAGGGGCGCGTGGCCGCGTTCACCGGCACCGTCGTCGCCACCGGGCGGCACGGCGACTGGTCGACGCTCACGGTCCTGTGCGAGGCGCTCACGTTCGTCGCGGTGTTCGTGGACCCGATCCCCGCGGTGGACGTGGGGAGCACGGTCGAGCTAACGGGCGTCGTCGTGCGCCAGCAGTTCGACAAGCTCCCGCGCGCGCCGTTCGCGCTGGTCGTGCGCCCGGCCGACATGAAGCTCGTGGCCGGGCCGCCCGCGCCGCCGGAGTTGCCGCCCGCGCCGTGGTGGACCGGGCGGCGCGTCGCGTACCTCACGGCCGGGTTCCTCGGCCTGTTGCTGTTGGGCGGCGCGACCGTGACCGCGCTCCGCGTACAGGTGCGCCGCGCGAACGCGCTGGCCGCGCAGCGCGCCGAGGAGAAGCTGCAACTGGAAGGGCAACTGGGCCGCTCCGCGAGGCTGGAGGCCGTGGGCCGTGTGGCCGGGGGCGTGGCCCACGACTTCAACAACATCCTCACCGTCATCAACGGGTGCGCCGAGATGCTGGACGAGGGCGGCCCTGACGACCCGACGCGGGCCGCGTCGCTAGCGAGCATCCGCCGGGCCGGGCGACTGGCCGCGGTGCTGTCGCGCCTTCTGCTCGCGTTCAGCCGGCAGCGCGCCGCCGAGCCGCGCCCGCTCGACCTGAACGCGCTGATCGCCGACGCGGAACCGATCCTCGCGCGGCTGCTGGGCACGAGGACCGTGCTCGCCACCGCCCCCGCCCCGGACCTGCCCCCGGTCCTCGCGGACACCGGGCCGCTGCTGCAGGTCCTCATCAACCTCGCGGTGAACGCGGCCGAAGCGATGCCCGACGGCGGCACGTTCACCCTCGCGACCGCGGCCCCGCGCCCCGGGCGCGTGCAACTGACCGCGACCGACACCGGCACCGGGATGAGCGCGGAGGTGCGCGCCCGCGCGTTCGAGCGCGGGTTCACCACGAAGGCCGCGGGCACCGGCACCGGGTTGGCGATCGTGGCCGACGCGGTGCGCGACCTCGGCGGCGAGATCGAGCTGCACTCCGAACCGGGCCGCGGCACCGAGTTCCGTATCGACCTGCCGGCCGCGCCGCGCGCGCCGGGGGCGGTCGCGCCGAGGCCCGCGCCCGCCCCCCGGCCGCGCGCCGTCGCGCTGGTGGTGGACGACGACGACGGCGTTCGGACCTACGTGCGCCACGTGCTCGAAGCGCTCGGCCTCCGCGTCGTGGCCCACGCCGACCCGTTCGCCGCGCTCCGCGCGCTCGACGACCCCGGCGCCGCGGTCGATGTGCTGGTCGCGGACCTCGTGCTGGACGGCCTCGGCGGGCACGAACTGGCCGCGCGCGTCCGCGCCCGGTTCCCGGCCGCGCGGGTGCTGTTCGTGTCGGGCCACGACCCGGACGACCTGATCCCCGGCGGCGCGGCCGGGGCCGACTTCCTCGCCAAGCCGTTCACCCCCACCGACCTGAGCGCGTGGGTCGGCCGCGCCCTCGCGCCCTGAGCGCCGCGCGCCCCGCACGAGAGACACACCGATGACCCGCGCCGCCCTCGTCGCGCTCCTGTCCTGTGTCGCCGCCGCGCGCGCCGACGAGCCGCTCGGCAAGCTCTCCGAGAAGTACGAGTCCGGCGGGCGCGGGCCGGGCACCGTGTCCACCGGCAAGGGCGACCCCGGCGGCGTCTCCTACGGCACCTACCAACTCGCCTCGAAGCTCGGCCGCGCCGACCAGTTCGTCGCCCGGCACTACCCGGACGAGTTCAAGGGGCTGAAGGGCGGCACCGACGAGTTCACGAAGAGGTGGAAGGAACTCGCGGCCAAAGACCCCAAGGGGCTGCGCGCGAACGAACACGCCTTCATCAAGGACACGCACTACGACCCGCAGGCGCGCAAGCTCGCGAAGGAACTGAAACTGGACCTCGCGGCGCGCACCGCCGCGCTCCGCGACGTGGTCTGGTCGGTCGCCGTGCACCACGGCCCGAACACCGACGTGATCGTGACCGCCGCGAAACCGCTGCTCAAGGACGGCGCGCTCGACGGGGTGAGCGACGAGGCGCTCATCCGCGCGGTCTACGCGGAGCGCGGGCGCAAGGACGCGGACGGCAAGTTGGTCCGGTTCAAGGGCGTGAGCGCCGACTGGGTTCCCGGCCTGACGCGCCGGTTCGAGAGCGAGTTGAAGGACGCTTTGGAGATGCTGAAGAAGTGAAGCCGCGGCGCGCGCTGACGAACGTGGGCGGGGCCACCGAGACCGAGGGCGACCGGGCCGACGCGGACCGGCTGGCGCACGCGCTCGCGGTGCCGCCCGCCACCGACGACTCCTCCGACCCGGCCCGGGCCCACGTCCACGGGTTCCACACCTACCCCGCGCGGCTGCACCCACTCACCGCGGCCCGGCTCGTGAGCGCGTTCGTGCCGGCCGGCGCGCGCGTCCTCGACCCGTTCTGCGGGTCCGGCACCGTTCCCGTCGAGGCGCTCGTCGCCGGGCGCGCCGCGCTCGGCACCGACCTGAACCCGCTCGCCGTGCGGCTGACCGCGTGCAAGACCCGCCCGCGCGCCGCGGCCGACCTCGACCGCCTGCGCGCCCGCGCCGCGGAGTGCGCCGACCACGCCGACGCCCGCCGCGCGGCCAAGGCCGGGGCCACCCGGCGCTACCCGCGCGCCGACGCCGCGCTCTTCGAGCCGCACGTGCTCCTCGAACTCGATTCGCTCCGCGCCAAGATCGAGTCGCTCGGCGACGACCCGGCGCGCCCGGACCTCGAACTGGTGCTGTCCGCGGTGCTGGTGAAGCTGTCGCGACAGGGCGGGGACACGGCGCGCGGCGCGCGCCACGGGGCGCGCCGCACCGCCGCCGGGTTCGCCGCCAAACTGTTCGCGGACAAGGCCCGCGAGCTGTGCGCGCGCCTCGCGGAGTACGCGCGGTTGCTGCCCGACCCCGCGCCGGCCGCGGTCGCCCTTCAAGACGACGCGACGACGCTCGCGCGGCTCCCGCCGGACCCGGTCGCGGCAATCGTCACCTCGCCGCCCTACGCCGCGACCTACGACTACGTCGCCCACCACGACGTGCGGCTGCGCTGGCTCGGCCTCGATGCCGGGCCGCTGGTGAAGGGCGAGATCGGCGCGCGCGCCGCCTACGCCAAGTTCGACGCGGGGAAGGCGCGGGCGCAGTGGGCCGCGGAGCTGACGCGATTCTTCCGGGCCGCGGCGCGTGTGCTCCCCGCCGGCGCGCCGGTGGTGGTGGTAATGGCCGACTCCGCGGTGGGCGGCGCGGCGATTCGCGCCGACGAGGTGGTCGCCGAGGCCGGGC
>Ga0194132_10010479_pt1 | contig 12307 bp, 12 predicted proteins | sample TA2KigOf80mmetaG_FD_148612 | JGI IMG/M metagenome (GOLD analysis project Ga0194132, IMG submission 148612) | Freshwater microbial communities from Lake Tanganyika, Tanzania - TA2015054 Kigoma Offshore 80m | ecosystem: Environmental > Aquatic > Freshwater > Lake | place: Tanzania: Lake... | reverse complement strand
CTCACCGATCGGCCCGGGGGCGGCGCGCGAATCGGCCTTGCATTCGCCGCGCGTGGGGATAACGCTTCCGAAGCCGAGCGAATCGTTTCGAAGCGAAGCGCCTGATGCCAGCCGAAATCCTGATCGTCGATGACGAGCCCGATATCCGCTCGTTGCTCGCCGACATCCTTGCAGACGAAGGCTATTCGGCGCGCGTCGCCGCCGATAGCACGAGCGCGCTCGCGCTCATCGATGCAATGCCGCCGCCGGCGCTCGCCATCCTCGACATCTGGCTCGAGGGCAGCCAACTCGATGGCATGGAACTGCTCGAGCGCGTGCGGGCCATGCATCCGGAACTGCCGGTTCTCATGATCAGCGGGCATGGCAATATCGAAACAGCGGTGACCGCCATCAAGCGCGGCGCCTATGATTTCATCGAGAAACCATTCAAGACCGATCGGCTGCTCGTCCTGGTGGCGCGCGCGCTCGAGGCGGCACGACTTAAGCGCGAGAATGCCGAGCTTCGCCTGCGCGTCGGCAACGAGACCGCCATGGTCGGCCATACCGCCGCGATGAATGCGCTCCGCGCGGCGGCGCAGAAGGTGGCGCCGACCGGCAGCCGCGTGTTCATCACCGGCCCTGCGGGCTCAGGCAAGGAGACACTGGCCCGCTATATTCACGCGCATTCCAGGCGCGCGGACGGGCCGCTGATCGTGGTCAATGCAGCCTTGATGGGGCCCGAGGGGCTGGAGGCGCAGCTCTTTGGCTCCGAGTTCGAGCCGGACGACGGGCAGAATTCGCGTCGCGTCGGCATGTTCGAACGCGCCCATGGTGGCACGCTCTATTTCGACGAGATTGCCGACATGCCGCTCGAGACGCAGGCGAAGATCATTCGCGTGCTCCAGGACCAGAGCTTCGAGCGCGTCGGCGGCAGCCACCGGATCCAGGTTGATGTACGGGTGATCGCGGCCACCAACCGCGATCTCAAGAGCGCGATCGAGGCTGGGCGTTTTCGTGAGGACCTGTTCTACCGATTGAATGTCGTGCCGATGCGGTTGCCGGCATTGGCCGAGCGGCGCGATGACGTGCCGGAGCTAGTCTCGCATTTCCTGGCGCGTGCCGCAGAGTCCTCGGGCCTGCCGCGGCGCAAGATCGGGCCCGACGCCTTGGCCGTGCTTCAGTCCTATGATTGGCCCGGAAATGTTCGCCAGCTCCGCAACGTCGTCGAGTGGCTCGTGATCATGGCGGGTGGCGACGTCAACGCGCCCATCCGTGCCGACATGCTGCCACCAGAGCTCACCGCCGCGACCGTGCCGCTTACCCGTGTCGATGGCTCGACCGAGATCATGGGCCTGCCGCTGCGCGAGGCGCGCGAGGTGTTCGAGCGCAACTATCTCATGGCGCAGATCGGGCGCTTTGGCGGCAATATCTCGCGCACCGCCCAGTTCGTCGGCATGGAGCGCTCGGCGCTACATCGCAAGCTGAAGTCGCTCGGCATAGGCGATGATGAGCGCCCGCGCGAGCGCACACCCTGAGCCTGCTCCTTAAGAAAACAGAGGCTGGACACGGCCCATGAAGGTACTCGTATGCGGGGCAGGGCAGGTGGGCTCGAGCATCGCCCGTCATTTGGCCGGCGAAGGCAACGACGTTACCGTGATCGACAACCGCGCCGATGTTGTCCGCAAGATGGCGGATACGCTCGAGGTCACCACGATCATCGGCAACGCCGCGCACCCGGACATCCTCAATCGGGCCGGCGCGCGCGATGCAGACATGCTGATCGCGGTCACCCATTTCGACGAGGTGAACATGGTGGCCTGCCAGGTCGCCCATTCCCTCTTCGAGGTGCCCGAGAAGATCGCGCGCATTCGCGCCCAGACCTATCTCGACCCCGCCTGGGCCGAGCTCTACCGGCGCGAGCACCTGCCGATCGATTTGATCATCTCGCCTGAGATCGAGGTGGCGCGTGCGATTTCGCGCCGTCTCGAAGTGCCGGGCGCGTTCGACATGATTCCGTTCGGCCACGGTCGATTGAGAGTGATCGGCGTCCGCTGCGATGAGGGTTGCCCGGTGGTCGATACGCCGTTGAGGCAGCTGACTGAGATTTTTCCGCGCCTCAACATCGTGGTGCTCGGAATCGTGCGCAATGATCGCATCATCGTGCCGCGGGGCGAAGACCAGATGCTGATCGGCGACGAGGTCTATTTCGTCACTGAGTCGAGCCATCTCGATCGTGCCATGTCCACCTTCGGCCATGAGGAGAAGGAAGCGCGCCGCATGGTGATCGTGGGCGGTGGCAATGTCGGTCACTTCCTGGCCGACGACCTGGAGAATGCCCATAAGGGCCTCAACCTCAAGCTGATCGAGGTCGATCCGGAGCGCGCCCGTCTGCTGGCCGAAAAGCTCGGCCGCACGGTCGTCATCAACGGCGACGCTCTCGAGAAAGAGATTTTGGACGAAGCCGGCATTCGCGAGAGCGAGGCGATGATCGCCGTCTCCAATGATGACGAGGTCAATATCCTAACGGCGCTTCTGGCCAAGCGCGCCGGTTGCAAGCGCGCGCTCGCTTTGATCAACAGCCCGAGCTACATGACGCTGGTCGGGCCGCTCGGTATCGATGCGGCGGTCAGCCCGCGCGAGTCGACCGTCTCGACCATCCTCCAGCGCATCCGGCGTGGGCGCATTCACGCGGTGCATTCGGTACGCGACGGTCTTGCGGAAATCGTCGAGGCCGAGGCGCTCGAAACTTCGCCCCTGGTTGGGAATCCGCTGCGTGATCTCAAGCTTCCAGCCGGCGTGCTGATCGGCGCGATTGTCCGGGGCGAGGAGGTCATCATTCCGCGCGGCGATACCGTCATCAAACCGAAGGACCGCGTGGTCACCTTCGTCGCGCAGACCGCGATCAAGAAGTTCGAGCAGGCCTTCGCGGTGCGCATGGAGTTCTTCTGAGGTCCACCGATGTCACGCATCGCCTTTGTCAACGGCACCTATCAGGTGCAGCGCCGGGCCGCTGTCGGGATCGAGGATCGCGGCTACCAGCTCGCGGACGGCATTTACGAAGTTGCGCCGGTGATGGATGGACGCATCATCGATTTCGCCGCACATCTCGATCGCATGGCCTATTCGCTCCGGGAGCTGCGGATCCAGCCGCCCATGCCGCGGAGCGCGCTTGAATTCGTGTGTCGCGAGACCCTGGCGCGCAATCGCGTGCGCGACGGTGTGGTCTATATCCAGGCGACGCGGGGCGAGGCACCACGTGATCACGGCTTTCCCAAGGTGCCGGTCAAACCAGCGGTCGTGGTCAGCGCCAAGCACCTGTCCTGGCCGAGCAATGCCGAGGACAAGGGCATTGAGGTGATTACGACCCCCGATATCCGCTGGGGCCGCTGCGACATCAAATCGATCGGCCTTCTACCCAATGCGCTCGCTAAGCAGAAGGCGCGCGAGGCGGGCGCGTTCGAGGCCTGGTTCGTGCGCGGCGACGGCACGGTTTCGGAGGGCGCCTCGACCAATGCCTGGATCGTGGATGGTGAGGGTCGTCTGATCACGCGGCCGCTCGGGCCGGAGATTCTGCCCGGCATCACCCGCGCGACGGTGCTCGCGATGGCCCGCGCCGCGGGATTCCAAGTGATCGAGCGCCCATTCTCGGTGGAGGAGTTGCTCGGCGCTCGCGAGGCCTTTCTGACCAGCACGACGTCCCTGGTGAGATCGGTCGTTGCGGTCGACCAGCGCCCGATCGGCAATCGCTACCCCGGCAGCGTCGGTCGCACGCTGCGTCAGCTCTGCATCGACCACTATCGCGGCCGAGTCGACGCCTGATCGATCAATTTTCCGCGTGATAAGCAATTGCGGCCTTTGTCGCGCCACACTGTCGTACCATATTAGGTATCGGCGACGCTGGTGCTGCGGCCGGCGATGCGTCAGTGTGCGCGGACAATGTTGAGAAAACCGCGTGGAGGGGGCCCTGGCCGTCCCGAAAAAACAGAATAGGGGACAACTCAATGTCTGGAGAGAAGACCCAAAACCTTCAAGACACTTTCCTCAACCATCTGCGCAAAAGCAAAATGCCGGTCACGATCTTCCTTGTGAACGGCGTCAAGTTGCAGGGCGTAGTGACCTGGTTCGATAATTTCTGCGTCCTGCTCCGTCGCGACAATCATTCTCAGCTCGTCTACAAGCACGCGATCTCGACCGTGATGCCCGGCCAGCCGATCCAGTTGTTCGAGGGCGGCAAGGACGAGGCCGACGTCTGACGTGAGTTCGCTTGACCGTACCAGCGTCGCGAATTCGCCCGGGCGCGCCATCGTCGTCCATGTCGCCCTCTCCCGACGCCTCAGGCGGGGCCAGCGGGGGGAGGGGCTGGCTGCACAACCCGGGGCCGCCGCTCCGATTGAGCGCGATCGAGACGCCAGGGTCGAGGAGGCGGTCAACCTCGCCCGGGCGATCGGGCTCGAGATCGTGCACGCCGAGGCGATCGAGCTGCATGCGCCACGGCCTGCGACCTTGCTTGGCAGCGGCAAGGTCGAGGGCCTGAAGGCAGTTGTCGCCGAGCGGTCGGCGATGCTCGTGGTGGTCGATGCGACGCTCTCGCCGATTCAGCAGCGCAATCTCGAGCGCGCGCTCGGCTGCAAGGTGATCGATCGCACCGGCCTGATCCTTGAAATCTTCGGTGCGCGCGCCCGCACGCGAGAGGGCCGGCTCCAGGTCGAGCTTGCCAGCCTCAACTATCAGAAAAGCCGTCTGGTCCGCAGCTGGACCCACCTTGAGCGCCAGCGCGGCGGCTTCGGCTTCCTTGGCGGCCCCGGCGAGACCCAGATCGAGGCCGACCGCCGCCAGATCCGCGATCGCATCGCCAAGCTGACGCGCGAGCTCGAGACCGTCGTGAAGACCCGGGCGCTCCACCGGGGCGCGCGCAAGCGCGTGCCCTATCCGGTCGTGGCGCTGGTCGGCTACACCAACGCCGGCAAGTCGACCCTGTTCAACCGGCTCACCGGTGCGGCAGTTGTCGCTCGCGACCAACTGTTCGCGACGCTCGACCCGACCATGCGCGGGCTCGACCTGCCGTCCGGCACCCGCATCATCCTGTCCGACACGGTCGGCTTCGTCTCGGACCTGCCGCACGATCTTGTCGCCGCGTTCCGGGCAACGCTGGAAGAGGTGATCGAGGCCGATCTCATTCTTCACGTTCGCGACATCGCCCACCCCGACAGCGCGGCGCAGCTGGCCGATGTCGAGGCGGTGCTGGACGAGCTTGGCCTCCGCGAGCGACGCGAGCGCGACGTGATCGAGGTGCTCAACAAGATCGATCAGCTTGCGCCCGAGGACCGTGCGACCCTGGAGCTCGGGCGGAGCGCGGGCGGCGCGCTCCGCCGGATTCCGGTCTCAGCGATGACCGGGGAGGGGCTGCCGGCCTTGCTCGCGGCGATCGATGCCAAGCTCGCGGCGGGCCAACAGGTCGTCGCGCTTGGGGTCGCCCCCGAGGACGGCGGTTCGCTCGCCTGGCTTTACCGGCACGGCGAGGTGGTCGAGCGGGTCGACAGCGAGGCCCGGATCACTCTGAAGCTTCGTCTCTCGCCCGAAAACCTCGAGCGTGCCTTGCGCTGTCCGGGGATCAGCGAGATTCCGCCGGCACAGGCCCGACTCAGCCAAGTCGCCGGCTGAGCCGCAGCGGCGCCCGCCGCGCCTTCGGTTGACAGGCTCTCCTGGGCTCCCTATATAGCCGGCTTGGCACTCATCGGGAGTGGAGTGCTAACACATGCCTTTGCTGGCGCGGCAGCCGCGGCCGGTGGGGCTCGGTATTCAATCGGCAGAGACGGAGCCAGCACATGAAGATGAGGCCCTTGCACGACCGCGTCGTGGTCAAGCGCGTCAATCAGGAACAGAAAACCGCCGGCGGGATCATCATCCCGGATTCGGCGCAGGAAAAGCCGCAGGAAGGCGAAGTGATCGCGGCCGGCGCCGGCACGCGGGACGAGAGCGGCAAGCTCCGGCCGCTCGACGTCAAGAAGGGCGATCGCGTGCTGTTCGGCAAATGGTCGGGCTCGGAGGTCAAGATGGGCGGCGAGGAGCTGCTCATCATGAAGGAGTCCGACATCATGGGAATCATCGAGCGCTAAGGGAGCGAGACGATCATGGCGGCGAAGGAAGTCAAATACGCGGCGGATGCTCGCGCGCGCATGTTGCGCGGTGTCGACGTTCTGGCCGATGCGGTGAAGGTGACGCTGGGGCCCAAGGGCCGCAATGTCGTGCTCGACAAGGCCTACGGCTCGCCCCGCATCACGAAGGATGGCGTGACGGTCGCGAAGGAGATCGAGCTTTCCGACAAGTTCGAGAACATGGGCGCGCAGATGGTGCGCGAGGTCGCGAGCAAGACGAACGATATCGCGGGCGATGGCACCACGACCGCGACCGTGCTCGCCCAGGCGATCGTGCGTGAGGGCGCCAAGGCGGCCGCGGCCGGCATGAATCCGATGGACGTGAAGCGCGGCGTCGACCTCGCAGTTCAGGCGGTAGTGGCCGACATCGGCAAGCGCGCGAAGAAGGTCTCGACCCACGAGGAAGTGGCGCAGGTTGGCACCATCGCGGCCAACAACGATACCTCGGTCGGCAAGATGATCGCGGAAGCGATGCAGAAGGTCGGCAAGGAAGGCGTGATCACGGTCGAGGAGGCCAAGGCGCTCGAGACCGAGCTCGATGTCGTCGAGGGCATGCAGTTCGATCGCGGCTATCTCTCGCCCTATTTCATCACCAACGCCGAGAAGATGACCTGCGATCTGGATAGCCCCTATATCCTGTTGCACGAGAAGAAGCTCGCCAACCTCCAGCCGCTCATCCCGGTGCTCGAGGCGGTGGTGCAGTCGGGCAAGCCGCTGCTGATCATCGCCGAGGAAGTGGAGGGCGAGGCGCTGGCGACGCTGGTCGTGAATAAGCTTCGCGGCGGGCTCAAGGTGTCGGCGGTCAAGGCGCCTGGCTTCGGCGATCGCCGCAAGGCCATGCTCGAGGACATCTCGATCCTGACCGGCGGTCAATTGATCAGCGAGGAGCTCGGCATCAAGCTCGAGAACGTGACGCTCCAGATGCTCGGGCGCGCCAAGCGCGTCTCGATCAACAAGGAGGACACCACGATCGTCGAGGGCGCTGGCAAGAAGGCCGACATCACCGCCCGCTGCGGCCAGATCCGCGCGCAGATCGAGGAGACCACATCGGACTACGACAAGGAGAAGCTGCAGGAGCGCCTCGCGAAGCTCGCCGGCGGTGTTGCGGTGCTGAAGGTGGGCGGCGCGACCGAGATCGAAGTGAAGGAGCGCAAGGACCTGGTCGAGGACGCGCTCAACGCGACGCGCGCGGCGGTGGAAGAGGGCATCGTGCCGGGGGGCGGCGTTGCGCTCCTCTATGCCTCGCGCTCGCTCGAGAAGATCAAGGGCGAGAACCCGGACCAGGACCACGGCGTCAACATCATCCGCAAGGCGCTGCAGGCCCCGGTGCGGCAGATTGTCGAGAACTCGGGCGTCGATGGCTCGCTCGTGGTCGGCAAGCTCCTGGAGCAGAAGAGCCAGACCTATGGCTTCGATGCGCAGAGCGAGCAATATGTCGACATGATCAAGGCGGGCATTGTTGACCCGGCCAAGGTCGTGCGCACCGCGCTGCAGGATGCGGCCTCGGTCGCGGGCCTTCTGATCACCACCGAGGCGATGGTGGCGGAGAAGAAGGAGCCGAAGCCGGCCGCCGATCCGCATGCCGGCCACAACCATGGCGGCATGCCCGGCATGATGTGAGCCTAATACCAAGGCGCGATGAGCTTGGTTCATCGCGCCTTGGCCGGCGCGACCGCGCCGCGCCGCCACGCGGCGGGAGCCAAGCGAGCGGAGCGAGCGCCCGGCGTCTGAGGGCGCCTCGATGATCGGTCGCGATCATCGAGGATTGGTAAAGTCCGCTGACGCATCGGCGCCCGCACGGGCGCGCGGCGCGGCATCGGGAAGAGCAGGGGCCGCGGGGTCGACGCCGGTGAGGCGCAGGGCCCGCGGCCTTTCTCTTTGTTCGTGCCTTGTATTGTTCATCACGGCACGGCGCTTGACCGGGCCATCCATCGGGCAGCGAATCCTTGATCGATGGATGCCCCGGTCCGCGTTGTGTGCGGCCGGAGGATGAGGAGGATCGACATGACCATCACCGGCGGCTGCCACTGTGGCGCGATCCGCTATTCGGTTGAGGGCGACCCGGTGACCCACGCGCTCTGCCACTGCACGGACTGCCGCCGTCACGCCGGCGCACCGATGGTCGGCTGGGCGATGTTCAAGCAGCCGCAGGTGAGCGTCACCAAGGGCAAGCCGAAGACCTATGCCTCGTCCTCCCATGGTCGCCGCCAGTTCTGCGCCGATTGCGGCACCGGTCTCTTCTATTCCAACGCCGAGACCCTGCCGGGCATCATCGATGTGCAAAGCGCGACCTTGGACGATCCGGCCAAGCTGCCGCCCCGGGTGCAGATTCAGCTTGCCGAGCGCATCGCCTGGATGAAGGACGCCCACACGCTGCCGGGCTTCGAGCGGTTTCCGTCGGGGTGAGACGCAACCGCTGAAGCCCTCAGCGCCCAAGAATCCTGATTTCGTTGTTCTCGTTCAGGACTTGCGGCTGGCGCGCCAATGCTTGGCGCCATGTGTCCAGTTCATTGAGCACTTCAGGCAACCCGTTGATTGTCACGCCCGTGGATTCGTGGATGCACAGCATGTTGGCTTCGGGTTGGTACTTCTCGAATATGTTGTTGCGATTGCCGAAGAAGTTGTTCGAGCTGAAATAGTTACTGATATGCCACCAGGCGCGATAGCCGGGCAGTGCGCGGACGGCGGCAATCGTTTCGGCCGATGTTTTTTCGGTGTTGTTCTCCGCGAACAGAACAGGGTGGCAGCGTTCGATCGTTTTCGCGGCCCCGGCGATAGCGGCAGGTTCCATGCCTTCGACGTCGATCTTGATCAAATCGCATTTTGAAAGACCGAAATCGTCAAGCGAAATGACGGCGACATGTTCGCCCTTGTCGTCGCTTCTCAGTCGGATGCCACCGAAATTGAAGTCTTGGCGCGGGTCGAGCGCAGGGATGCGGGCAACGCCACGCGCCGACCCAACCGCTTCGGGGCGGCAGGTGACGTTCGTCAGCCCGTTGAGCGCGACATTGGCGCAGAGCTGCTGAAAGACGATGCGCTGTGGCTCGAAAGCGATGAGCCGGCCTCCCGGTGCGACACGTCGGGCCAGAGGAATCGAGTGGCTGCCAATATTGGCGCCGATATCGACGACGACCGAGCCGGGACCGACCAGACGCGACAGCAGTTCCACCTCGCTTTCGCACCACTCACCGTACAGATCGAGTGAGCGGCCAATAAAGGTGTCATGCTTGTTGTAGATGAAATGGCCGTGGCGACACTGCTTGAGCGCCACAACTTCTCCAGAATCCGGCGGGGAACCTTAGCCATTTGGGGGCGCCGTCATTTGTAGGTGGTTCCTTTCAATCGCGCTCGCCCGTCTTCGCCTTCTGCCACAGCGCCTCCATTTCATCGAGCGTGGCGTCCGTGGGGCTGCGGCCGGCTTTCTGCAGCGACGCCTCGATAAACCGAAAGCGGCGCTCGAACTTCGCGTTGGTCGCGCGCAACGCGTCCTCGGGATCGACCTTCAAATGGCGCGCCAGGTTGGCGCAAGCGAAGAGCAGGTCGCCAAGCTCGTCCTTCAAAGCAGCGACGCGCGCCTCCGGGCTCTCATGTGGCTGCGCGATCGCGTGGCGGATCTCGCCCAGCTCCTCGCCGATCTTGTTGAACACCTGGGCGACGTCAGGCCAATCGAAGCCGACGCGCGCCGCGCGTTTTTGCAGCTTCTCGGCGCGCATCAGCGCGGGCAGGGCCAGTGCCACGCCATCAAGAATCGAGGGAAGGGGGCTTGCTCCCTCTTCGCCGCCGCGGGTCGCCGCCCCGATCTTCTTGGCGACACGCTCGGCCGCCTTCTGCGCTTCCCAGGCGATCGTCTGGGCGCCCGCGCTCTCGATCCGGGAGTCGCCGAACACATGCGGGTGGCGGCGCACCATTTTGTCGGCGATCGCGCCGGCGACCGCCTCGAAGTCGAACGCGCCGACCTCGCGCGCCATCTGGGCGTGGTAGGCGACCTGGAGCAGGAGATCGCCGAGCTCCTCCTTCAGCGCCGTCAGATCGTCCTGACGGATCGCCTCGGCGACTTCATAGGCTTCCTCGATCGTGTAGGGCGCGATCGAACGGAAGTCCTGCTCGCGGTCCCACGGGCAGCCGCGCTCGGGATCGCGGAGGCGAGCCATTACGTCGATCAGGCGGTCGGTGTTGGCCGACATGTCCCCACAAGCCTCCAACCTGTAAGTCGCATAATATGTATTATGGAAAATATCGGATCGTTTAGGCTCAGCAGCGTCTTACAGCTCGTCGGTCTCGATCACCAAGCCGTCTTGCCCCGTGACCACGCCCGCCGGCAGTTCGGCACTCAGGCGCTCATAGTCGAACTGATGCGACATGTGGGTCAACACCGCGAGCCCCGGTTTCACCCGCTCGATCCAGCCGAGCGTCATCTCCAGATTCGCGTGACTCGGGTGCGTCTGGTAGCCCAGGCAATCGACGATCCAGAGCTTGACGCCGCTCAGACGCGCCAGCGCCTCATCGCCCAAGCGGTTCACGTCGGTCGAATACGCGGCCTCATGGCGGCCAAAGATGTAGCCGGTCGTAACGCCGCGACCATGGCCCTGTTCAAATGGCACAACCGCAATCGCACCGACCTCGAACGGCCCGCTGATCGGCCGCGGCGTCAGGCTCGGCCGCGCCCAGAAATTGCCCGGCGGCCAGAACACGTAATCGAACCGCTGCCTTATCGAATCCAGCGTCTCAGCCGTGCCATAGGCGTCGAGCGCGGCGTTCATGTGGTAGTTGATTGCGCGCAGATCATCGACGCCATGGCTGTGGTCCGCGTGACCATGGGTATAAAGAACCGCGTCCAAGCGTTTGACTCGGGCGGACAATAACTGTTCGCGCAAGTCCGGTGACGTATCGACCAGCAGCGCCGTGTTGTTGTGCTCGACCAGGATCGAGACGCGCCGGCGGCGGTTTCTCGGATCGCTCGAAAGACAGACCGCGCAGTCGCAGCCAACCAGCGGAACGCCGCTCGAGGTGCCGCAGCCGAGGACCGTAATTTTCATGATGTTTCAAGGACGTTTAGCTTCGCCCTTTGAAACAATCTGAAGAAGTTGTCGGTCGTTGTTCGCGTAACTTGCTCGACCAATTCACCCTTGAGCGTGGCGAGCGCCGTGGCGACGTGCCCAACAAAGGCCGGCTCATTGCGTTTGCCGCGGTGCGGCGTCGGCGCGAGATAGGGCGCATCGGTCTCGACCAGAAGGCGGTCCAGTGGGATGTCGCGAACCGTGTCGCGCAACGCGCCGGCGTTCTTGAAGGTCAGGATGCCAGCAAGCGAAACGTAGAAGCCGATGTCGAGCGCGACGCGCGCAAGCTCGGGCCCTGCCGTGAAGCAGTGGATGACGCCGGGAAACGGCCCCTGCTCTGCCTCCTCCCGCAAGATCCGGATCGTATCGTCGTCGGCCGAGCGGGTGTGCACGATCAGCGGCAGGCCGCTTTGGCGTGCCGCCTCGATATGTGCCCTGAAGCTCGCCTCCTGCTGATCGCGCGGGCTCTGGTCATAGTAGAAGTCGAGCCCGGTCTCGCCGAGGCCGATCACCTTCGTGTGCTCGGCGCGTTTCAGAAGCGCCTCGGCGGTCACCGGCTCGGGCTCCTCCGCGACATGGTGCGGATGCACGCCGACCGAGCAGAACAGCCGCCCGCTCCGCTCGGCCAGCGCAACCACCGGCTCGAATGAGCGGAGCCTCGTGCAAATCGTCTGCATCCAGCCGACACCGGCGAGCTCGGCCCGCCGGAGCACGCCCTCGAAATCCTCCGCGAACTCGGGGAAATCGAGGTGGCAATGGCTGTCGACCAGCAAGGCCGGTTCTGAGGTGTCCTTAGTCATGACCGCAAATTTCTCGTTGGAAACACCAAGGGCACTCGGCCCCCCCCCACCCTAGCCCTCCCCCACAAGGGGGGAGGGACGCTGAACTCGGGCCGTGCCCAGAGTTCGATACATTACAAGTGAGATATTCCTCACGTTTGGCGGCACTCCCTCTTATCCCCCTCCCCCTCGATGGGGGAGGGTTGGGGTGGGGGGGCTTGCGATCGGCAATCTTGATGCGAATTGTGCGCAAGATGCTGGGACGGCCATGTCAGGCCGCGGTCTCGACATAGCGCGGGAAAATAGGGTTCGGGGCTGGCAGCTCCGTGCCGGGCGA
>Ga0194132_10010476_pt1 | contig 12310 bp, 10 predicted proteins | sample TA2KigOf80mmetaG_FD_148612 | JGI IMG/M metagenome (GOLD analysis project Ga0194132, IMG submission 148612) | Freshwater microbial communities from Lake Tanganyika, Tanzania - TA2015054 Kigoma Offshore 80m | ecosystem: Environmental > Aquatic > Freshwater > Lake | place: Tanzania: Lake... | reverse complement strand
GCAGCAGGTTCCTCGCGTCGGGACAGATCTTCTCGATGGCCGACATCGCCGCCTGCACGCAAAGCGGCTGGAACGCCGGGTTGAGATTGTTGAACCCTCCGGGAAACAGGTTCATGTCCACCGGTGCCAGCTTGAATCCGGAATTGCGCAGATCCACCGAGCCGTAGAACGGGGGCGTGTGCTCCTGCCACTGGGTGCGGAACCAGTGCTCGATGGCGCTGGAGCCGTCGAGGATTCGCCTCTCCAGATCCTGCAGCGGCCCGGTCAGTGCGGTGGTCAGGTGCGGAATCATGGCTTAGAGTCCATTCCGTTTGATCGGGGGCGCCGGCGAGGCCGCTGCGAGTGCTGCTTCGGTCTTGCCCTGCGGCAGGCACCGCGCTATCCGACGCGGCGCTCCTGGTCTGATTACTTCTTTGCCGCTGCTTGGGGCTTGGCGACCGGGGCTGCGGGCTCCTTGAAGCTGGCACCCGACTTGTTTGCGATGTTGACGATGGCCCTGGCAAGCTCATAGTCGGACAGGTCGGGGAGCCCGCCGCGAGGCGGCATGGCGCCTTTGCCCTTGATTGAACTCTTCAACAGCCCGTCCAGACCTGTCTTCAGGAGCGGCGCCCAGGCGGCCTTGTCCCCGATTTTGGGGGCGCCGGCAACACCGGCGCCGTGGCAGACGAAGCAGGCGGTCTTGACGATCTCCTCCCCGGTTCGCGCGCTGCCGCCGCCAGCTTCGAAAATCGTCACGTTGGCGACCGGCTTGATACGCGCCCACACGGCCTCGGGCGAAAGCGCGGCCTCATCGGGGCCGCGTGCCGACAGGACGAACTTTGCCAGCACGATGAGTGCGACCACCGCGATCACGAACCACAAGACCGCCGACAGCTTCGGGGTCTTGACTGTCGATCCATGTCCGGAGTCCTGGGTGCTCATAACAGCGGCCTTTTTGTCGGTGTTGCGCTCGAAGAGCGCGGATTATAGCCGGAAGCCCCTCCGTGGCGGAAGCCGAAACCGCGCCGCGATGGACGAAACTGCCGAAAAAACGTACACTTAGCGCCTCTCGCGCCCGTAGCTCAGCTGGATAGAGTACTGCCCTCCGAAGGCAGGGGTCGGACGTTCGAATCGTCTCGGGCGCGCCAGCTTTGTGTCCCTGCCCTTGGTTCGGCGCGGTATCGCGTGACCGGCCAGCGACCATCCGGCCGGCTGGGGAACCACGCCTCTACGCTACCGGTAACTGCGGCGAACTAACGCGCGGGCCATTCCTCCAAGTCGGGGACAGAACACTTTGTTCACCCGTGGAATGCAAGTCTGGTGTAAGTTTTTTGCGCAAAGATGCGCCCCTCGGCAGAAAAGGGACTGGGGCGGCACGTTTACGGTGATACTTGCTTGATCGAGGGAATACCAATTCTGTCGGCGCGACCTGTGGGCAGGCGGGCTGCCGCCGCCGTCGGACTTTCAGCGAAAGGGAAATTATGAAAATGCAATTTTGGCTGGCGGGAATGGCGCTTGCGCTGCTTTCAGGCACGGCGTCCGCGCAATATCCGAGCAAGGCCGTCACCATGGTGGTGCCGTTTGCCGCCGGCGGGCCGACCGACACCCTGGGGCGCAACCTCGGCATTGCCATGGGCAAGCCGCTCAAGCAGGCCATCGTCATTGAGAACGTGGGCGGGGCCGGCGGCAACATCGGGGTGCTGCGTGTGGCCAAGGCGGCGCCCGACGGTTACACCGTGCTGCTGCACCATATCGGCATGTCCACCAGCCCGGCGCTGTACCGCAAGCTGGACTACAACCCGCTGACCGATTTCGAGTACATCGGACTGGTGGCCGACGTGCCGATGACACTGATCGCCAGGGGGAATTTCCCCGCCAGCAATTTCAAGGAATTCCTCACCTACATCAAGGCCAACAAGGCCAAGATCACGCTGGCGAACGCGGGCCTCGGTGCAGCGTCGCACCTGTGCGGCCTGCTGTTCATGACGGCGATAGAGACGGACTTCACCACCGTGCCCTACAAGGGCACCGGTCCGGCGATGAATGACCTGCTGGGTGGCCAGGTGGACTTCATGTGCGACCAGACCACCAACACCACGGGGCAGATCCAGGGCGGCAAGGTGAAGGCCTATGGCGTCACCACCAAGACGCGCGTGCCCTCGCTGTCCAACATCCCGACCCTCGAGGAGCAGGGCATGAAGGGCTTCGAGGTCGCCGTCTGGCATGCCATCTACGCGCCCAAGGGCACGCCGAAGGCGGCCGTGGACACGCTGGTCAGGGCGCTGCAGGAAGCGCTCAGGGATCCCGACCTGAAGACAAACCTCGGCAAGCTCGGCACCGAGCCGACCACCCAGGCCCGCGCCACCCCCGAGGCCCTGCGCAGCCACCTCAAGGCGGAAATCGACAAGTGGGGCCCGGTGATCAAGAAGGCCGGGCAGTACGCCGACTGATCACGTGGCAAATCGCGGCAAGGAAAAGGCGCCCTCGGGCGCCTTTTCATTTCAGGCGAAGCAGCTCAGACAGCGAGCTCCAGAAGCGCAAACCGCCGTGTGAGCGGCGGCCAGGGCCTTGCAACAGCCTGCGCGAGGGTGCGAAGCGCGCAGGCGGTCCTACTTACACCCCGTGCTTCTTGAACCAGGCCAGCATGCGCTTCCAGCCGTCTTCGGCGGCTTCCTTGCGGTAGCTTGGCCGGTAGTCGGCGTGAAAGGCGTGCGGCATGCCCTCGTAGACGTGGATCATCGATTCCTTGTCCTTGCCGAAGGCGACCAGCGCGGCACGCATGCGTTCGACCATGTCGAGCGGGATGCCGTCGTCTGCACCGCCGTACAGTCCGAGCACCGGGACGTTCAGATCGTCGGCAACATCGATGGGGCTACGCGGCATTGCAGGGGGCGTCGTCGAGAAGGGTCCATACCAGGACACTCCGGCCCTGATCTTCTTGCTGTGCGCGGCGTACATCCACACCGTGCGGCCGCCGCGGCACATGCCGGTGATGCCGATCTTCTTCGGGTTGACCCGCTTCTGGGTGCCGAGGAAGTCCACCAGCGCGTCCATGTCACCCAGCGCCTGGAAGTCGTCGAGGCTGTTGGCGAGGCCGACCACCTGCTTGATGTCGGTCATGCGCGACAGGTCGCCCCTGCGGAAGAACGGATCGAAGGTCACGCCCACGTATCCGGCGTTGGCCAGCCTGCGGCAGATGTCCTTCTGATACTCGTGCATGCCGAAGACCTCGGGCACGACGATGATCGCCGAGAGCTTGTTGGCCTTCTTTGGAGCAGCGATGTAGGCCGGCATGTTGCCATTGAACACGGGGATCCGGAGTTCGAAATCCTCCAGCCCGGTGAGTGGCGTCTTGATCGCGGTCTGCGCCATTACGGGGCCGGCGGCCAGCGCGAAGCCGGACGCTGCGGCCGAGGCCAGGAAGCCGCGGCGGCTGAATGCCACTTTCGGCAGCAGGCTCTCGAGGTGCGGGTCGTCGAATGTTGCTCGGTCGTTCATTACTTCCTCCAGTTGGGGTGTGTTGGTCGGTCTCAGCTGTGACAGCGTAAACCATTTCCGGGTCGCAAGTATTCCACAGCTGAGGCCCTCATGCTTGCCCGCGACGACAGGCAGATCAGACGAACTGCCGCAGCGTGAGCCATGCCAGCGCGCCGGCGAACAGCGCCATGGGAACGTGGATGCCCCAGCGCCGCAGAATCCTGCGGGGGCGCTCGGTTTCCGCGCGTTCAGCCGCCCTCAGGGTGGCGATGCGTGCCCATGTGCCGCGGCCCGTGCCGGGTCGCGGGCTGGCTGTCCGGGGCCGGGTGGCAGCGTCGCGGCGTCGGGCTGGAGGGCTGTGGCCGCGGCAAGCTCGCGCCGTGCCGCCTCGATCAGGGCGCGCTCCTTGTCCGAAAGGCCGGCTTTGTCTGCCATCGTCGTCTCGTTCGCCTATATCAGGATGATGTCGAATTGTTCCTGGTCGTAACCCGACTCCACCTGCAGGGACACCGGCTTGCCGATTAAGTCGCCCAGCATGGCCAGCGACTGCGACTCCTCCTCGAGGAACAGGTCCAGCACCTTCTGCGACGCCACGATACGGTACTCCCTGGCGTTGAACTGGAACTGCCGCTCCTCGCGCAGGATCTCGCGCAGCACCTCGTAACAGACCGTGCGGGCGGTCTTCAGTTCGCCGCGGCCCTCGCACATCGGGCAGGGCTCGCACAGGACATGTGACAGCGATTCGCGCGTGCGCTTGCGGGTCATCTCCACCAGGCCGAGCTGCGAGAAGCCGCTCACCGTCACCCGCGTGTGGTCGCGCGCCAGCGCAGTATTGAGTTCGGCCAGCACGGCATCACGGTGCGCTGTGTCGTGCATGTCGATGAAATCGATGATGATGATGCCGCCGAGGTTGCGCAGCCGCAACTGCCGGGCGATGACGCGCGCCGCCTCGAGATTGGTCTTGAAGATGGTGTCGTCGAAATTGCGCACGCCCACGAAGCCGCCGGTGTTGACATCCACGGTGGTCATGGCCTCGGTCTGGTCGACAATGATATAGCCGCCGGACTTCAGGTCGACGCGCCGGGCCAGCGCCTTCTCGATCTCGGGTTCGACGTTGTGCACGTCGAACAGCGGCCGCGCGCCAGTATAGTGCTCGAGCTGTTCGTACACGTTGGGCATGTACTCGCGCGCGAATTCCTGCAGATTGAGGAAGTTCTCGCGCGAATCGATGTGGATCCGCCCGGTGTCCTCGTTGATGAAGTCGCGCAGCACGCGCTGAGCGAGGGAGAGATCCTGGTAGAGCAGGGTGGGGGCGGGAACAGTGAAGGCCCGCCCGCGGATGTCGTGCCAGAGCTTCCTCAGGTAGCGGATGTCGTTGGTGAATTCGGCGTCTGTGGCGGTCTCCGCCACGGTGCGGATGATAAAGCCGCCAGTCTCGTCGGGCGGCAGCAGTTGCGCCAGCTTCTCGCGCAGTTGCTGGCGCTCGGTTTCGTCCTCGATGCGCTGCGAGATGCCGATGTGCGGGTCCTGCGGCAGGTACACCACCAGCCGTCCGGCGATCGAGATCTGCGTCGACAGCCGCGCACCCTTGGTGCCGATGGGGTCCTTGATCACCTGCACCAGCACGGGCTGGCCCTCCGACAGGATCTGCTCGATGGGCTTGGCATTGCCGTTGCCGCCCGCGGCGGCCTTGCGCTGTTCCCAGATGTCTGCCACGTGCAGGAACGCGGCGCGCTCGAGCCCGATCTCGATGAAGGCCGACTGCATGCCCGGCAGCACGCGCGCCACCTTGCCGACGTAGATGTTGCCCACCATGCCGCGGTTGTGCGCCCGCTCGATATGCACCTCCTGCGGGATGCCGGCGGCCATCACGGCCACGCGTGTTTCCTGCGGGGTGACGTTGATGAGGATGTCTTCTTTCACCACGAGTGTTCTCGAGTCCGAGGCCGCCCGCTGAAGTTGGGGGATCCGCAAGGGGGCGGAGCCCTCTTGCAGCGATCGGCCTGCGGGGTGACGTTGATGAGGATGTCCACTTTCATCGCTACAATTTCTTCCGCAGGTGCCGCAGCAGCGTGGCCGTCTCGTACAAGGGCAGCCCCATCACGCCGGAAAAGCTGCCGCGCAGCTCCGCGATGAAGGCCGCCGCGCGCCCCTGAATGCCGTAGGCACCAGCCTTGTCCATGGGTTCGCCGGTGGCGACATAGGCCGCGATCATCGCCTCGTCGAGCGCGTCGAACCGTACCACGCTTTCGCTCACCGCTGTCTCCAGGAACGCGTCGAATTGTATCGCCACCGCGGTGAGCACCCGGTGTTCGCGCCCGGAGAGCGCCGCCAGCATGGTGGCGGCCTCGGCGCGGTCGGCCGGCTTGCCGAGGATGCGATCGCCCAGGCAGACCGTGGTGTCGGCGGCCAGCACCGGCAGGCGCGGCAGGCGGCGCTCGACCAGCCTGCGCCAGCCCATCGCCGCCTTGTCACGGCTGACACGCATCACGTAATGGTCGGGCGGTTCGCCCGGGCGCGGTGTCTCGTCCACGTCCGGCGCGCGATCGTTGCCTTCACGCAGCAGGAGCATCTCGAAACCGATGCCGATCTGCGTGAGCAGCTCGCGCCGCCGCGGGCTGCGCGATGCGAGGTAGACCCAATCTCCAAGAACCTGCATGTGTCCGGCCTTCTTTGTGCGATTTCCGGGCATCCGGGACGGAGCGCGGAACGTTCCGCGAACGAGCCGGAACAGTCCCGGATCTATTCGCGGTGATAGGGATGATGCTGCATGATCGAGACCGCGCGGTAAAGCTGCTCGGCGAGCAGCACGCGCGCGAGGCCGTGCGGCAGGGTCATGTCGGAGAGGCGCATCCGCACCGCCGCGCCGGCCTTCAGGCGCGGGGCGAGCCCGTCCGGCCCGCCGATGAGAAAGGCCAGGTCGCGTCGGTCATCCAGTTTCTTCTCCAGCCAGGCGGCAAATTCGCGCGTGGTGAACTCCCGCCCCCGTTCATCGAGCACGATGCGCTCGCAGTCGGCCGGTATTGCCGCCTCGATGCGATGGGCTTCGGCCTCGGTCAACTGCGCTACCGTCTTGCCGCAGGTGCGCGGCTCCGGCCGCACTTCGACAAGCGACAGGCGCGCACTCTTCGGCATCCGCCCGGCGTATTCCGCGTAGCCGTCCTCGATCCAGCGCGGCATGCGATTGCCGACGGCAAGGATGTAGAGTTTCAGGTCTGTCCCCCGGGGTGCACGGGCAGGGTTCGCGGGGTCCCGCAGCCCTGCGCCGGCTCTCTTGACGGCCTCGCGGCAACAAAGTGGATATTCAATCCGGCATCCGCGTTGAGAGGAAGGGCGCAGCGGATGACCGCGGTGGGTGCGCTCAGGCGCCGGTGGCCGGAGCAGCCTTCTTCCGCGCCGGGCGCTCTGCCCGGTGGGGCGTGGCGGGAGCTGATTTCGCCGGTTTCGCGATGGCGGCAGACCTCGCAGGCCTCGACGTCCGTGCCGGCTTGTCGGGCGCATCTGTCGTCCTGCCATTGCGTGGCGCACGTGGCGCGCGCGGCCTGGGCTGCCCCCACAACTCCTCCAGGTTGTAGTGCGCGCGTACTGCCGGCTGCATGAGGTGCACGACGATGTCGCCGAGGTCGACCAGCACCCAGTCGCCGCCGTCCTCGCCCTCGATGCCTGACACGCGCCAGCCGGCGTCGCGCGCCCTGTCCTGCACGTTGCGTGCCAGCGCCTTCAACTGGCGCCCGGAATCGGCGCTGGCTATGATGACGCGGTCGAACATGGCGGTGACGTGGGTGACGTCGAACGCCTGGATGTCGCGGGCCTTGATGTCTTCGAGGGCTGAAACCACGGCATTCTGCAGCTTGCGTACGTCTTTCAAGCGAGAGCCCTGTCTGTGCGGGTGGGGCGTGCCGGCGGTTGGCGCTGCGCCTGTCGCATCAGTATGTGCCCGCGGTACGGTAGAGGTGGTGCGAATGAATATAGGCGAGAACATCGTTCGGAAGCAAATGCCGGGCGCTGCGCTTTTCACGGATTGCGTCGCGGATGGCGGTGGATGAAATCTCCAGTGCCGTCATCGGAAAGGGCGCGATAAGTCCGCAGGGCTGCGATTTCAGGCGTTCATCGCGCGCTCCGGTGCGGTGCTGCTGCCATAGTCCGGCGACGGCCGGCGCCAGCTGCGCCGCGTCGACGCGGTGCCCGGGCCGCTCGGCGACGGCAATGTGGGCGAACGCGAACAGGCGCTCCCAGTCGCGCCAGGTGTGCAGCGCAATGAACTGGTCACTGCCGATGATGAGCACCAGCGGTCGCGCGGGGCCGAATTCGCCCCTCAGGCGGGCGAGCGAATTGACCGTGTAGGTGGGCGCGGCCGAGTCGAGTTCCGCGGTGTCGAGTTCGCAATAGGCGTCGCCGGACAGCGCCAGCCGCAGCATGTCGAGGCGCTGGGCCGGCGTGGCCAGGGGTTCGCCACGATGGCCCGGCACGCCGGTCGGCACCCAGCGCACCGATTCGAGCGCCAGGCATTCGCGTGCTTCTTCGGCGAGGCGCAGGTGGCCGATGTGCACCGGATCGAAGCTGCCGCCGAACACGCCGATGGCGCCGGGACGGGCGCTGCTCATGAGGACGGTGCGCCCTTGCGGGACGCGGCGACTGGCAGCGCGTCGAGCGCGCGCATCTGTGGCGTGGCGAACAGGGAAGGGTCGGTCAGCCAGGCGCGCAGCAGGCCGGTCGCATCCTCACCCCAGAAAAGTTCGGCGCGCCCGGCGGCGGGCGTCTGTATGGCAAACGTCGGCACGCCGTAGATGCCCTGCATGATCGCTTCCTCACCGTTGGCGCGCAGCCGGTCCTTGACTGCGGCGGCGCCGATGAGCGCGTCCGCCTCGGCGGTTGCGAGCCCCAGCCGCCCGCACAGCAGCGCCCAGTCGTCGGCGAGCGAATGGCCTTCCTGCCAGATGAACTCGAAGATCGTCTTTACCACGGGCAGCGCAGGCCGCGTTGCCGACAGCGCGATGGCGAGCCGCAGGGCAGGAATGGGATTGAACGGATGGCCAGGCGGAAACTTCACGGTGACGCCGCGCTGGGCCGCGGTCCAGGCAATTATGCGGTAGGTCTGGCGGCGCTTCCCCGGGATCTCCACCGGGCCCTTGTGACCCCAGTGCGCAAGTAGGCCGGCAAACACGATCGGCTTAAAGTGCAGACCAGACGACTCGTCCAAACGCCAGAACAAGTCGGGGTGCGCGGCGAACTGCAGCCAGGCGTACGGGGATATGAAATCGAAATACCAGGCCGCCCGCGTTCCCGGAGGTGGCTGGATCACTTGCGGACGTGTCCGTCGCCAAAGACAACGTATTTCTGCGAGGTCAGGCCTTCCAGTCCCACCGGGCCGCGCGCGTGAAGCTTGTCGGTGGAGATGCCGATCTCGGCGCCCAGGCCATACTCGAAGCCGTCGGCAAAGCGCGTCGAGGCATTCACAATCACCGAGCTCGAATCGACCTCGCGGATGAAGCGCTCGGCATGCGCCCTGTCCTCGGTGACGATTGCATCGGTGTGCTGCGAGCCGTACCGGGCGATGTGCTCCATGGCCTCGTCCAGCCCCTTCACCACCCGCACCGACAGTACCGGCGCGAGGTATTCGGTGTACCAGTCCTCCTCGGCGGCCTTTTCCATCTGCGGCACCAGGCCGCGCGAGCGCTCGTCGCCGCGCAGCTCCACGCCCTTGTCGATGTAGATCTTGGCCAGCCGCGGCAGCACCTTCGGCGCGACGGACTCGGCCACCAGCAGCGTCTCCATGGTGTTGCAGGTGCCGTAGCGCTGCGTCTTGGCGTTGTCGGCGATCTTCACCGCCTTTTCCAGGTCGGCGCTGTCGTCGATGTAGACATGGCACACGCCGTCGAGGTGCTTGATCATCGGGATGCGCGACTCGGCCATGATGCGCTCGATCAGGCTCTTGCCGCCGCGCGGCACCACGATGTCCACGTATTCGGTCATGGTCAGCAGCTCGCCCACCGCCGCGCGATCAGGCGTCGCCACCACCTGCACCGCCCCCTCCGGCAGGCCGGCGGTGCGCAGGCCCTCGCTGACGCAGGCGGCAATCGCGACGTTCGAATGCACCGATTCCGAGCCGCCTCGCAGGATGCAGGCATTGCCCGATTTCAGGCACAGCGCCGCGGCGTCCGCCGTTACGTTGGGCCGCGATTCATAAATGATCCCCACCACGCCCAGCGGCACGCGCATGCGCCCCACCTTGATGCCCGAAGGCTGCTCGCGCACCTCCGTCACCTCGCCGATCGGGTCGGTGAGCAAAGCCACCTGCTCGAGTCCCGCGGCCATGGCTTCCACCGACTTGGCCGACAGCGTAAGGCGGTCGATGAAGGCGGCGTCCTTGCCGGCGGCGCGCGCCGAGGCGATGTCCTGCGCATTCGCCGTCATGAGCCTTGTCGCGTCGCGGCGGATCGCGGCGGCCATGACAAAGAGGGCGGCGTTCTTGGATGCGGTGCTTGCGCGCGCGAGTTCGCGCGCGGCGGCGCGCGCCTGCCGGCCCAGGGTGAGCATGTATTGTTTGACATCGCCGATGGCGGCGGGAGAGATCGCGTTCATGTTTTCAATTTTACCCCCGCGGGCCATCGAACGGGGGGTGCCGCGGCCGCCGGTAAAATGGTGACAGTATCGATAGGTAAACCATTGCCAGTTCCACGTTCGCAAGTTGAATACTGACAGAGCAATGCGGCAGAGCAGCGCCGCTGGCGGGCCTTGGGGTTAATCCTGCGACTTGCAGGGACACGCCGCCGGGCGGGTGAGGCCCTTGGGCAGACGGTTCTGCCCGTCGCCGCAGGCCGAATTCAGCTGCGCCTGCGTCAGTCCCCGGGTGTCGGTTAGGTCCACACCTTCCAGCCGTGCCAGCCCTAGGTCAGCCTGCGCAAGCAGGGTGCCTCCGAGCCTGGTCTGCGTAAGGTTGGCGCGTGCCAGATCGGTTCCCGTCATGTTCGCGCCAGAGAGGGTGGCTCCACGCAGCACGGCGCGGTGGAGGTCGGTCTTCTCCAGATTGGCACCGGAGAAATCGGCCTGGCTGAAGTTGGCGCGCGAGAATTCGGCTTTCGTCAGGTCGGCGCCGGCCAGCTTCGCACCGCTGAAATTGGCGCGGTAACCATTCGCCTGGACCAACTTGGCCCGGCTGAGATCGGCGCTGCTCAGGCGCGCATGGTCGATGCTGGCACGCGACAGGTCCGCGCCGGCGAGGTTGGCCGAGGCGAGGTCGGTGCGGCCCATGTCGGCGCCGACAAAGCGCGCGTCGCGCAACTCCCCTTTGCGCAGCACCAGGCGGCGCTTCTCGCAGCCACTCCAGTCCACGCCCACCTGCGGCGCATCGGTGCAGGCGGCAAGCGCGGGCGATGGTGCGAGCCATGCAAGCAGTCCGGCGAGCAGGCCGCAGACGGCGCGGGATGCCGCGCGCGGGAGGCGCAGCGGGAAGGTCATTCCAGTTCTCCTCGGGGGGCAAGGTTGTGCGCGTCGGCGTCCGCCCCTGGGTGCGACGGTTTGGCCATCATGGCACCGAACAGGGAGGGCGGGCAAGCCGCGGACCGCGTTTTTCGCTGCGGCCGGAGGATTCGCTGCAGGGAGGATGGGCTCCGCGGGCGGGATCGCGGCGCGGGCTGGCTTCACCCCCATCCTCGCGCCTCGGTCCGCGGGCGCGTCCCGCACCGCTGCCATCCTCCGCCGCGTGTCCTCGCGAAGGTGTCCCATCTGCCGCTCGATGGCCTCGGCCGAGTGCGGCCAGGTGCCCTCGTGGTGCGGGTAGTCATTGGCAAACATGAGGTTGTTCTCCAGGCCGCAGTGTTCGGCGAGCAACAGCGCGGAATGGTCGTCGCACACCGAGGTGGCGCCGTGGGCGCGCCAGTACTCGCTGGGCAGGGCCTTCAGCTTCGGCCGCACCCACATGTGCTGCTTGCGGTAGATCTCGTCCATGCGGCCGATCAGCCAGGGCACCCAGCCGCCGTTCGCTTCGATGGTGGCGAAACGCAGCTTCCGGAAGCGCTCGAACACCCCGGACGCGCACAAGTTGACCACCGGCTCCATGATCGGCGTTGTGGCATGCACCACCTCGTTGATCACCGCACCGCCGTCGCCGCGCGCCACGCGCGGGTCGCTGCCGGTGGCGATGTGGAAGCACATGGCGAGGCCGGCATCCTGGATTGCCGCCCACAGCGGGTCGAAGGCGGGCTGGTTGTAGTTGGGGTGCGCGGCATCGGCCGGGCCCCACGTGGGCTTGTTGGGCAGGGTGATCGCGCGGTACCCCAGCTTTGCAATGCGCTGGACTTCCGCAACGGCTCCCTTGAGGTCGCCCGTGGCAATCGCCGCCGTCGGGTGGCAGCGCTCCTTGAAAGGCAGGCAGGTCTCCCAGGCCCAGTCATTCCAGATGCGGCACTGCGCCTGCGAAAACTCCGCGTCGGTGGTGGCCCAGATCATCAGGCCGGGCCCATTGGGGAAGATCACTTCGCCGTCGATGCCGTCCAGGTCCTGGTGCGAGACGCGCTCGCTCATGATCGAGCCGCCCCCGAGCAGCAGCATCTGCGTGGAGGTTCCCGCCCGGGCGCGCAGCAGGTCTTCGCCCTCCACCTTGTCGTCGATCAGCAGGCGCGGCCGCATGCCCTCCTGCACCAGGTGCCTGCGGCCGCCGATGGTTTCCACGCGCGCGAGGCGCTCGACGTATTTCCTCTCGATGCGATCGCGGAACAGCGTTGGCGGCGGGCCGAGGTGGCTGTCGACGGAGAGGATGAAATACTTGTCCGCGGCGCCCGGCCGCGCCGAGCCGCCCCAGCCCTTCGCGCCGGGGGTTGCGAGCCGCCAGGCATTCGCGGCATCGGTCGTCGTC
>Ga0194132_10010475_pt1 | contig 12310 bp, 10 predicted proteins | sample TA2KigOf80mmetaG_FD_148612 | JGI IMG/M metagenome (GOLD analysis project Ga0194132, IMG submission 148612) | Freshwater microbial communities from Lake Tanganyika, Tanzania - TA2015054 Kigoma Offshore 80m | ecosystem: Environmental > Aquatic > Freshwater > Lake | place: Tanzania: Lake... | reverse complement strand
GCCCTCTACCGGCGCCTGATCCAGGCGGCTGGCCAGATCGCGCAGATGGCCTACGAGGGCGGTGCGGACGTCCAGCGTGTGCTCAGCCACGCCGAGACCACGCTGCTCAACCTGCGCACCGCCGAGGCCGCCGGCGATTTCCGACGCCTCCGCGACCTGCTCGACGACTTCCTCGAGTCGCCCGCCGAGGAGGAGGACGGGGAGCTCTCCGGTGCCGTCCGCACGGGCTTCATGGATCTGGACGAGCAGTTGTCCGGCGGCTACAAGCGCGGCGACCTCGTCATCCTCGCGGCGCGCCCCGGCATCGGGAAGTCCTCCCTGCTCCTCAACTTCGGGCGAAACGCGGCGATCGGCCAGCACGGCACGGTGGCGGTGTTCTCCATCGAGATGAGCGGCGAGCAACTGGCGATGCGCCTGCTCTCCTCCGAGTCCGACGTGGAGATGGCGCGGCTGCGCCTCGGGCGCCACACCGAGGCCGAAGAGCAGCAGGTGATGCGCGCCCACGGACGCCTCGCGACCGCCGGCATCTACATCGACGACTCGGCGGTGCTCACGGTGCCGGAGATCCGTGCGAAGGCCCGCCGCCTCCAGGCCGAGCACGGACTTGACCTCGTGCTGATCGACTACCTGCAATTGCTCCACGGGGGCCGCGCGGACACGCGTGCCAACGAGGTCTCGCAGATCACGCGGGCGCTGAAGGAGATGGCGCGCGAACTGAACGTGCCCGTGGTGGCCGCCGCGCAGCTGTCGCGTGCCGTCGAGAGCCGCACGCCGCATATCCCGATGCTCTCCGACCTGCGCGAGTCCGGATCGATCGAGCAGGACGCGGACATCGTGATGTTCATCTACCGCGAGGACCAGTACGTGAAGCCGGAGGACTGGCAGGCCCAGCACCCCGGCGAGCCTGGCGGCGCCCACCCGACCGGCCTTGCCCAGATCATCGTGGCGAAGCACCGCAACGGCCCCACCGGCACGATCACCACGCGCTGGGTCGCGCGCACCGCGAAGTTCCAGGACCTGCTGCTCCGGCCGGAGCCCGGTGGTGGCCGCGACCGCGGCGGCTTCGGCTTCTAGGCGGCCTCGATGACGGACGCGCGCCGGGATGCCGCGTCGGGCGATCCCTTCGAAGGCTTCCGCGCCGGCGCACGCGCCACCACGATCCCCTCGCAGTTCTTCACCGAGGTGCTGCCGGGGATCGTGAGCGTCGAGGAACTGCGCGTGACGCTGTATGCGCTGTACGCGATCACGCGGACGGGCTCGCCGCCGGTGATGCGGGCGAGCGCGATCGCAGCGGAGGAGCCGCTGGCGCGCGCCTTCGCCCACCACGGCGGCGCCGCTGCGGTGCGCGCGGGCCTTGACGCCGCGGTGGCGCGCGGGGTGCTGCGCGCGCTGGTGCTTGATGACGGCGACCTGCTCGTGGTGGTGAACACCGACGCGGGGCGGCGGCTGCTCACACGCATTGAGGCCGGGGCGGAGCCCGCGCCGGGGGGTGCCGTGATGCGGCCGTCGGAGCCGACTCCAGCGGTCTCGCGGCCTGCGCAGATGTACGAGCAGGAGATCGGACTGCTGACGCCGGCCGTGACGGCGGCGCTGGCGGAGGCGGAGGCGAAGTACCCCCCGGCCTGGATCGTCGATGCGATCCGGCTGGCGGCGGTGCGGAACGCGCGCTCGTGGCGGTATGCGGAGGCGATCCTCCACCGCTGGGAGACGGAAGGACGTGACGATGAAAGCGCTGGGGGACCTGCTGGGCGACCGGCCAACCCATTCGATGCGCTCATCCATCGAGACTGACGCGCCGGTACGGCGCGTCGAGTCTGAGCCACCGTGCATGCACTGCGGCGGGGCCCGTTTCGTGCGCGTCACCGCCGACCCGGAAGACCCGCGCTTCGGTCAGGCGGTGCCGTGCCGCTGCGTGCGCCGGGAAGACACACAGGAGCGCCGCGACCGCCTCACCCGCTACTCCCGCCTGGGGGCGCTGCGGCGGCTCACGTTCGAGACGCTGCTGCGCTCCGGCCGTTCGAGCGACCCGCGCGCCCAGCGCGCCTACGCCGAGGCGGTCGCCATCGCGGAGCGGTACGCGCGCGAGCCGGAAGGCTGGCTGGTGCTCTCGGGCGTGCACGGTAGCGGGAAGACGCACATCGCGGCCGCGATCGCGAATGCGGTGATCGAACGTGGCGACCCGGCCCTTTTTGTCACCGTCGCCGATCTGCTCGACCATCTACGTTCGGCGTATGCCGACGACGCGGAGATCGAGTACGACGCGCTCTTCGAGCAGGTGCGCACCGCGCCGCTGTTGATCCTCGATGACCTCGACGCCTACGCGGAGACGGCGTGGGCACGGGAGAAGTTCTTCCAGCTGGTGTCGCACCGCTTCAACGCGGCGCTGCCCACGGTGTTCACGGCGGTGCGCCAGCCGGCCGATCTGGACGCGCGGCTTGCCGTGCGGCTGACCGACCCGGCCCTCGCACAGGTGGTGGAACTGGGCGGGGAGGCACAGCCGGCCTACGTCCAGGTGGGCGCGATGACGCGCGAGCGGCTGGCGGCGTTCACCTTCGACAATTTCATCCCGGACGGTGTGGGCCTGACCGGGCCGGACCGGAAGAGCCTGGAAGGCGCCTACCGCCGCGCCGTGACGTGGTCGCGCGACCCGAAGGGCTGGTTCGTGCTGCTCGGGAAGAACGGCAGTGGGAAGACGCACCTCGCCGCCGCGATCGCGAACGAACGGCTGGCGAAGGGGGACCGCGTCGCGTTCGCGAACGTGCCGGACCTGCTCGACGAGTTGCGTGCGGCGTACGCGCCGGACGCGCGGCGCCGGTACGACGACATCTTCCGCACGCTCGCGGAGATGCCCGTATTGATCCTCGACGACCTGGGTGCGCAGAAGTCGAGCCCGTGGGCGGAGGAGAAGCTGTACCAGCTGCTGAACCACCGGCACCTGGCGCGCGCGCTGACGGTGATCACCTCGAACGTCCACCCGAAGGACATGGAGCCGCGCATCGCCTCCCGGATCGGCGACCGCGACGTCTCCGAAATGTCCGAGATCACCGCGCCGGACTTCCGCCTGATGAACCACGGGGGCAAGAAGTAGCGAGGTTCGCTAGCGGACGAGCCCCTGTCGCACGAGCCACGCGGTGGTGTATGCCGCGCTGTGGTGCAGCGCTCCGGCCGGGGGGAGCGAGGCGCGGTCGAACCATTCGATCTCGGTGAACTCCGGACGGTGGCTCGCCGCGGCATCGCCGTCGACGGCCGGGCCGGCGTAGACGATCTCGAAGTGGTCGCCGTCCCAGAACACGCCGGCGAGCCGCTCCGCGACGGCGCGCACGCCGGTCTCCTCGAACAGCTCGCGCATCGCAGTCTCCTCCGGCGCCTCGCCGGGCTCGGCGTGGCCTGATGGCCCGGCCCACCGGCCTGCTCCGGTCACGTCCGGCCGCCGCCGTCCGAGCAGCACCCGGCCGTCCCGCAGCGCGAGCAGCCCGGCGGTGGCACGCGGGTTCTCGTAGTGCCATGAGGCGCAGCGTGCGCACTGCCAGACGCCGACGGCGCTCGCGACCAGTGGACCACCACAGTGCGGGCAGAACCGTGGCCGTGGTTGAGGCGCCCGCCCGCTCGGGATCTCCGCGGTCGCCACATCGGGCGCGTCGTCGGGGAAGCGATGTGGGTCCGCCGAGCGCGCGACGAGCCCGCGCAGCAGCGCCTCCGTGGTCGGGAACGCGAGGGCGGCCCATGGCACCTCGTCCGGCGCGCACCAGCGCACCTCGGCGACCTCGTGCGCGGGTCGGGGCTCATCCTCCGTGACCGCGAGGAACGAGAGCAGCACATGCCCGCGTCCGTCCGGGGTCGAGAGGTGCCGGGGAGGCGCGACCAGTCCGAGGATGCGCACGTTGACGCCCGTCTCTTCCGAGGCCTCGCGGGCGGCTGCCGCCGGCGGCGTCTCGCCGAGGCCGATGAACCCGCCGGGCACCGTCCATGTGCCGGGGCTGCGCTCGACGTCCCCGCGCCGGATCAGCAGGATGCGCCCGTCGCGCACGATCACCGCCTCGGCGACGGGGAGCGGGTTGCGCCAGCGTGTCGTCCCGCATGCCTCGCAGCGGCGGTGGCCGAGGAAGCGTTCGACCAGCCGGGGCGAGCCGCAGACGGTGCAGTACGGGGCGTCATCAGCGGCGTCTGTGGGGAGGGAGGTCACGGGTCTGGTTACGACGCAGCCGGCTTGGGCTGGACGCCTTCCTGCCACTGGGCGCCGTCCGGCCCCCACTCCTTCTTCCACACCGGCACGGTCTCCTTCACGCGGTCGACCGCGCGCAGCGCCGCCTCGAACGCGTCCTGCCGGTGTGCGGCCGAGACCACGACCAGCAGCGAGGTCTCACCGACCTCCAGCATCCCGACGCGGTGGTGGATCCCGATGTCGTGGACCTCACGGTCCGCATAGGCGGCCAGCGTCTCGCGGGCGACGGCCTCAAGCTGGCGTGCCGCCATCTCCTCGTAGGCTTCGTATTGCAGACGGAGCACGGCGTGGCCCTCATGGTGATCGCGCACGACGCCCTCGAAGAGCACGCAGGCGCCGGAGGCCGGCGTGATGACGGCGTCCCGCAGGCCGCGCGGGTCGAGGACGGCGTGCGTCACGAGGAACCTCGGGGTCTCCCCCGCGCCGCCGGAGATCGGGGGGATCAGGGCGACGGTGTCGCCGTCGTGGAGCGCGGTCCCCGGCTCGAGGATGTACTCCTCGTTCACGGCGATCGCCACGCCGCTCAGGTACGGCCCGAGTTTCGGATGAGCCTCGCCGAGACGGGCGCGCAGCGTCTCCACGGTGACGTCGGGCGTCGCGAACTCCTCGACGAGCGCGTCGCTGCCGATGACCTCACGCAGGCCGGCGAAGAGACGGACGGTGACGTGCAAGAGGCCTCCGGAGTGACCGCGACGGTGCCCAGTATAGACGCGGCGGCCGCCGCCCTCGGCTAGTCGAGTTCGCGTAGGGGGCGCTGGCCGAGCGTGACCAGCGTGCTGGCGCCAATGATCACGAGGGCGGCGATCGTGTAGGTGCGTTCGATGCCGGCGGCCGCGGCGATCAGGCCGACCAGGAGGCCGGTCACCTGCATCAGGCCGCCGCCGAGCAGCAGCAGGCCGGTCACGCGCCCGAGGACGCGGTTGGGGACCATAGCCTGGACGATCCCGACGCCCACCGTGTTCATCACCATGAACGTCACCCCGGCCAGCGCGTTGAACGCGAACGCGATCGGGAGCGCACGGGACAGCGAGAATCCCAGGACCGCCGCACCCAGCCCGGTGCACGCGCCGAGGAACAGCCACCCGCGGTGCCGCAGGCTGGGCCGCGTCATGAGGAACGTCGTCGAGATCACGGAGCCGATCCCCCAGAAAAGCGCAAGCGTGCCCCAGCCACTGGCGCCGAGATGGAGGATGTCCTTGACCCACGAGCCGATCAGGATGCCCATCACCGAGAGCCCCGCCGCCGTCGAGAGCCAGGTCAGCAGGACGGTCCAGCGCACCGCTGGTTGCTCCGCGAGCACCGCGAGGCCGCCGCGGAGGTTCTCCCAGACCGACTCGCGGTGGGCGTCCGGATCGGCCGCCGCGCCGGCGCTCCTCATCGGCAGCGCGCAGAGCAGGATGGCGGCCGGTCCGACGGCGGAGATCAGGTAGGTGGCGCCCACGCCGAGATGCTCCAGCGACCAGCCGGAAAACGGTGCGGCGATCAGCAACGCCGCCGACACGATCATGAAGAACAGCGAGAGCGCGCTCGAGAGCAGTGACTCCGGTACGACGTCCCGGAGCATCGAGGTGCGCGTGGGGCCGTCCTGGCCCTGCACCAGGCCGAACGTGGCGAAGAGCCCGATCATCAGCGGAAGCAGCCAGCCCTCACCGTCGCGCACCGCGGGGACGAGCAGCAGGATCCCGATCGCGACCGTCATCGCGAGCGAGACGAACTGGCTCACGATCATGACGCGCCGGCGCGGGAAGCGGTCGGCGAACGTGCCCCCGAACAGGACATACGCGAGGAACGCACACCCGCGGCTCGCGCCGAGCGCCCCGAGGTAGATCACAGCCTTGCCGTCCGGTGCGGCGGTGGTCACGTACCAGCCCTGGGTGAAGAAGAGCAGCGGCTGCGTGAGCCCGACGGCCAGCTGGGTGCCCAGGAGCAGCCGATACTCGCGCAGGCGCAGCGCCTGACGAAGAGGTGAGCCGGTCGTCGCGATGGCGGCCACGGCGCCCACATCTTTCTGGCATACAGTCTTCTGGCATGCTGCTCGGTACGGCTGGGGTGATGAGGCTAACGCCTCGGAGGCGATGAATGTTGCCCGCGCGTCACGCTCGTGTCTCGCGCCGCCCGGTGCACCGGCTGGTGGCGTAGGCGGCGGAGTTCCTGCTGCCCCAGCGCTGCCTCGTGTGCGGCCGCTTCGGTGCCGCGCTGCATCCGGGCTGCGTCGCACGGCTGCCCGCTGCCGAGCCGCCGCGCTGCCTCCGCTGCTGGCGTCCAGGCCCCGGGACGTGGTGCGAGCGCTGCGCGGTGGGTGCTCCGGATGCCCCCGCATTCGACGGGCTGCGGACGCCGTTCACGTTCAGCGGGGACGCTCGCCGGGCCGTCCTGGAGGCGAAGTTCCGCGGAGTCACGGCGTTGCTCCCGCCGCTCGCCCGCTCCGCCGCCGCAGTGGTTCCGGCGGCTTGGACGGTCGAGGTGGTCGTCCCGATCCCGCTCGCGCATGGGCGGCACCGCGCCCGCGGCTATAACCAGGCGGAGATCGCTGCCCGCGAGGTTGCGCGCCGCCTCGGCGTCCCGCTGGACGCGGGCCGGCTCCGGCGCACCCGTGAGACGCGGCCGCAGGCGGGCCTGGTCGCGGATGCGCGTGCGACGAATCTGCAGGGTGCGTTCGCGGTGCCGGTGGCAGATTCACCGCTTCCGTCGGGCGTACTGCTGGTCGACGATGTCACCACCACCGGGGCGACGTTCGAGGCGGCGGCGCGGGCGCTGCGCGCGGTGGGAATCCGCCACGTCTACGCGCTCGCGTTAACGCGCGAGGATTAGCGCACGTCGGAGTGGCGAGCCTACACTGAACACACCCGCGAGGGGCGGGTGAGGCTTTCCAGCGTGATCATTACCGTGACCCTGAACCCTGCCATCGACGAGACGGTCGAGCTCGACCATTTCGTCGAAGGCGACACAAACCGTGTCGCCCTGATCCGCCGTGACATCGGCGGGAAGGGGATCAACGTTGCCCGCGTCCTGAAGGAACTCGGCTACGAGCCGCTCGCGATGGGGTTCGCCCCGGGCGACCTCGGCCGCATGATCGAGGACACGCTGCGCGACGAGAATATCGGCGTGGACTTCACGTTCCTTGATGGCGTGACGCGCACCAACATCACGATCCTCGACCGTTCGAAACATCGCCACACGGTGTTGTCCGCGGCGGGCCCATACGCGCACCCTGACGACATCGAAGAGATGATCGCGAATGTCCGCCGGCGGCTCCGTCCCGATACCTGGTTGGTGCTCGCAGGTTCGCTGCCGCCCCCATGCACGGGCGATGTATATGCGCGATTGGTACAGCAAGCGGAACGCGCGGGGGCGCTCACGGCGCTCGACGCCGACGGCGTCGTGATCCGGCAGGTCCTCGAATACGGTGCGCGTCCCACCGTGATCAAGGTCAACCACCACGAGCTCCAGCGCGTCCACGGCGACCCGACCGACACGGAAGACGAGGTCTTTGAAGCCGCCGAGACGATCCGGCATCTGGGAGTGGCGGCGGTGGTGGTCACGCGCGGGACACTGGGCTCCGTCGCGCTAACACCGGAGGCGGACTACCGGATCAGCGCGCCGGATGTGGAGGTCGTATCCGCCGTCGGCGCTGGTGACGCGTTCCTGGCCGCGATGCTCCTGAGCCTGCGCCGGGACGAGGGCTGGGAGCGTGCGCTCCGTCGAGGGGCGGCGGCCAGTGTAGCGTGCTGCTTGATGCCCGGCAGCGCCGAGTGCCGTGTGCAGGACGTGCAGCGACTCGCGGACGAAGTCGTCGTCAAGCTCGTTGCCCGGCACGCGTCCGTCGGCTGACCGGCCGCGCACGGTGCCTCTCGACCTCGCGATCCTGCTCGGTGGGATGGACGGCGGCCCACTGGAGCGGTGGATGCGTTCCGCGCTCGAGGCCTGTGCGCTGGACAGCGCGGAGGCCGCGCTCGCCAGCGGCGCATATGACCGTGTGTTCCTCCTTGCCGACCGTGCTCCGACGATCGCTGCGCCCGCGGGCGTCGTCGTCGAGACCGACGCCGAGGTTGGCGTGGCGCCGTTCCACTATGGAGTGCGTCTGGCCGGTTGGGTGCACCGCCATGGTGTCGAACGGTTGGCGACGGCGGGCGCGGGGAGTGCACCGCTGCTGGGGGCCGCGGACTGGCGAGCGCTGGCGGATGCCCTAGGCGATGCGCCAGGTGACCGCTGCGCCACAAACAACCGGTTCTCGGCGGACATCTATGCGCTGTCGCCCGCCGCTCTGTTCGCACGGCTCGACCCGCCCCCGGCGACTGACAACGCGGTCCCGCGGCGCCTCTGGGAGCAACACCATGTCGAGCTGGTCGAGTTGCCACGGACGCAGACGACTCAGTTCAACCTCGACACCCCGAACGACCTCGCGGCGCTTGCGCTGTCCGGGCGGGGCGGACCCCGGTTGCAGGCGGTCTTGCGGGGTGGTGGGCCGCATCTGGACACGGCGCGGCTTGAACGGGCCGCCGTCTGCTTCACTGACCGGGCGGCGGAGGTGCTGGTGGCGGGCCGGGTCTCTTCCGCGACGTGGAACTACCTTGAGCGCGAGTCCGCCTGCCGGATCCGGCTGCTCGCCGAGGAGCGCGGCATGCAGTCGGCGGGGACCGACGCGGACGGCACCGCGCGCTCGATCCTCGGCGCGCTGATCGCGGAGTCCGGCCCGGCTCGCGTGTTCGGCACGCTGCTCCCGGAGTGGTGCGACGCCGCCTTCATCGACATCCGTCCCGCGTTGGTCCACCTTGGCATCCGTCCGTCACGGGCCGACCGTTTCGCCGCTGACGCGGGCCTGCCGGGGTCGATTGAGGATGTCCGGCTGCGCGCGCTGGTGGTGGCAACCATGGCCTCGCCGGTGCCCGTTGTGCTAGGGGGGCACTCGCTCGTCGGTGGGGTCCTGCCGCTTGTGAACCAGTGGGCGTGGGACGCGAAGGATGCCCGAGAGGGGCGCACCCGGCCGTAGCCGAGCCTGCCCCGGCAGGATGCCGCTGGCGGCGGCGCGCGGTATCGTCGGGCCTCCGCAGGGCAAGGCCGAGGAGGACGTGATGGGCGCACTGGAACAGGTCGACCCGGAGGTCGCCGCCGCGATCCGCCACGAGGAAGGCCGGCAGCAGGCCGTGCTGGAGATGATCCCCTCGGAGAACTACACGAGCGCCGCGGTCATGGAGGCGGTCGGCTCCGTCCTCACCAACAAGTACGCCGAGGGTTACCCGGGCGCTCGCTACTACCACGGCAACCGCTTCGTCGACGACGTGGAGAACCTCGCGCGCGACCGCGCGAAGGCGCTGTTCGGCTTCGACCATGCCAACGTGCAGCCGCACTCCGGCACGCAAGCGAACATGGCGGTCTACCTCGGCCTGCTGAAGCCCGGGGACACCGTGATGGGGCTGAAGCTGGACGCGGGCGGCCACCTCACGCACGGCTCGCCGGTCAACGCGAGCGGCCTGCTCTACCACTTCGTCTCGTACGGCGTGGACCGCGAGACGCACCTCGTCGACTACGACGACATGCTGGCCGTCGCGAAGGAGCACCGCCCGAAGATCATCGTGGTGGGGGCCACGGCGTATCCGCGCCTGTGGGACTTCCCGCGCGCGCGCGCGATCGCGGACGATGTGGGCGCCGTGCTGATGGCGGACATGGCCCATCTGGCAGGGCTGATCGTCGGCGGCGCGCACCCGAGCCCGGTGGGGATCGCGCCGATCATGACCACCTCCACGCACAAGACGCTGCGCGGCCCGCGCGGCGGGATGGTGCTGTGCGACCGACCCTACCGGCAGCGGATCGACCGCGGCGTGTTCCCGGGCTCGCAGGGCGGCCCGATGATGCATGTGATCGCCGGGAAGGCCGTCATGCTGAAGGAGGCGGCGACCCCGGAGTTCCGCCGGCACGCGAACCAGGTGGTCGCGAACGCGAAGGCGCTGGCCGCCGCGCTGACGGACGCGGGCATCGTGCTGATCTCGGGTGGCACGGACAACCACCTGGTGCTCGTGGACGTCCGGCCGCTCGGCCTGAACGGCGTCCAGGCGGCCGATGCGCTGGAGGCAGCGGGGATCGTCGTGAACTCGAACCCCATCCCGTTCGACACGCTGCCCCCACGCGAGGGTGGCGGGGTCCGCTTCGGCACCCCCGCTATCACCTCGCGCGGGATGGGCGAGGCGGAGATGCGCGTGATCGGCCAGGGCATGGCCCGCATCCTCCAGGCCCCGGCGGACGAAGGGGTCCGGGACCAGGTGGCGAAGACCGTCCGCGAGCTGACGGCTCGCTTCCCGGCCCCCGGAGTGCCGCTTGTCTAGACGGAATCCCGGTCAACACGACGCCTCCGGGACACCGTCCTACGGCGCACGGATGCTGGCCTGACCTCTCGGAAACCGTTATCATCCCCAACCGCGCCGGTGCTCGTCCGGCTGACCGCGGCTTGAGTGCCGAGGCCGCGCAGGAGGGGATGGACATGGACTGGAACGACACGCCGGAGCAGGCCGCTTTCCGCCAGGAGGTCGCCGACTTCATCAAGGCGAAGATGCCGAAGCGTTACCAGATGGACGCGGAGGGCTTCTCCCCGGGCCACGACTACTTTAGCGACCGGAAAAGTGGCGACGCCGCGGCGACCACGGCGGCCAAAGAGTGGGCGGACGCCCTGGGGTCCAAGGGCTGGATCGCACCGCAGTGGCCGAAGGAATACGGCGGGGCGGGACTGACCCCGTTCGAGCAGTTCATCTACAACATGGAGATGACGAAGGCTGGCGCCATGGGCATCGGCGGCTCCGGTGTCGGGATGCTCGGGCCGATGCTCATGGTGCATGGCACTGAGGAGCAGAAGAAGGATCACATCTCCAAAATCCTGTCCGGAGAGGTCGTCTGGGCGCAGGGGTATTCGGAGCCTGGCTCCGGCTCCGACCTCGCCTCGTTGCAGACGCGTGCCGTCCGCGACGGTGACGAGTACGTGGTGAACGGCCAGAAGATCTGGACGTCCGGCGCGCACCACGCGGACTGGCTGTTCGTCCTGGTCCGCACGGACCCGGACGCGCCGAAGCACCGCGGGATCTCGTTCGTCCTTACGCCGAAGTCCGCGCCTGGCATTTCCGTCCGCCCGCTGGTCAACATGGCATGGGAGCACCACTTCAACGAGACGTTCTTCGAGGACGTGCGCATCCCGGTCGCCAACCGCGTTGGCGAGGAGAACCGCGGCTGGTACGTCGGCATGACCCTGCTCGACTACGAGCGCTCCAACATTACGGGCGCCGTGGCCGCGCGGAAGACGATCGATCGGATGATCGACTACGCCAAGGGCGCCGGGAAGTCGCGCTCAAGGCTCGCCGCGCAGCCGAGCATCCGGCTGGACATCGCCGACCGGTACATCGAGAGCGAAGTGCTGTTCAACTTCTCGTTCCGGATCATCTCGATGCAGCACCGGGGCCTGATCCCGAACTACGAGGCCTCCACCTCCAAGCTCTACAACTCGGAGCTGGTGCAGCGCCTCGCGAACACGGGCGTCAAAACGTTCGGGCTGTACTCGAACATCTGGGATGAGCAGAGCCCGCACGCTGCGTTCCGCGCCTCGCTCACGCATACGTACGTCTCTTCCGTCTCGGCGACCATTGCCGCGGGCACGTCTGAGATCCAGCGCAACATTATCGCCACCCGGGGCCTCGGCCTGCCGCGCGGTTAGTCCCGGCCTCCGGGCCACACGAGATCACGGGAAGGCCGCCCGATCGGGCGGCCTTCCCGTGTGAGATCGGCGCGAGTTCTGCTGCTCGCCCGTCGACCGGCACCGGTGAGAGCGGGCAGCGACCGCATCCACCGCGCTTGCACCACAGCTCCTGCATCCGGAGCAGGCCGTGTGCCGTCAGCGCGTCCTCTGGCGTGATCCCGACCAGGCTGGCCAGCGCCCGCGTGCGTCCATAGGGCGCAGGTGCTGGCCACGCCTCGATCAGCGCATGCGCGGCGTGCGCGAGGGCGAGGTCGTCGTATGCAGCGGCCAGCGCGACCACGAGGGGCAGCATCGCGTTCCAGCCGACCTCGCGCGCGCGCCGCTCGCCTAGGCCGGCGCGCCGCACCGGGGCG
>Ga0194132_10010474_pt1 | contig 12310 bp, 14 predicted proteins | sample TA2KigOf80mmetaG_FD_148612 | JGI IMG/M metagenome (GOLD analysis project Ga0194132, IMG submission 148612) | Freshwater microbial communities from Lake Tanganyika, Tanzania - TA2015054 Kigoma Offshore 80m | ecosystem: Environmental > Aquatic > Freshwater > Lake | place: Tanzania: Lake... | reverse complement strand
CACGCTGCCAATTCATGATGGCTTTCCCACCAGCCATTGAACGCAATCTTCCAGAGTGCCATCGTGTGTCCGCTCCTGGTTTCGAGCAAACGCCCGATCTCGCCTCTCATTGTAAACAATCTCACGATCATCCATTCGGTAGATGGTGAATTCTCCCCAGGTGTGGACTGCGAAATTCCGTAACAGAGCTTGAGTCTCAGGCTTCATTCGTCATTCTCCATAGAGATGGATCGCTGTCAAGCGCGTTTGCGCTCCTACGCACGTAGCTTCGACACCTGCTACGTGGTTGACTTGCAGCTTTATTGCTGCCGGGGCTGTAACTACTTGTACGATCCACAACCTCCCTACTGTGAGATAATCCGTAGACCCGGTGTACAGAGAACATTTCACAATGTCAACCTCTTGTACCCCGTCCACATCGAGCGCGCCGTCTAGTTCGGTGCGTGAAGCAGCGATTGTAGACCAGAGAGTGAAGTCTCCTTGAATCGCCCATCGTCCAGGAAGATCAAGATCGACCGAGCCTGTAACGTCTACAGTCGCACCGACTCCAATGCCGACATTCCCCAACTGAGCCGCTTGCAGAAACTTGTTGCGAGTCGTGTGCTCTTGATTCTCAAGGTCACGAATACGCTGCATAATCGCGTGGACTACTTCCAAGTTCATGAACCTGCCTCCCCGACCTGTGTCAGTTCAATGTCGATTCGCTCGGCGTTCTCAGCATCGATGTTCAAGTAGACTCGATTGATTCGACGCTGGAAACTACGCCCCAGGAATTGAACGAGTAGAGTGTCCGTGAAGTGGTATTCCTCTCCATATCGGAAGGTAGGAACCTGCACCACTTTGCACGAGAAATCTTCCTCAGCGATGGAACCTTTCAGATACCCATCAGCTTTGGTTTGCATCTCGGACAGCGTGGCTTCCTTGGCGTGTACGTCTGTCAGCGATTCAATGTCATTCCAGGGGCTATCCAGAGAGGAAGAATGTTCCACAGTCAGAGTGCGTCGAGCAGTTCCCTCACCATCTCCAAGCACAGTTACAACCGTGCTCTCATCAGCTCGCTGGATACTGTACACCGGCATTGCGATGTTTCCATACGTAGTCGAGAAGACTAAGTCCAGTTCCTCAGACTCGTAAACCTCGAACAGGAACTGATTGACCGCGCTACCAGTCTGCACAACTCGAAAGATGAGTCCACTCCCCAATGCTACATCACGAATAGCATCGAGCAGGTTTATCCATACCTTCTCACCAGTCCAGGTAGTACCGCGTGCATTGTCCGGCGCTAATGTGAGGTTGTATGTGACCCCATCACGTTTTCGCGTAGCAGCTGATGCACCTGGACCGGCGTTCTCATTCACGTATTCCAGGATCACGGTTTCACCCGGACCTGATTTCAACGTGTACGCCGACACAGATGGGTACAGAATGCTCCTGCGGTGAATGAGATCGAGCAATCCTCGACAGTAGAGAGTTACCAGACGACGCCCGCCTTCTGTAAACTCATCCTGGAATGTACGCAGAAATCCAACAGCTTCCTTGTACCATTCCAACCCATCCAGCCTGCGGTAAATCTCGACAATCGAATCTACTACAGGGGTACTCGTCAGGGCTGGAACACGCAGGATGATCTCGTCTACATCGTTGATCTTATGCGTGATCTCAATTCCTCGGATATCGGAAAGGATGTGCGTTCTCGTCCCTGATGGAGAGTAAACGAACACTTGGTATATCGTAGCCATGATCCCTCTCCCACTTGACTAAATGTGCTGTAGCATCGAGGTCGTGGTCTTTCGTTAGACGCACATACCCATCGAGTGCCTCGATCCATTTCGCGGCGGTTAGTAAGTAAGGTCGTCGCGATGTAGGTGTCTGCTCATACACCACCTTTCCTAATGCCAGGCTCAACGCACCGCTCAATCGGATGGTATCTAGCTTGTACTTATCCAACCATCCTGCCGTGGAGAATGGTTCCAGGATTATCGAGTCGAACCGACGAGCGAAGTCTAGCACAGCGTGGAAATTCCGCAACACTCCGATGGCCAGACAGTCCCCTTGCTCCCCCGCCCGGAAGGCGATTCCAGATGTGCCCGCCCCCGGATCGATGGCTACAACGGTTTCATACTTCCCCACGTATACCCCCATTTTATTTCGGCCGGAATTCCCGGCAGTCCTGGCAATCGAGGACGGCTCATTTCTTCCGCTACGATTGCAGCGACTTTGTCTCGATGTTCCACCGGCGTGTCTACGAGCACCGCATCGTGAATGTCTAGAATGGGGTGAGCGTCGAGCGGCGCTAGACGTGGAGCCATCGCAATGATGGCGCTCATTACGAAGTCGTGTGACGTGGATTGGATCGGCATGTTTACCATTTCATTTCTAATCCCCTCATCGAGCACGATGTGATAACGCCGCTTCCTACCGAACAGTGTTTGCACTTCACCAGTCTGGCGCGCGCTGTTCCACCAGTCGGCAGCCCATTTTACGAACGTCTTGTTACGAAGCTTCCATCGAGTCAGCCATCGCATAGCCTCAGGCTGAGACACACTCGTTTGTTCTGACAGTTTAGCCGCGCCAATCCCATACAGAATACCGAACGTCGTGCGCTTGGCATTGGAGCGCATCGCACTAGTCACCTGATTCCTCGGCACTTTGAACGCGTCCATTGCGATGACGGTGTGATAGTCATCAGCTAGATCGGCTCGAATCTGTGCGTCCTGGGAGTACATCCATGCCGTCCAGATTTCCGCTCGTTCCAGATCGCACTCGATGATACACCGATTGCTATCAGGGGCGTATCCGAAGATGTGGCGCATCATCGGCAGCCATTTCGATTCGTCTGAATACGCCCGAGGAATGGTCTGCATCGCCGGACTCGTGTATGTGAGCCGCCCCGTTTCTGTGCCAGTTAAGAACGGGGTAGGATGTACCCGTCCGGTCTTGAACACCGTATGATGCATGATCCCTTCGACGTAAGTCGAGCGGATGTGCGATACCTGACGGTATTCCTCTAGATCGTGCAGAATGCCCGTCGTATCAGACTCGTGTAGCTTCTTGAGGATATCCTTGCCAGTCCCACGGGGCTTCTTGGGATCGACCCCTTCTGGTAGGTCCATATCGTCATACAGCAAGCGAGCCATCTGTTGCGGGCTACGAAACGTGGTCGGAACCTGGAAGCCCAATCGACCGATCTTGTCTTTCAGGACAGTGCTCAGCCGATCTTCTTCCGGTCCGATGAGATTAGCGATTCGGATCAGCTCATCATAGTTGATCGGAATCCCTCGGTGTTGCATCGCGGCGTACACAGGAGCCGCCTGCATCAACAGCTCATACGCCCGCTCAACCCCGTCAGCTTTCACCTGAGGAAGTAACAGGTTTGCAATCCGAGCCGTATTCACCGCGTCCCGGGCGTTGTACTCGAAGGTCGCTTCGTTCTGTTGCAGGTGGCGACGATCAACATTCTTCTCGTAGAAACCCGCTCCCAGGTAGTGCCGAGACAGACGTTTCAGATCGTGTCTGCGTCTGTACTCATCGAGCACATAGTGCATAAGAACGGTATCGTGGCACAAGTTGATCTTCTGATTCGCCAGATGCTCCAACACTTGCACGTCGAACACGCCGTAAGAACATGTCCACTGAATATCTTTAGGAAGCGTTAGCTGTGTCAATAAATCGCCAGTCACGACGAGAGTTTTGTCCCCGTCACTAATGGCGTAAGACAGCAGACGATCTCGGAGAGGATCGATGTAGTCCACATCCAGGTTAGTGGTTTCTACATCTATTGCTACTGGTTTATCCCTCGGGAGTTTTGCGAGGAAACGCTCCGCTTCTTGTACCCCCTGTGTTGTGACGTGTGGTGGCATATGCGGTGGCCACGAGGAGTCAAGAATTCTGGAGATACAAGCTAGATCGTGAACGATTGTGTTTAATTGTGATGCGTTGTAGTGATGTAAAATAGCAGCGATGTTGTAAGTACAGAGAACGTAGCACCCGTACTCATCCGACCACAGCGGAGAGCTGAGTGGATTGTGTACGTTAGGAAGCAGAGCTTTCCATACGTCTACGCCCATTGCGATGATGAGCTTTGGATTTACGGCTTCAATGAATCTACGCGTATGCGCGATACAGAAGCTCGTGTTGCTATCACAGTATAGATTAGTTCGGAAAGTCTTTTCCATAGACCAGCCGGTAGCTTCTAGCACAGAGGCTAGAAGCTCACCCGACTGTCCGACGAATGGCTTACCTACTCGTCGTTCTTGCGCTCCGGGACGTAAGCCGATGATCATGACTTTTGAGTCAAGTTCACCGGCGAATAACGGATTACAGCTTGCGGTCAAGGTACAATGCAACCAGGACATACCAGCCCGGTGTATACCAAGGTAATCCGTATGCCATTGTTATGATGAGACTCGCGTAGAACATTGTGCAGACGACGCAATTGAAAGGGGACCATGTACTACTTAGACTGTCTCGCAGCTTCCTCAATACGTCCTGCGGTCCGTCGAGGGTCACTATGGTCCAACAAATCCCGAATGTAGCCATTGGAACCATTAACCAGGTCTGCAATAAGGTCAGAATACTTGATAGCTCCACGACGCTTTAACTCCTCAATGACTAGCGAGCGAATCCACACGAACAGCTCAACCTCATCTTCCTCGGCAGCGCGTTGCATTGCCTTGGCGATGGCTGGCTCTATGTAGAGCGTCAACGCATCCTTACGTCTTGGCACGTTCTCTGATCCTCCAAACTTTTCCCGTCATTTCCTGTCTGACGGAGATATCGAAAACAGTCTGCAACGCTTCCATCATCGTATGCAGCTTCACGGCTAGTGAAGTGCTGCTACGATACTTGCGTTGCAACTGCTGCGGGTCGGTAGACTTGCTTAGCATTTCCGATAGCAGAGCTGATGTTGAGACATAGGTGTCTTTGTTCTTCTTGGCAACAGCAGCTAATGCATCCATCAACAGTGGTTCTTCGTTCATAATGGCTGATCGTTGTGCCATTCTTAATCGTGCTATTGCTGCGTCGAATGCGCTCTCATATCCCAGAGCACGCGCGCACCACAGACCGATATACGCATAGTCCTGTATGCGAAATATGGGAACTTCGTCGGCCCGAGGCTTAGGCGTTCTCAAAATCTTCTGTAGGTCTTTGACAATTCCACCCCACAATCGAGGTCGCATTGCCAACACAGGGGGGATAATGAGGGAATCCGGCCGGAACGGGCGCTGTGCGTCAAACCGTGTAGTGGTAAACATCAGCAGGCGGTCCACTACATCTTCTCGCAAGAACTTCGGTTGATGGGCTGTCACTCCAAACATTGCACTCATACGAACGACGGTTGTATCGGTGTCCGTATAAAGTGTCCGTCGAGAGATTTCAGTCTCCCCGGCGCTATGCGATAGACGCTCGGCGAACCACGAGATGTATGTATCAACACCATCTAACACGTAGAACGGATCGCTCGATGCCTGTGCGATAAAATCTTCTTCTCTGCCGATGACTCCAAGACGTTTCTTAGAGCCGTACAGCAGTGCGTAGATTTTACGCATCGTGGTAGTCTTGCCCGAACCCTGCGCTCCAAAGAACGCAAGAACCGGGCGCGAATGAGCTTCCGATCTCAGAATGAAGAACAGCAACCAGGTCTTTAGTAATACACGCGCATCCTCCGTTGTGATGTTCGAGAGGTTTTCGAGAGTAAACAGTCGTTCGGCCCAATCCTCGATAGGATCAGCGGTGTTGATCAAGAACGGCTCCAATGAGGTAGGTGGTTGAAAGATCAGATTGTTGTAGCCGTTGTCGATCATTGTCACATCGTTCGCACCCACTCGATAGATTTCCTTGAAGCCCGTGTGAATGTACACCAGCTCCGAATTCTTATCGTAGTGAGTGATCTGCGAGCGCTGTGCTACGGCGGGTAAAGTGTTGATGTGTGTCAGTAGCTCGAACTTGACGTGACGATGCATCACGTCTACGGGATTCAATCCGTACTGAGCACATAGGAATACACCTAACGATTCGCTCAGCGCGGATACCCGTATGATGCGTCCGCCGTTCTGTAGATACCAGCCTTCACCTGTTGTCGTGTGATAGAACGCGCCATTCTCGGTCATATCGTTGAGGATCAACTCTGTGACCTTCTGGCGTCGAGTCAGAACAGTTGCGGCACTTTCCGATAGTGCACGGATAGCTGATCGTATTGATGCTTGTTCCAGTTCGATGTGTTTGAATGCTTTGAGTACATCCTTACGGAGATCGCGTACTCCCTGACGACGGTCCTTGAATTTGTTATTTGGATTGTTGTGAGCAATCCAGTAAACATCTTCTTTGGACATTCCCAAGCGGAAGCACTCGCACATCAGCTTCCACAGCGCTTTGCTGCGATCTGTTTCGATGGTTTTTGTAAGATGTATCAGCGCACGTCCGCCCGGCAGCTTCGTCAACAGCTCGACAGGACCGATCTCATACTCTACGTGAGGAAGATCGATCCAGTCCAGAGAGATTTTGTCAACGAACTTCTCGACTCCGGTGAACGCAAGAACTTCAAACGATCCAGTTTCAATGACGCGTGATGGCACTGTCCATTGGAGATTGACTTCGACTTCTTGCACATCGTCGTACTTGAAGTTTCGTGTTGTTGGAACGCGCACACGATGGCCCAACGGCCAGCCTGTGATATCGCAACGAGGAATCGAATACGATAGACGACGTGAAAGAGTCTCTAGCGCTTCCGGCTCCACATCGCTATCCACGATCCAATAGGCCTGATGACGGCCCTCACTTGTATCCACGACTGTAGTCGGGCGGATGATAAGCTCGTTCAGGTTTGCAGCATCGAGATCAGCTTGAATCGTGCGTGTGGGTAGAACGAGTGATTTCAAGGCTGATGGTTCTTTAAAGAGATGAGCGCTGAAATACACATCATGTGTACCTTTGAATGCGTCCACCTTCTTCAAGATATCGGGAATGTCGTTAGGCCAGTTGAACCAGTGTTCTTTCCAGGAGAGGTCTGGTGCTCGTGTGGAGAGATTGAAGTAACCAGATGGACTGGTTACTACCAGACGTAAGAACTGTTCTAACGTCATACATGGATTGAAGGGGGTGGAAACCCACCCCCCTCTATTCCTTAGACCGCGGTGATCTGATGCAGCCGAGAAACCTTCCGGCCATCGGGCGTCATTTCCGAACGCACCTTACCGAGAGCTTCCATGCCGATCAGTTCGCCAAAAGCCTCGCCGAGATCAACGTCATCGCCTTCCAGCACCGAATCATCGGCGCCGAGCGCGCGAAGAACCTGCTTCACACGCCAGAGCGACTGATCCGTCACACCAACGGACATGAACAGGGAGCGCCCTCCAAACTCATCCGCTTCCTCGGTGATCGTGAACTTGAGATCGATCTTCGGATTTCCCTTCTCCGAAACACCCTCGTTCACTTCCGTCAGAGTGATTGGGTACTCTCCCGGTGTGACGGGATCGAGCGAGTCTTTGACGCCAGACAGGGTAATGCGAACCATTGTTATTCGTCCTTCTTGTACTTAGCTGTTGGCCACTCGGTATCACCACGCATCACAGCAAGAACGTCGGCCAGAACTACGTCCCCTTGCTTGTATCTGATCTGCGTAGGCATTGTGCGAGCTTTCTCGCTGAGCGATCTTCGCAACTTGCAGGCAGTCCCTTCGGTGTTTACAAACGTCAACACCCTCATGCGGTCTGATGTGCCTACAGCGCGAATGAGTCCGACAGCATCGATAAGCCCGGGCAATTTCCTCGCTAGACCAGATGTGAGTGAAAGGTCGCGTCGTGTGGGTAACGCTACGTTATCAACCTTCCTATTGTCATCACCCCCTCGGAAGGTATCCCACGCGATAAACACGACATTGATGCCCGTTTTACGTGATAGTTCTCTCCATTCCAGCATGAAGCTCAGCATCTGACGCTGGCTTATACCGTAAATCTGTGGGGAAATCTGTGCCTCGGGATCAGGCAGAAGGCTCCGGAAATTGATACTTTCGATCTCAGAGAGATTATCCCACACCACGGTACGAACTTCGTTGATTGTGGTACGCTGTACATCTGAAAGGACTCGCTTGACATGCGCCCAGGTACGAATGTCGTATTCGGGCAGCAGAATGTCGGTCCGATGTGTAACAGCTCGAACACCACCTTCCACATCGCAATACAGCACTGGAGCCTCAGCGGAATCTGCCAGTTCACATGCCGTAGTGGTCTTTCCCACACCCGGCGAGCCGTAAAGAGCGATGGTAGTTCCCCATCGATCTGAAACGTCAGACGCTCGTCGGAATTTCATCGAGGAGTTGCCGAGGAGAATTGGCTGGTCAATACGTGTACCTTTGCTTGAGAAATTGCATCGAGGTCGAAGGTATCGAATGTGATTCCGCTGCTTGGCTCGAAGTGTAGGAGATTAGCTTCCGAACCCATACGAAACGTTCCGAGTTCGGTAGTGGTTTCTCCAACTTCCCGAAACCATTTCCACACCATCGACTCAAAGTGTTTTACTCGATAGACGTATACGAGTGTACCCGTATCTTTGATCCATCGATTATCGAGTTTCATGTTCTCTCCTTACAGGTCCGTTATGAGATGGGAATTGCGTTCGGATTTGTAGAGTCCTTCGTGATCTGGATTCAATCCTTGAATCGTTCGGAGACACAATTGATCGAAGTTGCACCCCCACACACAGGAGCCATCGGAAGTCCGTGTAGGACGAATGGCAGGTGTGGAAGCCATTTCCGTTACGACGCTTTGAAGGAACGTTTCCACCCAGGCCATCTGCTCCGGTGGATATCCGATCTCAAGACGATTGAACAGATCGGAGATATCCTTGCCCTTGGGAACCTCGGCGCGTTTCCACATACCATCGTAGATCACACCTACGGGCTTTTCCAGGACACGCGAAAGCATCCACGCGTAGATCATGAACTGTGGTGTCTGTGCGATCACATTCCTACTTTTCTTCTGTCCGTAGGTTTTGTGATCCAGAATCCAGATATTCCCCGACAGGTCTTGCACCAACGCATCGATGCGACCTTCGACCTTATGAGGCGTGCCAGGGATATCTATGACATACTGCTGCTCTGACATACGCAGCTTTGTTCCGATGGGAGTGGAACGCTTCCAGTACGCCTGATAGTTGTGACACATCGCCTCGCCGAGTGCTGTTGCATCCAGAAGCGGAGAGAGTTGTTCGTGAGTTACATCCTTGTCGGTACGCTCACGATACACCGTCGTGATTTCTTCCAGGAAATGCAACACCCGTTCGTTGTAATGCGACACCAGCATCTCGGTTGGGTCTTTTCTCCACGCATTCATTGCATCGTGGATAATCAATCCCAGCCCGAGATGTTCGTTCGGGAGAGCCGAGGCAAGTGACTGTCGATTGTGTGAGGATAAGTCCCACTTCAAACGACAGCGTAGAAATGTATCGATCTCTGTGACGGTTACAATCACTTGAAAGTCTCCATCAAAATTCGTTTGATATTTCCGTTGCGTTGTTTCAGCATTGAGTAAATGGTTGAGTCGATAGATCGTTCTACTACGAGATGATGCACATTTACAATTCCCCTTCGTGTCGATCTTACTACTCGTGAAAGAGCTTGGTAATACTTCCCAGGCTCCCATGGATGATCTAGAAACACCACGTGATCAAAGCGGCTGGCGTCGATCCCCTCGCCCAGGGCGTCCAGTGTAGCACAGACACCCCCAGCCGTGCCAATCTCCCGCGCCATGTCACCCATGACGGTCCGGTAGCCCAGGGCATGGGCTGCGGCCTCAGTGACGGTCCGGTAGGCCGAGAACACCAGCGCATCGGGCATATCCTCTGCCATCGTTTGTAGATGCAATACTTTGCTCATCGCAGTCAGATAACGAAGCTTGTGCATCTGTTCCATAAGGCTTTGCACCGGAGTATCGAAGTATCTGAATTCCTCGCGCAATCGCTTGTACTCACCCCAGGACTGCATCTCGACGGAATACTCACGCTCGATTGTAGGCGGTAGCTCCATATGCACATCGTCATATTTCCTACCCAACGCGTTCTTACGAAGCAGCTGCGCCACAGAAGCATAGCGACCGCCCGTAACCTGTAATCCAAACGGCGTTCGGACGGTGGTGCAATACCGTTGTATGAACTTCCAGTACGATGAGAATTTCTTTGGGTGCAGGATATGGAAAAGCGAATACAGATCGTCTGCCATATTGTATATGGGACTCGCGGTGAGCAGAAACAGATTCTCAGTCTTAAGTTTAACAGCTGCTTTCGCTATTGCAGACTTACGTCCACGCAGTCGATGGGCCTCATCAATGATGATGGTGTTCACCGCTGGGAGATCGAATTCACCACGCAGCATCTCGATGTTACAGATGTACCACGGATGTGAAGCGTTGAGAGTACGCTGTCGAACAGCACGCGTACCGACTACGAGTGCAGCATCCGGCACTTGATCTGCCCACTGTTGTTGCAAGTAGGTAGGACAGAATACAAGTACCGGCGGCTGTGCAGCTCGAATTGCTTGAACGGTTTTACCCAGCCCAGCCTGATCGAAAAGGAGCGCGCGCCGCTGTTCCTTTAGATACTCTACGCCTTCAACTTGATACGGACGTAGAACTAACTTAGTGGCGAGCGGCACGCGCGGCTACTTTTCTCAACATGATGCTCATCCTCATTGATTGTTCTTTTGCTTGTTGTCTAGCGTTTAGATCACCGTGGAAATTACGTCTAGTGGTTCCAACGACGCATTCGGCGTCAAGCTCGTAGAACCCGGCTAGCAGAGCACCTATCGTCTGATTCAGACTGAGATGGTATTCTGCGGCAGTTTCACGAAGCTTATCGCGCAGAACTCGTGGCAAGCGCGTTGTCGTTTCGACTGTTTCGTGCATACCCCCTCCTTCTTCGTGCTTCAACAGTCAGACGCATTAGAGCCTGAGCACGTCCGTAGAGATAACTTGCTGCCGAATTGTCTTCGGGTTGAAGATCGCAGAATGCCAACCACAGTTCCGACACACGTCCACGAAGTTCGTACAGCTCGAAATCCGAGAACTTAACGTGCGTGGACGGATCGTATGCGTGCCATTGTCGTATGCCCGCATCGATCTCATCGAGCTTCTTTTTCAAGTTGGTCTGCATTATGTTCCATACAACAGGTGTCACTTACCGATCCCCTATCCTCGGATTTATCGAATCAACGATCTCTTGCACTTGGGGTACTGTAAGTGTGCGTAGACCAGCACCGTCTACTCGAAAGACGACGTAAGCCGCCCAGGGTGGTAGCGGTATTCCGAGCGTTCCTTTACTGAGGAAGTATTGGAACGGGCGAACATACGCAGTAGGATATCCCGAGTCATGCAGATAACACGCGAGAGGACACGAGTCTACGACTCCCGCAGAGAACTCACGACTAGCGGGCTGCAATTCGAGCCACGCTCGAAACTCAGACAGTTCCATTGCCCACATTTACGATCCCAACGAGGTCAAAATCTCGGCGATCTCCCGATCCAGAATGCCCTCGTTGTAAGGATGTGCAACGACGAGCATACGAACCTCGGGACAATTGCGAATGACAGTCTCAGCAACCGCTGGCGAATCGTCAATAGCGACTTCACATCCAAGTTGTTTGATGAGCATCCATTTCTGATAGGGATCAGTGCAGAATGCTACTTGTGAAATCTCGGGATAGTGCTTTGAAATCCAGGCAGCGCGAGCGCCTTGATACGCTCTACGCATCGTCGTAGTGCAGATCACTTCAAAGCCTGCGGCGACCGCAGCTTCTACAATGATCCCACCACCCCGACGAGGTTGCAATTCGAGTACCCAATCGTCGCTTTTAGCTAACTCCGCTGAAAGCCGAGCTTGAACTGCGAGGCCGTAGTTGGACCAGTCGTATTTCGTAACGGGGTCTGTCAGTTTGAGTCGATCTTGAAAATACCCCGTGAAATCCGACAGCACACCGTCACAATCAATAGCGAGTCTCTTAGCGGTCGATATCATTGGCCCATCCTTCTACGCGTTCGCGTGCAAACAATTCGATTCGTGACACAGGCCCAAACAGGCGTTCTAGCCTCTGTCTCACTTCGGCGGGCTTTGCGCTGTGTCTACCACGTTCGGATTCAACGATCTGTCGTACTGTGAGATCGTGTCGCGGTAATGCGTCCCCTCGACGTCCGAGTAGTACCATCTCTGCGTTTGCGCGGGTGTAATGTCCCAGGCCCGCATACGCCGTACCATCAGCGTACCGCTTCACCCACACAAACAACGCTGTGCAGTACCGGAAGTTCCACGCCTTCAACAGCTCAAG
>Ga0194132_10010468_pt1 | contig 12315 bp, 12 predicted proteins | sample TA2KigOf80mmetaG_FD_148612 | JGI IMG/M metagenome (GOLD analysis project Ga0194132, IMG submission 148612) | Freshwater microbial communities from Lake Tanganyika, Tanzania - TA2015054 Kigoma Offshore 80m | ecosystem: Environmental > Aquatic > Freshwater > Lake | place: Tanzania: Lake... | reverse complement strand
CCGGAGGCGCTTCTTCATCTCAGCGCGGGCTCGAAAAGCCCGCACCTTGACCAAGGGGGTGGACCAGCCGGTGATGGCGGAAATCTCCTTGATGGATTTGTCCTCAATTTCAAGCAGGGTGATGATCAGCTGCGAGGCCGGTGACATGTCGCTCAGGATCCTCTGGACCAGGAGTCGGGCTGCATCAGCGCTGTCCTGTCGCGCATCTCCCTCGGATTTGAATCGTTCCAGCCAATCTTCCTCCTCGCGGGTGATGTCGGAGAAATTGTCCTCGCGGTTGCGCTGGTGAACTCTGAGGAAGTCGTAGCAGGTGTGGACGGCCATTCGCATGAGCCAGTGTTCGAAGGGAGCATCTCCTCTCCAGGTTCCGAGCTTTTGGAAGGCCTTGGACCAGACCTCCTGGACGATGTCCTCGACCTCTGTCTCGCGTCTGGCGTAACGCCGGGCCGTGGCGAACAGCCGTGGTGAATATCGCTGGATGAGCGGTTCGAAGCTCTCCACGTTTCCGTTGAGAACCTCTGTGATCAGCTCCACGTCGGGCTTGGCGCTTTCGAGCGCATCTGCTGGCCGTGGCTCGGTCATGCAGATGTGGGGTGTGAGCGGGGCAGGCTGCAGGCAGGGCGGAAGGCCTTTTCTGGCCGGACCCCGGGACAGGCAGAAAGTCTCCGCGTGGGCATGGATGCATGTGCGGTCCCGCTTGAGAGGTGGGAGGTCGGTGCCTGCATCCTCCCGCTGTTGCCGGGCTTCGGCGACGTGACGTCGCAGGCGGGCCTGGCATTTTCACCCGTGGAGCCGGCCGTTCCAGGCCGCTCAGCCTGGAGGCCAGGCAGTAGGTTGGGGGCCGTGACGGGAGTCGGCTGCTTGCGTGAAGGTTCGGTGAACGTGCCCGGCATCCTGCCTGGTTCCTACTTGGGGTTCTTCGGTCCGTTCTTGAATCCTTTGGCGACTTCCTCCAGGCGCTTGAGCTGCCTCTGCTCGGGCTCCGTCAGTGAGCCGGCTGCTCTCTTTTGTCGAAGCGCCTCGAGCCGTTTTCGCAATCTATCCTGGAGTTCTGCCCGCCGGTTCTCCCTTTCGGCTGGAGTCAGTTGGGACTCCTGCCGGGCCTTGGCCACGCGGCGTTCCCGGATTTTTTCGATCCTGGCTTCACGCTGAGCCGGGGTGAGCTTCTCCAGTTGTGCCAGTGATGGGACAGGGCCTGTACTCGAATGAGACAACGCGGGGGCTGGTGTTGGCGGTGAGGTCGGAGTTGAATTTGAGGGGGCAGGTGGCGCGGCAGCCCAGGCCGTCGTGGAGGCGAGGACCAGAAAGGCGGCGAACCTTCCGACAACAGGGATCAGTAATGGGCGATTCAAGGAGCTTCGCATTGCGGAGTAACCAGACGTTTGGATCCGGGGTGAGGTTACCGCCGTCGCCGGTGGAATTCCACGCGGAAATTCCTGCGATCAGGCTCCTTGTGGTACGACGCTCTGCTCCAGCCGCACGCTGAGAGAACCCAGGCTCTTGGCGATACGGTCTGGCTGCTCACTCAATGTGGGGAGGAGTTTGGGTAGTGATTCCGGTTGCATCTTGATCAACTCCACTGCGGCTGAGATCAGCGCGAGCGAGTTGTTTACATCGTGCCGGGCCTGGCTCAAGTCCTTGAGCAGGCTCCGAATGGCCTCCGGGGTCAGCGTTACTGGTTCCGTCACGTTACGCATTTCACTCATCTCGCAGTTTCCATGCCGACCGCCAGCGACCTGCACGGTCCCCCCCCCATAGACCCCGGACCTGGCGGGTCGCCTCAATCATTAAAAGTTGAATCAGAATCCGAGATCTCATCCGGTCCTTGTGAAATTAATCACAAATCTATTCTTGCGCCGGTTCTGGTGGCTATCTACGGTCGAGCCCGTCCTGTTTCGCCATTCGTCCCTATGACGACCAACTCCGAATTCGGCTACAACTCGAAAGTGGAAGGCGAGGTCATTGTGACCCGCGTCGATGCGGCCATTAACTGGTTTCGAAAGAACTCCATGTGGCCGATGCCGATGGGGCTTGCGTGCTGCGCCATTGAGCTGATGGCGGCGGGAGCGAGCCGATACGACATCTCGCGATTTGGTGCTGAGGTGATGCGTTTCTCGCCGCGGCAATCCGATGTCATGATTGTTGCCGGGACTGTGACGTACAAGATGGCGCTGGCGGTTCGGCGCATTTACGACCAGATGCCTGAACCGAAGTGGGTGATCGCGATGGGGGCCTGTGCGTCGACGGGGGGCATGTATCGGAGCTACGCGGTGCTGCAAGGCGTCGACAATATTCTTCCTGTGGATGTTTACGTGGCGGGCTGTCCGCCCCGACCTGAGGCTTTGTTGGATGGCCTGCTCAAACTGCAATCCAAAGTGGCGGTGGAACCCGTCCTGTCAGCCAAGAGCTGAGCGATTCCAGGGACACAACCACCATGGCTGCCATTGAAAAGGCGTTGCTGCTTTCCAAACAGTTCGGTGCATTGATCTCCGATCCCGTGGAGTTTCGCGGCGAGACGACGTTGAGGGTCCTGGAGGCTGAACGGATCAGCGAGGTCTGCGCCTACGCAAAGGAGACTCTCGGGTTCAACATGCTTCTGGACATGTGCAGTCTGGATCATCTGGGGGAAGACCCTCGATGGACTGTGGTGTATGAGCTTTATCACATGGCCGAACGCACGCACTTGCGTCTCAAGACGGATGTGACCTCGGAGAAGGGCGAATTGCCGACGGTATCCTCGGTCTGGCGGACTGCAGATTGGCTTGAGCGTGAGGTATTTGACATGATGGGGATCCGGTTTCGGGGACATCCAGACTTGCGTCGAATCCTGATGTGGGACGGGTATCCGTATCATCCCCTGCGCAAGGACTTCCCGCTGGCGGGCAAGCCGACCGAGTTGCCGGAGGTTGCATTTACGAAGCCGGCACCGTTGGAGGGGGGACCTTTTGTGACGGTGGCGGGAGGCAAGGATACTCTGGCGCGTGAGCCGCGGGTTCGGGTGCCTGAAAGCTGAAACATCTGATCTGAAATGGCGACTACCCACGAATTTGAGGCCAAGGACACGGTGGCGAGAGCTGCGGTGGTCTCCAGGGCGGCTGCCCAGGACCAGGATCAGCTTCAGGGTGAGACCATGGTGCTCAACATGGGGCCGTCCCATCCTTCCACGCACGGTGTTCTTCGGATCCTGCTCGAGCTTGATGGCGAGATCATCACCAAGGCGGTTCCGGACCTCGGCTACCTGCATCGGGGCGACGAGAAGATTGCCGAGAACATGACTTACACCCAGTTCATCCCTTACACGGATCGACTGGACTACCTCGCTCCGCTTGCAAACAACGTGGCGTATTCGTTGGCCGTTGAAAAGCTGATGGGGATCGATGGAGCCCTGCCGCCGCGATGCCAGTACATCCGGGTCATCTGTTGTGAACTGGCAAGGATCTCCGCGCATTTGCTCGGGCTGGGTGCATTTGCGATGGACGTAGGTGCGCTGACCGTATTCCTGCACACGTTCACAGAGCGTGAGAAAGTGTATAACCTGGCTGAATCGCTGACAGGCGCCCGATTCACCACGAGCTACACGCGGATCGGCGGATTGTCGCGGGATCTCCCCTCGGGGTGGGTGGCGGCCTGTCGGCGTTTCTGTGACGAGGTCGTGGTCAACTTCGACGAATCCGAGAAACTTCTCACCCGGAACAAGATCTTCCTGGATCGTACGCGTGATGTGGGTGTGATCTCCGCGGCGATGGCCATCGATTATGGGTTAACCGGGCCGAATCTGAGAGGGAGCGGGGTGGACTATGATGTCCGTCGAGCCAGGCCTTACCTGGTGTACCCGGAGCTTGAGTTTGATGTGGCTGTGGGATCGGTGGGTGATTCTCATGATCGGTATCTGGTTCGGATGGAGGAAATGCGGCAGAGCGTGCGGATCATCCGTCAGTGTCTGGATCGACTTCCTGGCGGGGCTGACAACGCAACCCGGGAGCCGATTAATATTCCCGATGGCAAGACGGTTCTGCCATCGAAGGACAAGGTTTTGACGAGCATGGAGGAGCTGATCCATCAGTTCATCCTGGTGACCCAGGGGGTGAACGCTCCTCCTGGAGAGGTGTATTTCGGTGCGGAGAATCCGAAGGGGGAGCTCGGCTTTTACATTCATTCGAAGGGTGGCGGGACCCCGAACCGCCTGAAGATCCGGGGGCCCTCCTTCGTGAACCTGAGCATCCTTCCTGCGCTCCTGCCCGGGCACATGATGAGCGATGTGGTTGCGATTTTGGGATCGATAGATTTTGTGATGGGCGAAGCCGACCGCTGAACTGACATGGCATTCATTGTTCCAGCTGAATTGGAAGCCGAGCTGAACGAGCTCGTGACGCACTACCCTCAAAAGCGAAGCGCATCGCTGATGTTCCTCCATGCCATCCAGGAGCACTTCGGGTTTATTTCAAAGGAGGCCGCCGAGTGGATCGCCTCGAAGCTGGACCTTCAACCCATCCATGTGTGGGAGCTCGTGACCTTCTATCCAATGTTCCGGCAGCATCCGCCTGGAAGGCATCAGCTGAAGATCTGCCGGACCCTGAGCTGCGCATTGGGGGGGGCTTATGCGTTGCACGAGCATTTTTGCCGGAAGTTCGGGCTGGATCCAAAAGCCCATGGGATCCAAACCACGAAGGACGGCAGTTTCTCAGTCGAGTTTGTTGAGTGCCTGGCGGGATGTGGAACCGCGCCGGTGATGATGTGCAACGACGAGTTTCACGAGAACGTGAGTTTGTCGAAGGCTGACGAACTGATTTCCAAGTGCCAATGAACCGGAGGGAAGAACACCTTGGTTTGCCGGCGCTGGCTGGGGAGCTGTTGGCTGCCCGACATGGATTTGAACCATGACAAACAGATCCAGAGTCTGCTGTGCTACCGTTACACCATCGGGCAGTAGCGGGCCGCAAAAGTAAGTATTTTGAACTGAGAGTCAAGCTGCATGCCGCAAGAATATCGATTGATCCTGAAGCACGCTGACGAGCCCGGATACACCCCGGACATCGAGTGCTATCTGCGTCACGGAGGCTACGAATCCCTCCGCAAGGCGCTCGCTCTCGCCCCACGTGAACTGCCGGATGGCAAGCGCATGTCTGCCCAGGAGCAGATCCGTGATGAGGTGCTCAAGTCCGGTTTGCGAGGTCGGGGCGGCGCCGGTTTCTCGTGTGGGTTGAAATGGTCGTTCGTGGACCGCCGGAGCGGCAAGCCGATCTATCTGATCTGCAACGCCGACGAATCGGAGCCCGGCACGTTCAAGGACCGACAGATCATCCACAAGGATCCCCATCAGCTCATCGAGGGCATGGTCATCTCCTGCTTCGCGAATGACGTGAAGCTCGCCTACATCTACATCCGCGGCGAGATGCCCGAGGGTGCCAAGCTTCTCAACAAGGCAATCAAGGAGGCGCGGGCCAGGAATTTCCTGGGACCCAACATCCTGGGTTCGGGCTACAGCCTCGAGATCCATGTTCATCGTGGGGCCGGCGCCTACATCTGTGGTGAGGAGACCGGTCTTATCGAGTCCCTGGAGGGCAAGCGGGCTTATCCGCGGATCAAGCCTCCTTACTTTCCCGCGGTGCTCGGCCTCTACCAATGCCCGACCATCGTGAACAACGTGGAGACCCTTGCTGCGGTGAAACACATCGTGGCGATGGGCTCCGGTGAATACGCAAAACTCGGAACTCCCAACAACACCGGCACGAGGATCCTGAGCCTGAGCGGCCATGTGAAACGTCCGGGATACTTCGAGGTGGAGGTCGGGAAGGTGACCATGGGCGAGCTGATCTTCCACGAGAACTTCGGTGGCGGAATGCGCGACGGCCGCAAGCTCAAGGCGATTATTCCGGGAGGATCCTCCTCCAAGGTTTTCAAGGCTGGCGAGACCTTCAAATTGAAGCGCAAAGGTCCGGACGGGCAGATGGCCGCGGTGGACGTGGGCATCCTGGATTTGCCCTATGACTTCGATTCGCTGCAACAGGCTGGGTCGATGTCCGGGTCGGGCGCGATCATCGTCATGGACGACTCCACGGACATCGTGGAGGCACTGGCGAACGTGAGCGAGTTCTATGCCCATGAGAGCTGCGGGCAGTGCACGCCCTGCCGCGAAGGGGCGCTTTGGATGAGCAAGGCGTTGCATCGCATGACCCACGGGCATGGGCGCAAGGCTGATGCGGATTACCTGTTGCACATTGCACAGAACATTCAGGGGCGCACGATCTGTGCATTTGGCGAGGCTTGTGCCTGGCCGGTGCTGAGCTTTGTGAAGAAGTTCAAGGACGAGTTTGAGTCGCGGGGCGCTGCAGATGAAGCACGCCACGGAAGCATCCAAGGCGCCACGGGTCATCCCACCGCAGCCAGCCCCGGTCTCCCTGTCATCTGAAGCATGTCCACACCGACCACAGCCGAATTGAAACCCGCGCCTCCTCCGGTGGAAACCATCCGGATCAAGGTGGACGGACGCGAGCTTGACGTCCCCAAAACGATGCCCGACTGGCAAGGGAAGCCCCAGCCCACGACCATGCTTCAGGCATGTGCGATGGCGGGCCTGGAGGTCCCCCACTATTGCTATCATCCCAAGCTTCCCATCGCCGGCAATTGCCGCATGTGCCTCATCGAGTTCGGAACTCCGATGATGGGGCCCGACCGCAAACCGGTGCTGAACGAGGATGGCTCGCCAAAGATCGCCCGATCGGTGCTCCCCTACGAGCCCGACGCCGCCCGCGGAGCCATCGCCTGCGCGACCCCCATCTCTCCCGGGATGGAGTTGTATCCGAGCTCGGCAGCCACGAAGCAAATGCGCGAGGCTGTGCTTGAGTCGCTGCTCATCAATCATCCCCTGGATTGTCCGATCTGTGATCAGGCCGGGGAATGCAAGCTTCAGGAGTACTCGGTGGAGCACGGGCAGGCGACGAGCCGTTTCGTGGAGACGAAGGTGCACAAACCCAAGCAGGTGGATCTCGGGCCCCGGATCATGCTCGATGACGAACGATGCGTCCTGTGCACACGATGCATCCGGTTCACGCGCGACGTCGCAGGCGATGACGCCCTGGGCATCGTCAACCGTGGAAGCTACAACTCCATCGCCGCTTATCCGGGCCGCCAGTTCGACAACAACTATTCGCTCAACACGGTGGACCTCTGTCCGGTGGGGGCGTTGACGTCCAAGGACTTTCGTTTCCAGATGCGGGTCTGGTTCCTCAAGGAAACCAAGTCGTTGTGTGCGACCTGTGGGACAGGCTGCAACATCACGGCCGGGGCGAGGGAGGAGAAGCTCCTTCGGTTCGAGCCCCGTCAAAACGATGCAGTGAACGGCCCGTGGATGTGTGATCACGGGCGATTGAATTACAAATGGGTCCAGAGGGAGGATCGCCTCTCGACCGTCATCAGCACGCGCACCGGATCCGGGACGTGGACTGGTGTGCTTGCGGAAGTGGCGGAGGTTTTGCGAAATGCTCCCAAGGGATCCGTGGCGATGGTTCTGTCCGCACGGCAGACCAACGAGGAACTTTACCTGCTCAATAAACTGGCGGTTCTTTGCGGGGCGATCACTGATTCCATCGCACGGGAAGGGCAGGGGGACGCCCTGTTGGTGAGCCCGGACAAGAATCCCAACAGCAACGGGGTTCGGCTGACGGGAGTGGCTTACACCGAGATGGGGATTCAGATCCCGAAGATCGCGGCGGGGATTCGGAACGGACAGATCAAGACGCTGGTGGTGTTTGGGGAAGACGTCACGCGGCACGGTCTGGAGGGCGATGTGCTGTCGAGGCTTGATCACCTGATCGTGAGCGATGTGCTTCCAAACGAGACCACGCAGCGAGCTCACTTCTTGTTGCCCGGATGTGCCCACATTGAGAAGCGGGGCACGTTTGTGAATGTGAAAGGACGGTTGCAGAAGTTCATGAAGGCTGTTGAGCCGAAGGGCGACGCCCGACCGGAGTGGGAATTCCTGGGTGAGCTGCTTCAGCTTCTGGGCAGGCCGGAGAATTTCAAGAGCCTGGAGGGGCTGTTTAACCAAATGGCGAAGGACACTCCTGCGTTCGCTGGGCTGGAGTGGTCCCGGATTGGGGATCTCGGCGTGAACGTGAAGCTCTGATCAATACATGGACTCCATCATGGATTTTATCTATCTGCACCGCGAGCTCGTGATGGGGCTGGTGAAGATATGCGCCGTTCTCGCGGTGCTCCTGCCCATGGTCGCCTACTCGGTTCTCGCCGAGAGAAAAATCTCTGCGTTCATCCAGGACCGGGTTGGTCCGAACCGGGTGGCCTTGCCGCTTCTGGGAAGCGTCCCGGTGCTGGGTCCGTTCCTGACCCGGCTGGGGATCTGGCAACCCCTGGCCGACGGCCTGAAATCGTTCCTGAAGGAGGATTTCACGCCGAACTACGTTCGGAAGGCTTACTTCTGGCTCGCTCCCGCGATTGCGCTGATCCCGGCTTTCATGACGATGGCCGTGATCCCGTTCGGTTCATACATCGGAACCGAGAAGATGGTCATCGCAGACCTGAACGTGGGCATCCTCTACACCTTCGGCATCGTCTCGCTGGGGGTTTACGGCCTCGTGCTCGCGGGGTATGCCGCGAACTCGAAGTATCCATTTCTTGGCGGCATACGATCCAGCGCGCAGATGATCTCCTATGAGATCGCGATGGGGATGAGCGTGATCCCCGTTTTCATGCTGGTGGGGGATCTCAATCTTGGAAAAGTCATCCAACACCAATCCGGCGGCCTTTTCAGCTGGATCATCTTTCAGCAGCCCGTCGCGTTCTTCATCTTCATGGTGGCGGCGTTTGCTGAAACCAACCGCCTGCCTTTCGACCTGCCCGAGTCCGAAACCGAGCTCGTCGGGGGATACCACACGGAATACAGCAGCATGAAGTTCGCGCTGTTTTTCATGGGGGAATATTCGAACATGATCGCCTCATCCGCGATGATGGTGACGTTGTTCCTGGGGGGATGGACTTTGCCCTGGTTTGGCTTGAACGCGAATGCGCCGGCGGAGGGAGGGCTTTGGATCGGGATCGCGCACATCGGGATCTTCCTGGCGAAGGTGTTGGTGCTGATGAGCATTTTCATCTGGGTGAGATGGATGCTTCCCCGGTTTCGGTATGACCAGCTGATGGATCTGGGCTGGCGGCGGTTTATCCCGATCGCACTTGCGAACATCGTGATCACTGCGGTGATCCTCTACCTCAAGCACGCCCCATGAACAACGCGAGGAACAACCTGACGACCGTCAAGCGAACCGAGCTCACGTTCCTTGAGAAGCTCTACGTGCCCACGCTGTGGAGTGGACTGAAGGTCACCTTCCGCCACTTTTGGAACACTTTGTTCCGGGGTAAGGTGGTGACCATGGAATACCCTGAGCAGAAATGGACTGTTCCCGAGGGCTATCGGGGGGCTCCGTATCTGGTGAAGGACACGGAGGATCGAACCAAGTGCGTTTCCTGTCAGCTGTGTGAGTTTGTCTGTCCTCCGAAGGCCATCCGGATCACCCCTCCCGGCCCCGCCGTCGATCCCACCACCGGGAACGTCGAGAAGCGCCCGAAGGAATTTGAGATCAACATGCTTCGGTGCATCTTCTGCGGGTTTTGCCAGGAGGTGTGCCCTGAGGAGGCGATTTTCCTTCAGAAGGACTACTCCCTGACCGGGGTGAGCCGCTCTGAGATGATCTACGACAAGGAAAAACTCCTGGCGCTGGGTGGTGTCCATCGAGGTCCGATCATGAAATGGAAACAGAAAGCGGATGAGGCCCGGAAGCAAGACGCCTTCAAGCCCGAATAGCGAGATCCTGCCATGGCCTATCCTGACCTGTTCTTCTATCTCTTCGCCGCGATGACGGTGCTGTTCGGTGCCCTGGTGGTCGCAAACCCGTTCAGTCGAAGCCCGGTCACGAGCGCGATGTTCCTCGTCCTCACAATCCTGTCGCTCGCCGGTCTGTACGTGCTCCTGCACGCGTTCTTCATCGCGGCAATCCAGATCATTGTTTACGCCGGGGCGGTCATGGTGCTTTTCCTGTTTGTGATCATGCTTCTGGATCTGAGGGACGAAGAAAAGCGGCGGGTGAAGATCTTCGGGCTCGTCACAGGTTTGCTGGCCACCGGCGCCCTGGGTGTGCTGTTGGTTCCGACCCTGTGGCAGTCAGGGGTGGGCAACGGGCTCAACCCAACTTTCGAGGGGGATACAAAGACCCTCGGAAGGGCGCTGTTCTCGGAGCATCTGTTGCCGTTTGAAATCGTGTCCTTGCTTCTGCTGGCCGCCATGGTCGGGGCGATCCTGCTGAGCAAGAAGGAACTGAAATAGCCCGGAATCTTATGCCACAAGTCGGCCTTGAGCATTATCTGGTAACCAGCGCCCTGCTGTTCTGTCTGGGGCTGCTGGGTACGATCATGCGACGGAACATCCTCATCGTTTACATGTCGTTGGAGCTGATGTTGAACTCTGCGAACCTGGCCCTGGTGGCGCTGACGCGTCACAAGGATTCCATGGGCGACCATGTCAGCGGGCAGATCATGGTGTTCTTCATCATAACTGTGGCGGCTGCGGAAGTGGCTGTGGGTTTGGCGCTGATCGTCGCGCTCTACCGCCGCCGGGCTTCAGCCCACACGGAGGATCTGGCGACCCTCAAGTTCTGACGCATCGATCAACCTATGCTGCAATTCGCTAATCTTGCCTGGCTGGTGTTGCTCCTGCCCCTGCTGGCAGCAGTTGGCATCACCCTCTTCACCCTTCGGCAGCGGGAACTGTCCGCCAAGCTGTCCATCGCCGGAGTGAGCCTCGCATTCCTGTGCAGTATCGCCCTGTTCCTGGGCGCGGGACAAACCGGTGCTCAGCCGGCTTCAATCCAGTGGTTGAGTGTCGGAGGCCTGGATGCGGGATTGAATCTCGTGCTCGATCCGCTGAGCCAGCTCATGCTGCTCATCGTCACGGGTGTGGGAATGCTGATACACATCTATTCCTACGGCTACATGCACGAGGACAGGAGCATCTCCCGTTATTTCGCCAGCCTGAGTCTGTTCACCTTCTCGATGCTCGGAATCGTGCTCGCAGGGAATCTGGTGATGATGTTCATCTTCTGGGAGCTGGTGGGTGTTTCCAGCTATCTGCTCATTGGATTCTGGCATCAGAAGGAGTCCGCCGCCGATGCGTGCAAGAAGGCGTTTCTCTGCAACCGTCTTGGGGATTTTGGATTTGTTCTGGGCATCCTGATGCTTTGGGCCGCGTCAGGAACCGTGGACTTCGCACTGCTCAAGTCCGAGCTGGGTGCGCATCCGGAGAAGCTGGGCAGCCTGATTCCACTGGCTGGGCTCCTGATCTTTTGTGGCGCGATGGGAAAGAGCGCGCAGTTCCCGCTGCATGTCTGGCTGCCGGATGCCATGGAAGGTCCTACGCCCGTGAGCGCGCTCATCCATGCTGCGACCATGGTGGCTGCGGGGGTTTACATGCTCTGCAGGACGTTCTTTCTGTTTGCGATTCCAGCCACGGTCTGGCCTGAGTCGCTGAGCTGGCTCCAGGGCATCTCATCGTTGGACATCATCGCATGGATCGGTGGCCTGACCGCGCTGCTCGCGGCTCTGATGGCAGTCCAGCAGGACGACATCAAACGGATCCTCGCCTACTCCACCCTTTCCCAGCTGGGCTACATGGTGATGGCCGTGGGGCTGGGGGGCCCTTCTGCGGCGATGTTCCACCTTGCGACCCACGCGTTCTTCAAGGCGATGCTGTTCCTGGGTGCTGGAGCGGTCATTCATGCCTGCCACCACGAACAGGATATCTGGAAGATGGGTGGCATCAAACAGCGCATGCCGGTGACTTTTTGGACCTTCCTCATCGGGACACTCGCCTTGTGTGGTGCCCCGCCCTTCAGTGGTTTTTACAGCAAGGATGCGATCCTCGCGACGGCCTTCGATCACCATGTGGGTCTGTTCCTTCTCGCGGTCGGTGTTGCCGCCCTGACGGCGTTCTACATGTCGCGTCTGGTGATCGTTGCGTTTCTCGGCGAGGCGCGAACTGATCATGCCGCCCATGCGCACGAGGTTTCAGGGGTCATGGCCTGGCCGCTGCGCATTCTTGCGGTGCCCAGTGTGATCGCCGGTGTCATGGGCATCGACCATTTCGTCGGCGGAATGTTTCCCGTGTCCGGCCATGCGGACCATCACGCGCACGCATCGTGGATCGAGTCGATCACCGCTCCCTTCGGCCATTCGCCTGCAGCGGCATTTCTCGGTCTGCTGGCTGCCCTCGCCGGCTTTTCGGTGGCGTGGGCATGTTACGCCGGCGGGGTG
>Ga0194132_10010467_pt1 | contig 12316 bp, 11 predicted proteins | sample TA2KigOf80mmetaG_FD_148612 | JGI IMG/M metagenome (GOLD analysis project Ga0194132, IMG submission 148612) | Freshwater microbial communities from Lake Tanganyika, Tanzania - TA2015054 Kigoma Offshore 80m | ecosystem: Environmental > Aquatic > Freshwater > Lake | place: Tanzania: Lake... | reverse complement strand
AAGCCGGCGTTGCGTGCGCCAATTATGTCGGCATTAAGGCTGTCACCCACGTGAACCGCCCGCCCGGCCTCGATGCCGAGGCGATCTACCAGTCACTGCGCTACCGCCGTGACCTGCCCCCGAGAACGAGTCCGGGTTTCGTGCTGGAAATCTGGGCCTGAAAGGGGGATCAGATGGCAGGCAGGTCCGGATCTTGACGATGATCGACGAGTACAAGAGGGAGTGCCTGGCGATCAGGGCGGGGAGGTAGATGAACTCCGGACACGTCCTTGAGCTGATGGCAGAGCTCTTCGTACTGAAGGGCGTGCCTGACCATGTGCGGTTAGACAACGGCGGGATGACGGCCGCCGCCGTGCGGGAGAGGCTCGGGAAGGTCGGCGTGAAGACGCTCTACCTCGAGCCTGGGAACCCGTGGGAAAACGGCTAGTGCGAGAGTTTCGACGGGAAGTTCGGCGACGAGCTTCTGAAGAGGGAGGTCTTCTACTCCTCGAAGGAGGTGCGGGCCCTCAGCGAGCAGTGGCGTCGGGAATACAACACCGTCCGACCAGACAGATCGCTCGGCTACCGGCCGCCGGCGCCCGCACCGGTCATGACGCGGCTTGCGGCGCTGGCGGCACTAACAGAATCACCTGTACCGCTTCAGGGGGCTGGTCAGTAGGCGGCGCCTCTTACAATCCCCACCCCCCCCCGGCTTCGGGCTAAGGATGTCCATAAGCGCCGGGTAGCGCGGGTTGGTCCCTGCCGTTGACCAAGGGCCGCGATAACGGGGGGGGTCCCGCACGCGGTGCTCGCGGCCCTTCGGGGATTACTGGTCGCCATTTCTTCGACTTTTCGTCCATAGTTCTGATGGGGATTTCGGCCGGCTGACTGGGTGAGGGCTACGGGCAGACCGACGCGCAAGGAATCGACGCCGCCTTTCTTTCTTCAGCGGCCCGATGACCCTCGTCGACGCAATCCGGGGCAGCGGCAGCGTTGGGCGAGCACGCCGCCGAGGAGGCGGTGCAGGCGGTACTGGTAGGTCAGATCAGAGGCTGTGGGACGGCGGATAGCCACGCGATCGCCCAAGCGAGAGTATTCAGTGGATTCCGTGTGGGCCGGCAAGTTCGGAGCACGGCATGCCTGGCACCCCTCCCCAATCAGGGCGCGCTTACAGCGAGACTCTCCACCAGGGCATCGAGTTCCCGTCGAGTAGCTTCGTCCAATTCGCTTGTCGGGCCACGCACGTAAGCGCAATCGATCACTCCGAAACGCTCGAGGATCTTCTTGTGAACGTGATAGAAGTGGTCGATCCCCTGGGAGGCCAGACGGTTTACCGGCAAGATTTGTTCGTAGAAGACCCTGGTTGCTTCCTCTACGTTGCCGGCTTGGAATAAGTCCCACACCTTGACGAAGGCCCTGGGTGTGCTGCAACTGGGCATGGTGCCGGTGCTGCCACGCCTGAGTTCCTCGACGAAGTAGTTCCCCCCGGCCCCGCCCATGACACCCACGGTTCCCTTACACGCGCTCACGGTGTCGGCTATCCGCTTGGGCGTAGGCGGGGTTTCCATCTTGCAGTACCGCGCATTCGGGTTCTGGTTGACGATTTCTTTCACGAGCGACGGTGGAACGGGAGCCGTGCCCACATCCTGAATCATCACCGGAATATCGACGGCGTCGGATATGCAGCGGAAATATTGCAGGACGCCGTCGGCCCCAACCGGACCGCCGGGTCCTATCGGCGGCGAGACCATTACCGCGTCAGCGCCGAGGTCCTGTGCGCGCCGGCTATAGAAGACCGCGACGTCGGTGCCAGGGGCTCCCGTATTGATCACGATCGGCACCCGCTTGCGCACCTGGTCCACGACCGAACTGGTGACGAGGTCTCGCTCAGATTCGGTGAGACGGAAGATCTCGCTTCCCAGCGCGACGCCCAACCCGTGGACCCCCGATCTCAGGTTGAATTCAACGAGCCGCCCAAGACTGTCAAGGTCAACGTTTCCGCTGCGACCGAATGGCGCGACCAAAATCGGGACTACTCCGCGGATTTCCTGCTTCATCTGTCTCTCCTCCGTCGGCAGAGCTGCTTGCGGCGGTCCATCGGGTCAATAACCTAGGCGCATATCCACCTGGTTCCGGAGCGAGCCACCGACGACGTACCTCTTGATGTTGTCGACGAAGATATCGACCGCACGTGAACCAAGTCCCGGCGTCAACGCCCCGGCATGTGGCGTGATTATGGTGTTGGGCGCATTCCAGAACGGGCTGTCGGAAGGCAACGGCTCAGTAGAGTGGGCATCTAAGGCCGCGCCGGCAATCCAGCCTTCGCGCAGGGCTTTCAACAGTGCCTCGTCGCGTACGATTCCGCCGCGGGAGAACACAATCAGGAATGCGCCAGGTTTCATCACCTTCAACTCGGCTTCCCCGACCATGCCCTTGGTTTCGCTGGTCAACGGGGCCGAAACGACAACAAAATCGGACGCGGACAGCAGGTCGCGGAGTCCGTCCGGCCGATACATGCGGTCGACGTGCTCGTGAGGCATGCCCGAACGACTGAGGCCGAGCACCTTCATGTGGAAGGCCTTGCACTTCAGTGCGAGATCGCCGCCTGAGTGCCCCATTCCGATGATCCCCACCGTCGCTTCGTTCATCTCACTGTGAAACCGCGGTGCCCATCGGCGCGCTTGCTGGGCAGCCACGAAGTGGGACATGTGCCGACTGAGCATGAGCATCAGCAGAATGGCGTGCTCGGCCAACGGCACCGCGCCGTTACCCTTCGAGCAGGTGAGCGTCACGTTGCTCGTCCTCAATTCTGGAAACAGAATGCGGTCGACGCCAGCGCTCCAATCGTGGATCCAGCGCAATCGTTTCGCCCTGGCAAATGTGCCTGGCTCGAGGTGCAGGCACGCCACCACCTCCGCTGCTTCAATTTCTCTCTCCAGGTCGCGCGTTGTGGGGAAGAATCGGACGTTGAATCCCCGGGCAGCCTCCAACAAGGTCGACAGCTTTCGTTCCAAGGCGTCCTGCAGCAGCGGGCGCGCGTCTGCCACCAGCATGGTTCTGACTGGGTCGCCGTTAGTCGACACCTGATCTCCCGCCAAGCCCTGCGAACTCTTCCCCTGGACGCCCGCGAACTTTGAGACCCGCGAGACGTGATGAACGCCCTGCCTGGTGGGAGGTCGGGTAGCCCCGGGAGATTGCTCTCCCGAGGCTCCCACGGAACCGGACGTGCAGATTTCCCGCATCCGGCTCTTCAAGACACGGATTCGCTTCAGAGACGGTAGGCACTGTGGGCGACTCGGGGCGGCAGAAGCGGATAGTGTTCCAGTAGCAGCCGAAACCACTCCCACGAGCCGCGCGCTTGTTGAGAGCGGGGTGCCAGCTGCCATCGCCACGTGGCGGCGACCCCGCGCTGGAACTCCAGAAGCCGCCTGAAGTTACCAGGTAGCCCGTAGTAGTTGTAATGACCACAGAGCAGCGGGTTCAGCCGTTGATGCTGCGCCGGGAGAGGATGGTAACGCTGCCGGCGGCACACCTCGGAGACGCGCCGTATCGCTCGGCGCGGTCGCGATTTGGCCGTCTGCCGCTTCACCACCCAGCCGCTCGCCCTGCGCCTGCCGCGTTCGCCTCCCTCGCGCATACGCACTCGCCCGCCGTCTACGCCGATGACGACGCGCTCATGGGCGAAATCATCCGAGAAGCGCATTCCGGCACTGGACGCTTCGATCAGTGCCTGGCGTTGGGTGAGGGCCCCATTCCAGACGGCCTGCGCGAACGAGGAGTGACGCCCCACGTAGCCCAGAACACGACCAACCGATCGAGCGCGATTGACGGCCGCATCACCCGCCATGCCGGGTACGCCGTGAGCCAGCGGGTCCGTAAACGGGTGGAGGAGATCTTCGGCTGGATGAAGACGGTGGGCGGGTTCCGCCGGACCCGTTACCGGGGCGTGGACCGTGCGGGGACTGGCCGGGTACCTGGTGGCAACCGGCTACAACCTGGTGCGGCTCAGTCGTCTCCTGACGCGCCCAACGGCGATGGAGACATCGGCGTGATGACCGACAAACGCCACAAACCGGGCTCCGTTCGGAGCCGAGGGGGAAGGAGAACCGCTCCCGCGTCCTTTCGGACCACAACCCGATCGCGTAGCTTTCACTCACGAGATGCATTTCATGGTCACCTTGACGATCAAATACCGTTCTTCAGCGGCCTGCTAGGGATCGCTGCCTGCGTGGTTTCACTCCTCTTGGATCTTGTTGTCATTTATGTAATCCCAGTTCAATTCGAAGCCTAATCCCGGTCCCTGAGGGAGATGAACGTACCCCTCATCGTCCATTGGGTCACACGGAGCCATGAGGTACGGAGGCGTCTGGTCGTACTCGACGCCGTGTTTCAACAGGCCACGCTCGAAATACTCGCAGGTTTCATCAGTCGTGGCTCCCAGGATCTGAGCGTTGCCAAATCCGCCGACATGGATCTCGCACGGCATCCCGATCGCTTCGTAGAAATCAACCGCCTTCTTGCATGCCGTGATCCCGCCAAAATTCACATCAATGCGGCCAATATCCGACGCGCCTTGCAGGGCCCATTCGGCGCGGCTGTAGTAGCTTCCTGCAGTCAACTCCGGGCTACAGATGTTTATTGCCAGCTCTTGGCATAGCTTTCTATACGGCTCGATCCGGCGTTCATCCATGGGATGTTCAAGCCAGTAATAACCGAGTTCCTCCAATTCGCGGCCGACCCAGAGCGCTTCTTCGTACGTGTACACACTCCAGGGGTCCAACATTAGTACCATGTCGCCCCCGACTGCATCGCGCACCGCCCTACACACTTCCACGTCCGCTTTCGGGAATGCAGGTTTCCCGGGCGCTGGCTCCCCGGTGCGCGGATTCCAGTAGATGAACGCGTGCACCTTGTAGGCCTTGTATCCACGCCTCTGGCACTCGACCGCGTGCTGGGCGTAGGCATCCGGCGGGCCCATGTTCGGAACCGTTGACGCGTATGCCTTGACCTTCTCCCTGGCACCCCCTAGGAGCTTGGCTACGGAAACGCCGGCCATCCGACCCAGAAGGTCCCACAAGGCGCAGTCGACGTTGCCTATCAGCGCCTCGGAGAAGGCCTTATTGCCCATCATCCAGTGCCACAGTCGCTCTCGGTCCAGGGGGTCCTCGCCCAGCAGCAGCGGTTTGACGACGTTTTCCACCTCGCTCTTCGTCGCACCGTAGAAGTAGCCGTGAGCGCCCCCTATCGCATAACCCTCGGCCCCATCATCCGCAATAATCTTGGTGACCCGTTGAACTCCCTTGCTTGGCCCAGTTCTGTCGTCGCCATAACCCCATTTCGTCCGCGAGCCGACCACCGGTACAGAAAACGAAATAACCTGAACGTCGACTATCTTCAATCCGCCAGACCTCCTTCTTCCCTCGGATCACAGCTCTCTCAGTCGCGGGTCAAAGTAGTCCCGGAACCAGTCACCCATGAAGTTAACCGCAAAGACCGTCAAAAATATCGCCACTCCGGGAAACGTAGATATCCACCACGCAGACCGCAAGAAATTGCGGCCGTCCGCCACCATGAGGCCCCAGGCGGGAGTCGGAGGTTGGATTCCTACTCCGAGAAAACTCAAGGTCGATTCGGTCAGAATCAAGCCCCCGACACTCAAGCTTGCCACCACGACGATCGTGCTGAAGACTCCGGGCAAGATGTGCCGAACAATGATTCTGGGACCTGAAGCACCGGCTATCCTTGCGAGCGCAACGTAATCACGGGTCTTGAGGCTCAGCGTCTCACCGCGTGCCTGGCGCGTAAATCCTCCCCAGCTGAACAAGATTAAAAGTATCAAGAGCAATGTCAAGCTGTGACCGAAAACCGTGATCGTTACAAGTGCGACCATGATAAACGGAACAGCAAGAGTGAAATCAACGGCCCGCATGAGAATCTCGTCAAGTTGTCCACCAACGTATCCCGCGATAAGACCAAGCGATGTTCCGATGGCACATCCAAAAACCAACACCGTTGTTGCTACCGCAAGCGACACGCGACTTCCGTAGATGATTCTCGCAAAGATGTCGCGACCCACGTTGTCGGTACCGAGCAAATGAGCACTTCGGCCCCCCTCCATCCATACCGGAGGAATCTGTTGATCTCGAAGGTTGCCCAATCGTGGATTATGAGTCGTGATCACCGGCGCAAACACAGCCGCAAACACCAGAATCCCGATCGCCAGACCCGGAACGACCGGCCACCGGCGAATTTTCGCGAAAATAATTGCATGCCACGCTCGGAAGCTGCAAAGGCTGAATAATGCCGCAATCACGACGGACACTGGTCGGGCCCTTCGGTGATGCATCTTTCAATATCGGATTCTTGGGTCGATGACCGCGTATAAGACATCGACAGCAAGATTGGCACCAACGTACATTAGCGTGTAGAGGATGGTTAATGCCGAAAGCACCGGAAAATCGTTGTTGTAGACAGAGGTTATGGCCAGTCTTCCCATTCCGGGCCATGCAAACACCGATTCCACGACCACAGTTCCGGACATGAAGGTCACCATCAGGAGGCCAAAATGGGTCAATGGCGCAATCATCGAGTTGCGGAAGGCATGTTTCCATACCACGCGAATGCGGGGCACACCCTTTGCGCGAGCGTATGTCACGTACGCAGAATCAAGCACTTCGAGCATCGAAGACCGGACAAGTCTGAGGGTGGACGCGGACGCAGCCCAGCCCAAAGCGATGGATGGCAGAATCAGGTGACTAGGGCCGCCCTTCTGGGAGGTCGGCAGCCAGCCCAGGGCCACCGCAAATACGATGACCAACATGATTCCGACCCAGAAGACCGGCAGCGCTTGCCCAAATAGAGCAAAGGTTCTCCCGATGATGTCCCAAACCGATCCCCGACTGACCGCAGACAGGATTCCGAGGGGAACGCCGATGGATATCGCCCACACAAGCGAGACGCCCGCTAGCTGAACCGTGTTTGGGAGACGCTTCCGGATTGCCGACCATGCGCTGGATTTCTCGACCAGGGAGTCGCCGAAGTCCCCACGAGCCGCGTTCCAGGCCCACGTGAGAAATTGAACCGGCAATGGCCTGTCCAGACCCATCTCTCTTCCCCATGACTCGTATTGTTCTTCGGTGACGTATACCCCTTCGCTCAGAAACAACTCCCGAGGGTCCCCTTTCGCGCGCGAGAGCGAAAAGATAAAGACGCCGATGAGAAGCACGAGGGCCGTGGCGTACGCGAGCCGACGCAGCACATAGCGAACCAATGGAAGGCGTCGCCCCCTTCTTCCTGCTGCAATTGCGCCTGGGCGTCAGGCCGGACTCAAGACGTGACCGCTCACAGTTCCCGGGCCACTGCTTCAGACGTCCGGGACGCTACTTCTTCAAAACCACCGTTTCTGGCGAATTGAAGAATCCAAACTGAGACTGGTGGGGTCTCCAGCGTTCGACCGTCTTAGCAACCACAAAAAGAGCCCCGTCGGTGTGCGCCACGGTCGCGGTCAGCATCTGTTCTGTGAGGTAGTCCTGAAGTTTGATGTTGTTCTGTATCCGCTTCTGCCGGTCTTGCTCCTGGAAGTTCGCATATGTCAGGTCGGTTATGTTGTCCGGCAGTTCGTATCCGCGCGAAAAACCGGTCGACGGACGAACCCAGATTCCCTTGGCTTCGTCCAGCAGCGAATAGTTCCACCCCCATAACCACGGATGGGCCAATGTTCTGTTCACGATCTCAGGCCGCGCCGCGTCGTATGCGAGGGCATCGATCTTGGTCTCTACGCCGATTTGGGCCCACATCTGGCCGATCGCCTCTCCGTGGGCGGGCCCGCTTGCTGCCGTATCTCGCAACGTGATCTTGAAACCGTTCGGATACCCAGCCTCCGCGAGGAGCTGTTTCGCCTTCGCGACGTCGTAAGGAATCAACCATTCGTTTTTCCAGATCTCCTGTCCCGGTCGGACCCCGGTCAGCGTGTAACCGGGCTGTCCGAGTCCAGCCAACAGCTGCTCGACGAAGACCTTGCGGTCGATGGCCATGGCAAGTGCCCATCGCACCTTCCGAGCGGATTCCATGTCATTCCCGCCCTCTTTGAATGGGTCACCGATCCATGGGTGGTTCTTGTCGGGCTTGAATCCGGGCTGACGAGGCCACGGTTTCCCACTGTCCCGGTTGAAGGACGCCCAGTAGTTCCCGGCAAAGTTGACGTCGATGTTGCCCGGCGGGCCGATTTTCTGGAGACTCCCGTTGATCTTGGTAGTGACGCTCTTAATGACCCGCGAGTCGACCCCGGTTGCGATGTCGATCTCGCCTGCCTCCAGAGCAGCCTGCTTGGTGCTCTGTTCGGGCATGTCCAGATAAACAACCCGCTGTACCCGTGCGGTCTCATTCCAGTACTCGGCGAATCGAGAAACCTCGAGCTTGTTGCCGGTCTCCCACTTGTCGACGACAAACGGCCCGGTACCCATGTCCGTGGTGTTGAACTTCTCGGAGCCCAGGTCATCAAACGCCTTCTTACTTACGAGCGGTGTCGTGGTGTTTCCGGAGTTGGCGAGTTGAATTGCCCACTGGGGATCCAGCTTCTTGAGATACAGGGCGACCGTGTAGTCACCGATCGCTTCCCAATGCGATGCCCAGGTCGCTTGTGTGGCCGCACGCGTGAAGAGTGAAGCTGTCTTGTATGGTTCTCCCTTGTTGTTGACCCCGAGCGCGTCATTAAAGCTCCATTCGATGTCCTTGGCCGTGATTTCACCCCAGCCTCCGTGAAACTTCACACCCTTGCGCACCTGGAATGTGATCTTGCTCTGGTCCGGGGCGATCGCCCACTCGGTGCCGATCCCCCCACCCCCGAGCGCGCCAAAATTCGGGGGATCTGAATGATTGGCTCGAAGAAACCCTTCGAACACCCCGAACCGGGTCAGCAGCGCGTCGGAGAATCCTCTCCCGCTGAGGTAGACCCTGAAGATGGGAGGCTCGACTTTTTCTGCCGCCACCCTCAACACGCCTTGCGCGACGACCGGTGCCGTGGTCGGCTGTGGCACCAGCGTCGGTGCGGCGGCCTTGGGGGCCAATGCCTCCGTCGGAACTACTAGCACTTGCTTTTCGACGATGACGGTCTGCTGAACTACCTTCTCGATTGTCACCGGCTTCTCGACGATCCTGGTGACTTCGACGACCTTCTCCCCGCCGCCACACGCGGCCAGGACTGTGGCGCCGCTCAGCAATAGCACGACGATCCACCGACTGGCGGAAAAACGTGGCAGCAACATGTAGTCGCCTCCCGGGAATTATTTCGTATCAGGGTCGCTAATATTCCCTTTTAGCCGGGTAGATTTAGCCACGAAGCGACGGGAATGTCAAGCTAATGTCCTTTTCGTTGCTGAAAACGGAATGGGGCATGCAGACCGCGGACATTACGCTTGCGAACACCAAGTTTTAGAGACCCGGATTGACTGAGTACTAGGTACGTAGCAGGAGCCGCCAACGCAATACGGCAGCTGCCGTCATGGCCAGGCCACCGGAGGGCCGCGCCAGATCGGCGGTTCGTCGCTTGACTACCTTGCACCCAGCTTTTCGCCCAATGGGGAGGGCGTGCTGTACGCCGACTCCACTTCCGAGGGCGCTGGCGTGTTCCTGAGACGGCTCGACGCCACCAGCGGATCGGTTCTCATGCGGGCCGAGGGGCGGGTCGCATTTCACTGGGCACCCGACGGGAGGCGTGTGGCAATCCTTTCGGCGCCCCAGGACGGCCTCTTCGGCCGCCTGAGCGTGCTAAGCGCCGGGGGCAGCCACCTGTTCGACATCAACCGGCCCAACTTGATCAGCTTCTGGTGGTCGCCAGACTCGACCCGGCTTGCCGTGATCGGAATCGTCCCCGAGGACGACGGCACAAACACGCTTGAAGTGTTCATCGTCGATGCGCGGGACGCTTCGCAGCTGTCGATCGGAACCGTGCGGCCGACCGAGGAGTACCTGTTCATGCAGCTGTATTTCGACCAGTACGCCCATTCACTGCAGCCGTGGTCGCCGGACAGCCGCCGCCTGGTGGTGTTCGGCGCGCTCGGGCCCCGGTCAGCCAGAGTCGCCTCCACCCGAAACCAGGTGGCCGAGCTGGGGCACGCCTGGGTGCTCGACGCCTCCAACGTCCAGGAACCCGTCCTGGTAGGTAAGGGCTATGTGGGCAGCTGGTCGCCCCGGTAGGGAGGAGGCTCAGCGGCGCCCGTTCAGCATGCTGATTGCTGCGGGCAACTCGGCCAGGGTACGGATTTCCAGATCGGGTGCGTGCGAACCAGCCGGGAGGACCTCGCCGCCGCGGTTCACCCACACCGACTTCAAGCCGGCGTTGCGCGCGCCAGTTATGTCGGCATGAAGGCTGTCACCCACGTGAACCGCCCGCCCGGCCTCGATGCCGAGGCACGATAGAGTTTCGACGAAGATCTCGGGCCGTGGTTTCCCGAAACCCTTCTCACCGGCGATCGATACGTGGTCCATCAGCGGGTAGAGCCCACTGCATTCGATGCGGGGATGCTGCGTACACGCCGTGCCGTTCGTAATGATCGCCAGCTTGTAGTGCGCGCGCAGTTTTGCAACTGCGGGCCCGGTATCGGCAAACAGCGTACAGCTGGTGGTGTAATGCGAAAGCCAGCGCTCCACCAGGGCCTCGATCGGTGGCGGTGATGCCACGCCGGCCTCGCGGATGGTGTCCTCCCAGATCAGGCGCAGGATTCGCCTCGGGTCCCAGGCCTCCGGTTCGGTGGGCGGCGGGGACGCGAGTACGGGCGCCCACACCCGCGTGTGCGACTCGGCGTGCACCGCCATCAGCTTGCTGAGCGCAGGGCCTGGGGCAACCCCTAGCAGCTCCGTGGCAACCGCCCTGGTAGCGGCCCGGTCGTCTGCCGGGGAATCGAGCATGGTGCCATCTAGGTCGAATGTGATGGCCTGGATAGTGCCGGTCATGGGCAGGACCGCTCCGTGAGTGGTGGTTGGCGAGCGTAGGCGCAGAATACAGGACTAAGTCGGGCCTGGATCCGGCCGGGCTGGCCAGGCGCGCTCATGAACTCATACGGCCCCGGAACCTGTTGCGACCGCATCGCCAACGTTTACGACTCAACGTACGCGGCCACTGCGGATGTCGATCCAACCGTCGCGTTGCTGGCCGAACTCGCGCACGGTGGGCAGGCCCTGGAGCCTGGCATGGGCACCGGGAGGGCCGAACTTCACCGTGAACTGGCTGAGGGCCCGACCTAGGGCAAGAATTTGAGACAGACGGGCGAGGGCACCTCCGTGATGTCGCCCGTGTCCTTCAGCTTGCCGGTTGCCCTGTCGATGCGGAACGTGTGGATCGTGTCACTGTCCTGGTTCTCGGCATACAGGAACGCACCGGATGGGTCGATCGCGAAGTTGCGCGGGGTCTTGCCCCCGGTCGACTGGTGACCCACGTACGTGAGTTTTCCGGATGCGCCATCGATCGCGTAGATGACCAGGCTGTCATGGCCGCGGTTCGAGCCGTACACAAATTTGCCATCCGGCGAGATGTGAATGTCTGCGGTCGTATTGCTCCCGTTCCAGTCGGCCGGAAGCGTCGGGACGGTCTGGATCTCCTTCAAGCTGCCCTTGTTCGAGTCGTACGCATACGACGTGATCATGTTGCCGAGCTCGTGTATCACCACGACCAGCTTCCCGTTCGGATGGAAGTCGAGGTGCCGGGGACCGAATCCAGGCTTGACCGACGTCGGCGGCACGTCGTTCGGCACCAGCTTTCCGGCCTTCAGATCAAGGCGGTAGACGATCACCTTGTCGGCACCCAGGTCGTTGACGAACGCAAACTTGTTGGTCGGGTCGGGGATGATGCAGTGCGCGTGCGGCCCCGCCTGCCGGTCCTTGTTGATGCTGGACCCTTCATGCTGCCGGGAGTCGCTGGCCGCGCCCAGGCTGCCGTCGAGTTGAATCTTGAAGATCGCGGCCGACCCCGACTGGTAGTTGGCGACGAGCGCATAACGCCCGGTCTTCTCGACGCTGACATAGCAGGGGCCGGTTCCCTGGGTGGGCTGCACATTGAGCTGCTTGAGCTTCCCTGAGGCACGGTCGATCGCGTATGAAAGGATGGTGCCCGTGCGGCGGCCATCGTGCTCGGTGATCTCACTCACCGAGTACAGGTACTGGCCGTTAGGGTGGATCGCCAGGAACGAGGGATTGTTGATCCCGGTCGTGGCGTCGACGAAGGCGAGCCTGCCAGTCGCCTGATCCATCCGGTAGCAATAGATGCCCTTGCTCTTCCCGGTGCGGGTGTAGGTGCCGATGTAGACAAGCGTGCCGGACTTCGAGGTCATCGCCGGACCTTTCT
>Ga0194132_10010462_pt1 | contig 12324 bp, 12 predicted proteins | sample TA2KigOf80mmetaG_FD_148612 | JGI IMG/M metagenome (GOLD analysis project Ga0194132, IMG submission 148612) | Freshwater microbial communities from Lake Tanganyika, Tanzania - TA2015054 Kigoma Offshore 80m | ecosystem: Environmental > Aquatic > Freshwater > Lake | place: Tanzania: Lake... | reverse complement strand
CCGAGTGCGTCTCGGCGACGGCGCCCCGCGCCACCAGGAGCTCGACGTCCATCCAGGCGAGGAAGCAGTAGACGCGGAGGTCCCGTCGTCCTGCGTCGGCGAGCGCGGCGAGGAACGCCATCGGCTTCCGGCGCAGGAGCACACCGCCGAGGCCGACCCGGGCGCCGTCGGCGACCAGCTCGACCGCCGACCCCATCTCCATCAGCTTCGAGCGCACCACGGAGCCCCTTCTACCAAACGGGCGGCCGTTAGAGGACGTAGACTGTGCGCCCGATGGCGAGCGCGTACGAGACGATCCGGGTCGAGCGCCGCGACCGGGTCGCCGTTCTCTGGATGAACCGGCCGGAGAAGCGCAACGCGATGAGCCCGACGTTCTTCCGCGAGCTTCCCGCCGTGCTCGACGAGCTCGACGAGGACGCCGGCGTGGGTGCGGTCGTCCTCACCGGCGCCGGCGACGCGTTCTCCGCCGGCGGTGACATCTCCGGGTTCGGCGAGCTCACGGATCTCGCGGCCTACCGGCGCCAGCTCCGCCTCGTCGAGGACGCGTTCCACGCGCTCGAGCAGGCTGCGCTGCCCGTGATCGCGGCCGTCAACGGCGTCGCCTACGGCGGCGGCGCCGAGATCGTGCTCTTCTGCGACTTCGTGATCGCCTCGGAGCAGGCGCGCTTCGCCTTCCGCGAGATCGCCCTTGGCCTTCAACCCGGGTACGGGCTCGTGCGCGGCCCCGACGTGATCGGCCGCCAGTGGACGAAGTACCTCGCACTGACCGGCGACATCGTCGATGCGCGCAAGGCGAAGGAGATCGGGCTCGTCCAGGAGGTCGTCTCTCACGAGTCCCTCCTCGACGAGGCGCTCGCGGTCGCGGGCCGGATCGCCGCCAACCCGCCGATCGCCGTCCGCGTCGGCAAGCGCTTCGTCAACCGCGACACGCCGGGCGGAGGTCTCCGCGAGACGATGGAGGCGACGGCGATCCTCTTCACGACCGAGGATCACAAGGAGGGTCAGCGCGCCTTCGTCGAGAAGCGCGCGCCGCGGTTCACCGGCCGATGAGGGTCGCCGTCTCGATCCCCGTCGAGGAGGGGTTGCCGGTCGCGCGGCTCGTCGAGCTCGGCACGACCGCCGAGCGGCTCGGCTACGCCGCGGTCGTCGCGGGCGAGGTGGCGGGCCCCGACGCGGTCGGCCTCCTGAGCGTCGTCGCCTCGAGGACCGAGCGCGTCCAGATCATCACCGGTGTCCTGCCGATGGGCACGCGGTCGCCGGCATTGCAGGCGATGGGCTTCCAGACGCTCGCCTCGCTCGCCCCCGGTCGTGTGATCGCCGGCGTCGGCATCTCGAGCCCGATCGTGGTCGAGCGCTGGCACGGTCACACGTTCCATCCGCCGCTCGCCTACGCGCGGGAGTTCCTGCCCGCTTTCCGGACGGCGCTCGACGGGGAGCGGCTCGAGGTCGGCGGCGCCTACCTCCGCTCGGACGGCTTCAAGACGACGTTGCCGGCGGGCGAGCGGATCCCGATCGTGCTCGCCGCCATGCGCCCGCGGATGATCCGGCTCGCCGGCGAGCTCGCCGACGGCGCTTTTCTCACCTGGTGCCCACCGGTCGAGGCAGCCGAGCAGGCGGTCTCGTGCCGGGACGCCGCGGCCGCGGCCGGCAAGGATCCCGGCGAGCTCCTGATGATGGCGTCCTTCTTCGGCTATGCGGGGCCGGGCCTCGAGGAGGCGCGCGAGCGGATGCGGCGCTACGTCCTCCAGTACGCGATGGTGCCGACGCACCGCGACTCGTTCGTCCGCGCGGTCCCGAACCTGCCGGAGATCGAGGCCGCGTGGCAGGCCGGCGACCGCAAGGCCGCGCTCGCTCTCGTCTCCGACGCGTCGGTCGACCAGATGGCCGCGATCGGGGCGGACGCCGTCGCGCAGCGCGTCGCCGATCTCAATGCAGCGGGGATCGAGCTGCCGATCATGGTCACGGTCGCCGCCCGGTTCGGCGACGGCGACGGCCCGCTCGCGACGATCCATGCGGCCGCCGGTGCGCTCGGCCTGGAGGCACGCGGGTGAAGTTCGGCTTGATCCTGCAGATCCAGTCGAAGGACGCCGGGCTCGACGTCCTCTGGGAGGAGCTGCGCGAGCAGGTGCAGGTGGCCGAGGAGGCGGGCTTCGACGCCGTCTTCCTGACCGAGTTCCACCAGGCCCGCGGCGGCGCCTTCGTCTCGCCGCTCCTGCTCGGCGCCGGGCTGCTGCAGGGGACGACGCGGATCCGCTTCGGCACCGCCGTGCTCGCGACCCCGCTCCACCACCCCGTTCGTCTCGCCGAGGACGCGATCATGCTCGACTGGATCTCGCGCGGCCGGCTCGTGCTCGGGCTCGGGATCGCGCACCAGGTGCCCGACTTCAAGGCGTTCGGCGTGCCGCGCGAGCATCGCGAGGAGGTCTTCGAGGAGGTGCTCGACATCCTCGACCTCTGCTTCGCCGGCGAGCCGTACACGTACGTGGGCAGGCACTTCACGAGCGAGGGGCACATCACGCCGAGGCCGTACACCGAGCCGCGGCCCGAGATCTGGGTCGGCGCCCACTCGCGCTCCGGCCTCGAGCGCGCCGGTCGGCGCGGCGACCTCTGGCTCGCCGACCCCCAGCGCGACGTCGGGACGATCGCGAAGCTCGCCGTCGACTACCGCCGGCACGCGGAGGAGAACGGCAAGACGCCGCGGATCGGCATCTTCCGCGAGGCCTGGATCGGAGACTCGAAGGAGGAGTGCGAGCGGGTCTGGGCGCCGAACCCGATGCAGGTGCACCGCCTCTACTACAACGTCGGCACGTACCTCCGGCGGTTCGAGCCGTGGGTCGACGAGGTGAAGGAGCGCGAGGCGTTCACACTCGACCGTCTCGCCCCGGGCCGGTTCCTCTACGGCAGCCCCGAGGACGTCCGCTCGACCGTCGAGGAATGGCGCGAGATCACCGGCTGCGAGTACCTTGCGCTCCGATTCCGGCACCCCGGCGGACCCAGCCACGAGCAGACGCTCGAGGCGCTGCGGCGGTTCGGGGCCGAGCTGTGTTGATTGAGTGCCTGGCCGTGTTCTCGCGCGTCCGGTGGGGTGAGGGACCGACGTACCAGACGCGCGAGAACACGGCCCCGCTCGAATAGAGCCGGGGCTCGAATCGATCGATCCGTTTCCTGAAGCCAGGGGAACGAGGTTCCCCTAGGGAACCCCTCCTACATTCGTGTCCTGCATCTGCCTTTCCGCGTCTGGCTTCAGCCTGAATCCACCGCTTGTGGTTGCTGGTGGTGGTGGGCGGGTCGCGGGGGGGTGTGTGTGGTCGTCTGGTCAGGTGCCGATGGTGCTGTGTGGCGGCGCTTGGGGTGGTTGCGGCGTGGTGGCGTCGTCTCTCGTGGTTTTTCGGGGTGGGGTTTGTTGGCCTGGCCGGCTGTGGTGTTGCGCTACCGAGCTGCGTTGTCTTAGTTGGCGGTGGGGAGTGTTCTGATTCGTTCGGGCGCTTCGATGAAGGCGTGTTGCCAGGGCCAGCGGGCGGGGAGGTGGAGTGTCCATTGGCCGGCGTGGCGGGTGAGCCGACCGGGGAGCTGGAGGAGGTGGCGGCGGAGGGTACGAGCGGTTCGTGGGTGGCCGACGGTTGCCGGAAGCGCGAGCGTTTGTGTCCAGCGCAGGAGGTTGTGGGCCAGTGCGGCGGTCACGGTCCAGGCGCTGTTGGCGTTGAAGCGGCCGGAGGGGAAGTGCGCCAGGGCTTGGTCTTTGCGGTCGCGGATCACGAGCTCGCAGACGGCGTGCTGGCGATGCTCAGCCTCGACAGTGACGATGTTTTCGCTGCGGTTGGTCGCGAACGGGTAGTGCTTCCAGTCCGGGAACAACTGCTGTTGCTGGGTTGAGAGGGTGCGGACGCGGCGGACGATCAGCCGCCGCTCGTTCCAGGTTGTTTCCGCGAGCTCGGCGACACCGCTGGCGGGGTAGCCGATCACGGGTTGCCAGGCGTCGTCGGGGATCTGCGCGACGATCCGTTGGATCGGCGGGGTCATCCGCAAGCCGATCGAGTACTGCCAGCCGGCCTTCTCCAATCGTTTGAACGCGTTCAGGTTCCAGAACCCGGAGTCGGCGCGCACCAAGACCGGACCGTCGGCGCCGGCCCTGCCGATCCAGGCGATCAGCTCGTCGAGAAACCGCAGGATCCCGCGCTGGCTGTTCGCCGAGCCTTTCCGCAACCGCACGTGCAGCACCTCGGCCGTGTCCGCGCGCGACGCCAACAGCGGGTGGTACCCACGCTTGCGCGTGTACCCGAACGCCGCGCCCTGCTTCTTGTGGCCGTACACCTCGCCAACGAACGAATCGATGTCGATCACGAGCCGGTCTGCGCCCGGCCCGGCGCCGGCCCGCCCGTCGCAGCGTCTCATCCAGCACCCGGTCGAGCTGACGCACATGCCCGAACGTGAACGCCCGCAAGAACGTCCCGATCGTCGACGGCGCCGCGACCCAGCCGCCCAGAAGACGACCCGTGCGACCCGATCGCACGACGTCACAGTCATCGATGCAGTCCGCGCCCAACAGCATCGCGAACACCACTGTCATCAGCTTCCGGCCCGCACGACCCGCCCCCGGCCTGTCCGCCGGCAACCGCACCAACCGCTCGACCAACTGCTCCACCCCCAACCGCGCCGCCACCGTCGCCACCAGCACGATCCCCGCGTCCGCGACCACCCGCTCATCATCGAACACAACCCGCATCCGGTCCAGTCCGACAGCCCCGCTACCGTCCACCACCAAGGTGACCTCCTGACCCAGGGCCCGGCTGCGCACACAGCCTAAAAAAGCCCTGCTCAGGAGGTCATTCTCACCCCACCACCGGACAGAACCCACCACCACCAACGGTGGATCCAGGTTCAGCCAGACGCGAACCAACGGACGCCGTTGATAGCCAAGGAGCCTGGAAGCACACCGACGCCCGATCCCGTCCAGACTGCCTTGTTCCTGCAGACGCGTCTGGCTGAAGCCAGACGCGGAAGAGGCACGGGCACGGCGCCAGACCCGATCGCAAGGGAGGGGTCCCAGGGAACCGCAGGTTCCCGGCTTCAGGCCCGGGATGTCAGACCCAAGTTGCCAGCCCGACTCGGCACGGCCAGAGCCTAGTGAGAACAGCCCGAGCCGCAGCCGCCCATCTGGGTGCCTTCAGGCAGCTCTTCGCCCTCGGCGACCTGGAAGGAGTGGCCACAGCCGCAGGAGGAGACCGCGTTCGGGTTCTCGATCTTGAACCCGGACTCCTGGAGGCCGTTCAGATAGTCGATCGTGGCGCCCTGGAGGTACGGCGCGCTGTAGGGGTCGACGACGACGCGGACGCCCTCGAGTGAGAGCTCGCGGTCGCCGTCGGCGACGCCGGAGTCGAAGCCGAGGCCGTACTGGAAGCCGGAGCAGCCGCCGCCCTGGATCGCGACGCGCAGCACGAGCTCGTCGGCGTCGGGCTCCTCCGCCATCAGCTCCTTGACCTTCGAAGCAGCCGTCGGCGTGAGCGTGAGCGAGAGGTCGGTGGCGTGCTCGGTGATCTCCATGGACTCAAGGGTAGCGAACGGGGTCGCCCGCGTCGCTATTCCCGTACATGGGTATCGGCACGGCGCGCACAGAACTTAGTGACACTCGTATCGACCGCAACAAGCGGAAATCCGGTGGTGTTCGTGACGGCGGGGACACGTGCTAGGTTCCGAGCCGACCGTGCTCTCGAACTGGCTCCCGATCCTGTTCTACGGGCTCTTCGCGGCGGCAATCCCCGCGACCATGATCGCTCTCTCGTTCGTGCTTCCGCGGCGCCCGGTGACGCGAAACCGGCAGCGGATGATCCCGTTCGAGTCGGGCGTCTCGGAAGGATCGCCGGCGAAGGAGCGGCGCTTCACCGTCAGCTTCTACTTGACGGCGATGCTGTTCATCCTCTTCGACATCGAGATCGTGTTCCTGTACCCGCTCGCGGTGCAGCTGAACGCGCTCGGGTGGTTCGGGCTGGTGGAGTTCCTCGTCTTCATGGGCATCCTCGGCGTCGCGTACGTCTACGTCTGGCGCAAGGGGGCGCTCGAGTGGAAGTGAGGCGGCGCCAGCTCCCCGTCGTGTCGGAGCGACCGCTCGCGAAAGCGGGCCTGAAGAGCGAGAGCGTCCTCAACGCGCGCGGCCCGGGCGTATTCGAGCGCGAGGTCGAGAAGATCGAGGACGCGCTCCTGCTGACCACGGTCGAGAAGGCCGTCGCGTGGTCGCAGTCGAGCTCGATGTGGCCCGACACGTTCGGGCTCGCGTGCTGCGCGATCGAGATGATGTCGATCGTCTCGTCCCGCTACGACATCGCGCGCTTCGGGATGGAGCGGTTCTCCTCCTCGCCGCGGCAGGCCGACCTGCTGATCGTCTCGGGTCGGGTCACGCACAAGATGGCGGCGCCGCTCCGTCAGGTGTACGACCAGATGCTCGAGCCGAAGTGGGTGATCGCGATGGGTGCCTGCGCGAGCTCGGGCGGGATGTTCAACAACTACACGATCCTCCAGGGCGTCGACAAGATCGTCCCGGTCGACATCCACGTGCCCGGCTGCCCGCCGCGCCCGGACGCGCTCGTCGAGGGGATCGTGCGCCTGCACGAGAAGATCCGGGCCGGCGTGCCGCCGGCCTATTCGATTAGGGGAGTTGCGGAGTAGACATGGCGTACGAGGCGGTGCCCGGCCTGGTGGAGACGCGCGAAGACCGCGGCGAGACGACGTTGGTCGTCGATCCCGCACGTGTCGTCGAGGCGTGCGCCCACCTGCGCGACGCCGAGGGGTTCAACATGCTCGTCGACCTCTGCGCCACCGACTACCTGGGCTGGGGCGAGAAGGGGGTCTCCGGGTACATCGGGACGAACGCCGGCCGCGACATGCACGGGCCCGGCACGCAGGGCTTCACCCGCCTTCCCGACCCGAGGCCGAAGCGCTTCAGCGTCAACTACCACCTGCTCGCGCTGCGCCCCGACAACCCTGCCCGCGTGCGCGTCCAGGCGTGGGTCGACGACGGCGACGACGTCGACTCGGTCGTGCCGGTCTGGCCGGCGGCCGACTGGTACGAGCGCGAGGTCTACGACCTCATGGGCATCGCGTTCCGCGGCCATCCCAACATGCGCCGGATCCTCATGGACGACGACTGGGAAGGGCACCCGCTCCGCAAGGACTACCCGATCGGCGGCGAGCCCGTCCGCTTCTCGGGCGAGGACTGATCGTGCACACGCCAATCGTCCTCTTCATTTCTCGAGGTTCAGGGGCGCGTAGCGCCTCTAGCGGGGCCGAAGGCAGGTGCTCGAGCCAGTGAGAAGCCTGGAACGGCCGCGCATCTACGAGGGGACCAGGATCCCGTCGCCGTGCCCGACGATCCTCGAGATCGACCCGACGAAGCACGACCTCGACGACATCCTCACGATCAACTTCGGGCCGAACCACCCGTCGACGCACGGGGTGCTCCGCCTCATCGTCGACCTCGACGGCGAGCAGGTCGCCGGCATCCGCGCGGTGATCGGCTACCTGCACACGGGCTTCGAGAAGACGATGGAGCAGAAGACCTACTGGAAGGCGATCACCTATCCGGAGCGGATCGACTACCTCTCCTTCCAGGCGAACGAGATGGTGTTCGTACTCGCGATCGAGAAGCTCCTCGGCCTCGAGACGCCGGAGAAGGCGCAGTGGATGCGCATGTGCCTGGCCGAGCTGAACCGGATCCACTCGCACCTCGTGTGGTTCGGGACGTCGGCGCTCGAGATCGGCGCGATCACCGCCTGGTGGTACGCGTTCCGCGAGCGGGAGATGCTGCTCGACCTGTTCGAGATGGTGACCGGCGTGCGGATGCACACGCGCTACTTCCAGGCCGGCGGTCTCGCGGAGGACATCCCGGAGGGGTTCTTCGCCCAGGCGCGGGCCTTCTGCGCCCGGATGCCGAAGGCCGTCAACGAGTACGAGGCGCTCCTCGACCGGAACGCGATCTGGCTCGAGCGGACGAAGGGGATCGGCCTCCTCTCGGCCGAGGACGCGATCGCGCTCGGGCAGACGGGGCCGATGCTGCGTGCTTCGGGCGTCGACTGGGACCTGCGCCGCGACATGCCGTACCTCCGCTACCCGGAGGTGAGCTTCGAGGTGCCCGTGTACCCGAACGGCGACGTGTACGACCGTTACAAGGTGCACATGGACGAGATGCGCCAGTCGACGCGCATCGTCTCGCAGTGCCTCGACCGGCTCGAGCAGCTCCGCGGCGCTCCGTGGATCGCCGACGACCGCAAGGTCGTCCTGCCTCCGCGCGAGGAGCTCCACACCTCGATGGAGAGCCTGATTCACCACTTCAAGATCGTCACCGAGGGCTACGTCGTGCCCGAGGGCGAGGTGTACGTCGCGATCGAGTCCGCCCGCGGCGAGTGCGGCTGCTACCTCGTCTCCGACGGCGGCCCGAAGCCGTGGCGCGTGCACTTCCGCGCCCCCAGCTTCGCGGCGCTGCAGGCGACGGCGACGTGCGTGCGCGGCGCCCTGATCGCCGACCTGATCGCGATCGCGGCCTCGCTCGACCCGGTGATGGGAGACACCGACCGCTGATGGCCGAGACGACGCTCCACGACCGGATCCAGGAGCTGCGCGACCGCTACCCGGACGCGCGCTCGGCGGTGATGCCGGCGTTGCAGCTCGCGCAGTCCGAGCACGGCGGCTGGCTGCCCGAGGAGGCGTTCCGGCTCGTCGCGGACGCGCTCGAGACGACGCCCGCGTACTGCCTCTCGATCGCGTCGTTCTACGACATGTTCCGGCTCGAGCCGGTGGGCCGCACGATGATCGAGGTCTGCACGAACATCTCCTGCGGCGTGTGCGGGGCGCAGGACGTGGTCGACGCGTTCGAGCGCGAGCTCGGGATCGCGTGCGGCGAGACGACGCCCGACGGCGCCTTCACGCTGCGGACGGTCGAGTGTCTCGGCGGCTGCGGCTGGGCGACGATCGTCGCGGTCAACAACCGGCATCGCTTGCACGTGAAGGCCGACCACGTGCCCGGGATCGTGAAGGAGGTCCGCGGATGACCGAGCTCGTCTTCGCCGGCACCGACGGGGGCGCGATCACCAGGATCGCGGACTACGAGCGCACCGGCGGCTTCCAGGCGCTCGCGAAGGCGCGCGCGATGGCGCCGGACGCGGTGATCGAGGAGCTGAAGACGTCGAACCTGCGCGGCCGCGGCGGCGCGTTCTTCCCGACGGGCGCCAAGTGGGGCTTCGTGCCGAAGCCCGAGCAGCTCGCGAAGCCGCACTACCTCGTGATCAACGCCGACGAGTCGGAGCCGGGGACGTTCAAGGACCGCGAGATCCTCCTCCGCGTCCCGTTCCGCTTCCTCGAGGGCTGCCTCATCGGCGCGCATGCGATCCAGGCGAAGCACGTGTTCGTCTACATCCGCGGCGAGTACGAGCGCGAGTTCGAGGTGCTCGTCGAGGCGCTCGAGCAGATGCACGCGAAGCCCGGGCTGATCGGCGACGTCACCGTCGTCGTCCATCGCGGTGCCGGCGCCTACATCTGCGGCGAGGAGACCGCGCTCCTCGAGTCGCTCGAGGGCAAGCGCGGGCAGCCGCGGACGAAGCCGCCGTTCCCGGCCGTGGCCGGCCTCTACGCCTCGCCGACGGCGGTCAACAACGTCGAGTCGGTGGCGACCGCGACGACCGTGCTCGAGCTCGGGGGCGCGGAGTACGCGAAGATCGGCGTCGAGAATTCGACGGGCACCCGCGTCTTCTCGCTCTCCGGCAACGTCGTCAACGGCGGCAACTACGAGCTTCCGCACGGGTACCCGCTGAAGGATCTCATCTACGAGCTGGGCGGCGGGATCCCCGGCGGGCGGAAGCTGAAGGCGGTGATCCCCGGCGGCTCCTCGACCGTGATCCTCACCGCCGAGGAGGCCGAACGGGCGAATCTCGACTTCACGTCGCTCGTCGGCATGGGCACCGCGATCGGCTCCGCCGCCGTGATCGCCCTCGACGACCGCTGCTGCATGGTGCAGCTCGCCGTACGCGTCTCGCAGTTCTACGAGCACGAGTCATGCGGCAAGTGCACGCCCTGCCGCGTCGGCACCCGCTGGCTGACCGGCATCCTCCAGAAGATCGAAGACGGCCGGGGCGAGCAGGGCGACCTCGACCTCCTCCTCGACGTGGCAGAGCGGATCAACGGCAAGTGCCTCTGCCCGCTCGGCGACTCCGACGCGATCGCGGTCGGCTCCTACGTGGCGAAGTTCCGCGACGAGTTCCAGGCGCACATCGACCTCGGCCGCTGCCCGTTCGACGGCGGCGCCTCGCTCGACGGCCTCCTCGCGCCGGTCGAGATGCACGAACGGATGATCCACGCCCACCACATCCCGAAGCCGCTGCCCGTCATCGCATGAGAGCGGACGCATGACCGACCTCGTCACGCTCACGATCGACGACCGGCAGATCCAGGTGCCGAAGGGCACGGGGCTCGTGGAGACGGCCACCGAGGCCGGGATCGAGATCCCGGTCTTCTGCTACGAGCCGCGGCTGGGGCCGCCGGTCGGCGCCTGCCGTATGTGCCTCGTCGAGGTGGAGGGGCTGCCGAAGCTCCAGGCCGGCTGCACGCTGACCGCGCAGGACGGGATGGTCGTGAAGACGGCGGCGACCTCGCAGAAGGCGGCGGACGGGCAGAACGCGACGCTCGAGTTCATCCTCGTCAACCACCCGCTCGACTGCCCGGTGTGCGACAAGGGCGGCGAGTGCCCGCTCCAGGACCTGACGTTCCGGTACGGGCCGGGCTCGACGCGCATGACGTTCCCGAAGCTGACGTTCGAGAAGCCGATCCCCGTCTCGCCGCTGATCGCGCTCGACCGCGAGCGCTGCATCCTCTGCTACCGCTGCACGCGCTTCTCCTCCGACGTCGCCGGCGACAACCAGCTCGTGGCCCGGAACCGCGGCGCCTACACCGAGATCGCGACGTTCGGGGACGACCCCTACCGCGCGCCCTTCTCCGGCAACATCGTCGAGCTCTGCCCGGTCGGCGCGCTGACGTCGACGCAGTACCGGTTCGAGGCGCGGCCGTGGGACATCCAGAGCGTCCCGACCGTCTGCGGCCTCTGCCCCGTCGGCTGCAACGTCGCGGCGACGATCCGCGAGGGCAAGGTGAAGCGCGTCCTCTCCCGCGCCCATCCGGAGATCGACCGCGGGTGGCTCTGCGACAAGGGGCGGTTCTCCTACCCGCACCTGACGGCCTCCGACCGGCTGACGGCGCCGCTCGCGCGGGGCGCGCGCGGGCTCGAGGAGGTGTCGTGGGACGCCGCGATCGACCGCGCCGAGGAGCTGCTGCGCGGCGCGGCAGGCCACATCGTCACCGTGCTCTCGGGCTCCGAGACGATCGAGATCGCCTACGGCCTCGGCCGCCTGCTGCGGAAGGGGCTCGGGGCCCACTCGGCGGTGCTGCCCGAGTCGACCTCGTCGGCGCTCGACGCCTTCACGGCCCCGCTGGCCACGATCGGCGATGCCGCGCTCGTCGTCGTCGTCGGCGACGACCCGGTGGTCGAGCGCGCGCCGCTCGTCGATCTCTGGCTGCGCGAGGCGAAGCGGAAGGGCGCCGTCATCGCGCGGTACCAACCGGAGGGAGAGGCGCCGACACCCGTCGGTCGCGGCGCCGACGCCCTCGAGCAGCTCGTCGCCGCGGGCAACCCGCTCGGTGACCGCCTCCGGGCCTCGGAGCGTGCTGTGCTGATCTGGTCGGGTTCCGGCGGCGGCGGTGGCGCCCGCCTCGCCGAGGCTGCGCACGCGCTCGGCTTCGACGCGAAGCCCGGTTGCGCCGCGTTCCACCTTCCCGGCGCGCCCAACGGCCGCGGCGTCTCCGAGGCCTGGTCGGCCGCCGACGACGCGGACGAGAGCGACCCCGGGACGATCGCGCTCCTCGTCGTCTCGGGCGACGAGGCCGTCGCCACGCCCGGCGTCCGCGACCTCGCAGAGCGCGCGGAGCGGGTGATCGCGATCTCGATGTTCCACGGGCTCGCGAGCGGCTGGGCCGACCTCATCCTCCCCGGCACGGCGGCGCTCGAGCGCGAGGGCACGATGCGGAACCTCGAGGGCCGGCTGCAGCGCCTCCGGCGCGCCACCCTCGCCCCCGTCCCCGACGAGCTCGCCTGGATCTCGGCGCTCGCCGAGCGGTTCGACGTCGACCTCTCCCCGCACGCCGCGGTCGTCTTCGAGGAGCTCTCCGACCGCATGTACGGCGGGATCACCCTCGCAGAGCTGAACGAGCGGGCGCCGCTCGGAACGCGCCGCGCCTACGAGGCGCCGGCGCCCGCGAAGCCCGCGCACCGCCCCGAGCCGCGTGGCGCCG
>Ga0194132_10010460_pt1 | contig 12325 bp, 6 predicted proteins | sample TA2KigOf80mmetaG_FD_148612 | JGI IMG/M metagenome (GOLD analysis project Ga0194132, IMG submission 148612) | Freshwater microbial communities from Lake Tanganyika, Tanzania - TA2015054 Kigoma Offshore 80m | ecosystem: Environmental > Aquatic > Freshwater > Lake | place: Tanzania: Lake Tanganyika... | reverse complement strand
AGTTCCGACGTATCCGTCGTCTCTTCCGTTCAAGACCCATGGGACTTCCGCCGTGGGCGGAGTTGTGGTGCCCTCGTAGGAAACTGAGACATCTTCGGGACTTTCCGACAGTGTGTCCCGAGCGATGGCGTGTGGGTTTTGGTTGAGGAGGAGGGTTGTGGGGGAGTTGAGGGCCGCCGTGTAGCCCCGCTCGAAGCCGATGTACCGGTGCCCGATGAGGACAGGCCGCTGCCGCTGCAGCGGGGCCAGTACGAGGCCCATGGGGAAGCGTTGGCGGTCTGGGACGCCCGGGTGGTTGGAGGGCGACGGGTTGACCGCCGGAGGGTTCCAGCCCTGGTGGAGGTCCCACTTGTTGAGCACGAGCCCGAGGTAGTTGAGCCCCGTCATCTCGAGGGCCGGGTTCGGGAACCAGGTGTAGTCCACGTCGACCGTCGTCGACCCGGGGGACGTGAGCGGGATGGGGATGGTCGGGGTGATGAGGCCCAAGTAGGGGTTCACCGCCGCGATATCGACCACCACCCCGTTGACCCGCACCTCCACATCTTGAGGCGTGGCAGGGGTCGGGTCGCCCCAGTCCTTGACCAGCGGTCCGCGCTTCGTGAGAAGGTTGGGCCGGGTGAGGGCCGTCGAGCCGACAAAGACGGAGGTGACCCCGTGGAGGAAGTTCCACGAGTTCGTGAACACCGTCTGCGACGACGTGAACCCCAGCGACTTGATGGGGAACTGCGTGACCGCGTAGGTCGGGGCCAGGGTGAACCGCGCCCCCGAAGCGAACGTCGGCACCCCCGTGAACCCAGCGGTGTTCGCCGAAGCCACCGGCACCCCGTCCACAAGGAGGGAGTAGTGGTCGGACTGCTGGTTGCGGAGGAGGGTGAGGGTGATCTCCCCGCTGCTCCAGGTGACGGGCACCTGAGCGAAGAAGCCACCGGACGAAACATCGACGACCTCGACCCCACCCACTCGGTTCAACGTCAGGTTGACCTGGACGGCTCCGTCCGACACGGAGAAGGTGCCCAGGGTGGCGTTGTACAGGGTCGGGCTGTAGGTCGCAGCCGCCGCGTTGATGGTGAGGTCGGCCCGGAACGATGAGCCCGGGAGCACCTTCCCCGAGGTGTCGAGGAAGCTCCACCCGTAGGTCGCCCCGACGAGCTTCGTCAGGAGAAGCCCGGACACCCCGGCGGTCGAAGTCCCTGTGCCTACCACCACCCCGGTGAACGTGGTGGCCGTGTTCGGGAGGTACGTGCCGTTGTAGTCGATGGCATCCGCGGGCGAGATAGTGAGCGTGTACGTGGCCGAGGTCATGCCCTCGACGTTCACTCGAGCCTTGTCGGCATCCCCCAAGGCAGGGTGGACGACGCTGACGACGGTGAGCGGGACAGGGTAGGTCGTCGCGAAGCTGTAGGCGTCAGGGTCCCGGATGCCCGTTCCGGGACTCGACGTGAGCATGTTCTCGGAGAAGTCCACCAGGACGGCGTCGCCGCCGGCTGGGCTGACCGTGAACGTCGGGTTCGTGCCCAGCGTGAGGAGAACTGCTGTCCGTGCCGTCGGAAGAATCAGGTTCCCGACCCTGTCCCGAAGAAGGGCAGGGACGGTGACCGTGTAGCGGCCCCCGAGGGTGGAGCCCGAGTGGGTGATGATGACGGAGGTGTAGCCCCCGTCTTCCGGGGTCCCTTGGGCCACGGAGATGACCGTGATCGGTGCTCCGATGGTGGAGGCAATGGCGTAGGCTGTGGCGTCGGTCAGGGCCGAGTTGGCCTGCATCGGCTCCGAGAAGAAGACCTCGATGGTGAAGCCGGTGATGGGCACCGCCGAGTTGACTCGAGGCGGGATGATGTCGAGCGAACCGTAGGAGTGGTAGCCGTAGGCGTAGCCGCCGTAGCCCCCGCTGACGGGGTACGGCTGCGTTGGAACTGCAGGGGAGCCGTAGGGGGAGTACCCATACTCGGATCCGCCGTAGCCCAAGCCTGGGGCTGGTGCTGGAACGAACACCGGCATCCCGGTTGCCTCCTACGAGGTGGCGGTGGATAGGCACACTACCCGAGGCCCCTTCACATCTGGCCTCGATGCAACACCCCAGACCGTCCGAACTGCGCGCCCAGAGTCCCACCTCCGTCGCCAGGTATGCACCAAAAATGGAGCCACCTCGCCGTCCCTGCGGCCACGGTGCCAGCGGCACAAGACCAGAGGTCGTCTTGATACATCGCGTAGTTGCCGCCCGTTCCAGCGGCATTGCGATGCTGATAGTCGGCCACGGTGTTGATGAGGGCGTTCCCCGTCCACGCCGCCGGGGATTGCGCGTTGTACCACGCAACCGAACCCGCTTCCCAGCCTGTGGCGTAAAGGACCGCCATGGTTCACGCCAACCGCTGGGCACGGACGGTGTACGCACCCGTGGGGCTGTCTCCCATGACGCCGAAGCGGAACGATCCGCCCTTCTTCGGGTACGACAGCAACTTCATCGTCCCCGCCACGAGTTCCGAGGTCGCCGTCGTCAGACGAGCCACGTAGTCCTTGGGCTTGAACGTCCCGTCCGTCCCCGTGTTGAGGAGGAAGTCGGTCTGCTGCCGCCCGTCCTCCGTCGCGAAGGGGATGGTCGAGCCGTCGTCGGACCACTGGATGAACAGGTCCACCTGTGTGTTCGCGCCCAGGTTGGTTGGGTTGAACCACACGGAGACCTCGGAGAAGTCCCGCATGTTGACGGCCGACGACCAGGTGATCGTGCCGTTCGAGAACGTGGTGGATGCGATGATCTCGGTTGAAGCAGCGTCGGTACGCACGAGGGGTGCCTCCTGCACGAAAGCCAGTGACGTTGAGTCCACCGTGATGGTCCCGGTCGTCGTGACGGTGATGAAGGTCTGGCCGTTCTGTGAACCTTCCTGGATGAAGGTCCGCGTTCCGGCGAACACACCTCCGGTCTGGAAGTCGGGTGTCCGGTACCATTCCCCGTTCGCCCCCGAGCCGACCACCCGCACCTCGTAGATGCCGTTCGCGGACGAGAGGGATTGTTGCCAGACCAGAACTCGATCCCCCAACTGAAGGGTGACCCCATCGACGGTGTTGGTCGCGGTCAAGAAGCTCGCGATGTCCCCCGTGGTGGCTACCCGGCACGGCTGCTTGTTCACGAGACGATCGCTCGGGCTGATCCAGACAACATTCGTCGTGGGCGAGTTGGCTTGGCGCACCAGCACGGTGGGGGACGACGCGGTGGTGAGCAAAGACCCGGACGGGAATCGGCCGAAACCATCCGAGGCGTAGCCGAAATACTTCCGGACCCCAGGGTCAACCGAATCGAGCGCCTGCCATGAGCTTTCCGTGCTGTATCGCGACTGATTGGCCGCGAAATCCCGGGCACTCGGGTTGGCCCCCGCCGTGAACGTCCCGTACATTCGGGGCACCCCGACAGACGCAGTGATCAACGACACGATCACTGCGGCGTGGCCTCGGACGGCTGAGTTCGTCTGAAGTTGGGTCAGGTCCGTGACCTTGACCGCTACGTTCTGAAGGCTGTCTCGGTTGATGGTCTCCACCAGGTTCGTCAGCGTGACGCGAACGTCGGCAGGGTTTCGCAGCACCTCGAAAGCCAACGTAGGCGCGGTGCGGAACGTGTAGGTTTCAACCGGGTTGAAGCCGTCGTTGATGATCAGAGTGTCCCCATCTGCGGGCCCACTCGTGAGGAGTGCCACGTCGAAGCCGAACGCCGTGGCTGGCTGGACGTTGGAGGTGGAACCCGCCGCTACCTGAAGGCGGTGGAGGATCGATCCATTGGCACCTCCCGCCAAAGAGAGGGGGGTCGGAGTGCCCGCGCTGAAAGGCACCCAGTAGAGAACGTTTTCGCCGTAGGTGTTTGTGCCGTTCCCGACGAACAGGCCACCCTCGCTCGCTCCCGTCACAGGCGGCGAGGAGGATTCCCCGAAGCGGATGCCGTCATTCGCGGAAACGACGATGTCCGTGCCTCCAGTCGTGTTCCCGATGGCGAGCGTCGCGGCCAACGACCCGCCGCCGCCACCGCCCCCACCTACGGCAACCGGAACTGCGTTGGACGCACCTTGGTAGTACAGAGTCCCCGCCGTCAGACCACCCGTTCCATCCGAAACGAAGATGGCTCCTTCAGTCGCCCCCGTGCCCGGAGCTGCCGCCTGCTCGAACACCACCGCCGTCGGATCGATGACGCCAGGGACGGTGAGCTTCCCCGTGGTCGCATCGAATACCATCGGATTCGTGGTGCCGATGGAGAGGGTCTGCGCCGAGGGAGAGGTGAGCCGAACCGAAGCCCCGCCGTCGGCCCGACGGACGATGACCGCACCCTCAGTGCCGCCTCCAACCCCCTCGCCAGGCCGGAGGATGACATCCCCACCGTTCGCGACACCGCTCGTGGCTGTTGCTCCCCGGAGGACCGTGTTCCCCGCCAAGGAGAAACCCGACTCGCCGATGATCTCATCGCCCGTCGAGAGAACGATGTCGTAGCCGCCCGTGTGGTTCCCAAACCCGAGCGTTGTCGAGAAATCCTGACCCGAGAGGCCCGAGGTCCCGTGCCCGAAGTCAAGCTCGACGTAGATGCCGGAGCCGTTGAACCCAGCGTTGTTGCTGGTGAGCGAGATGGTCCAGCGACTCTGTGCGGGAAAGTCGAGGTCGGTCGGAGTGAGGCTGAGGGGCACCGAGTACACGGTGGCCGGCGTCAGCGTGTTCATGTCGAAGAACAGGCCGGAGATGGCGGAGTTCCCGGTCCCTTCGTTCTGAACACTCAGGTGGTAGGTGCCGACCGTGTTGACCGTCTGCATGTAGACGCGGACGGCCTGAAGCTCCGACGTGACGGGCACCCAGCCGCGATACTGGACAGTGGTGTTCGGGGCTGCGGGGAAGTCCTCGTGGTACGACAGGATGCCGCTGCCCCCGCCGCTCCCGCCACCGGAGCCGATGGCGGCTTCGAGAGCCAGGAGGTTGAAGTTCTGGTTGTAGGCCCAGCCGACCGGGTCCACGTCCACCGGGATGATGCCCGTCTCATCTCGACGCTCACCCGCCGCGACCAGCTTCAAGCCGAGGGTGGATGTGAGAGCCCGGAGGCGGACGTACTGCACCGACTCCGTCACGAGGGTAGCATCCACCGTGAGGCGGACGAGGTAGGGTCCGGGAAGATCGACGGTGAACGAACCAGGACTGACGGCGGTGAGGGAGCCGGAGAACGCTGCGGTCGAACCCTCGGGGCGAAAGACCAAGGCCCAGGAGTAGGTGGTCGCGGCATCGAGGGACTGGACGGCCACCACATCCGCGAGGACAAGATCATCACGACTCGCCTCGTCGATGGGCGAGATGAAGTTTCGGAGGCTGCGGATACGAGCGGCCATTCCGTGGCTCCCAGTCGAGTCTCTACCGTCCCCTCGGGTATAGGAACCTCACCGGTGACCCCACGAGAGAGAACGATGCGTGCGACCCAGGCCAAGCTCGACTACCTGGCAGCACGGCTTCTGGAGTCAGAAGCCGGTCGACTCTACCCGTCGGCTGCTCGCATGGTTTTCGGGGAAGGGGCTCCGGAGGCCGACCTGGTTGTCGTCGGCGAAGCCCCGGGAGCCGAGGAGGACCGAACGGGTCGTCCCTTCGTGGGACCCTCCGGACAACTCCTGGACCGGGTGTTGGCGAAAGGCGGCCTCCCCAGGGAGCGGGTCTACATCTGCAACGTCATCAAGAGACGCCCGCCGGGTAACCGCGACCCCTCTCCCGAAGAAGTCCAAGCGAGCCTGCCCTGGCTCCACGCCCAGATCCTCCTCCTCCAGCCCAAGGTGCTGCTCGCCGTGGGGAAGGTGGCGGCCAACACCCTCGCCGCCACGGAGGATCTACCCATAGGGGCGCTACGGGAGCGGAAGAACCTCATCTTCGAGCACACGAAGCTCCCACAGCCGATCCCGGTGGTCGCCACCTACCACCCCGCCTACATCCTCCGCTCCCTCGAGCACGGGTCGCGGGAGTTGGAGAAGTTCGCGAGGGACATCAAGAAGGCGATCCGAATTTCTTCGGGCCATGAGGTTCAGGTACTGCCCGTCGGAACGTAGCTGGGCATAGGAGAGGCACAGCCCATGCCCGTGAACGTCAAGCCGCTGATCGACAACGCCTTCGGCATCAAGAGCCTGAAGAAGTGGAACGCCATGGAGGGTCAGGGATACTCGTTCACCCTCACCCACAATGGGAAGCTGGTGGCGGAAGTGCTCCAGGACGGAAATGGCGGGGCAACCCGAGTGAACTGGGTTGGCCTACGCTGGGATGGGTCGATGATCCCCAACCAGTCCCCGGTGGACGCCAAGAAAGCCGGACTCGCCCAGGCCGCCAAGACCGCGTTCGATGCGATCGTGCGGGCTGCCCCCACGTTCGAGTCCGGCGGGATGACGCTCACCGTGGACGCGGATCTCCTCCTCGAAGCTCTTCTGGAGCACCTGGAGATGCAGAAGCTCTGCAAGACCAAGACGGTGTTCCGTCTCCCGAAAGACCCCAACCGCTACAACGTCCTGAAGGCCCCCTTCGATTCCGAAGTTCGCGCCTACGTTCTCAAGCACTGGCCGACGGCCATCATCGTGAACGAGAACCCCTTCGCGTAATGCAGGGGGTAGCCCGAGCACTGGATCTGCGTATAAACCCCTGACCCCTTGTAGGAGCCCTGATGTCCAAAGCAGCCATGTCCAAAGAGATGAACGACTTCATCGTCAGCTTCGCCACGAAGAACGAGTTGTTCCTCAACGGCGACGAGTCGAAGCCCGACACCCGGGGAGCGGCCGAAGCCATCATCCGCTCGACCATGCAGATGGTCGCGAACCACCCGACCGAGGCGCTCGTCCTGTTCGCGGACTACCCCGCGATGCTCGCCGAACTGGAAGCCCGGGTCTCCAAGACCGAGGCGGCCGAAGCCGCCCCCAAGGCCACCAAGGCCCCGAAGGCCCCCAAGGCCGAGAAGGCTCCGAAGGCCGAAGCGGCCCCGAAGGAGCCGAAGACCCCCAAGGCCCCCAAGGCCGAGAAGGCCCCCAAGGCTCCGAAGGCCCCGAAGGCGGAGGCCGCCCCCAAGGCCGCCAAGGCCCCCAAGGCCAGCACGAGCGACGCCAGCCTCGAAGGGCTGACCCCCGTGTCCGTGTCGGTCGGCGGCACGACTACCCCGGTCAAGAACTGGCGGGCCGCGTTCGTGCTGTTCGCCGAGCACGCCCTCCAGTCCGGCAAGGGTGACCGGATCCCGGACACCTTCCTCCGCGAAGCGGATCCCGACAAGAAGAACAAGGCCCTCTCGAACGGCCGCTTCCTCTACACGACCCTCAACCTGGCCGCCATCTGCGGTCGCACCGCCCGGATGGCGACCCTCCTCGGTGAGGAGATCAAGGCCACCGTCCTCGACGGCGACAAGACCCGCGAGATCACGCTCTCGAACGGCTGAGCCCGCTCCGTCGGTCCAAGGCTCCTCGTGCCGCAAGCACGGGGAGCCTTTGCGTTTAGAGGTAGAACTGCACCGAGGCGTCCTCGCCCAAGATGGTGCGGGGCACCTTCACCCCGAGCCGGTCTACGTCCACCCGATACGACTGGCCGGACAAAGCGGACGGCATCCGTGTCTCGACCCGGAGCATCGAGGGGGACACCCGCACCTGTGTCGCCGGTCCAGAGGCGAACCCCACCGAACCGCCGTTCGACCCGAGCAGCGTCTCAAGCCGGTACGAGCCCGCGTTCGGACCCGACGAGAACGTGAGGATCTCCCCCTCCACCGCCGCCCCGAAGTCCTGGGCCGTGTCCGTGAGGACCCCCGAGGCCACCCGTGCCGTACCCGTGAGGCCAGTCGGAGAAGTGGTGTAGGAACGCAAAGTGGTGTCGGTCGACACCGGGAAGGTCAGCACCTCGCGGATACGGTACGTCCCGGCGTTCGGGCCCGACGTGATGGTCAGGCGACCCCCCGTCTGAACGCTGGCGAAGCTCCGTGAGGGGTCGGAGAACAAGGTGCGCCCCGACAGGGTGGTGCCTGTGGTGCCCGTGATCTCCTTGGCCCCGTAGCAGAACTTGCGGAAGTCGTCGTAGTAGTACGACGACAACTCCCATGACATCGAGTCCGAGAACAGCGGCCCGAAAGCATCCCGGAAAAGGTGGGAGTACCCGTACAGGACGTGTGCGGGCTTCAACGCCTGGAGCACCAGCAGGACGTTGTTCTGGAGGGTGAAGGGGTCGTTGGGGAAGCCCGTGCCGGGGGGCGTCCCACCCTCGACGAAGATGTCGAAGAAGAACTGGTCGTCGATGGTGAAGGACGAGCTTGGGTTGCGGGCCTCGAGGAACCGCTCGAGGATCTGGACCTCGGCCTCCGTCAGAAGCTCCACACCGTCCTTCATCGTCGCCGGAGTGGCCCCCTGGAGGAGCAGGATGACCATCTTCTTGAGGAACTCCCGGTACGTGACGTCGCCGTCCAGTTTCGGGATGCCCGATTGGTCCGTGGCCCCGGGGAACACCAACGTCCCCAACACCTGCCAGAGGAACTCGGGCCGGGTGTAGTCGTAGTCGGAGTCCTTGAACACTTCCTGGGCGGTCACGATGAACAACGCCAGTTGCTCGGCCGCCGCCTGGAACTGGAGGGTGTAGAACGGGCCGTTGACCCTACTCACGTAGTTCGAGGGCAACACCCGCATGAACTGGGCCATGATGAGGTTCGTCTGCAGACGGACCTTGTCGATGACCTCTTGCCCTTCCAGCGGGAAAGGAGCCGGGTTCTGCGTCAGGGTGTACCTGGTCAGGGGATCGTTCGGGTCCGACGCCATCAGCGATCCTCGTCGTAGGTGAACTCGACGTTCCCGACCACCAGGTACTCAGCCGCACTGGTCGAGATGTTCTTGGGTCCGGAATCCGTGCCCACCACGTAGGTCGCCGCGTAGCGGTGGTTGGCGGGCGAGTCGTTGACCGACGTAGACACCACGATGCGGTTCGCGGTGAGAGCCACACGCTGAGCCTCGATCTCGGCCTGTGTGGTGTAGCCCTCGGCGATCAAGGTGGTGTCGTCGCTGATGCCCGGGATGACGTAGCCCGTCGAGCCGATGATGAACGCCTGACCCAAGGCCGTCTTGAGCGAAGCACTCGGGGACGCCAACAAGAGGGCGAGCGCCAGGTCGTTCTGAAACACGCCCCGGAACTGGTTGGTCGGACCGCCCCCGTTGGTGGTGGCCGCCGACAAGGAGTCGGTGAGCAGCCACACGGAGACGGTGGTGGAGGACCAGCCCGAGATGTACTTCGAGTCCGAGCCCACGTCCTCTCGAACCACCGTGGACCCCGCACCACGCACCATGGTCGTGAGAGGGACCTCGACGTAGCTCACACCTGTCGTGCGCTCGATGACCGCCACGATGTCGCTCTGCCGAACGGGGTCGCCGAGACGGAAGTTCCCGAACAGGTTCGTCAGGTTGGTGCGGATGGCCGAGTCCACCGTGGACTGCTCCGCACCTCGGACGAGGATGACCGTGGCCGCGATGTCCACGGGGACCTCGACGGCCTCCTTCACGAGCACGTCCGCTGTGACGTGCCGCTTTTCGTTCACCACGTCCTGCACCACGTCCACGATGACGTTGGTGGTGTAGGTGACCGTGAAGTTCTCGTCGTGCTCGTAGTCGATGAGCACGGTGTCCCCGGAAGCGATGTCCCCTGTGGGAACCCGCTGAATGGCCAGCGCAGTCGTCGCATCCCCGTAGACGATGACGTAGTCGGAGATGCCGCTCGGGTCGTCCGGTCCCCGGTAGGTGACCGTGCCGTCGTCGTTCGTCACCACGACCGTCAGGGGGTCCGCTCCGAGGCTGTTGAGGAACTCGGGGTACTCGCCGACAAGCACATGGGACTCGTCCGTGACCGTGACCGAACCCCCTGAGGGGATGAGGCCGCCGCTGCCATCGCTGACCGGGGTGATCTCGAGGTAGTCCTCGGCCAGGTTCGACCGCCCCTCCTCCAACGGGTCCTTCGGGAAGTAGAGGGTGTACGCGGTGGTGGGCAGTGTGCCGCTGACGGTGCCCACCACCGAGGTGACCGCACGCACCGGCTGACGGAGCATCACGAAGGTGTTGCCCGTCCGGCGGCGGTAGTCCCCGAGCACCACGTCCGAGAGCGTCACCGGAGGCTGAACGAGGCTCGTGTCCAGTTGGATGGTGTCGAAGTTCGTGATCTGAACGTTGGTGAGGTCGAAGTCGAGCCCCGTCGTGGCGTTGCGAAGCCCGAGCCCTTGGGACGGAACGTCCAGCATCTCGACAATGGGCAGTCCCGCTGAAAGGTTCGGGTCGATGGCCCGGAAAATGAGGTCGAGGGGGTCGCCGACCACAACGAAGTGGATGTCCTTGGCCTCGTCGAGCGCGAAGGAGAAGGTGTCGGTGACCGTCGCCAGGTTCTCACCCTGAACCCAGATGTCCACCTTGCCCCCGCGATGCACCCCCGCCGAGTCGAGATCCCGCATCATGAGGGGATCTCCGGCCGACACCACGTTGGCCTGCAAGACGCCCGGAACGTCTGCGGCGGTCTGGAGGTAGCCCCGGGCCGTGCCCGAATCCACAGAGGCCAGGGCGTTGAGGGCACGCTCCGAAAGCTGGAGGTTCGTCTCCTGGTTGGCACCACCGAACATGCTGCCAGTGTTGATGACAGAGAGGCCCGTGACACCGGACACCACCGAACGGACCTGCCCGGAAGCGACGTTGCCCGCCGCACCTACCGAGGTAGCCTGGACCGACACCGTGACCCGGTAGCGACCTGTGATGGGGTCGAAGAAGCTCGCCAGGTTCTCGAAGGGGATGCTCGATGTCTCGGTCGTGCGGAACACGATCGAGCCTCCGGACACCGTGGTGCCGAGCGGGATGGGGATGGTACGGGTCGGGCGCTTCGTCGTGAAGAACGTCACCTCGCCCCGTGCGAACTGCCCGGCCCGACGGAAGATCCCGAAGTTGCCCGCCAGAGACTCGAAGGCCCGGTCGATGACCGCCTGGGTGTCCGCGTCCGAGGTGAGCCCGAACGCCGTCTTGAGGGCCACCTTGTAGGGCGTGGTGCCTACGGGAGCCGAGGTGCCGGTGTTCTGCGGGTCGTCCACCGCCAGCAAGCCCGCAAAGCTCTGTGCCCGGTGGAGGAAGTCCACGATGAACCGCAGACGCTCCGCCTCGGAGGAGAACGGGTCGATGAAGGTGTCACGGAGCACAGAGCCGGGCTCCATCTTCAACTGCGGGTTCGTGCGGAAGATGGCCTCGACCGTGTTCCGCACGATGGCCTTCCGCGTAACGACGGGGAAGGTGCCCACCGTGGTGGTGACGATGAGCGGGTGGGCGACCACCTCGATGGAGACTGCGGATTCCGTCTCGAGCATCGTGGTTGGGTCGTAGAAAACCGCCGTGACCACGTAGAACAGCGGGTCGGCGACAGGAGCCGCCGCAAAGGCACCCACGTACACGGTGGGCGGGACGGACGTGGTAGTGGCGGTGCGGGAGTGGGAGAAGGTGTACCGGTTGACCACCCGCACCGACTGGAGCGAGATGGACGAGCGCAACCGAGAGGCGGTCTCCGGCACCTCCAACTTCTCGGTGAAGTCGCTCTGGAGCACCGCCCCATCCGAGTTGATCTGCGTCCCGACGTACTGGACGTAGAGCGGGTCAGCCGCGTGCGAGCCATCCAAGTTGGTAGCCACGTCCGACTCGATCTCCAGCGAGCCCACATCCGTCGTTTCTTCGACGGTGGTGGCGTCATCCACCGTCTGGATGTTCAGACGGGTGTAGCCCGTCACACCACCGCCCTCGTACAGGCTGGCGTAGTAGTTCATCCCTCGGAAGTTCGTGGTGTCAGACGGGGCGTCTACCGTGACCTCCACCCGTCCATCAAGCTGCTCCACGGTGACGTTGGTGGGGGCCACGGTGATGGTGCCGAGGTCGCCCGACTGGATGAGCCGAACCGAGATGATGGCCGCGCTGGACACCGACCCAGATGTGGTGATGGCCCGGACTCGAATCTCGTTGACGCCAGCCTCAAGCTCCAATCCGTCCGGGAAGGCTTCCGGGTTCGGGAGAACCCAAGCGGTGCCATCGAACGAGATGAGGTCGGGGTCGGGTGCGAAGGCCCCGCCCCGGATCGACACCTCCATGTCCACGGTCGAGGCGTCCATGGTGCCGGTGAAGAACCGAGAGGCGATGGTGGTCGTGAACAGCAGAGAGTTGCGGAGAACCCCGTCTGGCCCGTACACCTGCGGTGTGATGGAAGAAGCCACAGGTCACCTATTCGAGGAGTCGGCTGGATTGGGCGGCCGTGAGGCCCACCCCCTCCAAACCGAGAGATTGACCGTTGGACCCCGTGAGGGCGACAACCCCCGGCACGG
>Ga0194132_10010458_pt1 | contig 12327 bp, 8 predicted proteins | sample TA2KigOf80mmetaG_FD_148612 | JGI IMG/M metagenome (GOLD analysis project Ga0194132, IMG submission 148612) | Freshwater microbial communities from Lake Tanganyika, Tanzania - TA2015054 Kigoma Offshore 80m | ecosystem: Environmental > Aquatic > Freshwater > Lake | place: Tanzania: Lake Tanganyika... | reverse complement strand
ATCAGCGCCGGAGCAACCCGCGCTACATCTATGTGCGCGACCGCCTGTTGCGTGAGAAGCGCCTGCTTGGTCGCATCAACAACCTGAACGCCCAGTGGAACCGGTCCGTCAGCGCCGATCTTGGCTGGCCGGAGCGCTTCAAGATCCCGGAGGCCAAGCTGAACGCGTTTGGCTACGCGAACATGCACGAATTCCGGAACTGGCGCTGGTTCAAGAAGTACGCCGGGGGCCCGATCTCGGATCTCGGCGCGCACCAGATCGACATCTTCAACTGGATGCTCGGCGTGAATCCGAGTTCCGTGATGGCGGGTGGCGGCGTGGACTTCTACAAGACGCACGAGTGGTACGACAACGTGATGGCCATCTATGAGTTCCCGACCAGCGAGGGGATGGTGCGCGCGTTCTACCAGGTGCTGACGACCACCAGCGCGGGCGGCGGGTACCATGAGTACTTCATGGGGACCGAAGCGGCCCTGAAGATGTCGGAGAACCCGAAGTACACCAAACTCTACCGCGAGGCGCAGGCCCCGGATTGGGAGGTTCATGTGGCGTCAGGCTTGATCAAGAAGCCGGGCTACGGTGAGGAGGGCGCGGCGGCACCGTCCAAGCCGTGGGAGAAGGAAGTGAAGCCGAAGTTTGCGACGGCCGCGCCGCGCGCCTCCGTCGTGGACGTCCGCGAGACGGCCGCTCTCTCCGCTTGGGACATCCCGGTGACGCTCGACAAGGCGATTCACCAGCCGCACCTCGAAAACTTCTTCGGGGCGATCCGCGACGGCACGCCGCTCAGCTGTCCGGGGGAACAGGCGTTTGCCTCCGCTGTCACCGTTCTGCGGGTCAACGAAGCCGTGGCGGCCCGCAAGTCCCTGACCTTCCAGCCCTCCGACTTCGTCGCCTGAGTCCCGCGCCTGCCGTTTGCTACCCCCCTTCCTAATTCGCTACCTTTTCCTGCTCCCATGATCCTCCGTTCCGCCCTCTTGGTCATCGCCGTTGCCGCCGCCCTGCCGCTCACCGCGCTGGACCGGGTTCCGCTCGCGCTCGAATTGCCTAAGCCGCTCTTCGTGGGCACGCCCCGGCCGATCTCGTTGCCCAACCTGGAGAAGCCGCGTCAGGGCCCCCGCCCGGCGCTGCTCGTTCCGGCGGGAACGGTGCTCCTGTCCAAGGACAAGGCGGTCACGGCCTCGGATTCGCTGCCGGTGATCGGCGATCTCAGCTTCGTCACGGACGGAGAGAAGAGCGGTGCGGATGGCTCGTTCGTCGAGTTCGGCCCGGGCGTCCAGTGGGTCCAGATCGACCTCGGCGCGTCCGCGAAGCTGGCTGCGGTGCTCGTTTGGCACTTCCACGCTCAGGCGCGGGTGTACCATGACGTCGTGGTGCAGGTTTCGGACGATCCGGAGTTCAAGTCGGGGGTCACCACGATCTTCAACAACGACATCGACAACTCGGCGGGGCTGGGGGTGGGGAAGGACCCTGCCTACATTGAGACCAATGAAGGCCGGTTGATCGACGCCAATGGGGCGAAGGGCCGCTATGTCCGGCTGTCCTCGGCGGGCAACACCACCGACGAACTCAACCACTACGTGGAGGTCGAGGTCTTCGGCCAGCCCTGAGCCTCGGTCGCATCGGTTCGTTCACCCTTTGCCGCCAACCCTCCGGTTGGCGGCTTTTTCTTGGCCGGAGTTCGGGGGACCATAGCCATCAATCGTCTGTGAAAATGCGCCTTGATGACGATGCCCCGGCCCCTCAACCTCCCGCGTCTTGGTTACACCCTCACCCCGAGGCAGTCCGCCTTCGGCCGCCGCGTATTTTCCTTCCAGGGAGTGCGGGCTGGTCGAGTCGGTTCCGCTGCGGGATTACCCACACGAAAGCGAAAGCAGCACCTAGTCCCACGTAATGAGCTCAAACGACACTACAAGCGGGGCGATCGCCCCCAATGCCAACCGGCTCCTGTGGGCCGGCTTCATGGCGATTCTGGCCGCCGGCGTTGGCTTTGCCATCCGCGGCGGGATCTTCGATAACTGGGGATCGGAATTCGGCTTCACCGGCGCACAGTTGGGCGCGATCGGCGGCGCGGGTTTCTCCGGATTCTGCTTCGGCATCATCATCGGCGGCGTCATCTGCGACAAGGTCGGCTACGGTCGCCTCGTGGTGCTGGCGTTCGTCCTCCACGTCCTTTCGGCGATCGTGACGTTCACCGCCTCGGGCGCGGGTGCCTACAATAGCCTCTACTGGGGCATGTTCATCTTCGCGTACGCGAACGGCACGCTCGAGGCTGTCTCCAACCCGCTGGTCGCCACGCTCTTCCCGGCCAAGCGCACGCACTATCTCAACATCCTCCACGCCAGCTGGCCCGCCGGCATGGTCCTCGGCGGCGTCTGCGGCTGGGTGCTCGACGATCGCCTGCAGGTTCCGTGGAAGTGGCAGCTGTCGCTGTACCTGATCCCCACCGTGATTTACGGGCTGATGTTCCTCGGCCAGCACATGCCGAAGTCCGAGGCCTCCGCGAAGGGGCTTAAGCTCGGCGAAATGCTCAAGGACGTCGGCATGGCCGGCGCAGCCGTCATCGGCCTCTTCATCTGGCTCTTCTCCAAGGATGCGCTCGGGCCCATGCTCGGCGGTCTCACCGGCGCCGCGTTCTTCACCAGCGCCTCCTGGAGCTGGGTCGCGATCGCCCTCGGCGCCGGCGCCTTCCTCGTGTTCTCCGGCCTGAGCGGCTGGGCGCTCGGTTCGGGCCTCCTCTTCATCCTGTTCATCACCCACGCCCTGCTCGGCGCCGTCGAACTCGGCACCGACGGCTGGATCCAGAACATCACCGGCAACATCCTGAGCTCCGAACAGGGAAAGATCCTCTTCGTGTTCACGTCCATGACGATGTTCGCGCTGCGGTTCTGCGCCGACTTCATCGAGCGCAAGCTGGGCCTCTCGCCCGTCGGCCTCCTGCTGCTCTGCGCCATCCTCGCCTGCGTCGGCCTGAACCTCACCGCCGGCATCTCGACCTTCGCCGGCGCGCTCGTGGCCCTCACGATCTACGGCATCGGCAAGACGTTCTTCTGGCCGACGATGCTCGCGGTCGCCTCCGACCGCTTCCCGCGCACGGGCGCCGTCGCCATCTCGATCATGGGCGGCATCGGCATGATGTCCGCCGGTCTCCTCGGCTCGCCCGGCCTCGGCTATGCGAAGGACCGCTTTGCGGGCGAGGAGCTCAAGAAGGCTGACCCGGCCCTCTACTCCGAGTACAGGGCCGCCACGCCGAGCAAGTTCCTCGTCTTCTCCGACGCCTTCGGCCTCGACGGCAAGAAGCTCGGCGACGTCAAGGCGGCGGTGACCGCCGGCAAGGCCACCGAACAGCAGAAGAAGGTCCACGAGGCGGACATGCGCGGCGACCGCCGCACGCTGGTCGCTGACTCGTTCATCCCGGCCATCATGGCCGTGATCTACCTGCTGCTCGTGCTCTACTTCAAGGCGAAGGGCGGCTACAAGCCGGTCCAGATCTAGCTTCGTCGCGCGCGCTCCGCCGGGCACCGGCCCGGCGAGTCGTTCGTGGCTTCCCCTTGGCCGCCCCCTCTCCGGGGGCGGCCTTTTTGCGCCCCGCAATTGCCCTTGCCGCCCCGGCGCAGGGTGGGGTTAGCTCCGCGTCATCATGCTTTTGGATTCGCGCTTTGAAACCCTCGCCGCGGGCCTGACCGGTTTCTCCACCTCGCTCGCCAAGGGCGAGCGGGTCCTCATCGATGCCTTCGACGTGCCCGATGCGATGGTCGTTGCGCTCGTCCGGGCCGCGCGCGCCCGCGGCGCTCTGCCCTACGTCCAGATCCACCGGGCCCGCATCACCCGCGAGCTGATGCTGGAGGCCACCGAGGCCCAGTACACCCCGCACGCGAACGTCGAACTGATGCGCATGGAGTCGATGGACGCCTACATCGCGTTGCGCGGGTCGGAGAACATCTTCGAGTCATCCGACGTGCGCTCCGAGAAGGTCCGCGTGGTCGCCAAGGCAATGAAGCCCGTGCTCGACCGCCGCGTGAACGAGACCAAATGGGTGGTGCTCCGCTGGCCGACGCCCGGAATGGCGCAGCAGGCCGGAATGAGCACCGAGGCCTTTGAGGACTTCTATTTCCGCGTCTGCACGCTCGACTACGCCCGCATGGCTCCGGGCATGAAGGCGCTGAAGGCCCTGATGGACAAGACCGACCAAGTGTGGATCAAGGGCCCGGGCACCGACCTGCGCTTCTCGATCCGCGGCATCGGCTCGCGCGAATGCGGCGGCCAGCGCAACATCCCCGACGGGGAGGTCTTCTCCTGCCCGGTGAAGGATTCGGTCGAGGGCGTGATCCAGTACAACGCGCCGACCGTCTACCTCGGCACCTCCTTCGACAACATTCGCCTCGTCTTCAAGAAGGGCCGCATCGTCGAGGCCACGTCGTCGAACACCAAGCGGCTGAACGAGATCCTCGACAGCGACGAGGGCGCGCGGTTCATCGGCGAGTTCGCGATCGGCTTCAACCCGCACATCCTCCAACCGATGCGCGACATCCTCTTCGATGAGAAGATCGCCGGTTCCTTCCACTTCACCCCGGGTCAGGCCTACGAGGGCGTGGGCAACGGCAACAAGTCGCAGGTGCACTGGGACATGGTCTGCATCCAGCGGCCGGATTACGGCGGCGGCGAAATCTGGTTCGACGGGAAGCTCATCCGCAAGGACGGGCTCTTTGTGCCGAAGGCGCTGCACAAGCTCAACCCCGACTACCTGCTTGGCCGCTGAGGGCGGCCGTCGCGGAGTCTGCACCGGCATGGCTGCCCCGGAACCGCCGCTGACCCCCGCGGACCCGGCGTTCCGGGCCTGGCTGCAGCGGTTCCCGAAGACCGAGACGCACCTGCACATCGAAGGTGCGGTCCCGTACGGGTTGCTCCATGCATGGCGCCCGGACGAATTTCCGCCGGATCCGGATTTTCAGCGTCCGGATCACCGGTTCGCTTCGTTCGCTGACTTTGATCGGGTGCTGCTGCGGCATGCCCTTGCGTGGGTGACGAGCGTGGAACGGTACCACGAGGCGGCGCGGGCGATCTTCGCGGCGCGCTTCGCTGAATCCGTCCGCTATGTGGAGACCAGCTTTCACCTCGGGATGTGTCGGGCGTTGGGCGTGCCAGGAAAGGAGATCATCGAGGCCATCCGCACCGCCGCGCCGGCCGGCATGGAGGTGCGGGTCTTTGCCGGGATGCTGCGGACCGACTACGCCGGTCCCCTTCGGCCGGTCATTGACGACCTGGAGAACTGGGAGAGTCTCGCGGGGGTTGACCTCCACGGAGACGAGTCGGTTCCGACTCAGCCGTGGACGGCGCCGGTGTGGCGGAGGCTGCGGGAGGCGGGAAAGGTGACGAAGGCGCACGCCGGCGAATGTGACGGGGCCGCCCGTGTGCGCGAGGCGATCGAGGAACTCGGCGTCACGCGGGTGGAGCACGGCGTGCGGGCGATCGAGGACCCGGCCGTGGTGGCGCTGGCCCGCGATCGCGGGGTGACCTTCGACGTCTGCCCGATCAGCAACCTCCGCCTCCGCGTCGTGCCGAGTTGGCGGGAGCACCCGCTTCCGGCGCTGCTGCGGGCCGGCGTCCGCTGCACGGTCAGCACCGACGATCCGCTCGTCTTCGGCAACGCCCTCACGGATGAGTACGAAGGCCTGTTTCGCGAGGCGCGCGTCGCGCCCGCGGACCTTGTCCGCTGCCTCCGCGCCGGCTGGGAGGTGGCGCTGATTCCGGAGGCGGAGCGGCGCCGCCGACTTGCCGACCTTGACCATGCGGCCGCTTCGGTTCCCCCTCCCCGGTGGGGGGATTCCGCTTCGGAAATCCCCCCGCGATGACTCCGGCCGATCCCGTGAACGCTTCGTTTTCCTCACGCCTCGCGCCGCCGCGGGTGATTCGGTGGCTGGCGACGGTTGGGCTGGTAATCCTGGGCATCACCACGGCGTTCCGGGTGCTGGCGCTCGGCACCTTCGTTCGGCCTGAGGATTCGGCGGAGGCGATCGCGAGGATCCTGGTCCTCGGGCTCCGCTATGACCTCCGGTTGGTGGCTCTGCTGCTCCTGCCGGCCCTGGTGATCGGCAGCATTCGGGCCCTTCAGCCCTTCGCCAGCCGCACCGCGGCGCGGGCGTGGCTCGTCGCCGCCGCGCTGGCGGTGACGACCGTCGCGATGGTCCAGATCATCGATGCGTTTCACCTTCGGTACCTCCAGCAGCGGCTGAACGCGAGTGTGCTCGGCTTCCTGACGGATGCGGGGATTTCCGCCGAGATGGCTTGGCAGAGTTACCCGATCGTCCGGGTGACTCTGGCATGGCTGGTCGGTTCGGCGGCCCTGGCGTGGCTGCTGGTCTGGCGGCATCGCGTGGCTGCCCGGTCGCCCGATGCGGCAACGCGGCGTGCGCGCTGGACCTGGGGCTTCGGTGCGGGCGTCTGCGGCGTCGTCGCGATCTACGGCCGCGTCAGTCAGTACCCGCTCCGGTGGAGCGATGCCTTCGACCTGCGCGACCACCTTCACGCCCACCTCGCGCTCAGCCCGGTGGAGTCGTTCGTGAGTTCGCTGGATTTCCGCGGCTCGGGCTACGACGAAGCGGTCGTGCGCTCCCACGCCCCCCGGATGGCGGCGTACCTCGGAGCACCGGGCGTGACCGCGCAGGGCCTAGACTTTGTGCGCCGCTTTGGACCGGGGATCGCGGGCGCGACCCCGGCCGGCCCCGTCCGGCGCGCCCCGCGAAACGTGGTCCTCGTGATCTGCGAGTCGTTCAGCGGCTACAAGAGCTCCGTCTGGGGCAACCCGATCGATACCACCCCGTACTTCGCGCAGCTGTGCCGGGAAGGCGTGCTCTTCGACGACTGCTACACGCCGCATTTCGGCACCGCCCGGGGCGTGTGGGCCCTGCTCACCGGGATCCCGGATGTTGAAATGACCAAGACCGCGACCCGCAATCCGGCGCTGGTGGATCAGCACGTCATCCTGAACGACTTCACCGCGGCGGAGAAACTGTACTTCCTCGGCGGCAGTGCAAGCTGGGCGAACGTGCGCGGGCTGCTGTCGAACAACGTGCGCGGCCTCCGCATCTACGAGGAGGACGCCTTCCGCTCGCCCCGCGTCGACGTCTGGGGCATCAGCGACACGTCGCTATTCCTTGAGGCGAACGCGATCCTTGCCCGCGAGGAGAAGCCCTTCTTCGCAGTCATCCAGACGGCGGGCAACCACCGCCCCTACACCATTCCGGCCGAGGACCGCGGGGCCTTTACGGTGATCGAGGCGACCCCGGCGGAGCTGGCGGCGGCGGGGTTCGAGTCGAATGAGGAACTGAACGCCTTCCGCTACACGGATTTCTCCTTCCGCGCGTTCATCGAAGCGGCGCGGAAGGAACGTTACTTCGCGGACACCCTGTTCGTGTTCATCGGCGACCACGGCATCGGCGGAAATGCGGGAAACCGTTTTCCGCGCGCGTGGACCGAGCAGGGCCTGACCGCGTTCCACACGCCGCTGCTGTTCTACGCTCCGGGCATCCTTGAACCCCGGCGCATCTCGACGGTGGCCTCGATGGTCGACGTCCTTCCGACGATTGCCGGGATCGCCGGCATCCCCTACCGCAACGGCAGCCTTGGCCGGGATTTGCTGCGGCAGGAACAAGTCGACGGCGGGGCGAGCAATGTCGCATTCATCATCGACCATCACAACCAGACCGTGGGGGTGCGCCGCGGAGGGTGGTATGCGACGCGCCGGTTTGCGGGTGGCGCGGCGCGGCACGACTGGGCGGACTGGCGGCATCCGGCGCCGTCCCTCTCCCCGGCGCCGGCATCCGCGCTCGCGGAGGAGAACGAAACGTGGATCGACGCCCTTCACCAGACCTCGCGCTACCTGCTCTTCCACAATCGCAAGCCCGCCCGCGGCGATGCGCCGGCGGGGTCGCTCCGCTGAGCGGGCGGAGTTCGCTTGCCGGGCGGTTTCCGCAACCGCCGAACCGCTAGGCGATGAGCCGGCGGTCGAGGTTTCGGTAGTGGATCGCCTCCAGCAGGTGCGGCTCCTCGATCGATTCCGCGCCGGCGAGGTCGGCGATGGTGCGGGCCACCTTGAGGATGCGGTCATGGGCCCGCGCAGAGAGCTGGAGTTGGTTCATGGCGGACTCGAGCAGGAGGGCCAGCGGGCCGGGGAGACGGCAGTGAGTGCGGATCTGGGTCGGGGTCATGCGGGCGTTCGTGGTGCAGACGGAGCCGCGAAACCGCTCGCGCTGGCGGGCCCGGGCGGCCTCGGTGCGCGTCCGAAGCACCGCTGATGGTTCCCCCTCGTCGGCGGCGCGCAGTTCGGTCACGGACAGGGCCGGAGCCTCCACGTGCAGGTCGATGCGGTCGAGCAAGGGGCCGCTGATGCGGCTCCGGTAGCGCTGGATCTGCGTCGGGCTGCAGCGGCATTCGCGGGTGCGGTCGCCGAGGTGACCGCACGGGCACGGGTTCATGGCGGCGACCAGCAGGAACGAGCACGGCAGCGTCAGCTTGCCGGCGCTGCGCGAGATCGTGACCACGGCGTCCTCCAGCGGCTGGCGCAGCACCTCCAAGGCGGACCGCTTGAACTCCGGCAGCTCATCGAGGAAGAGCACCCCGTGGTGGGCGAGCGAGACCTCCCCGGGTGACGGCACCGCGCCGCCGCCGAGCAGGGCGACGTCGGAGACCGTGTGGTGGGGCGAACGGACCGGGCGACGACCGAAGCCGCCGAGACTCCCCGGCACGCCCGCGACGGACTGGATTCCGAGAATCTCGAGGGCCTCGTCGCGGCTCGGAGCCGGCATGATCCCCGGGAGCCGCTTCGCGATCATGGATTTCCCGGAGCCGGGCGGCCCGATCAGCAGCAGGTTATGGTTGCCGGCCACCGCGACCTCGGCGGCCCGGCGGACCACCCGCTGTCCCTTCACCTCCGAGAAGTCCGCGGCGTCCGGAGCCGGGTGACGCTCGAGGGCGGCGAGCGCGGTGGCGGGGGTCACGACCTGCGGCGCGATCTCACCCGTCAGGAGACGGAAAGCATGGTCCAACGAAGACACCGCGACCACCTCCACCTGTTCGACCAAGGCGGCCTCAAGGGCGGACGCCGGAGGCAGCAGCACCCGCCGCTTGCCGAGTTCCCGGGCGAGGCGGGCCATCGCCAGCGCGCCCCGGACCGGGCGAGTGGCGCCGGAGAGGCTCAGCTCGCCCGCGATCAGCGCCTCGTCCAAGCACGGGCTTTCCAACTGGCCCGAGGCCACCAGCAGCCCGAGGGCGACCGGCAGATCGAAGCCCGAGCCCTCCTTGCGCAGTTCGCCCGGGGCGAGATTCACCGTGGTGCGGGACCAAGGAGTCTTGAAGCCGCTGTTCTGGATCGCGGACCATACCCGGTCCTTCGCCTCCTTCACGCTCGCGTCTGGCAAGCCGACCATCAGCAACCCCGGCGTCCCGGCTTCCCCGGTGTTGACTTCGACGTGAACGGCTTCCGCAGTAATGCCCTGCAACGCAGCCGAGGTGAGTATCGCCAGCATGGTTCCCGCCCGGATCGATCGGGCGAAGGCCACGGTGCATAAAAATTAAACTCTTGCAATAAATAACGCTTCCGACTTGCATTGGTCGGTCGCTCTATCGTTGTGCAACGCGTCGTCGGAATCACCGGGTGCATGGGCTGCGGGAAATCGTCCGTGGCGAAGCTGTTGGAGCAGAGAGGCTACCGCCGTCTCGACTCCGATGAGATTGTGCGCTCGGATCTTCTCTGTCGACCGGCGGTGATGGCGGAGTTGCGGAGGCTGTTCGGGGATGGGGTCATCACGGCGGAGGGTCGGGTGGATCGGGGGCGGTTGGCGGCGCGGGTCTTTGCCGATGAGGCGGAACGCCAGAGCTTGGAGGACCTGGTGCATCCGCTGCTGTACGCGGTTTGGCGCGCCCGGTTGGACGCGGAACCCTCGGTGCACTGGGTGTTTGAGGTGCCGTTGCTCTTCGAGAAGGGTTTGGAGAATTGGTTTGATTTCATCGTCTGCGTCACCACTACTCCCGCCCAGCAGTACGCCCGTCTCGAAGCGCGTGGAATCACGCGAGAGCAGGCCGAGGCTCGTATTTCCAAGCAGTTGCCTCTGGCGCGCAAAACCGAGTGGTCCGACTATGTCATCGGCAATGAGGGTTCGCCGGAGTTTCTGGCCCGGCAGGTCGACCTGCTGGTGGAGCGACTCGAGGCTGAAGGTTCCCTGCGGCGCCGGTGAGGCGCCTGATTCCGTTTTGTTTTTCTTTCCCCATGGAGAAGTCTTCCAAGAGCAGTTCTGGAGCAACGGGTCGCGCCAAGAAGGCCGCCGCCCGGCCGAGGACGCGGAGCACCGCGTCCCGTGGCCGCACGCGCGCCGCCAAGGCGTCCGTTTCACCGGACGAGGCGGTGCGCCCGGCGGAGTCGGTGGCGGTTTCCGCGCCCCCGGCGCCCGAGTTGTTCCCGGCGTCGGAGTTCGATCGGGCTCCGGCGCGCGAGGCGGCCCCGGCCCCGGTGGACTCTTTCGCCCCCCGTCCTGAGTCGGCCCCTCCGCCGACGGTCGCGGCCCCGGCCCCGACACCGGATGCGGTGGCCCCGGCGGAGCCCGTGGCCGACCGCTCAGAGGAAGCGCGCGTCTTCGTGCCCAGCGCGGGTACGGGTGAGACGGCGCCCGCGCCGGAATCGGCTCCGGGCGGCGACGCCGGGGGTGGGCGTCCCGGTTTTGCGCCGCGGGAATTCCGCGGCCGGGATTACTGGAAGCAGCTGAAGAAGGACAAACGGAACCGCCAAGGGAAGCCGTGGCATCCGGGTGGTCCGGAAGGGGGAGGCGGGGGCGGTGGAGGAGGGGGAGGGCGTGGGCCGCAGCACCCCCCGCAGCCGCCGCCGCCGTCGCTGGCGCCGCGGTCGGGCGATTTGCCGGACCCGGCACGCTTCGCGGATCTCGCGGCGCTGGATGCCTTGGCGATTTCGCTGGCGGCGGGCGCGGGAGAGACCCTGCGATTGGACGAATTGACGGCGTTGCCCGTGGCCGATCTTGCGGCCGTCGCGCGCCGGATCGGGTGTGCCGTCGAGGGACAACTCCCCAAGCGGCACCTCATCGCCGAAGTGTTGAAGCGCGCCGCCGGCGGCGGGCACCTGCTCCGCGACCGCGGCTGGCTTGACGTGACCGATCGCGGGCACGGTTTCATTGTTCACGACCACTGCAGCTACCGGCTCTACCCGGAGGACGCCTACGTGCCGGAGTCCCTGATCCGCCGCTACAGCCTCAAGCGCGGTCACGAAATGGAGGTCCTGCTGCAACCGCCGGTGGGCGACGAACGCTGCCCGTCCGTGGTGCGGGTGGAGACGGTGATGGGGGGCGCGCCGGAGCAGGCGAGCCTCGTGACGCCCTTTGAGGAGTTGGTGCCTTACTACCCGCTCAACCGCATCCTGCTCGAAGCGCCGGAGGTGCAGAAGGACATCTCGATGCGGGCGGTGGATTTGCTGACGCCGATCGGCTTTGGCCAGCGCGGCCTGATCGTGGCGCCCCCGCGGACCGGCAAGACCGTGCTCCTGCAGAACATCGCCAATTCCGTCTCGGCGAACTTCCCGGAGACCAAACTCATCCTCCTCCTCATCGACGAACGCCCGGAGGAAGTGACCGACTTCCGGCGGCACACGAAGGGGGAGGTGGTGTCGTCGACCTTTGACGAGTCCCCGGAGAGCCACATCCACTGTGCCGAGATGGTGGGCGAAAAGGCCCGCCGCCTCGTGGAACGCGGTGAGCACGTCGTCATCCTGCTCGATTCCATCACCCGCCTCGCCCGCGCCTACAACGCGCTCGCCTCGAACTCCGGCAAGATCATGTCCGGCGGCATGGAGGCCACCGCGCTCCAGCGGCCGAAGCGCTTCTTTGGCGCGGCCCGCAACATCGAAGGAGGCGGCAGCCTGACGATCCTCGCGAGCGCGCTGATCGACACCGGCAGTCGGATGGACGAGATCATCTTCGAGGAGTTCAAGGGCACCGGCAACATGGAGCTGCACCTTGACCGGGGCCTCTCGGACAAGCGCATCTTTCCCGCCATCAACATGCTCCGCTCCGGCACCCGCAAGGAGGAGCTCATCTATCACCCGGATGAACTGCAGCGGGTCTATGGGCTCAGGCGGACCATGCAGGGCATCGGCCCCATCGAGTCGATGGAGATGCTCATCCAGCGACTGCGCAAAACCAAGTCGAACGCGGAGTTCCTCATGAGTCTGGCCCGCTAGGCCGCGGACCCGAAGACCCGAGCCGACGAGGATCCTGAGCGCATGACCGAGGCGGACGAAGGGATTCTGGCGGCGCTGCTGGCGCGCGGGTG
>Ga0194132_10010456_pt1 | contig 12328 bp, 10 predicted proteins | sample TA2KigOf80mmetaG_FD_148612 | JGI IMG/M metagenome (GOLD analysis project Ga0194132, IMG submission 148612) | Freshwater microbial communities from Lake Tanganyika, Tanzania - TA2015054 Kigoma Offshore 80m | ecosystem: Environmental > Aquatic > Freshwater > Lake | place: Tanzania: Lake... | reverse complement strand
CCGGGCACGCGGAACACCATGCGCTAGACCGCGCGCTTCTCGAAGTCGATGCGCGGGTCGACCAGCACATAAGTGAGGTCGCCGATCAGCTTTACGACCAGACCCAGGAGGGTGAAAAAGAACATGGTGCCGAAGATGATCGGGTAGTCGCGCCCCAAGAGCGCCTCGAAGCCAAGGAGGCCGAGCCCATCGAGCGAGAAGATCACCTCGATCAGGAGCGAGCTCGTGAACAGGATGCCGATGAACGATCCGGGCAGCCCGGCCACCACGATCAACATGGCGTTGCGGAAGACGTGACCATAGAGCACGCGCCGCTCGCTCAACCCCTTGGCGCGTGCCGTCACCACATAGAGCCGGCCGATCTCCTCGATGAAGGAGTTCTTGGTCAGCATGGTGAGCGTGGCGAAGCCGCCGATCGTCATGGCGACGACCGGCAGCACGAGATGCCACAGATAGTCGCCGACCTTGCCGAAGAACGAGAGCTCGTCCCAGTTGCTCGACACGAGACCTCGGAGCGGGAACCAATCGAGATAGCTGCCGCCGGCGAACACGACGATCAGGAAGATCGCGAACAGATAGGACGGGATCGCGTAGCCCACGAAGATGACCGCGCTGGTCCAGATATCGAAGCGCGTGCCGTCCCGCACGGCTTTACGGATGCCGAGCGGAATCGAGATCAGATAGGCGATGAGCGTGGTCCAGAGGCCGAGCGAGATCGAGACCGGCATCTTGTCGAGCACGAGGTCGACGACCTTGCGGTCGCGGAAGAAGCTGTCGCCGAACTCGAAGCGCACATACTGCCCCATCATCTGGATGAAGCGCTCGTGCAGCGGCTTGTCGAAGCCGTAGAGCGTCTCGATCTCCTTGATCAATTCAGGCCTAAGGCCGCGTGCGCCGCGATATTGGCTCGACACCTCGGCCGCCGCGCCGGTGGCCTGCGACGTGGTTCCACCGCCCGCGAGTTCGCCGCCAGAAGACGCGCCCGCCCTGACCGCCGCATCGACCGCGGTGCCCGACAGCTTCGCGATCATCTGCTCGACCGGTCCGCCGGGCGCGACCTGGATGATCAGGAAGTTGATGATCATGATCCCGAACAGCGTCGGGATGATCAGCAGCAACCGGCGTATGATGTAGGCGAACATCGGCGCGCGCGCGCGAGTCGACTATTGTTGTTCGAGCGTCTTGGCCCGCTCATCCAGGCTCGCCTGCTTGGCGGAGTCGATCCACCACGTGTCCGTGAAGCCGAGCGCGTATTTGGGTGCGATTGCCGGGCGGCCAAATATGTCCCAATAGGACACACGGAACACGCGCACATGCCATTGCGGCACGACATAGTGCCCGAATAGCAACGCACGATCGAGCGCGTGGGTCGCCGTGATCAGCGAGGCGCGATCAGGTGCCGCAATGACGTGATCGATCAGCGTATCGATCGCCTTGGACTTGATGCCGATGATATTGCGCGAGCCGGGTTCGTCGGCGGCCATCGTACCCCAGTACTCGCGCTGCTCATTGCCGGGCGAGCGTGACTGGCCAAAGCTGCCCACCACCACGTCGAAGTCGTGATTGCGCACACGCTCGACATATTGCGACGAATCGACCAAGCGCATCTTGAGCTCGATGCCAATGCGGGCAAGGCTCTTGGCGTAGGGCCCGCCAATACGCTCGAAGGCGGGGCTATCGAGCAGAAGCTCGATGGCTAGAGGTTGTCCGGTCTTCGGGTCGATCCGCTTGCCGCTCTTGACGACATAGCCGGCGGCGTCGAGCAGTTCCGCGGCGCGCCTGAGGTTGGCGCGGTTGTTACCCGAGCCATCCGTCACCGGCGCCCTGTACGCTGTCGTGAACACCTCAGGCGGAAGGTCGGCTCTCAGTGGCTCGAGCAGCTTCAGTTCATCAGGGCTCGGCAGCCCCGATGATGCCAGCTCCGAGTTCGAAAAATAGCTCTCCGTGCGCGCATAGGCGCCATAGAAGAGGTTCTTGTTGGCCCATTCGAAATCGAAGGCCCAGGAAAACGCCTCGCGTACCCGCGGGTCGGCAAAGATCGGTTTGCGGATGTTGAATGCGAAGCCCTGCATGCCGGTCGGCAGCTCGTGCGGAATCTCTTCTCTGATGGTAAGCTTCTTATCGAAGCTCGGACCAACATAGGCGGTCGCCCACTGCTTCGCGGAGCTCTCATCGCGAAAGTCGTAGGCGTGAGCCTTGAAGGCCTCGAGCTCGACCGTCGGGTCGCGATAATACTCGTAGCGGATCACGTCGTAATTGTAGCGCCCGCGCGAACGCGGCAGGTTGGCGCCCCAATGATCCTTGACCCGCTCAAAAGTGATCGAGCGTCCGCTCTCCACCGCAGAGACCTTGTAGGGGCCGGAGCCGAGCGGCGGGTCAAGCGTTGTTTCTTCGAAATTGCGCGTGCTGAAATAGGCCTTCGAGATGATCGCGAGCTGGCCCATGATCAAAGGCAGCTCACGGTTCTCACCTCCTGAGAAAGAGAACTTGACGCGGCGCTCGCCGAGGTCTTCCGCCTTGTCGACGTTTGCGTAGTACAGGCGATAGAAGGGATTACCCTTCGCCTTCAGCGTCTCGAACGAAAAGATCACGTCATCGACCGTGACTGGCGTGCCGTCATGCCAGCGTGCCTCCGCCCGTATCGTAAAGATCACCCACGAGCGATTGTCCGGCATCTCGATGCGCTCCGCCAGCAGGCCGTATTCCGAGAAGGCCTCGTCGCTCGAGCTCTCCATGAGCGATTCGAAGACGAGGCCGAGGCCATCGGCGGCAACACCCTTGATGATGAACGGGTTCAGGCTGTCGAACGTGCCGACCGACGAGAGCCTGAGCGTGCCGCCCTTGGGCGCGTCGGGATTGACGTACACGTACGGCTGATCGGGGCCGTATTTCAGATCGCCGTGCATGGCGATGCCGTGACTCGAATAGAGGTCGCTGTCGGCCGCCTCCGCGGTGCTGCTGATCACGAGGGCGAGTGCGAGCGGTGCAAACACACCGGCGAGAGCACGTCGACACATGGGACGCATTACCTCGGCATGAAAAAGGGAACAACGAGGCACGATGGGGTCAAACCGATAAGGTCACGACCGGAGATCAATCTATGGCCTTCCCGCGCGCGTTCAATGCCGCGGCCTTGTCGGGATCGATCCACCAGGTATCAAGGCCGAGCGCAAAACGCGGCTTCGTGGCCGGCCGGCTGAACTTGTTCCAGTAGACCAGATTGTGACCGCCCTTATACCACTGCGGCACCATGTAGTGGCCGAACAGCAGGATGCGATCGAGCGCGCGGGTGGCCGCGAGCAGTGCGGGGCGGTCGGGTGCGGAGAGTATTTTCTCGATCAGCGCATCGACCACCGGATCTTTGATGCCAGCGAGATTGAAGCTGCCGTCCTCATCCGCCGCGCGGCTGCCGAAGAAGCCACGGAGCTCGGCGCCCGGCGAGAGCGACTGCACATAGCGCTGCACGATCAGGTCGAAATCGAAGCTCTTCAGCCGGGCCTGGTATTGCGCGGGATCGACCAATCGAAGCAAGGCCTTGATGCCCAGCCGCTCGAGATTGCGCGCATAGGGCGCCATGATGCGCTCAAACGCCGGCTCGAAATAGAGGAACTCGACCGCGAACTGCTCGCCGGTTGAAGGGTCGATCAGCGCGCTGTTTTCCACCTTCAATCCGGCTTCGATCAGAAGCTTGCGTGCGATTCTGAGATTGGCACGCGCATCGCCCGAGCCATCGGTCATGGGCGGCGCAAAGGCCTCGGTGAACAGCTCGGGCGGCAGCTTGTCGCGATAGGGCTCGAGCAGAGCGAGCTCTTCGGGCGCAGGCATGCCGCGCGCGGCGAGGTCCGAGTTTTCGAAGTAGCTCGCCATGCGCTCATACTGATCGAAGAACAGATTCTTGTTGGCCCACTCGAAATCAAACGCGAACGACAGTGCCTGGCGCACGCGCCAATCGGCAAATCTGGCATGGCGCGTGTTGATGAAATAAGCCTGCACGCCGGAGGGCCGGTTGTCTTCGAGCGTCTCCTTGATGACGCGACCATCGGCGATCTCGGGGATGTCGTAGGCGGTTGCCCAGGTCTTCGAGGTGAACTCCTCGCGCCAGCCATAGGTGCCTGCCTTGAATGCTTCCGCCATCACCGTGCGATCGCGGAAATAGTCGTAGCGAATGGTGTCGAAATTGTGCCGACCGACCCGCACCGGCAATGCGGCCGCCCAATAATCCTTGACCCGCTCGAACACCATCGTCCGCCCGATATCGGCCTTGGCGACTCGATAGGGCCCGTTGCAGAGCGGCGGCTCGACGGTCGTTTCGTTGAACTTGCGGGTCGCGTAGAACGTCTTGGAGAACACCGGCATCGCGCCGACGATCAGGGGCGTTTTACGGTTCTCGGTGGAGCGGAAGCGGAAGCGCACTTCGCCCGGGGCAATCACTTCTGCCGCCTCGACATCACCATAAACCAGTCGAAAGCGCGGATCGCCCTCCTTCACCAGCGCATCGAAGGAGAAGGCGACGTCTTCGGCCGTGATCGGGGCACCATCGTGAAACTTCGCTTTCGGGTTCAGCCGGAAGCTTACAGAGCGACGATCACCGGCCAGCGAGACGGCCTCGGCGATCAGGCCATAGGCCGAATCAGGCTCATCGGCCGATGAATCAAGCAGCGAGTCGAAGCAGAGTTCCTGCAAGGTGGTCGGCGCGACACCCTTGATGATGAACGGGTTGAGGCTGTCGAACGTGCCCTCCGCACCTTGGCTGAGCGTGCCGCCCTTCGGCGCGTTCGGGTTCACATAGTCATAGTGGGCGAAGTCAGTCGGGTATTTCAGCGCGCCGAACAGCGACAGGCCATGGCGCCAGGTCGGCTCGCCGGCGCGGCCGGTCGGCGCCAGGGCCACCATCAGCAACAGAATCAGAGCAGGCGCGAGCGCGCGGCGACCCTGAAGCAACAGGCGCATGAACTTTGGCGACTCGGCGGCCATAGCCGCACTTTGCCCGGAACCGCGGCGCTAGAAAAGGAAGCGCACCGTCTCAATTGCGGTAGCGCGCCAGAAATGCGGCACGTACCGCGTTGAACTGATCGCGCACCGGGCGGGCGAGCAGCGCGATCTCGTCCGTCTTCTGCTTCCGCGCGGCGGATTCGAGGGCACGCGCCTGCGCGAACAGACGGCTGGCGCCGAGATTGCCGGAGGTCGACTTAAGGTCATGTGCCTCCTGGCCCACTTCCTTGCAGTCGCCAATAGCCAGCGCCCGCTCAAGCGCATCCAGCCGCTCATCGGTGGTGTCGAGATAGATCGTGACCAGCTCGCGTACGCTCTTCTGGCCGATCGCGGTTTCGAGTTGATCAAGAAGGGAGCCATCGAGCACGGGCGCGGTTGGGTCGGCCGCGGTCAATTCAGGTGTCTCGGGCGGCGCTACCGCGGACCCTCGACGCACCCAGCGAAGCAGCGTGCGCTTCAGCCGCTCGGGCTCGATCGGCTTGGGCACGAAGTCGTCCATGCCGGCGGCACGGCAACGCTCCTCATCGCCCGGCTGGGTGTGGCCGGTCAGGGCGATGATCGGCAGGCGCGTGGCCTCGCTGCCGAGGGCCCGAATCGCCCGCGTCGCCGCGAGCCCATCCATGCCCTTCATCTGCACGTCCATCAGCACGAGGTCGATGCCGCCGGCCTTGATGCGCTCAACCGCTGCCGCGCCATCGCCGACGACGACCGCCGTGCAGCCGAGACGCTCGAGGAAGGCGACCGCCAAGCGCTGATTGACCGGATGATCCTCAGCGACCAGCGCGACCGGCGTGCGCCCCGCCGCCTCACGCAGGCTATGGACCGTGATCGGCTCGGCCCCGGCGTCCGAAGGGCTGTCGGACACGCGATCAAGCTCGCGCAGGCAACGCACGATGAGCGCGCTACCGGCGGGCTCGGAGAGATAGGCGGCGTAGCCGAGCGCGCGACTGCGCGTCGCATCGCCGCGGAGGCCGGCCTGTGCCAGCAGCACCAGGGAGACGCCATGCAATGCGGCATCCCGCCCGATCTCGCGCGCGAGTAAGGCGGCCTCTTCGGCCAGGGCGTCGGCGGCGAAGATCACGACGAGGCGACGCGCGCCTCCGTGACCGCCGCTACGCAGTCGCGCCAGCCCATCGGCAACCGAGACCGCGGGTTCCGCGCTCACCCCGGCAGCCCCGAGCGTCTTCATCAGGCGCGACCGCCGGTCGACCGCCGGGGCGATCGCCACCACGTGGAACTGGCCGAGATCGGCCGCGACCAGGCCCGGCCCAGCCTCGACCACGGGCTGGCACGGCAGTTCGAGCCAGGAGATGCCACCGGTCCTGGGGTCGGTCTCGACGCCGATCCTGCCCTTCATCAAAGCCGCGAGGCGATGGCAGACGGCGAGCCCGAGCCCGGCGCTGCCATGGGGCGAGAGCGCTGCGAGATCGCCCAGGGCCGCGCTCTCGAAGAGGCGGCCCCGGCTTTCCGCAGCAGCGCCCGTGCCGGTGTCGCGAACCTCGAAACGGAGCGTCGGGGCGCTTTGTTTCGCCGGCCGGAGCGAGACGACGAGGCTCACCGACCCCTTGTCGGTGAACCCGAGCGCGCTGCCGATGAGATTGTGCAGCATCTGGCGCAGCCGCGCCGGATCGCCCTTGATCCGCACCGGCAGGCCGGAGTCGAACCGGACGCGCAGCGCGACACTCTTTTCCGCCGCCTTGGCCGCGACCGATCGCTCGGCGGCACGCACCACCGATTGCAGGTCGAGGGGAATCTGCTCGAGCACCAGCTCGCCGGACTCGATTCTGGCAACATCGAGCACGTCATTGATCACGGTGAGGAGCGCCTCGCCCGATTCCTGCGCGGTCCGCGCATAGACGCGCTGCTGTTCATCGAGTGCGGTCTCGAGCAGGAGCCAGGTCATGCCGAGCACGCCGTTCATCGGCGTCCTGACTTCCTGGCTCAACATGGCGAGGAGCGCGGCCTTTGCGGCTTTGGCCCGGGCGGCCTCGTCCTTCGCGAGCGCGAGCGTATCGACGAGTTCCGTTAGCCTGACGGCGTGGTCGCCGCCGCGCTCGGGCGAGCCCTTGAGGGCCGCGATCTCGCCCTTGAGGCTGAGCTCGCGCTCAAGCGCCTGCTCAAGCGCCATGGTCTCCTTGGTGATATCATCCACCGCGATGAGCGCCCGCGGGCCGACGATCATGGCACCGCTTATGCCCTCGGGCAGAGGGTCGATCGTGACGCGGAGATGCGTACGTATGCCGAGCCGGCCGCGCGCCTCGATCTCGAAATTCAGCGCCTTCTCGTCGGTGATGGCACGGCGCGCGCTCATGGCCCCCGCCTCGCCGGCCAGAAGCCTTGCAAGGTCGGACGATGCGCCACCGTCCCCTTCTCCGCCATCGAGGCGCGCGAGCAACGCCTGCATCGCCGCGTTGGCATAACATAGTCTGCCCTGGGCATCGCTGACGCCGAGCGCCCGCGTGATCTGATCGAGCGCCTGCCAAGCACAGGGGTAGAGCGTCGGCACGGTCTCGGGCCAGATCGGCGGCTTGTCGGACCGGTTGGGCGAGGTGGCGGCCAATTGGCACCTCCAGAATCGGGCAACACGGAGCAAAGGGGGCGCGGGCGTGGTCCCCTGCAGCCGAGCCTAAGGCCGCGGCCCTTAACCTCTCGTGAAGGAGGCCCAGCAGCATGATCCGGGCCGCTGGTTTCGCCCGCGCGCCCGCCCCATAATCCCCACCATGCCGCGCTATCCCGACAATGACGGCCCGATCCACCGGCGCGTGCCGGAAGGTGACAACCGGCCGCGGCTGGTGTGCAACAGCTGCGGCTTCATCCGCTATGACAACCCGAAGATCGTGGTCGGCGTGGTGACAACCGCGCCCGACGGCCGGATTCTGCTGTGCCGGCGCGCGATCGAGCCGCAGCACGGCTTTTGGACCATTCCGGCCGGCTATATGGAGCTGGGCGAGACCGCAGAGGCCGGCGCCCGCCGCGAGGCCGAGGAAGAGGCCGGCACCAAGGTCGAAATCGAGGGCCTGCTCGCGGTCTACAACGTGCCGCGCATCAGCCAGGTGCAGCTCATATTCCGCGCGCGCTCGGCCGATGCCTCGCTCGCGATCGGGCCCGAGACCCTCGAGGCCGCGTTCTATGACTGGAACGACATCCCCTGGGCCTCACTCGCCTTCCCCTCTGTGCATTGGGCGCTCGGCCACTACCGCGACGCGCTCGGCCGGCCGCTCGGCGCGCCCTTCGGCAACCCGGACGGCCAGCGCGGCGACTATGTGGCAGGCGAGGTAGCGACTAGTTGAGTCCCAACAGCGCCCGCGCGAAGCCGTCGGGCTCGAAGGGCCTGAGATCATCGATGCCCTCGCCAACACCGAGCGCCACGATCGGCAGCCCGAAGCGCTTGGCGAGCGCGACCACGACGCCGCCCTTCGCGGTGCCATCCAGCTTGGTCATCACGAGGCCATCAATCTTGACCGCCTCCTTGAACACCTCGACCTGGCTGTGCGCGTTCTGCCCCGTGGTCGCATCGAGCACGAGGAGGCGGGTGTGGGGTGCTGCGGGGTCGAGCTTCTTCAGCACCCGATCGATCTTTTTGAGCTCATCCATCAGGTGCGCCTTGTTCTGGAGCCGCCCAGCCGTATCGATGATCAGCACATCGGTCTTGGCGACGCGCGCGCCCTCGAGCGCCTCGAAGGCGAGGCCGGCCGCGTCGGCCCCCGTATCGGCGCGCGCGATCACCGGGCAGCCGGCGCGGCTGCCCCAGATTTTCAGCTGCTCGACCGCAGCCGCGCGAAACGTATCGCCTGCGACCAGGGTCACCGAACGGCCTTCAGCGCGAAACTGACTCGCGAGCTTGCCGATCGTCGTGGTCTTGCCGGTGCCGTTGACGCCCGCGACCAGGATTACATGCGGCTTGTTGCTGGGGTTGATCGCAAGCGGGCGCGCCACGGGCGCGAGGATCTGGGCGATTTCGGTCGCGAGGGCCGTGCGCACCTCCTCATCCGTCACCTCGCGGCCAAGCTTCTGCTTGCTCAGCGTCTCGACCAGGTCGCTCGCGGTCTGGATACCGAGGTCGGCCGCGATCAGTGCCTCCTCGAGCTCGTCCAGCATCGCCCGGTCGAGCTTACGCCCGGTGAAGATTGCGCCGATCGAGCCGGTCAGGCTCTGCGCGGTCTTGGCGAGCCCGGCTTTCAGGCGCGCGAACAGCCCGCCCTTGCGGCGCTCCTTTTCGGGCGATTCGCTCATGCCATCAGAACAGGCGTTGGGTGTTGTTGCTTTCACCCCCACCCCTCCGTCCCCCATCGAGGGGGAGGGAGCAAAGGGAAGCGCGCTCCTCCGGTTCCCTTCCCCCATGAGGGGGAGGCGGCAACGCCTGCGTTGCTGGGTGGGGGGTGACACCGGCGCACTCGTTCACCTGCGCAATCAGGATGTCGCGGTCGCGCGCGACGGCGCGGGCCGACACGATGGTGCCCGCGGGCGGCACGTCATTCGAGATCCGAGTGGGCAGATAATGCTCCGTTCGCCCCTCGCCATCACGTTCGACCAGGATCGACACGGTGGCGCCGAGCGTCGCGTCGATCGCCGCGCGCAGCCGCTGCTCCCCGCGTGAGCGGAGGCGGCCAGCCCGTTCCTTCCGCAGCGCAACTGGCACCGCGGGCATGCGCGCCGCCGGCGTGCCCGGGCGCTCGGAATAGGGAAAGACGTGCAGATGATCGATCCCCGCTTCGTCCACAAGGCGAAGCGAGTTGACGAACATCTCCTCCGTCTCGGTCGGGAAGCCCGCGATCAGATCGGCGCCGAAGCGAAGCTCAGGCCGCGCCGCGCGCAGTCGCGTGGTCAGCGCGATCACGTCGGCGCGCACATGGCGCCGCTTCATGCGCTTCAGGATCAGGTCATCGCCCGCCTGCACGCTCAGATGCAGATGCGGCATCAGCCGTGGCTCCTCGACAAACAGGCGCTCGAGCTCCGCATCGATCTCGACCGGATCGATCGAGGACAGGCGAAGCCGTGGCAGGTCCGGCACCGATGCGAGCAGGCGACGCACCATCTGGCCGAGCGGAGGCCGCCCGGGCAGATCGAGCCCATAGGCGCCGAGATCGACGCCTGAAAGCACAACCTCGCGGTGGCCGTGCTCGACGAGCGTGCGGACCTCGCGCGCGATCTCGCCCACGGGCACGCTCCGGCTCGGGCCACGGCCGAAGGGGATGATGCAGAAGGTGCAGCGGTGGTCGCAGCCGTTCTGCACCTGCACGAAGGCGCGCGCCCGGCTCTCGAAGCCCGAAATCAGATGCGACGCGGTCTCGCGCGCAGCCATGATGTCATCCACCACGACGCGCTCGGTGGCAACCGGCAGGAAGCTCGTTGCCTCGAGCTTCTCGCGATTGCCGATCACGCGATCGACCTCGGGCATGGCGGCGTAGCGCGTGGGATCGATCTGCGCGCCGCAGCCGGTGACGATGATGCGGGCGCCGGGGCGCTCGCGCCGGGCCCGGCGAATGGCCTGGCGCGCCTGGCGCTCGGCCTCGGCCGTGACCGCGCAGGTGTTGACGATGACGGCATCGCTCAGGCCCGCCTCGCCCGCCTTGGCGCGCATCGCCTCAGCCTCATAGGCATTCAAGCGGCAACCGAAGCTGATGATCTCAACCCCGCTCATGACGCGGCGCCGTTCGGCAGCACGCCGGTGAAGCTGGTCGCGACCGGCCCGGCCATCAAGACGTGATCATCGGCCCGCCACTCGATCTCGAGCGGGCCGCCATCGAGCGTCACCGTCGCGCGCCGCTCGGTTAGGCCCCGCCGTACGGCTGCGACCAGGGCCGCACAGGCGCCGGTGCCGCAGGCGAGCGTGAGCCCGGCACCGCGCTCCCACACCCGCAGGCGAATGCGCGTGTGGTCGAGCACCTGCGCCACGCCGATATTGGCGCGCTCGGGGAACAGCGGATCGTGCTCCAGCGCGGGCCCGAGCGTCGCGAGGTCGATTGCTGCAACATCCGCCACGAAGAACACGGCGTGCGGATTGCCCATGCTGATGCCGACGGGATCGCGCAGCGGACCCCGCGCGAGATCCACGTGCAGTGTGTCCATCGCGCGGGCTAGAGGGATCTCGCGCCAATCGAGCCGGGGCCTGCCCATGTCGACCGCGATGCGGCCCGCCTCACGGGCCTCCGCGGCGAGGAGGCCGGCCTTGGTCTCGAGCGTCACGCGCGGGCGCCGTCCCTCGCTCATCAGGAGCGAGGCGACACAGCGGGAGGCATTGCCGCAAGCCGAAACCTCGCCACCGTCCGCGTTCCAGATGCGCATGAAGGCATCGGCGTCCGGGCTCTTGGGCTTTTCGATCTCGACCAGCTGATCACAGCCGACGCCGAGGCGGCGATTGGCGATCGCGCGCACCTGCTCGGCCGAGAACGCCACCGCATGGGCGCGCGCGTCGACCACGACGAAGTCGTTGCCGAGGCCATGCATCTTGATGAAGGGCGTGCCGGACATGGAGGGGTTATAGGGCGGGGAGCCGGATGCGTCCACCGGGGCGACTTACCTCGCGTCAGGCCGGGTTCACCCTGACGTGGCCGAGCGCGCCATAGGCGAGGATGCGCCGGTCGCGGGTGAGCAGCGTCGCGCCCCGAAGTCGAGCGGTCGCGACGATCAGGCGATCGGCCGGGTCACCGTGGAACGGCGCCGGCAGGTCATAGGCCTCGATCATAATCTCGGTCGTGAGTTCTGCGAGTCTGACTTGCCCACCGGATAGCGCCTTCCCGACCCATTCGCCGACCGGCAGGTCCAATTCGAGCCTCCGGCGCGATGAGAGCATTGCGATCTCCCACACCGCGACGGCAGGCACGACGACGCTTGAACTTGATGCCGCCTCGCTGATGTCACGCCGCGCCGAACCCGTAAGCTTCGGATCGTCAAACGCGAGCCAGATCCAGACATGGGTATCGAGCAGGAGTTCAGTCGCGCTTGTGCTCATCGGGGAACAGGTTTGGCACGTCGGCTTCCCATTCAACGTCGACTGGCTCGATGATGTCGCCGACGATCCGCCCAGTCCCCTTCATGGTGCCGAAAATGGAGGTAGCGGGGGCCTCGGGCGGCTCCAGCACGGCGACCGGCTTGCCTCGCTTGGTGATGACCAGGCGGATGTGCTTGTCATGCACCTCGTCGAGCAGGCGCAGACAGTGGGTCTTGAACTCCCCGGCCCCGATGGTACGGGTTGTGGTCGCGGATTTCTTCATGACCATGGTCGCATGACTATGGTCATATAATGATGGCCGGTCAACCCTTGCCCTGGGGTTCGCGGGTCGGCCTTGGTTGACGCTTCGCCCTTCCCGGCCTACATTCCGCCTGCTCTGCCTGT
>Ga0194132_10010453_pt1 | contig 12331 bp, 9 predicted proteins | sample TA2KigOf80mmetaG_FD_148612 | JGI IMG/M metagenome (GOLD analysis project Ga0194132, IMG submission 148612) | Freshwater microbial communities from Lake Tanganyika, Tanzania - TA2015054 Kigoma Offshore 80m | ecosystem: Environmental > Aquatic > Freshwater > Lake | place: Tanzania: Lake Tanganyika... | reverse complement strand
GTCATAGGGACGAATAATGCGCTCGGTGACCTTGCCGTTGGCGTCGTCGGAGAGGACCTTCTCTTCGACCTTTTCGAGGGGCGCGACGCGGCCGTTGATGGAGCGGATGGACTGCGCGCCGCCGGATAACGTGCTTTCGAGAACGCGGCGGCCGTTGGCGTCGAAGGTGTAGGTGTTGGTCTCGCTCTGGGCAATCGCCTGGAGCGTCGCGAGGATCAGAATGGCGCAGTTCCGCATAGTCCCAGACTAAGGCTAAACGGAAGCCCGAACAATCAGGCGAAAGCCTGATTTCATTGGCCTGTGGTATCATGGAACGAATCGGGCGGGAAGTAGATTAATGAGCCGGTAGCTCAGTTGGTAGAGCATCGCACTTTTAATGCGGTGGTCGCGGGTTCGAGCCCCGCCCGGCTCACCATAAAATTCAATCACTTAGGAGTCCTCAGGCGTCGGACTCCTCGGCGATGACAGCCAATTTGACAGCCAGACACTCCCGGCCGAGCAACTGACCTCCCAGGACACGGCGCTCCAGGTTTGTTGCATAATTGAAGCGACTTCACTAAACGTCTGAGCACCGGCCCGTACAGCGGTCTACATCGTGGCACGGCCTGAACACCGACCGAACCCTGTATGTGTGATGCCCCCGCAACTCGCCAACGAACAACATGCCGCATTCTGTCGCTAGACGGCGGAGGCGCGAAAGGATTCTATACGTTCGGAGTGCTGCGGGAGGTCGAGGCTCTCTTAGGTGGCGGCAGGCTATGCGGGCAGTTTGACCTGATTTTTGGAACGAGCACGGGAGGCATAATCGCAGCGCTCCTTGCGCTCGGCCACACCGTCCAAGAAGTCCACGCGCTTTACAAGCAACACGTTCCAAAAATAATGGGAAAGTGGTTGCGAAGAACCAGATCTGCTGCCCTCAACGAGCTCGCCAAGACTGTTTTCGACGGCAAGACGTTCAACGATATGCGGACTGGTGTCGGCATCGTGGCAACGCACTGGGACTTGGAGAAACCCATGATCTTCAAATCCAGCGTCGCCCAAGCGCATGGTCTTAAGCACACGTTTCAACCGGGCTTCGGTGTGTCAGTCGCTGACGCGATCAAAGCGTCGTGTTCGGCCTACCCATTGTTTGAGAAGACCACCGTCACAATCCAAGACGGCACAATCGTCACGCTCATCGACGGAGGCTTCTGCGCGAACAATCCGACACTCTACGCAATCGCTGATGCGGTGCGGGCGCTAGGCCGATCAGCGGACGAACTTCGGGTAGTGAGCATCGGCGTTGGGAATTACCCCTCGCCGAGCATCAGAAACCCGAGAAGATTTGCCCTGTGGTGCCTGAAATGGTTTCGGCCCGTGCAACTCCTACAAAAGACCCTCAATGTGAATACCGTATCGATGGAGCAGCTCCGGCTGATTCTGTTCAAAAACATTGCGACAGTGCGTATTGACGAATCGTTCACAAAGCCAGAACTTGCCACCGATCTCATCGAACACGACTTGGGGAAGCTGAACTTACTATTTCTACAAGGCCGGGAATCCTACGCCAAACACGAGGAGGCCCTAAAAAGCCTCCTCTTAGGCGATATACGGGGGCACGGGACGTAAATGCCGATACCGCAAACTCAGTTCGAGACGTGGTCGCATCAAGGTTCGATCACCGGATCGAGAACCACCTACGCAACGATACGCGAAGCGCTGGTGGCCGGAACCGCAGAATTCTCAGGCCGGAACACCACAGTTTTCCTTCAAGGATCATACGGCAATGACACTAACATCTACGCCGAGAGTGATGTTGATGTCGTCATTGGCCTCCATTCCACGTTCTTTCACGACACGAGCGCCCTGACTCCGGTGGACCTCGCGGTTGTCAAGGCAGGGTTCCGTCCTGCGACGTATCAGTATGCTGACTTCAAAAAACACGTCACGGTTGCGTTGAAACAGAAATTCGGAGATGCGGTGCGACCCGGGGAAAAGGCCATCAAGGTCACAGGCAATCAGTATCGTCGTAATGCGGACGTGATTGTCGCCACCGAGTTCCGCAAGTATTATTCCCCCGCTGGCATCATAGGAGCCACTCTCGGTCCCCAGCACATCGAAGGCATCTGCTTCTTCACTGCTGCGAATCAACAAGTCGTCAATTATCCAAAACAGCACTCGGCGAACTGCACCGAGAAGCATCAAGGCACGTCGGGACGGTTTAAGCCCATGGTCAGGATTTTTAAGAACATGCGAAGCAGGCTCCACGAAATGGGCGTGATCGAGCCAGGCAGCGCACCATCCTACTTCATTGAAGGATTGTTGTTCAACGTGCCAAACGATCGGTTTGTGGCATCATTGCGCGATAGCTTCGTCGGCTGCTTGAAATGGATCCTGGAGGCAGAGCCTAGTAACTTCGTATGCGCCAACAAAGAGTACCTGCTAGTCAAAGACGCTCAGCCGAACTGCTGGCCATGCGATCAATTCGACAAGTTTAAGAAGGAAGCAGTTAAGCTGTGGAATAACTGGTGACCCCTTCATTTTCAGTGGGTAGGGTTCCGTACGCTACTTCGGCGCGCTCGAACGTCGCATTCAGGAACTCGAAGACGAGAACGAGGCGTTGCAGAACCAACTCGACACGATTCGCGAAGTTGTCAACGAGGAATCGGACGAGGACGGCGACAACGACGAAGAGGAGGAGGACGAAGACGAATAGTGGCGGTTTGCCTGTCAAGGGCGCTGCATCGACGATTCGTAGACGATGCAGCGCCCTGGGTGGCCGATTCCGCGACGTTGCAGAGACGAGTCGTTGGCGAAAGGAAGACAATGGCGGCGTACTATCGAACGGGACAGGCGGCGAAGGCGCTCGGCGTGTCCGATCATCATGTTCGGCGGCTTTGCGACGCAGGCCTGATCGAGGCCGAATTGACGGAACGCAACCACTGGAGAATTCCGGCGAGTGAAATTGATCGGCTTACCGAGGACGGCGTCCCCGAACTTCCAGCGAGGCCGCCTGAGCGAGTGACGGTTGATGCCAGTGAATCGACATCCGCGCAGGTGCCTCTGATCGCAATGGACGCCACGGAAGACGCTTCCCATGAGGTCCCGCAACCGTCCGAACCCGAGCCCCAAAAACCCGTCGCCGAGCCGCCCAAGCCCGCTCCGGCGTCCGAACCCGTCCGCAAGCCGGTCCAGAGCGTCGAAAACACGCCCCACAAGGGCAGCGTACCTCGAAGAAAATGACCTTCGGGCGCTAAAATCGGTCGAAAACTTGGCGAGCCGGAGTTGCAGTTCCGGGCACGGCCCGTGAAGTGTGTCCTGAAATCCTTCAACAACGGCGCAGCCGTCGTCGAATTTACTTCGCCAGCGACACGGAAATAATTTCCTCATCGTTCCGGGTCACGATGTGTTTGTTGGCATAGGCCGGATGCGACCAGTGCACCGCGCCAAGCTCCCGGCGGTTCCGTGAGTCGGAGGTCGGTTTGATTAACTTCGCCCGGCTGATTTCCTTGTAGCCTTTGGGCGAGAGTTCGGCGATGATCAGATCCCCGCGGTCGTTGTTGATGAAATATCGCGAACCGTTCTTCACGACGAAACCGGAGGCCCAGCGCGCTTTTTCGCCGGTCACCTCCATCGTTTCCCACACGCGTTGGCCGGTTCGGAGGTCGAGGCAGCGGAACTGGCCGTAGCTGCAGATCCCATAGATGTAGCCGTTATCGATGACCGGTGTGTTGACGACCGAGTGCAGGCCGTCGGTGTTGATCTCGCTGTCGCTCTTGCCGCGCCACAGGAGTTTTCCCGCCATATCCAGCAACATCGAGCCGTTGTAAAAAGCGGAAAGCAGTAGATTGCGGCCGTCGCTGACCGGCGTGGCAAGGGCCATACCGGCATTCAGCTTGAAGGGCTGCTCCCAAAGCACTCGGCCGGTGACCGGGTCGAGCGCCGATACGGCCGATGCGTGCCAGATGATGAGTTGGCGGTCGAACAGGATCGGCGGGCTGTAGCCGGGTTCGGTGTCGGCGGCGAGCGAACGCCAGATCTCTTTGCCCGTCATCTTGTCGAAAGCGATGACCTTGGCGCCCGGTTGGCCGCCGGCGGTGACGATCAGCCGCGGGCCGTCGACGATGGGAGCGCTCGCGATGCCCCAGACTGCCAAGACCGCGGCGTAGTCTTTCACATAATCCTTCTGCCAGATGACTTCGCCGGTGGCGGCGCGGAGCGCGAGCAAGACGCCGCTGGCGCCCGCGACGTAGACGCGGTCGCCGTCAACGGTCGGTGTTGCTCGCGGGCCATAGGCGTAGCTGAGGCCGGAGTAGTTGGCTTCCCACTCGCGGGTCCAGAGAACCTTGCCGGTTCGCTCGTCGAGGGCGATCGCGCGCTCGGTCCCGCGAGGGGCTTTGCCGGGCAGGAAATCGGTGACGAAGACGCGCCCGTTGGCGACGGAGGGGCCGGCGAAACCGGCTCTCACTGGGGTTCGCCAACGCGGGCGAAGTTCCTTGTCTTGAAAACGCTCGACGATGCCGGTTTCTGTCCAGACTCCGCCTCGGCCGGCGCCGCGGAATTCCGGCCAGTCGGCGGCGGGGGCGATCGTGCAGGCGCAAGCGAGGAGTCGAAGTAATTGCATTCTACGATTTTATTGCGAATTGGCAAGCTGGAAGCGGGCGATACGATCGTCGTTGCTGGCGACCCAAACTTGAGCGCCGACACGCATCGCGGCGCTGACGGCCTGCATGGCCGCGGTTTGATCGGCGCCGCCAAGGCGTCTGAACGCGAGTGTTTCCGGGTCGACCTCGAGGACTTCCCAGCCCGCGCCGTCCGGCTTCGGTCCGGCCGTGAGGAGCTTGCCGTAGCCGTCCCAGTGAATGTTGTCAGGGCGGATCGGGACGCGGACGGTGCGTTTCGAAATGGGCGAGGCATGCCGGTCGAACCGGACGATCTCCTGCGAGCCGAAGGCGGCGACGTAGAGGAATCGCCCGTCCTTGGAGACATCGATTCCGTTCGGAAACGAGAGTTCGGTGCTTGCTACCGGCGACAGGCGGCCGCCGGGCTTCCACTCGAAGATCTTTCCCGTATTCCCAGTGGTGCGTTGGCCGGTGACCGGTGTGGCGGCGTCGCGCATTCGAGTGGTCACGAAGCCGCCGCCTGGAAGTTGCGCGACACTGTTGAAGTAGCCGTCCTGTTGCAGTGGGACACACCCTCGCCAGGTGAGGCGTGGGGCCTTCTTGCGCAGGTCGAGATCGTAGATTTCGATGGCTTCGCGCTCGCCGTGGCTGGTGGTGTAGATGCGGAATCGCCGGCGCGAAGTTTCGGCGATACTGAGACCGTGCACATCGAAGGCCTGCATGTTGAGCGGGCCGGGACAAGTTGGAAATGCCTTGGCGTCGGGCTTTTGGAGGAACGCCTCGGAGTGAATGAGTTCGGCGTGGGTGCCGGCGGCGGGATCGATCAGGTACATGTAGCCGGTTTTGGTGGATCGCACGCCATGACCGGAGGCGAGCAGGAGTCCCGTCGAGCCGAGTTTTTCGATGTCTTCGGGGACGACCAGTCCGCAGATGTAGGTGAGGCCTTGCTCGGGCACACAGTGCGGGGGAGCGGCTTGGAGAGCGAGAAGAAGTGCGGTAAGCAACACTGGCGCGGCCTAACCGAGAAACTTCTTTAGCCACGCCAGCACTTCCTGCATGTGATGGCGGTTGTTCTCCGGTTTCAAGATCCAGTGTCCTTCATCGGGGAAAACGATCAGACGCGACGGGATGCCTTGGCGCTGTAGCAGTTTGAAAGTCGTAATACTTTCGCCGACCGGAACGCGGAAGTCCTGTTCGCCTTGCGTGATGAGCGACGGCGTTTGCCATTCGGCGGCGTAGCGGAACGGGCTTTGGTCCATCCACTGGCCCTTGCCGGTCTGCCAAACCGGCCCGCCCATGCGGAGTTCGCGCGACAGGCCACCGTCGTTGACGCCGTACTGCGACTCGTTGTTCACCGCACCGGCGTGGTTGACGATGCATTTGAACTGCTTGGTGTGCCCGTTCAACCAGTTCATCAAATAGCCGCCGTAACTTGCTCCCAAAGCACACTGTTTGTCGCCGTCGATCCACGTGTATAGCCTGCGCGCCTCATCGACCGCTTCGAGAATTTCGCGCGCCGGACCGCGCAGCACGTCGCGTTCGATATCGTCGGCGAACTTCTCGCCGAAGCCAGTAGAGCCGGTGTAATTGGTCTCAATCATGGCGTAACCTTGGCTGGTCAACAGGTGGTTGTTCCAGCGGGTTGAGAACGAGTCGCCCGACATGGAATTAGGCCCGCCGTGCGGAAAGACGAGCAGCGGGTATTTCTTCGACTTGTCGAGCGCGGGGGGAAGGAAGAGCACGCTGTGGATTCGCTTGCCGTTCTTCGCCGTGAACCAGAAATGCTCCGGCTTGGGCATGTCGAGAGCGGCGAGTTTTTCGGCGTTGAAGTTCGAGATGAGTTTGTGGCCGGAAGGAGTGACGGCGGCGACTTCGCTCGGTTGAGTCGAAGCGCTGTACACGGCGATCACCCGCGTGCTGGCGAATTGCGGGTTGCCGTAGCCTCCTTCCTTCACCTCCTTGAAGAACGGCGTGACGGCGCCTCCAGCAGCGCTAACGCTGAAGAGTTTCGAGAAGCCGTCGTCTTCGGCGTCGAACAGAATCGACTGCGAATCGGGCGAGATGGAATAGCCGCCGACGCCGCGGTCGAAGTTGGCGGTGAGGATTTTTCCGTTTTCGAGCGAGGGCCAATCGATGCGGCCGAGGCGGTTCAGGTAGAAGACTTGTTGGGCGTTCGAATTGCGTTGGCCGATGGCGTAGAGGGTTTTGCCGTCAGGGGAGAATTTCGGCCGTGCGAACGACGTGCCCATCGGGGAGATTCGCTCCGGCTCGCCGCCGCTTAGGTTGACGCGGAACAGGTGCGATTCGGTCTCAGCCTTCATCATCTCGTGACGGTTCGTCACGGCGGTGAAAACGATCTGCTTGCCGTCGGGCGACCAGATGGGCTGTAGAGTCGAGTCCGACGACAGGCCGCTGTTTAAGCCCGCGAATCCAGGGCTTTCCACGAGCTTCGCGCCCTGCAGAACGTCGCGCGGCTTGTCGTCGCCAGCCGCGCCGACGAAGATGCGCGGCTTGCCGTGATCGAGCCACGCGTTCCAGAAACGGATCGGCATTGCGTCGTAGACGCGGGCCGTTGATTTCGTGTTCGACAACGGCTTGACGCTCGATTCCCAGAGCAGGAGTTTGCCATCGGGGCTCCACTTGGGATTGGCCAAGGCGGTCTTGGACGACGTTGCGCGTTGTGCCGCGCCGCCGCTGACGTTGAGGATGTAGATCTGGGCGACATCGTCGCCTTCGCGCTTGCCGACGAAGGCGAGCTTGGCGGAATCGGGTGACCACGCGGGGCTGGATTCGGGGCTCTTCGAGTAAGTCAGGCGGCGCGGGGTGGAAGAGCCGTCGGTGGGCGCGATCCAGAGATCGGACGACTGCTGCGCCGCGTCGTAAGCGGGCTCGGTGACAGAGAATACGACGAGTTTGCCGTCGGGCGAAACGGCGGGTTCGCCGGTGCGCTTCAACAGGAAGATGTCTTCGTGCGTGACGGGGCGCTTCTGCGCGGTTGCGGCGAACGCGGCCAGTGTGAGGAGTGCGAGGGTGCGCATGGGGTCATTGTGCCACGACGGCGAAGTAGTTCCGTACGGCTTCGATGCCTTTGTAGAAATTGGGCAGGTGGAATTTTTCGTTGGGCGCATGCAGGTTGTCGTCGGGTAGGCCGAAGCCCATCAGCACGCTGGGAATGCCGAGGTGTTGGCGGAAGAGGCCGACAATCGGGATCGATCCGCCCGAGCGCATGTAGACCGTTTTCGTTCCGAAGGTTTGTTGAAGCGCCTGGGCGGCCTTTTCGATAAGCGGGTGGCTGGTGTCGACGACGCTGGCCTCATTGGCCGCCATTAACTCGAAGCGGGAGGTCACTCCGGACGGCGTCGCTTGGGCGATGGCGGCGCGTAGATTTTCGGCGACCGCTTCGGGGTCCTGGCCAGGCACGAGGCGGGTCGATATCTTCGCCGATGCCTTGGCTGGGATGACCGTCTTGGCGCCGGCTCCGGTGAATCCGCCTACGATGCCGTGGACCTCAAACGTCGGGCGCGCCCAAGTGCGTTCGAGCACGCTGTATCCGGCTTCACCCGTGAGCGCCGGTGAGCCGACCTCGGTTTTGCGGTAGTGTTCTTGGTCGAACGGGAGCGAACGCCACGCGGCGAGTTCGGCGGGCGTAGGCGGTTGAATCCCGTCGTAGAAGTGCGGGATGTTGACGACGCCGTCGTTGCCTTTGAGCGTGGCCAGGATTCGCGCGATGGCTTGCAGCGGATTGGGCGCGGCGCCGCCGTAGACGCCGGAGTGGAGATCCTGCGCGGGGCCTTCGACGTGGATCTCGCCGTAAACAATGCCGCGCAGTCCGGTGCAGAGCGTTGGCAGGCCTTTGGCGAACATTTCGGTGTCGCAGATGAGAACGGCGTCGGCGCTGAGTTCGGCTGCGTTTTCGGGAAGGTACTCTTCGATGTGCGCGCCGTTGGATTCCTCTTCGCCTTCGATCAAGACCTTGATGTTGATGGGCAGATTGGGGTGTAGGCTCCGAACGGCTTCGAGCAGGATTAAAGTTTGGCCTTTGTCGTCACACGCTCCGCGCGCGAAAATGTCGTTGCCGACGATGGTGGGCTCGAACGGCGGTGTGCGCCATTCGCCGATGGGATCGGGCGGTTGCACGTCGTAGTGGCCGTAGAGAAGGAGCGTCGGTTTACCGGGCGCGTTGCAGTAGTCGGCGCGGACGATGGGGTTGCAATTCTCCTTTTCGACGAGGCGGGCGTTGGGAAGGTAGTCGCGAATCCAGGCGGCGGCGCGGAGGCAATCGGCCTTGTGCTCGGGCAGCGCGGAGATGGAGGGGATGCGGAGCAGGTCTTGGAGGGACTCGATGAGGGCCATTCGATTCACTCTATCCTGGAAGTTCATGTTCACCAATCGACTGGCGAAGGAACGTAGTCCCTATCTGCTGCAGCATGCTCATAATCCCGTGGACTGGTTTCCGTGGGGCGAGGAGGCGTTCGCGAAGGCGCGCGCCGAGGACAAGCCGATCTTTCTGAGCATCGGCTACTCGACCTGTCACTGGTGTCATGTGATGGAGCGCGAGTCGTTTGAGAGCGATGCTGTCGCCGAGATTCTGAACCGCGACTTTGTGTCGATCAAGGTCGATCGCGAGGAGCGGCCGGATGTCGATCGGATCTACATGCTGTTCGTGCAGGCGTCGACGGGCGGTGGCGGGTGGCCGATGTCGGTGTGGCTGACGCCGGAGTTGAAGCCGTTCTACGGCGGGACGTATTTTCCTCCTGACAATCGGTACGGCCGGCCGGGGTTTCCGTCGGTGCTGCGGCAGTTGGCGGGGATCTATCAAAATGAACGCGGACGCGTGGAGGAATCGGCGCGTGAGGTGATTGGGCAGTTGAAGGAAATGTCGACGACGGCGGCGGGTTCGGTGGTCGACGACGATGTGACGCATGCGTTGTATCAGCACTGCCGGCGCACCTTCGACAAGCGGTATGGCGGCTTCGGAAGCGCGCCGAAATTTCCTCGGCCCTCGCTGTTGAATTTTCTACTGCGGTACTGGAAGGTGGAGCAGGAAGACGACGCGTTGGATATGGTCGTGAAGACGCTGCGCGCGATGGCGCGCGGCGGAATGAACGATCAACTCGGAGGCGGCTTTCATCGTTATTCGGTCGATGCGCGATGGTTTGTGCCGCACTTCGAAAAGATGCTCTACGATCAGGCACAGTTGGCGGTGTCTTATCTCGAAGCGTTTCAGATCACCGGTGAGGCGGAGTTTGCGGCGGAAGCGCGGCGGATTTTCGACTACGTGCTGCGCGACATGACGCACCGCGACGGAGGCTTCTTTTCGGCCGAAGATGCCGACTCGGTGATCGACGCTTCGAATCCGAAGGAGAAGGGCGAAGGCGCGTTCTACGTCTTCGACGCGCGCGAACTCGTCGCCGTGTTGGGGGCCGAGGAAGCCGCGCGATTTGGACCGGCGTTTGGTTGCCTGTCGAGCGGGAATGTTTCGCCGCACGAGGATCCGCACAGCGAGTTCACCGGTAAGAACATCCTCTATCGCGCCTTGGAAACGGAAGAGCCGTTTACCGAAGCGCGAGCGAAATTGATGGCGCTGCGGAATATGCGTGTGCGGCCGCATCTGGACGATAAAGTGCTGACGGCGTGGAACGGGCTTATGATTTCGGCGTTCACCAAGGGTGCGCAGGTGCTGGGCGACGATCGGTACTTGAAGGCGGCGCAAAGGGCGGCGCGGTTTGTGCGCTCGGCGATGTGGTCGGCGGAACGGCGGGTGCTGCTGCGGCGCTGGCGGGCCGGCGATGCGGGGATCGACGGGTTTCTGGACGACTACGCGTTCTTCGCGCTTGGCCTGCTGGATCTTTATGAGACGTCGTTCGACGACGGCGATCTGGAATTCGCGGTGACGCTGGCGGAGCGAATGATCGAACTGTTCGGCGACCCGGCGGGGGGATTCTTTTCTACGGCCGAGGGCGATCCGTCGCTGGTGATGCGTTTGAAAGAGGACTACGACGGCGCGGAACCGTCGGGCAATTCCATGGCGGCAACGTTGATGCTCCGGCTTGCGGCGATGACAGGCCGCGAGGAGTTTAGCGTTGCGGGGCGAGCGACCCTGGACGCGCTGGCCGAGCGATTGAACAAGCAGACGGCCGCGGTTCCGCAGTTGTTATGCGCCTGGATGATCGCAGCCGGCGCCGAGCGGCAAGTGGAATTCGGCGGCGCCGATCCGGCGGAGCTGATCAAAGCCGTTCATGCGAAGTTCACGCCGTTCGTTGTGAAGCTGCGCGGGAAAGACGTCGGCGGCCCCGCTGTCGCGCGTGTTTGTGAACATTTCGTGTGCAAGCTTCCGGTAAGCGATCCCGCGGAGTTGGCGGCACAAGTAGAATAGAAGTTTCTCATGGAACCTAAATTCCGAATTGCGGCGATCACCGATGAATTTTCGCCCGCCGATCCGGCGCTGGCGCTGGCCCAGATGGAGAGCATTGGCATGACCGGCGCCGAACTCCGCGTGCTTTGGGGCAAAAACATCATGGACCTTTCGCCGGATGAGCTCGCCAAGGCGAAAGAGCTGGCGCAGCAACACAAGATGGAGGTCATCTCGATCGCGTCGCCGATTCTGAAGTGTGTGTTGCCGGGCGCGCCGGAAATCGATACGCGATTCCAGCAAGACATCTTTAATTCGAAACACACCTTCGAAGGTCAACCGAGGCTGCTGGAGCGCGCGTTTTTGATCGCGAAACACTTCGACGCCAAGATCGTCCGCGTGTTTACCTACTGGCGCACCGTGCAGCCCGAGGCGTGTTTCACGGCGATCTGCCGCGCCTTGGCGGATATGGCCGATCAGGCGCGCGTGGAAGGATTGATCATTGGAGTCGAAAACGAACACGCCTGTAATGTCGCCACCGCGGCCGATTCGGCGAAAGTGCTCGATGCCGTCCAGCATCCGAACTTGAAGCTGGTCTGGGATCCGGCGAACGCGCTGGTTTCCGGCGAGGATCCGTACCCTGGCGGCTACTCGTTGTTGCCGAAGGACCGCATTGCGCATGTCCACGTCAAGGACTGCCATATCGACGGGCATAAGCCGATTTGGGGGCCGGTGGGAACGCGCGCCGTGGATTGGAAAGGGCAGATTGGCGCGCTATGGAACGACGGATATCGCGGGTGGTTGAGCCTGGAGACACACTGGGCGGGACCGGGCGGAAATAAGTTCGAGGGATCGACGATTTGCGGGTGGAACATTCGCGGTCTGGCTTCGATGTAAACTAGGCTTACTTTTCGGTGACGTTATGCCCTCGGCACGCGTCATACCTTTGATAAGGGAGTGTGAATGCACAAACGGAGAATCTGGATCACCGGCCTGCTGCTCGCCACGCTCCTTGGTGTGGCTTACGCGCAGCGGCGCGGCGGTTTCCGGGGCGGATTTCCATTCGTTGAATACGAAGACCAGCCGACGCCCGCCGATGCTGGCGACAAGACCGAGTTCGTGTTTGCGCGGATGATGTATCCGAATTGGCGGTCGAATGACCGCATGTGGTCGATGCGCGGGGCGTGGTCGATCGACTACCCGAAGGCCGACCGGCAGTTTGTGCAGGGCGTGCGGCGATTGACCCGCTTAAACATTCGGTCGGTTGAGCAGGCGGTGAATCTGGACAACGGCGACGAGGTGATGAATTACCCGTGGATGTACGTAGTCGAACCGGGACATTGGGATCTGACCGATTCGCAAGTGAAGAAGTTACGCG